>Ga0114129_10000960_pt1 | contig 37642 bp, 29 predicted proteins | sample RhiMetdeltSRZDD1_FD_80071 | JGI IMG/M metagenome (GOLD analysis project Ga0114129, IMG submission 80071) | Populus rhizosphere microbial communities from Tennessee, USA - Rhizosphere MetaG P. deltoides SRZDD1 (version 2) (version 2) | ecosystem: Host-associated > Plants > Roots > Rhizosphere >...
CGCCGATGACGTAGCCGCTCGAAAATCGCTATTCATGGAGGGCTCCGACGATCTGCTGAAGTCCATGCTCGAGGGTGGGATGCTCGAAATGGAACCCGGTTCCGCGCAGTCGTATGTTCGAGAAGATCTGGTCGGCACGCAGGTAGTCGGCCAGAACCGGGCCGACCATCAGTCGACTTGCCGCTGCGGGCACGCGCCAGACCCGCATCGGACGATTCACGAGGCGTGCGAACGCAGCGGCGAATTCGGGCATCCTCACGGGATCCCTGTTCACCAGGAAATAGCGGCGGCCGGGCTGGCCGTGCTCGGCGAGATGTACCAGCGCGCGTGCACAGTCATCGACGTGGATGGGCGAGATCCAGCGGTCGGCATATCCAAACTGGATCACGCGGTGTCCCGTGATGACCGGCTCGATGACGTGTTGCCGGAACCAGCCTCCGTTTCCGTACACCAGTCCCGGCAGCGCGGTGACGATCGGCAGGCCCGAGACGATGTAACCGTCGAGTCGATCGAGCGCGGGCATGAGGCAGCGTCCGCACCTGGACGGGCGCGGCGGCGTGTCCTCGGTGATCGGACGCGGTCCGGTTGGACCGTAGCAGCACGCGTCGGCGACGTACACGATCCGCCGCACCGCGCACCGGGTCAGCGCATCGAGGAGCAATGCATCGGTGGCCACCCGCTTCCGGGCCAGAGACTTGATGCGCGCGAGATTGATGCGCGATCTACATTGCGGATACGGAGGAAGATGGAACACCCAGTGAGCGGCCACTTCGTCCTGCCACCCGCCCGATTCGAGCAGGTTGCCGATCACGGGAGTTGCTCCGGCTGAGCTCAGGCGTTGCGCCGCGTCGGAGGAGCGCGCCAGCGCAAATATCTGATGGTCAAGGCTTCGGAGGACCTTGATCAGTGCCCGACCCACGAATCCGTCGGCGCCCGTGATGAAGGCGGTTACCGCTGCGGTGACTGGCATGCGACCAGTGTGGAGTGGGCCGACGGATGCGGCCACCCACAGCAGCCGCACAGGGGTCGTACGGGGCCCGTACACTCGTACGCGCCCCGCCGTTCACGGCCGCCCCTCGCACTCGCCGGCTTTCCACGGGCGTGGCAGCGGGGGCGCAGCCCAGTCGGTCAGATCCCGGGCACTCAACGATGCTTTCATCAGCCCCCCGCGCATGTGCGCGCGGCCCATACGCCAATGCCCGATCTCGTGAGCGATGACGCGACCGAGACCACGCCCGAGAAGGTGTTTCTGGGTCTGACGAGGGAGAGTGAGGACCGACTTGTCCCCAAGGACGCCTTCCATGACGACCGCGGTGATGGCTTGGATCGACACCTCGACGAATCCGCGCCTGCTGTCGCCATCGAACAGGACCCACCCAAGCGCCGCATCGGTCCCGACGCGCGAGCCGTCTGACCTCACGCCCGAATGACGCGACAGTGTTCGCCGGAGGATCACGACGACCGTCTCGGGATCGGTGATTTCGAAACCCATTGGCGGCCCAGTCCAGGTAGCGCGCAACCCCGCAGTGGTCCAGATCCTGCCGACCTCCTCCTTGGCATCGTCGAGCGTGCGGGGAACGACACCGGCTGCGTCAATCAGGTGGATGCGGAGATCGCGGAGAGCCGGTGCGCCGCAGCCCACTGGCGGTGCTGGTGACGCGGCCGCGCCGCGGGGTGTCACCATCGACAAGAGCAATACCAACGTCACGAATCTGAGCGCTGTCATGCGGCCAGTCTCGGAATTGGGGCATTCTCCGGCTAGCCACACCGGGCGCACAGAGCCTACGCCGGCAGCACCATGAAGCGTGGAGTGGCAGGATGGCCGAAGGTCGTGTCGGCGGTCCCGACTACCGGGACCGCCGCACGTGAATGCGCCCGATCCGCTTCAGCGGATCATCGCGCCGACCACGGGGTTCAGAGTCTGAACCTGGGCCTGTGAAACGATGCCGAACGCCGGCGACGATTGCGACAGGTCGGCAAACGCGATCCCGCCGCCCTGGCTGCAGAACACCTGCTCGACGTCCCGGACGCGCACCGTCGCGAGGATGTTGCCTCCGGCGTTACGGAACCGGACGAAATACTCGTATCCCGGTGAAGGGCTCGCCTCGACCGTGCAGAAATTCGTCAGACCGCTCACGTTCGCGGTCGGAATGCCCTGAGGAAACCCCTCGACGCCGGCAAGCAGTGTCGGGAGGCGAACCCCGGTAGCCGGATCCGCATTCACCTCGCGGTCGGTCGCACCGAAGATCAGGGCATCGACGCCCGGCCCGCCGGCGAACACCTCACTGCCATCGCCTGGAGCCCAGAGATTCACATCGTCGCCGGGCCCGCCGAACATGATGTCGCTGTTCGGAGGACCGCCTGGCGCCGGTCCGGCGTCGGGGCCGCCCAGGATGATGTCCCGGCCCGGACCACCATCGATGACATCGTTACCGTTCAAGCCAAACAACACATCGTTGCCCTGCCCGCCGGTGAGCACGTCGGTCCGGTTCAGCGACTGGTTTGCGGCGGCGCCTCCCTGAACCGCCGCGTTGTCCTGCCTGTCATCGTCGAGTCCGATGAGGAGCTGGGGCGCCTTGCTACCTTCGACCAGCGCTGCCTGCGTCGGGTAGGCGGTGACCAGGAACGCGCCGACGAACGCCGCGCACAGACCCGCGGAAACGCCGCCCAATACTCCGACACGTGAGAACGATTGAACGACTGCTGACTTCCTTGCCATTCTTCTGCACCGTTGCCTTTCAGATTCAGATGTCACGGTTCGCGTGTGCGCACATCGCAAACGCGTTCCACCTCACCTAATCGGCCAACGCGACTGGATATTCCTTCGCGACCGGCGACGGATCCTGATCGACGCAAGCTCGTTCCATTCATCCGGGAATATTCGAGAGCGGCCACCGATTAGGAGCCGTGGAAGTGTTCGCGTCCGTCCACGCGATCGCTCGAGGACGAGCCATGATTTGCGACGAAACCGCCCCGCTCGCACGGCATCAACAGGCACTGATCCGGGATGCCGAGCCGGCGCAGGCATTCGACGACCTGACCGTGCTTGCCGCGCAGATTTGCGGCACACCGATCGCCCTGATCACCCTGGTCGACGAGAACCGGCACTGGATCGAGGCATGCGTCGGTATTGACGCGACGACAGCTTCGCGCGACAACGCGTTTCGTGCGCACACGTTCCGGCAGGACGGCCTGTTGGTCGTTGCCGATGCGCGGCAGGACGACCGCTTCCGCGAGCATCCGCTGGTGGTTGGAGAGCCACGAATCCGTTTCTATGCGGGGTCGTCACTGGTGACGCACGATGGGCACGCGGTCGGCACTCTCTGCGTGATCGACCGCGTGCCGCGGATGCTGACGCCGGAGCAGCAGGCGGCGCTCGACGCACTCGGACGCCAGGCTGTCGCCCAGCTGGAACTGCGGCGAAATCTGGGCGAGCTGGCGCGGGCGCTCCGTGAGCGCGGACTGAGGGAAGCGGCCCAGCGGCGGCTCGTCCGGGAGCTGCAGGGCGAACTCGCGAGTGCCAGGCAACTCGGCGCACTCCTGCGGTTCTCTTCGGCCTGCGAGTTCGACATGGTCATTCCCGCCGATCCTGCGGCCATCCGGACCGTGACCGAGGGTGTCGCGGAGGCGCTCCGCAGCAAGGTCGGCGTCTTCGGGCGCGAGTTCGAGATCGAACTGGCGCTCCAGGAGGCGTTGGCAAACGCCGTCCGTCATGGCTGCGGGGGCGACGCCACGAAATTCGTCAGCTGTACGGTCGCCTACCGGGAGGAGGCCGGCCACGTGCGGATTGTCGTGCGCGATCCAGGTCGTGGATTCGACCTCGTGGACGTGCCGAACCCACTCGAGGGTACCAACCTGTTGAAAGCGAACGGACGCGGGATCTTCCTGATGAAGCAGCTGATGGACGAAGTCCGCTTCGTCGATGGCGGCCGCGAGCTCCACATGCGCAAGACGCTGGGCGCTCCGGAGCGTTGATCGTGAAATCGCCTGGCCTTCAACGGCCGTCAGGAGCGCTCAGCTCTCCCGTAAAACCGTGGCGGGATTCGTGCGTGCCGCTTTCCTTGCCGGGATTGCGCCTGCGACGAGACCGACCGAAGCAAGCACAATGAACGCACCCAGCAACGTCGCGGTGTCGTGCGGTTGGACCCCGTAGAGAAGGCTCGCCACAAACCGCGACAGCCACAAGCTGAGCGCAATTCCGGCGACCGTCCCGGTTGCGACGAGAATCGCCACACGCACCAGCACGAGCTGTATCATCCGACCTGCGACGGCACCCAGCGCGATTCGAATACCGATTTCGGATCGTCGAACGGCGACCGCGTACGCGGTGATGCCGTACAGCCCCAAGCCGGCCAGCAGCAATCCGATGATTCCGAAGGATCCGGCCAGAACGGCTACGAGCCGTTCCTGGTTTCGCGCCGCGTCCACAGAATCGCTGAGAGGCCGAAACGTGAGCGCGAGTGCTGGATTGACGTTGCCGATCGCCGAAGCAACATCTCTCGACGCGACCGGCGAATTCGTCCGGGATCGCACAGCTAATTGGAGCGAGAACAAGACTGAAGGGAACTCGGGCACGTCGAATTGTGAGAGCGGCGCGTACCACGTCGGCGCCGCTGGAATGCGAAGCGAGGAATACACGACGTCGCCGACGACACCGACGATCGTCATCGGCGGCAGGGCTCTCGCGCCACCAGGATACAAACTGATCGTCTGTCCGAGCGGGCTCGTGCCTGGAAAAAACCTGCTGGCGAACGCCTGGTTGACCACCGCCACACGCGGTGTTCCTGTCACATCTCGATCGCCCAGGGCTCGCCCGGCGATGACCGGCGTGCCGAACGTCGTAAACCAGCCTCCAGAGACCAGGTTCCCCGACAGCCGGCCCTCGAAATCCGGCACGCCAGAAATGTTCAGGGGTGGCGTGAATCCACCTGTGAATGGCGTGATGAAGGAGAGCGCCGCCGCGGCGACGCCCGGCACCGCGCGGACTGCGTCACGAGCACGTTCGAATTCGGGCAGTCGGGCCTCGGCGGCGATCCCCGTCCGGCCACTATCCATCGTGACAATGGTGACCTGTTCCGGTTGAAACCCAAGTGGCCGGGTCGCAATCTCCCTGAACGTCTGGACGAACAGTCCGGCCGCCACCAGCAGGACGAATGACAGCGTCACCTGGGCAATGACGAACCCGCTCGAAAGCCTGCCGTGTGCGTGCCCCGCGGTCCTCCCCTGATCCTTCAGCGCATCGATCGGGTTGACGCTCGAGGCTCGAACCGCCGGCGCCGTGCCGAACACGAGCGTCGTCAGCACCGTGACGGCGACGCCGAACATCACAATTCGGCTATCGATCGACATGTCGAGGAAGACCGTGTCGGCCGACGTGGAGAGTTGCGTGACCAGAAAACGGCTGCCCCACGTCGCCACCAGAAGACCTGCGAACGTGCCGGTGACCGACAGCAGGAGGCTCTCGGTCAAGAGCTGGCGCGCAAGGCCGCCGCGCGTCTCGCCGAGCGCCACCCGGAGACTCAGCTCGTGCCGCCGCGCGGTCGCTCGCGCCAGCAGCAGGTTGGCCACGTTCACGCACGCGATCAAGAGCACGAGGCCGGCCACGACCATCACCGTCCAGAGCGGGCGTTCATAGCGGCTGCGGAAATCCGCTGAGCCGTCGAAGCCATTCGCGGCTGGTATCAATGTGAAGGGCTCTTTCAGATAGCGTTCGATCGCCGCGGCGCCGAAATTCCCGAGCTCGCCGATCGTCAACTCCCGTATCTCACGTTGCGCCCCACGCAGGGCGGTCGTCGCTGTGTCGACTGACTGATCCGGGCGCAGCCGCGCGATGATCGTGAGGAAACTTGTACTGACGGCGTCGAGATACGTGCTCCGCCCTCGACTCAGGGGCTCGTCCGCCAACGGGACAGCCACGTCGAATGTTCGGCCGACCTCCAGACCGAAGAATTCGCGCGGCAGGACGCCGACGATTGTGAAGTTGGCACCATCAAGACGCAGGATCCGGCCGACCACGTCTGCGGCGCCGTCGAAGTATTCGCGCCACAACCTGTCGCTTATGACGGCGACCGGACCGTCGGCACCGCCGCTGCGCTGATCGTCACTCGCTGCCAGCGTACGGCCCAGCGCCGCCTTCACGCCAAGGGCCTCGAAAAACGAGCCGCTGACCCACAGGCCGTCGACGAATTGCGTCTGCCCCCCGGAACTGAGATCGAAGCGCGTGAACGACCACGCCGCGGAATCCTCGAAAAGGTGCTGGCGTCTATGGATCTCCAACCAAATCCGATAGTTCCAGCTTCGCGCACGCGTGGGGGTGTCGGTGAGCACGACGAGTCGTGCTGGATCCTTCACGGGCAACATCCGGAGCAGCAGACTATTGATGATCGAAAAGATTGCGGCATTCGCGCCGATACCCAGGGCGAGCGACAAGACGGCAACGGCAGTCACCGTCGGTGTGGCCCGGAGTGAACGCAGCGAGAGCCGCAGATCTTGACGCAACCGATCGATTGCGCGGACGCCAAGGGCGTCGCGATATTCCTCTTTGATCTGATCCAGACCTCCGAATTCGAGCCGCGCGCGGCGCATCGCCTCGTCATGGTCGAGGCCGCGCGCGACGTGCGCCTGCACCTGCCGGTCGAGATGAAATCGCAGTTCGGCGTCGATATCGTCCTCGACCGCAGCCCGTCTGAACAGCGCGCGCAGCCGCAGCATCCAGTCGCTCAACATCGACTCCTCGAATCAGGCGGTCTCGAGCACCTGGCTGATCGTCGCGGCGAGCTTGTGCCACGCGGTCGTCTGCGTTTCGAGCTCCGCGCGGCCGCGGCGCGTCAACTCGTAGTACTTCGCGCGGCGGTTGTTCTCCGACGTACTCCAGCGCGCTTTGATCCATCCGCGCCGCTCGAGACGGTGGAGAGCGGGATAGAGGGAGCCCTGACGGATCTGGAGTGATGCGCTCGAGATTTGGTGCAGCCGCTCAGAAATCGCCCAGCCGTGCTGCGGTTGTAGAGCGACGGCTTTCAGGATCAGGAGGTCGAGAGTTCCCTGGGGGAGCTCCATTCGAGGTGGAGGCATTCGCTTACCCTTATGCTTCGACAGGAGGCAAGATACCAGCGGTCTTGTCGAAGCGCAAGGGAAACCCTGCCCGCCCGCATTGCCGGCGCACTCGGGGCCACGCGTCTCTTGCGGCGCTCCGTGCCGAGTGAGACCGGAGTTCCCATCATTGGTGTTCGATGAAGACGCTCCAGCCGTTGAGACTGCCGGTTCTCGAGCCGCTCCGCGTTCTGACGAAGTAGAGTGCCAGGATTCCGACGAGACCTGCGACCGGCAGCCAGTACGCCGGCATTCGCGCGACTCGTGCGAGGTAGGAGTTGAGAAACACCGCGGCAATCGCCACGACGGCCACGTTGGCCGTCACGCGGAGACTCCGCGACGACGAGCGCCCCAGCGCCGCGTCACCCCATGCACGGCGGATCAGAAAGACGGCCATGTAGAACAGCAGCGCCACCGTGAGGACGACCGCCCAACCGTCGCGTTGCCGGATGTTTTCGCCGGCGGTGACGACGGCCAGCCAGCCGACGGTCACAAAGTGGATGGTGTGCGCAACGATGAACCCTGCAAAGAGGCGAGTTCCAAGGGAGAGCCGGCGTCGATTGTGCGGATAACCCGCAGCGAACAGGATCAATGCCGCGGCCAAACTGGCCGCCGAGACGCGTGCCGTCAGTCGCACGATGAGCTCAACGGCCGGCTGGTCCACGAGGATCACCGCACCTTCATGACGATGGAGGTGAGATCGTCGTACTGTTCGGCATCACCGATCCAGTTCTTCATCTCCGCGGAAATCCGCGCGCTGATCTCGTTGGCTGAGAGGTGAGCGGTCTGGCGCAGCAGCTGCAGCAGGCGCTCCTCGCCGAACTCCTCGTTCTCGGCGTTGTGCGCCTCGGGAACGCCGTCGGTGAACACGAGGAGGACATCACCGGGGCCCAAGTCGACGGTTGCCTCGTCGTAGCGGACTTCCGGGAACATGCCGACCACCGTTCCTCCAACGGACAGCTGCTCAATCTCGGGCAACCCGGACTCGGTCGATCGCCCGGCGGCCGCTCGCAAGAGAAATGGAGCATTGTGGCCGGCGTTGACATAGCGCAGCTGCCGGCGTCCCCCGTCGAGCTCCGCATAGAAGAAGGTGGCGTACTTGCTCGCTGACGTCGACCGGTAGACGAACTCATTCATTCGCGCGACGAGGCGCGGCGGCGGCACGTCGCCCTCGGACGAGATGATCCGCAACGATGCCTGCACGACGGACATGATCAAGGCGGCGGCCACACCTTTTCCCGACACGTCGGCCAGCGCGATGCCGATCCGGCGGTCACCGAGCTCGACGAAATCGTAGTAGTCGCCGCCGATGCGCCGCGCGGGAACGCTGGTGGCGGCGAAATCGGCACCGTCGACCCGCGGCGGGGCGTCGGGCAGCAGGCGGCGCTGGACATCCGAGGCCAGAGCGATGTCGCGGCGGAGCGTCTCCTGTTCGACGACCCGATCGGTCAGCCGCGCGTTTTCGATCATCAACGCGAACTGATCAGCGCCCGCGCGAAGCACCTGTTTCTCCTGCGCACTGAAGCCGGCGCGGTGCCGAGGGTCACCCAGCAGCAGCACGCCGAGGATCTCAGCGCGGGTGCGGAGCGGCACGGCCAGGCGGACACCTCCGGCCGCCAGCCCGCGAATCTCGTCGAGCCGCTCCGGACGATGCGCCGCCGCCCACTCGGCGAGGGCGGCCAGCTCGTTCGGAGCAAACGGCAGCGGCAAGGGATAGGCCCGCAGCCGGGTGATCAGAAACCCATCGGCCGCAATCGCGGGTGAGGCCGCTTCGAGCGCGCCCGCGGCGACGAGGCAGCGGTACTCCGCAGGCGAGCCCTCGCGCCTCGCGAGCAGCGCGGCCGATTCGACGCCCAGCTGGTCGCAGACGCTGGTGAGCACGGCGCGCAGTGCGGCGGCGTACGTGTCGGCGGTGCGCGCGGCGTCGACGAATGCCGTCAGCACGTCGGCTGGCGAGACGTCCGACGCGTGGTCATCGCCGCCGACCGCCTCGCGCAGGTCGCGGACCGCGCGCTGCATCCGCTGACCCGCCCACCGCCAGGCCGACGGCGGCTGCTCGCGCATGGCCACCATCGGGGAGATGAGCGTGGTGCGCCACGCTGGCACCGATGCCGCCGTGCCGGCGACGAAGGCGACCACCGCCGTGGACGCCGCAAACGGTTGCCAGCCGAAGTCGGCGACTTCGAGAAACCTTACGAGTAGCCAGACACCGCCGACGAGCGCAAACGATCCGACTGCCACACCCGCTACCGAGAGCTTCAGGCCGCCGCCCAGGACGAGCGCCACGAGGTCGCGGTGTGACGCGCCGAGGGCCATCCGCGTCCCCAGCTCCATGGTGCGCTGCCGGACGAAGTACGACATCACGCCGTAGATGCCGAGCGTCGCCATCAGCAGCGCCATGAGGCCGAAGAACGTCATGCCCAGCGAGCTGAGACGCTCGAGCCGCAGCGTGTCGTCGATAACGTCCTTCATCGGGCGCACCTCCCCCATCGGCAGCAGCGGGTTGGCTTGCCGGATGGTGCGGCGGACCGCGCCGATCAGTTGATCGTTCGACAGCGCCGAGCGTACCACGACGTTCATCGGGTTCGGCGCCTGGATGGACGCCGAGATATAGAGCTCAGGCGACGCGGGCTTGTTCAATCCGCTGTTGCGGACGTCGCCGACGACGCCGACGATGGAGAACAGGGTCCCGTCCGCTTGGCTGAGGCGCCCGGACGCACCGATCGGATCGCGGCCGGGCCAATACGCGCGCGCGGCGGCCTCGTTGATGACAACGTTCAGCGGCTCGGGCCGGTTGTCCGACTCGTTGAGCCACCGCCCGGCGCGGAGCGGGATCCGCATCGTCGAAAAGTAGTCCGCCGTGGTGATGAAGACGCACACGCGCTGTCCGAGAGCATCCCGCGGCCGCCCTTCCGTGTAGACGGCGGTGCCACCGCAAAATCCAGCCGGCAACTGGTTCGCGAACGCGGCCCCCGTCACTCCAGGCGTTTGCCGCAGCGCCGCCATCAACCGATCCTGTTCGAGACGACGCCGGGCGTTTGCCGTCTCGACGGTACCGCCCCGCTGCGGCAACACACTCGGCGGCAAGGCGAGGGCGAACGTGAGGAGCCCGTCGGGGTCGTAGCCCAGGGGCACGCGACCGAGGTTGCGGAGATGGACGACCAGAATGGCTGACATGACGAGAAGCGTGAAGGCGAGGGCGATTTCGGCCACGACGAACGCCTGCGACAGACGTCGCGCGGGCGCGGCGGCCGACGCGCGCACGCCTTCGGTAAGCACGGCGTTCGGCGCCATGCGGATCGCCTGCCAGAGCGGGGCCAGGCCCGCGAGCACCCCGGTGGCGACGGCCACCGCCACGCTGAAGCCGAGCACCTTCCAGTCGATCGTGATCAAGTCGACACGCGGGACGAATTCGGCCGCGGCGTTGAGGATCTGCCGGACGAAGATTGCGCTGAGACCGACGCCGGCGGCAGCGCCCGCGACCGAGACCAGCGCGCCCTCGGCGAAGTAATGCAGCGCGAGCTGCCGCCGCGACGCGCCGAGCGCGACGCGGATCGCCGTCTCGCGGGCGCGGACGACGGATCGCGCCAGCAGCAGCGTGGCGACGTTGGCGCAGGCAATGAGAAGCAGGAGGCCGGCGCCGCCGAGCAGGATCAGTAGCGGGCTGCGCAGGCTGTCGGCCGTCGACTCGCGCAGGCCTACCGCGTCCGCCGTGTAGTACTGGTAGCGTGCAGGGTCCGTCGCCGCGACGATGGCGGCAACGCGCTTGACGTCCGCCTGCGCCTGGTCCAGCGAGACCCCGGGTTTACGGCGGGCGTACGCAAAGTACTGCTGGCTGCCCCGGTTCGGGTTCAGGGGCGACGGATCGAGTGGAATCCAGACCTCGTTGTTGCCGGATCCCATGCCCAGGCTCGCGATCGGCAGTCGGAACGCCGGTGCCATCACACCGCTGACGCTGTAGCGGCGATCGTCGAGCGTGATCGCGCTGCCGATGATGTCGCGCCTGGCGCCGAGACGCCGCCACAGGGCGCTCGACAGCACGGCGCTCGTGTCGTCGGCGAACCACTGGCCGAGGAGCGGCTGACCGAGCTGCCGCGCCAGGGCCGGCGTCACCGCTGCGCCGCGGACGAATTGCGGCTCGCCCGGCGACGTCACGAGGAAGAGGCTGCCGCGGAACCAGCCGAACGCGTCGAAGCTCGTGGTCTGCTGCTCGTAGTCGTGCAGCTCGGGAACCGACATCGCCATGAAGATGCCCGGCTCTGTCGTTTTCGCGCCGGACAGCGCCACGAAGCGATCGCTCTCCGGGTAGGGCAGCGGCCGGAGCAGCACGCCGTTGATCACGGTGAAGATCGCCGTGGCTGCGCCGATCCCGACCGCAAACGCGACGACTGCGAGCAGGGCTACGCCAGGCGCCGTTTTCCACGAGGCCCAGGCGTGGGACAGGGCCAGCAGCATGTCGCCGGCCACTCTAGCATCTTCTCCGCGGGGATCCGATGGAAGGCTTCAATCGCGCCGAGTCGGACCTTAATGTTCCTCCACGCCCTTTGGGTACCGATCTCCGACGAGGTTGAGCCGTACGCCGTGCTCGAGAAAGGCTTTGAGTCCAGCGAGCATCAGGCTGAACCCCTGCGTCGAATCGGCGACGTATTGCACCAGTTGATCTCCCGTTCCCGTAAAGCCGGATTCACGGACCCGCAGGAACGTGGTTCCGTCTTTCAGAGGCGCGAAGGTCCACTCAACTGTCGTAGGCCCGCTGTATCCCTGCCATTCGATCACGATGCGCCGATTGGGCTCGATCGTTTTCGGCGTGACCTCGATGGACACATCGTACATCTCCCAATCCCATCGAACCGGCTTGCCCCCGTCGAGTCGTCCGCTGCTTCGTGTGAACCAGAACTGCGTGGTGATCTGCGGATTCACGATCGCCTCGAACACATCCGCGGACGGCCGACGAATGAGCATCCCGGTCTCGGTTATGGGCACTCGTGTGAGTTGATGGCCAGTTTCAACACCTTGCACGACGATCTCCTTTGCCTGGATTCGCACGACCGGCCACGACGACTCTGCTCACCGGATGAGCCTGTCGCAGAACGGACGCGAATGCATCATCAGAGTGGATCGAATGAGGCTCGCCTTCAAGCTGGTGGTAAATCGACCACCCAACTCGACCGCATCCGCCTCTATTCCGCGCGCAGAGCCGCAATCGCGTCTACTCGGGTCGCACGGCGCGCGGGAATGTAACCAGCCAGGAGCGCAATCACCCCGAGCAGCAGGGCGACGGATACGAAGGTCGTTGGATCACCGGGCTTGACGCCGTAGAGCAGGGCGGCGAGCAGGCGCGTGAGCAGCAGCGCCGATCCGGCACCGAGGACGATCCCGACGGCCGTCACGACGGCGGCGCGCCGAAGGACGAGGCCGAGCACATCTCGCGCCTGTGCGCCAAGCGCCATGCGAATACCGATCTCGGGCGTCCGCTGCGCGACCGCCTGCGCCATGACGCCGAAGATTCCGATCGCCGTCAGGAGCAGCGCAAGCGCGGCGAAGGCCGACAGCAGCCACGCCCCGATGCGCGTTCGCCACATCGCGTCGGCGACACGGTCGTCCATGGTCTTGAGCTCGCTGAGCGGCAGGTTCGCGTCGAGCGCCTGCACCTCGCGGGCGATGGCGGCGGCGAGGGCCGAAGGGCCGAGCGCGGTGCGCACGAACAGGCGCATGCGCGACTGATACGATTGCGCGAGCGGCAGATAGACATCCGGCACGGGAGCCGTTTCGATGGCGCGGTAGCGCACGTCGTTGACGATGCCGACGACCTCGGAAGGTTCGCCGCTACCGGCAGAGCCCTGGCCCGCCCACATCCGCTTTCCGATCGGATCCTCGTTTGGCCAGAGCCGGCGCGCCGCCGTTTCACTGATGAGGAGGACCTTCGGTTGGCCGGCACGGTCCTGATCGGTAAAGTTGCGGCCACGCAGCAGGTTGACGCCGAGGGTGTCGAGGAAACCCGGCGTGATCCAGTGAATCCCGACGGACGGATCGCGGCCGTCGCGGAACGGCTCCTTCGCAGGCGGGAACCACGCGATGGTGCCGTTGCAGCCGCCCGAGACCGGCGCGCAGAGGCCGAGCGCCGCCGACCGGACGCCGGGCAGCGCGCTGACCCGCTCGAGCAACTGGGCGTAGAACTGCTGCCCGCGGTTGGTGTCGTAAGCGGCGCTCGGCAGGTCGATGCGGGACGTGAACAGCCCCGCCGGATCGACCCCGATGCCCGTCTCGCGCAGGCGCTCGGCGCTGCGGATCATCAACCCCGCGCCGGCGAGCAGGATCAGCGCCAGCGCGATCTGCGCCGTCACCAGCAGGGCGCGCGCGTCGACCCAGCGGGCGCCGCCTTCGGCCTTTCCCTTTTTGAGTGCATCGACCGGGCGCAGCATCGACGCCTGCGCGGCGGGCAGCAGCGACACGAGCATGGCCGTCAGCAGCGCGACACCGCCGGTGAATAGTATCGTCATCGCGTCCACCCCAATCATCGACGCGCCGATGCGCGTCAGTCCCGACGCGCCGGCGATTCTCGGCGTTCCCGGAGCGACCGCGGAGCGGAAGAACACGTCGGGCTCGGGCATGACCGCGGCGGCGGCGCCGAGCAGTGCGAACGCGACGATCAGCCCCCCGGCGGCGCCGAGCGCCGACAAGACGACACCTTCGGCGAGGAACTGACGCATGATGCGGCCGCGGCTGGCGCCAATCGCGACGCGCACAGCGACCTCGCGGCGCCGGGCCATCGCCCTGGCGGCCACGAGATTGGTCAGATTGACGCACCCGATCAGCAAGACGAACGCGACGGCGCCAAGAAGCACGAGGGCTGCCCGGCGGACGTCGGTATCGACCCGCGAGGCGTACATGGAGTTCGCGCGTGCCGTCCACGCCGGCATGCCGATGTCCCTGCGCGCATGCGCCGCATCCACCTGACCGCCGAGAACCTGCACCGCCGACGCGGCCGCCTGTTCCGACACCTCGTGCTTGCGGCGGGCGACGATCGTGTACGAGTGCGACTGCGCCTGGGTCAGCTGCGACGGCTCGTAGGCGGCGAGCGGCACCCAGACGTCGGCGGTGCCAATCAGACCGCGGAACCCTGGCGGCAGCACGCCGATCACGGTGTACGGTGTCGCATTGATGTGAAGCGTCCGGCCGACCACGGCCGGATCGCTGCCGAAACGTCGCGTCCACAAGCCGTGGCTGATCATGGCGGCGCGCGGCGTGCCGGCTTTGTGCACCTCGTCCCACGTGAACGGGCGTCCCATCAACGGCGCAACGCCGAGGACGGTCGGATACCGTTCCGTGACGACTTCCCCGCGCAGGCGCTGCGGCTCGCCGTCGCCGGAGAGATCGAGGTCGCGGCCCGCGAAGAACGCAATCTCGTCGAAAATCTGTTGCGACGCGGTGAACGTCCGGTACTTCGGATACGACCAGACCCCCTCGCTGTAGACGCCGGGGCGCGTGCGCTCGGGCACCAGCATGTGCACGAGCATCAGCCGCTCGGCATCGGCGAACGGCAGCGGCTTGAGCAGGACGGCGTTGACGACGGCGAAGAGGGCCGTGTTGGCGCCGATGCCGAGCGCGAGGGTGGCGACGGCAATCGCCGTAAACGCGCGCGCACGGCCGAGCAGCCGCAGCGTGTACCTGATGTCCTGGAAGAAGTCGCGCACCGGACCGTCTCCTTTATTGAGGGCGCCCTGGGGCGGCCGCCGCCGAGCTCCGTGTTACGGCAAGCCGATAGACGGATCGTCCGCGATTTCGGTTGGGCGCGGCGTCAAGTCCCCGTGAGGCGGATCAGCGAGCTGCGATAGCGCTGACCGCCCGGTCGCGCGCTAGCCCGGCCGTGTCGCCAGGCCTGGCACGCTATTTGGTCCGCTGTGGGCCATATGGGTCGTCCTGGACTTCGCTTGACGATCGCGGTCGCGCTGGCCGGGATCTTGATGGCGCCGCCGAGCGCCGAAGGATTCTGCGTCCTCGCCCACGAAGCGGTCGTCGACGCGGTTTGGCAGGACCAGATCGTGCCAACCCTGAAGGAGAGGTTTCCCCACGTCTCGGAAAGCGCGATTCGCGAGGCTCGCGCGTATGCGTACGGCGGATCCCTCATCCAGGATCTCGGCTACTACCCTTTTGGCAGCCGCCGCTTTTCCAATCTGGTCCACTACGTCCGCTCGGGCGATTTCGTCGAGGCGCTGGTTCGCGCGTCGCAAGACGTCAACGAGTACGCGTTCGCGCTGGGCGCCCTCGCGCACCACGCCAGCGACAGCTTCGGCCATTCGATCGCAGTCAACCGTGTGGTCCCGATCATCTATCCCAAGCTCCGTGCAAAGCACGGGGACGAAGTCCTGTATGCCGACTCGCCTCCGCGCCATGTGATGGTGGAATTCGCGTTCGACGTCCTCGAAGTGGCGCGTGGCGCGTTCAAGTCGGATGTCTATCAGCAGCTGATCGGGTTCGAGGTGGCGAAGCCAGTGCTCGAGCGGGCCTTTCGTGACACCTATGGACTGGAGCTCGAACAGGTGTTCGGTGACACGGATCTCGCGATTGGCACATACCGCCGCGCGGTGAGCACGATCATCCCTGACCTGACGCGCCTGGCGTGGCGGGAAAAGCATGACGAGATCCTCGCCGCGACTCCGCACATCACCGAGCGAGACGTCGTCTACACGATGACCCGGCGCCAATACGAGGATGCCTTCGGGAGTACCTATCGCAAGCCCGGTCTCCTAGCGCGATTCGTCGTGACGATCTTCAAGATCGTGCCGAAGTTCGGCCCGTTCCGACCACTGGCGTTCACGCCGCTCACGCCGGAGACGGAGCGGATGTTCCGCGAGGGTTTCGCCGCCTCCTGCGAACGGGTTCGCGCCTCTCTCCGCGCCCTGCGCAGCGGCCGGTTGGCGGTGAACGACGCAGATCTCGACACGGGCAAACGATCGGCGTTTGGCGCCAATCCACTTGCCGATGAAACGTATGCCGATTTGCTCCAGGAACTCGCTCGGAGAAAGTTTGCTGGCGTTCCGGCTGCCCTCAGCCGCAACATCAACGAGCATTACGCCTTGAAGAGCGTACCGCGAGACGCCAGCCGAAAGCTCCGCAAGCAGGAACAAGAGGCCTCGCGGAACCTCGCGGCGCTCAACGCGTCACAGCCGCGAAACGGATCGGCTAGACTGCCCGAGTGAATCGGGCCATTTGTCAGGCTCTCGGGGCTCTGCTCGGTCTCAGCGTCGTCCTTCGCGGCCAGAACCCGCAGGCGCCTGAGACGACATTCCGCGCGCGCGTCGATTTGATTCAGGTGGACGTGTCCGTGCTCGACCGCGATCGGCGCCCGGTGTCGGGGCTGACGGCCGCGGACTTCACCGTGATGGAGGACGGAAGGCCGCGGCAGATCGTATCGTTCACCGCGGCGCACGTGCCGCCTCCCACCGCGCCCGCCACCGGCTGGATGGCAGACATCGCGCCCGACGTAGCGACAAATACCCATCCGCCTGGCCGCCTCGTCGTGATCGCGATTGACGACGCGGCGCTCAGCACGAACGGAGCGTTGTGGGGCGTGCAGAAGGCGAGGGCCGCGGCGCGTGCGGCCGTGAAGGAGCTCGGGCCAGACGACCTCGCTGCCCTGATACTCACCGAGCATGGGCGGACCGCGCAGAACTTCACGAACGATCGGGCGCGCCTCCTGACAGCTATCGACAACACGCCGTTGTTTCCGGGTACCGACAATCCCGATTCGAGGGATCAGCAACAGAACTGGCGGGCGAGCTGTACGTGCGGCCTGTGCTCGGTCGAGGGCCTGCAGCGTGTCGCCGAAAGCCTCAGGAACCTGCCGCAACAGCGCAAGACGATTCTCTACATCAGCCCGGGGCTCAGCGTGGACATCACCATGCCGGAGTTCCAGCAGGTGCCGTCCCCGATGTCGACGTTTCACGACGGCTGCGAACAGCGCAAGCACGACGCGATGCTCGACGTGTTCCGGCAGGCGGCGATCGCGAACGTCACGATCTCGGCGATCGATCCCAACGGCATCGGTGGCGGCCGTTCCTACCCGGAGTTCCTCCGCACGATCGCCGAGAACACGGGCGGCCGGGCGATCACCCACGACAACGACCCGGAGCGCCAGGTCCCCGCCCTGCTGCTCGAGAGCAGCTCGTACTACCTGCTCGGATTCGAGTCGGCGACCCGCCCGGCCGACGGGGCCTTCCACAGGATCGAGGTCAGGGTGCCCGGCCGCGACCTCGAGGTGCGCTCGCGCATCGGGTACTTCGCGCCGACACGCAAGGAGATGAACGCGGCAGCCGCGGCGCAGACGACGGCCGGCTCGCTCGAGGCCGCGATTGGCGGACATCTTCCCAAGGTCGATCTCCCCTTGCAGGTCAGCGCCGCCGCGTTCGCGGAGGCGAACCGAAAATCCGCGGTGGCGATTGCGCTCACGGTCAACCAGCCGCGAGACGTTTCAACCGGCGAGCCGGCGGCGGGCACGAAGCCGACGACAACGGTCGACGTCCTCGCCAGAGCGTTCGACGCCGAAGGCCGCGTCTGGGGCACGCGGAAGCTCTCCGTCAAGCTCGGGCTCAAGGCCGGCGGTCGCAGACCGGTCAGCTACGAGATGCTTCCGCGCCTGGCGGTGCCGCCGGGGAAGTACGAAATCCGCGTCGCGGTCCAAACCGAGAACGGGCGCAGCGGCAGCGTCTATACGTTCGTGGACGTCCCGGACTTCTCGCGCAGCGGAGTATCGCTCTCAGGAATCGTCCTCGAAGCCACGCCTGCCGTCGCAGCGGCGCCGCCCGACGCGTACGTGGATCTCCTGCCGGTCGTCCCCACCGCCCGTCGCGACTTCGGCGCGAGTGACCGCGTGTCAGCGTTCGTCCGCGCCTATCAAGGCGGATCGCAGGCGCTCGTTCCGGCGACGCTGACCACCCGCATCGTGGACGCGAAGAACGAGCAGACCACGAAGAGCACGCGGGAGCTCGACCCGTCACTCTTCACGCAGGGCCGGGCGTTCGATCATCGATTCGATCTGCCGCGCAATCTCGTGTCCGGCGAATATCTCTTGACCGTGGGCATCGCAGCCGGCGGCAAGACCGCAGAGCGGGCGCTCCGCTTCCGGGTGCGATGACTTCGATCTTCCCGTTCATCACGCCCTCCGCCGCGCGGCCTCGATGGTGGCGACGTCGATCTTCTTCATCGGCATCATCGCCTCGAAGGCGCGCTTCGCCTCGCCGCCACCAGCGGCAAGCGCATCGGTGAGCACCCGCGGAGTGATCTGCCAGGAGAGGCCCCAGCGGTCCTTGCACCAGCCGCACTGACTTTCCTGGCCGCCATTGCCAACGATCGCGTTCCAGTAACGATCCGTTTCTTCCTGATTGTCCGTCGCAACCTGGAAGGAAAAGGCCTCGCTGTGTTTGAAGTCCGGGCCGCCATTGAGACGAGACAGGGAATGCCGAGCACGGTGAACTCGACCGTCAGGACATCGCCCTGCTTGCCGCCCGGGTAGTCTCCGGGCGCCGTGCGAACGGCGGTCACCTTGCTATTCGGAAAGGTTGCGGCATAAAAGCGGGCCGCCTCATGCGCATCCTTGTCGAACCAGAGACAGATCGTGTTCTTCGGCGTCATGTTTCGTGTGCTCCTTGTGCTGGATCAGGGTGAAGGGTGCAGTTTGCGCTACCTCATCACCGCCTGGAGGTCGGTCCGGCTGGATGGCCGGCGATGTCTTTCGACGAGCGTATGCAAAATTCCGAACAGCGTGACTCCGCCTCAGCGGCAAGCGAGGAGCGCATGTGGTTGTCGGCCTTCAGCGCCGGGCGAGTGCCGGTGGACTCGCGGACCTACCGGTTCGCACCGAGATAGGCGACGAGGTCCCTCACATTGTCCACGGTGTAGCTTTCGAGGAGCTTGAGGTGTGCGGCCTGACCCGGTGTCCGGCTCACGCCTTCGCTCGGCATCGCGGGACCAGGTCTGAGGAGACGCTCGCGAAGCCTGGCAGCGTCGTACTTGCGGCCGATATTCGCGAGGTCACCGGTCACCGAATGACATGACCGGCAGTTTGCCGCGCCGTTGAAGTACGCCTCACCTGCCGTGCGGTCACCGGCTGGCGTATCCGACAGCTGGCTGAGCTCTCTGAAGCGCGCCTGTTGACGGAGAAAGTGAATGTATCGGGCGAGATCGACGATCTCCTCCGAGGTCAGCTCCGCGTAGCTCGGCATCGCGGTCTGCAGGTTCGGCAGGCCGGCTTTGACGAGCGGTCCGATCATGTTCCCGTCCTCGTCCGAGCCGACGAACGGCGACTGCGAGAGATTGGCCGCGCCCATCGTCGCGCGCGTCAGATCGACGCCGTGACAGAAATGACAATGGTTGAGCACGTAGACCGCGCGGCCTCGCTCGAGCGCGGCGGTCGGCGCCTTGAAGCCGCCGGCGTCCCTTTCCTGCCGCGCATCCAGTCGAAGTCCGGTCGTGAGCATCGTCACGACGGCCGTCACGATCACGGAGCCGCGAATTCGCATCGCCATCATGAGGCGAGCACGCGCTTGCAGTAGTCGAAACAGGTCCTGACCTCGTCGAGTGACGGCCGGAACGACCCATACTCGTATTCGAGATAGCAGCGTATCGAGAAGCGGTTGTCCCTGATCAGCCGGAGCACGTCGGCGATGGGGGTGTCCCCCTGCCCAAACGGCCGGTTCGGGCCGTTGTTCCGCTTTCGATCGCGCACGTGGATGTTGATGATGCGGCCGTGATGCTGGCGAATGAAGGCGACGGCGTCGTTGTTGCCGGCGGTGAAGTGCCCGATGTCGAGCGTGACATGGAACAGCGGCGACATCGCCAGCGCGCTCTCGAAGCTCGCGGGCGTCGCGAACTGGTCGGGATCCACGAGATTGTTGTGGTTGTGCATCGCCACGAACATCTTGTGCTTCTGCACGAAGGGCACCAGCCGCCGCGCTTCCGACAGCACCGTGGAGGAGCTGAACCCGTCCGCGCCGAGCTCACGCGCCGCTTCGAACGTCCGATCGCGCTCGGCGTCGGTGAACGTCTCGTTGAAGTTGACGTTGTAGAGATAAATCCTCAGCCCGGCGTCCTCGAACCGCCGCCGGATATCCCGGTAGTACGTCATCGGCACCGTGAGCCGCCACTGGCGGGCCTCCTCGCGGAGCCGCGGGAAGTCCGGCGAGCGCCGACTCTGGACCCACCAGCCGGTCATCACGCTGGCAAATGGCTCGATGTGGCCGGACATGATCCCGCACTCGGCGATGCCAAGTGCCTGCAGGTTCTTGATGATAGTCGGGATGAGCTGCGGGTCGCCGGCGGGCGGGAGATCGTGGAAGCTGAACGTCTCGACACCGAACACCACGCCGTTGACGGTCGTCACCGCGGCTGGGCGCTGCGACGCGAATAGCAGCGGGCCGGCAGCCAGCGCCTTGAGAAGGTCACGGCGACTCGGAATCATGAGGGTGCTCCCTGCGCCGACAATGTATCCGGGTTTGCCAGCCAGTTCCACTGAGGCTCGTGGTTTGCAGTCCGTCATGGTAGTGACGGATGAAACGTTGTCGATGTGACCGGACCTCAGGCGAAGATATCCACTTCAGACCCGTCTTTCAGAGGAGGTCCCATTGAACTGGAACAAGTGGGTTCGTCAGATCCATCGCTGGGTGGCTATCGTCTTCACCGTGGCCGTCATCGCGAACTTCGTTGCTCTCGCACAGGGAGCGGGGATGCCTCCGCCGTGGATCACCTACTCGCCGCTACCCCCGCTCGCCTTGCTCCTGTTCACCGGCCTCTACCTGTTCGTGCTCCCGTACGCGACCAGGTGGCGCAGCGCCCGAAGCAACTGATGCACCCCGCAGACCGCCACGATCGGATCCGCGTCCACGGCGCACGGGTGAACAACCTGAAGGAGGTCAGTGTCGAGATCCCCAAGCGCCGACTGACGGTGTTCACCGGCGTCTCCGGATCCGGCAAGTCGTCGCTGGTGTTCGGCACCATCGCCGCGGAGTCGCAGCGGCTGATCAACGAGACCTACAGCGCGTTCGTGCAGGGCTTCATGCCGACACTGGCCCGGCCCGAGGTCGACGTCCTCGAAGGACTGACGACCGCGATCATCGTCGATCAGGAGCGGATGGGCGCCAACGCGCGCTCCACGGTCGGCACCGTCACGGACGCCAACGCGATGCTGCGGGTGCTGTGGAGCCGACTCGGCAAGCCGCACATCGGGCCGGCCACCGCCTTCTCCTTCAATGTTCCGACCCGGAAGGCGAGCGGCGCCATGACCGTCGACAAGGGCAAGGGTGAACGGATCGTCGTGCGTGACGTCGTCTACCAGGGTGGCATGTGCCCGCGGTGCGAGGGCATGGGACAGGTCAACGACATCGACTTGAAGCAGCTCTTCGACGACAGCAAGTCGATCAACGAAGGCGCGATCACCGTTCCCGGCTACACGTCTGACGGCTGGTATGTGCGCATTTTCGGGACCTTTCTCGACCTGGACAAGCCGATACGCAAGTACTCCAAGAAAGAGCTCCACGACTTCCTCTACAAGGAACCGACCAAGGTGAAGGTCGAGAAACTGAACCTCACCTATGAGGGCCTCGTTCCGCGAATCCAGAAGGCGTTCCTGTCCAAGGACGTCGACGCATTGCAGCCGCACATCCGGGCGTTCGTGGAGCGCGCCGTCACATTCACGACCTGCCCTGAGTGCAAAGGCACCCGGCTCAATGAGGCCGCGCGGTCGTCGAGGATAAAAGGGATCAACATCGCCGACGCCTGCGCGATGCAGATCAACGACCTGGCCGGATGGCTGCGCGGTCTGAAGGAGCCAACCGTCGCGCCGCTGCTGGCAAAGCTGCAGCAGGCGCTCGACTCGTTCGTGGAGATTGGTCTCGGCTACCTCAGCCTCGATCGGCCGTCGGGCACGCTCTCGGGCGGCGAGGCGCAACGGACCAAGATGGTGAGCCATCTCGGGTCGTCGCTCACCGACGTCAGCTACGTTTTCGACGAACCGACGATCGGACTGCACCCCCACGACATCCAGCGAATGAACGAGCTGCTGCTGCGGCTGCGGGACAACGGCAACACTGTTCTCGTGGTCGAGCACAAGCCGGAGACGATCGCGATCGCCGACCTGGTCATCGACCTCGGCCCCGGCGCCGGCAACGCTGGCGGCGAGGTCGTCTTCGAGGGGACCGTCGACGGACTGCGAGCAAGCGGTACGCTCACCGGGCGTCGCCTGAAAGACCGGGCCTCCCTGAAGCCGGCGGTCCGCAAGCCGTCGGGGGCAATGAAGGTGCGGGGTGCGCGGACGCACAACCTGAAGAACGTCAACGTTGACATCCCGCTCGGCGTACTGGTGGTCGTGACGGGCGTTGCCGGATCGGGGAAGAGCTCTCTGATCCACGGCTCGGTGAGCAGCCGCGACGGGGTGGTGTCGGTCGACCAGACAGCGATCCGCGGGTCGCGGCGGAGCAACCCTGCGACCTACACCGGCCTGCTCGATCCGATCCGCAACGCGTTCGCGAAAGCCAACGGCGTCAAGCCCGCCCTGTTCAGCGCCAACTCCGAGGGCGCCTGTCCGACCTGCAACGGCGCCGGAGTGATCTACACCGACCTCGCGATGATGGCCGGCGTCACCACGGTCTGCGAGGAATGCGAGGGCCGGCGGTTCCAGGCGTCGGTGCTGGAATACAAGCTGGGCGGAATGAACATCGCCGAGGTGCTCGACCTCCCAGTGCGGGACGCGGTCGGCTTCTTCGGGGCCGGCAAGGCGAGGACGCCGGCCGCACATGCGATCCTGGAGCGCATGGCCGGCGTGGGACTCGGCTACCTGCGGCTCGGCCAACCGCTCACCACGCTGTCGGGAGGCGAACGCCAACGGCTCAAGCTCGCAACGCACATGGGTGAAGAGGGCGGCATCTACGTGCTCGACGAGCTGACGACCGGACTGCACCTGGCCGACATCGAGCAACTGCTCGGCCTCCTCGACCGGCTGGTGGACTCCGGCAAATCGGTCATCGTGATCGAGCACCACCTGGCGGTGATGGCGCACGCCGACTGGATCATCGATCTCGGACCGGGCGCGGGTCACGACGGCGGGCGGATCGTGTTCGAGGGCACGCCGGCCGACCTGGTGGCGGCGAGGTCGACGCTGACCGGGGACCACTTGGCATCCAGCCTTCACTGAACGCTTGCTTCGCTCGCAGCTCCGGCCGGCAAGCCAGTGCCCGCTGAACGGCTCGCGTTGCTCGCAGCTCCCGCCGGCAAGCCTCGGCTCAGCGAGGCCGACAGCACTGTAAGCGAACGACAGAATCGAAAGCGGAAGAGAGGTGATTCGCCGCGTAGGCCAAACCCTGCGGCGGGCACAATCCTCGCATCGGCGTGCGCCGCAACCTCCCCACCCAACCCGGTCCTTTATATATGAGCGCCTCGCGTCCCCCCTACGCCTTCGCGGGCACCATCGAGCCGACGCGGCTTCCAGCCGCCTACCGCTTCGGCCTCGTCATCGTCGGCGCGGCGATGCTGCTGCTGCCGCTCCTGTACCTGGGCTCGATCGCGCTCACCGGCCGCGCCGTGTGGTGGCACCTGACGACGAACGTCGGGATCCTGGCGGGCCGGGGCAACGCGCAAGGACGGCTGCTCGTCTACCTCGGGCCGGCGCTCATCGGCGTGGTGCTGATGTTCTTCATGGTGAAGCCGATCCTGGCGCGGCCGTCCCGGGAACGCGATCCCATTCCGCTCGACCCGGGAGCCGAGCCGGTGTTGATCGCGTTCATCCAGGCGATTTGCCGGCAGACTCGTGCGCCGATGCCGCGCCGTGTGCAGGTGGACTGCACGGTGAACGCCTCGGCCGGGTTCATGCGGCAGGGTGTCGCGGGCGTGCTGTCGAACGACCTCGTGCTGACGATCGGCCTCCCGCTCGTGGCAGGCCTGACCGTCCGCCAGCTTGGCGGCGTGCTGGCGCACGAGTTCGGGCATTTCGCCCAGGGCGGCGGCATGCGCCTGACGGCGATCGTCCGCGGCGTCAACGCGTGGTTCGCGCGGGTGGTGTTCGAGCGCGACGAGTGGGACCTGCGCCTGGAACAGTGGTCGAAAAACCTGGATGGCCGCGTCGCCATCCTGCTCTGGCTTGCGAAGGGGACGATCTGGGTGTCGCGTCAGATGCTCCGCGGGCTCATGCTGGCCGGCCACGCGATCAGCTGCTTCATGCTGCGGCAGATGGAGTTCGACGCCGACAGTTACGAAATCAAGATTACCGGCAGCGAGACCTTCGGGCAGACGTCCAGCCGGATGCGGGAAATGAACGTGGGCGCCCAGTTCGGCTACGCCGACCTGCGCTCGAGCCTGCGGACCGGCAAGTTGCCGTCGCACCTGCCCGCGTTTGTCGTCCAGCGGACCAGCTGTGTTCCCCGGGACGTGCTCGACCAGGTCAGGGACACCGCGGACGAACGAACCGGGATGTTCGACACACACCCGTGTGATGCGGACCGGATTCGCGCCGCCCTGAAGGCTGCGGCTCCCGGTGTGATGGCCGGCGGCGACGGTCCGGCGACGGCGCTGTTCAGGAACTTCGAGGCGCTGAGCGCGGCCGCGACCCGCCATCACTACGAGCACGATCTGGGCATCGGCCTCGAGGCCGTTGCGCTCATCGACACCGAAGAGGCGATGCGGCACAGCAGCACGCGCGATCAGCAACGGGAGGCCTTTCAAGCGTTCTTCGGCGCGAGTGCGAGCCCGCGACGCCCGCTCGTCATTCCGGAATCGGTGCTGGAGTGGCGCGATCGGGATCGGCTTCGCGCCGTCTGGGCCGAGGCTCGGCGCAGGATGACCGGGCACATGGCCCCTGTTGCGGAGCAGTACCGCGAGTTCGAGGCCCTCGAAGACAAGCGCGATGCGGTGTTCACTGCCCAGGAACTGTTCGCAGCGGGGTTCAGCAAGTTGAAGGCGGAGGAGTTCGAGCTGCCGGACGGCACGCCCGAGGGCGTCCGGAAGGCGGATCAGCAGTACGAGGTTCAGCAGCGTGCACTGATTCGCGCGCTCGACGCATTCGAAGCGAGCGTGCGCCACCGCCTTGCAGCGGCGCTGGCCCTCGCCGAGGACGAGGCGAGCCGTGAGCAGACGCGATCACTCGTCGCCGCGGCCAACGCGCTGGCCGGCGCGATGGTGCTCGGACACGAGCTGAGACGGCTCGAGAGTACGTGGCGAACGCTTGCTCACAATGCGTCCGGCAACGAGCAGGTCGCGAAACGCGCCGAGCTGATCTCCGCGATGATTTCTACGCGCTGCTCGCAACTCGAGGCGGAGCTGACCGGGGTCGCGTGCCCGCCGGTGCTGGGCGGCAGGCAGATGTCGATGGCCGAGCGCTGCGGACTGCGGGCGGCGAATCGGGATGCGGCGTCGGAGATCGGCGACGAGATGCTCTGGTCCTACTACGAGATCATGTGCCGGCTGGCTGCTGCCGCGCTGTCGATTGAAGCGCGTCTGGACGCGGAACGGCCGGGCGTTGCCGCCGGCCGCGAGAGAGCGGCGGTGTAAAAGGCCGATCGAGACAGCCGCGCGATGAGCGATTAGCTTCCTGCCGTTGACTTGTTCAGGGTCACGGCGGCACGAACGAGCGTGCTGAACGCCTTCTCGTCTATCTTCTCGCCCTCGTGAAAGTCGATGGCACGCCGCGTGTTCCCTTCGAGGCTGGAGTTGAACAGGCCCGAAGGATCCTCGACGGTCGCTCCTTTGGCGAAGGTCAGTTTCACGACCTTCTTGTACGTCTCCCCCGTGCAGATCAACCCATCGTGCGACCACGCCGGACCGCCCCACTTCCACTCCTCGACGACTTCGGGATCGGCCTCCTTGACCAGGGCACGGAGCCGGCCGAGCATGCTGCCCCGCCAGTCGCCCAGCTCCTTGATTCTCGCGTCTATCAGCCGGGAAGGAGACGTGCCTTTCTGCGAGCCGCTCTTCTTCATGCCTGATTCTCAGACCCGATCAGATGCGATTGAACTTCGCGATGGCCTTCTGCAGCGATTTGAACTCGCGGATGAAAGGATACATGCCGCGCTCGCGGTCGTCGATGGCCTGGGCCTGCTTGAGAACGTCCGCCGCGCGCTCCTGCGGCACGACGACCACCCCGTCCTCATCGGCGACGATGATGTCGCCGGGACGGACGGTCACGCCCCCGCACTCGACCGGGACGTTCCTGGCGACTGTCGCGTAGTGGCCGACGGCCGTGCGGGGCGACTTGGATCTCGCGTAGACGGTCAGGCCCATGCGGCGCACGTCCCAGAGATCCCGGATCGCGCCGTCGAGCACCATCCCGGCCATGCCCCGCTCGACGGCCGCCGTGGCCATGAGATTGCCCATCGCGGCGATGTCCAGCGTCCCTTCCATGACGATGACACCCACTTCCCCGGGCTTCGCCTCGTCGATCATCTCGACCGAGTGCTTCGTTGACAGCGCAGGTGTGGCCTGCGCCGCGGGGGCGGGCCTCGCCAGCGCCGTCACGGCGCGGCCCACGAGATTCGCTCCGGTCATGAGCTTCATGTCGTAGCGCATCGTGCCGTTCTTGCCGGTGACGAGCTCCACCGCATCGGATACCGAGGCCGGATAGGTGCTCTTGAAGCCGGCGATCAGCGGGTCGCCCGGAGGAGCCTCCGGGTTCTGCGCCGCGGCGAGCGCGACGATGGCGACGCCGAGCAGCGGCACGCCAAGCACGAGCGAACGGGAAGACCGCCGGATGTTCATGTTTTCAGCTCCTTGACGCCGTATAGTAGCGCCCCGGCCGCTGGAAGCTGAAAACAGTGCGAGTCGCCGACTGGCGAGGCGACGGTCACCTTTTCGTGACGAACCGGACCGGGTCCACAACCCACGGCCTGGAGGTCAACTCCGGGGCAATCGGCACCGGGGCTCCCCCGACCACGACGCGCCGGCAGGCCTTTCCGTGTCCCATGGCGTACTTCACCGTCGGATAGATGCGCGCCGTCGTGATGGCGAACGCCAGGGATACGACAGCCCGGGATCCCCATCGCTCGAGAATGACCGCCCGGTAATCGTCGGCCGCCGGATCGTGGGCCAGGACCGCCTTCGTGAACCGCCACGCGAGCGCCACGTCGTCAGGCATCGCGGCGACGTCGTCCGTCAATATGGCGCGGAGGATCCCGGGAGGTACGCCCCGACGTTCAGCCATCGCGGTGGCCAGCTGCGTACACGGACCGCAGTCCTCTGATCGGACGGCCGTGATGCCGGCGGCGATCAACGCCTCGATCGGAACGTCACGGGAGTAGGTCCCCAGCCGGGCGGCGTTGAAAAACCGCCAGGCCGCGTGAGGGCTGGCGTCGATGATGTCCCGCAGGTAGCTCGCGTCGTAGTCCCAGTGCCGCTCGAAGGCGCTGACGGTGCGCCTGAATAGCCATCCCAACATCGCCGGACTCCTGTTTTGTGTTCTCGATGACTAGACGAATCAGCACCGGCGATTGTGACAACGCCGATCAGCGAGGCGCCACCTGCTGCTCAGCCGTCCTGCCGGGAGCCGTACGGGTGAATGCCCTCTTGACCTCCGAGAGGTGCCGCATCTACACTCCCCTCGGGTGCCGAGAGGACGCGCATGAACAAGACACAGTTGCTACAAGGCACGCTCGATCTCCTGATCCTGCGCATTCTGGACCTTGGTCCGAATCACGGCTGGGGGATCTCCAACCGGTTGCAGCAGATCTCGAAGGATGGCTTGAAGACGAGCCAGGGATCGCTGTACCCCGCACTTCACCGCCTCGAGATGCGCGGTGAGGTCAGATCCGAGATGACGCCGTCCGAGAACAACCGCCGGGCCCGGGTCTACACAATCACGCCGCAGGGCCGGAAGCGCCTCACGAAAGAAACCGAGACCTGGGAAGCGTTCGCGCTGTCGATGCGGCGCGTGCTGCGGGTTGACCGATGATCGCCCGGCTGTTCGCGACGCTCCGCGGCCTGCTCCGGCGCCGCCAGATTGACAGCGAGATCGAGGAGGAGCTCCGGGATCACCTCGAGCGCGAGATCGAACGGCACCGTCAGGGAGGACTCTCCCTCGAGAACGCTCGGCGGCTTGCGCTCCGCGACCTCGGAGGACTGACCCAGACGAGGGAGTCGACTCGCGATGTCCGCGCGATCTGGGTCGACGCGGTATGGCGCGACCTCAAGTATGGCGCCCGCGTATTGCGGCGCTCGCCCCGCTTCACGCTCACGGCGCTGACGGTTCTCGTCCTCGGCATCGCGTCGACAACGGCGATTTTCTCGGTCGCGTATGCCGTGCTGGTGCGGCCGTTGCCGTATGTGGACGCAGAACGTCTGGTGTTTCTCGCCGAACAGCAGGGCTCGGGCATCGCGTGGCCGAACCTGGACGACTGGCGCCACCGGGCGACCTCGCTGGAGGGTCTCGCCGGCTCGCTGGCCGACGCGGTGGTCGTCACGAGCGGACCGCTCCCCAAGCGGATCGACTCGTTGAGCGTGACGGCGAACTTCTTCGGTGTGCTCGGTGCAGCCCCGTTCCACGGTCGCCTCTTCGACGAATCCGACGCCAGGCCCGACGCCGCCTCGACCGCCGTTGTCAGCCACGCATTCTCGGTGCGCGAATTCGGCGGCGCGCCGGCGGCAATCGGCCAGACCGTGTTCTTCAGCCGCAGGCCCTACACCGTGATTGGAGTGCTGCCGCCAGGCTTTCGTTACATGACGCCAGCCGACGTGTACCTGCTGCTCGAACCGCAGGTGGTCGCGAACTACCGTGGCATGCAGAGCCGCGCCAACCACACCAACCTCTACGCCGTTGGCCGGCTGGAGCGTGGGGTTGACGTGACCTCCGCGCGTGCGGAGATGCTCAACATCGTGGGGGCGCTGGCGCTCGAGTACCCGGATACCAACAAGGGCCGCAACGGCGTCTACCTGGTGCCGCTGTCCGAACGCGTCGTCGGCGACATGGCGCCAACGCTGACCGTGCTCGCTGGCGCCGTGGCGCTGCTGCTGCTGATCGCCTGCGTCAACCTCGGCAGCCTGTTGTTGAACCGAAGCGCATCACGGGCACACGAGCTCGCCATCCGCGCCGCGATTGGCGGCAGCCGGTGGAGCTTGATCCGCCAGCTCCTCGTCGAGCATGGATTGCTCGTCGGGGCTGGCGGCGTACTGGGAGCCGTCGCCGGCGCCGCCATCCTCAGCGCCCTCGTCGGCGTTGCGCCGCCGGATACACCGCGCCTCGATGAGATCCGCCTCGACTTCGTCGTGCTGTCGGTAACGGCGCTCTTCAGTTGCGCGTGTGCGTTTCTGTTCGGCGTCCTGCCCGCACTCACGATCAGCGCCGGCAACCACGACATGGTCCTGCGATCGGGCCGCGGTTCGACCCGTCAGAACTCGCGGTTGCGACGCGGCCTCCTGATCGGGGAGGTCGCTGTCGCGACGGTTTTGCTGTGCGGATCCGGTCTGATGGTTCAGACGATGGTCCGGCTGTCGCGCGTCGATCCCGGGTTCGATCCCTACAACCTGCAGACGGTCATGTTCTCGCCGTGGGGGGCCGGGTGGTCCGATGCTCGAAGGCAGGCGTTCTTCCCCGAAGCGGTCGGGCGGCTGCGGGCCGTTCCCGGCGTCGAGACAGCGGCGATCACGTATTCGCTTCCCATACTGGGATCGAACTGGTGGGCCTGGTTCACGGTTGCCGGCAGGCCGATACCGCCAGGCGCCGTGATGATGGATCTGCCAAGCGCAGGAATGGTGCCGGTAAGCGACGGCTACTTCGAGACGCTGAAGGTCCCGGTCATCAAAGGTCGCTCGTTCAACCGGTTCGACACCGCTGACTCCGAGCCCGTTGCCATCATCAACAGCAGTCTGGTGCAGCTGTATTTTCGCGATGAGGATCCGATCGGGAAGCAGATCAGGCTGGGCGGCTCGCGTCCGACCGAGGGCTACGGACCCTGGCGCACCATCGTCGGCATTGTCGGGGACGTGAAGCAGCACGGCATCGATCAGCTGACGCCTCAGCAGATCTTCATGCCCATTCTGCAGCAGACACGGGCGTCGACGGCATTCGCGGTCGCGCGCACCCGGGGCACCGTGGCCAGCTCCGCGATTGAAGCCGCCATCCACGACGTCGATCGATCCGTTCCGGTTTTCAACGACCGCACGGTCCAGCAGCTGATGAGGGAGGCGAGCAGCCGGAGGCGCGTCGCGGCCATTGTCCTTTCGGTGTTCGCCATCGCCGCGGTCCTGCTGGCGGCAATCGGACTCTATGGAGTCGTCGCGCAGAACGTGATGAAGCGCCGGCGGGAGATCGGCGTGCGGATGGCGCTCGGCGCGACCACTGATCAGATCCTGCGATTGTTCCTCCGCCACGGATTCGTCGTCGTCGCGGTTGGCATCGGCTGCGGGCTGCTGGCCGCAGTCGCCGCGGCGCGGAGCCTTGCGGCGCTGGTTTTCGGGGTCACCCCGAGGGATCCTGCAACGCTGGCCGCCGTGGCAGCGCTGCTGACGGCCGTCACGCTGCTGGCCAGCTACCTGCCGGCGCGGTCTGCCACTCGCGTCGATCCGTCGGAGGCGTTGCGGTCGGAGTGAGCCCGAGGCGAAGCCGATCCTGACGCGCCGGCCGGCTGGCCCGGCCACGCCTGCCTGAAGTTCAGGTAGGATACGGCTCCTCGTCATGACGGTTTCGTACGAGAACTCGAAGGTCGTCTTCCAGGGCATCAAGGACGCCGGCATCACGTCGCTCTCGGCGCTGCCCGAGACGTGGCTCGGCCTGCTGCTGCAGCAGGCCGACAAGGATCCTGACGTCACGCTGATCCAGGTGGCCAAGGAAGAAGAGGCCATCGGTATCGCGGCCGGTGCGTACTTCGCGGGCGAGCGGCATATCCTGCTGATGCAGAATCACGGCTTCCTCGCAGCCATGAACGGGATCGTGTCGCTCGCGATGCTGTACGGTATCCCCCTGTGCATGCTCATCGCCCTGCGGGGCCATTGGGGCGAGCCCTATCCCTGGCACACGCGGGGCGGCATCGTCACCGAGGGTGTGCTGCGGGCGTTGAACGTGCCGTTCGAGTACGCGCGCGATCCGAGGGAGGTCGGGCGGCAGATCCGCGAGGCCTACACCTTCTCCCAGAGCTCGCTCTCGCCGGTCGCGCTCCTGCTGACGCGCGACCTGATGGAGGAAGCACTGTGAAACGGGCCGAGTGCATCGCCATGCTCTACCCCGAGCTGGACGACAAGGTCGTGGTGACGATCATGGGGGCGTGCGCGCAGGAGCTCTACGATCTCGGGCACCGCGAGAACTTCTTCTACCTGCAGCACGCGATGGGCCTGGCATCGTCGATCGGACTCGGACTGGCGCTGCACCTGCCCCGCGAGAAAGTCGTCGTGCTCGACGGCGACGGCTCGGTGCTCATGAACCTCGGCACGCTGGCAACGCTCGCGCGATACCGTCCGGCGAATCTCGTTCACTTCATCTTCGACAACGGCAGCCTGCTCTCGACCGGAGGATTCGACACCCACACCACCTCCGGCATCACCGATCTCGCCGCAATCGCGCGGGGCGCCGGGATCGAGCACGTCGCCGCTGTCGACAGCGTGATCGACTTCGGCGAGGCGGCAGTCGAGGCGTTCGCGCGGAACGATCTCGGTGTGATCGTTGCGAAAGTCGCCGCGGTCGGCCCGAACCACTACGGCATGGACCTGCAGCTCCCGGAGAATGCCTTCCGGTTCAAACGGTGGATTGCCGCCCGGAAATCGTCACCGGCGCGAGCATCGCTGACGACGAGAGAAGCGCTGTGAGCGCGGTGTTGCGCCAGCTGGTCGACGAGCTCGACCGCGGCACGTTGAAGGTGATCGATCTGACGCAGCCGCTCGGACCCTCGACACCTGTCATTGACCTGCCGCCGATTTTTGGCGCGTCGCCAGGCGTCACGATCGACGTGATCTCCAATTACGACGACCGGGGGCCGGCATGGTACTGGAACACGATCCGCATGGGCGAGCACACCGGCACGCACTTCGACGCGCCCATCCACTGGATCACGGGCAAGGATCTGCCGGACAACGCCTGTGACACGATTCCGGCCGGGCGATTCATCGGCCCGGCATGCGTGATCGACGTCACTGAAGATGCGGCCCGGAATCCGGACTTCCTGCTGACGCCGGACCGGCTCGAGCAGTGGGAGGGCGAGCATGGGCGGATTCCGCGCGCCGCCTGGGTCCTGTTGCGGACCGGCTGGAGCCGGCGGGCTGACCGAGCGTCGTTCATCAACGCCCGCGACGATGGCCCGCACAGTCCCGGGTTCGACGCGCGGACGTCGACGATCCTCGCCCTCGACCGCGACGTGCTCGGCGTCGGCGTCGAGACGATCGGCACCGACGCCGGCCAGGCCGGCCGGTTCGACCCGCCTTTTCCCAATCACGCGACAATGCACGGCGCAGGCAAGTTCGGCCTCGCGAGCCTGTGCAATCTCGACCAGCTTCCGCCAACCGGCGCGATCCTGATCGCGGCCCCGCTCAAGATCGTCAACGGCAGCGGCAGTCCGCTTCGGGTGATCGCGATCACGCCAGCGTGAGAGACGAGGAGTCTACAGCGATGAGACGTGCGCTTCTTCCCGGTGCCGCCCTGCTGCTGCTCGGCATCGCTTACGCACACCTCCAGGGCCAGGTTCGATCGGTGCGACAGATCGCCCCGGGCGTGTACACGTTCTTCGGCGACCGGGACGTCCGTCAGCCCGCCAACACCAGCTGGATCGAGTTCCGTCAGTTCGTCGTCGTAATCGAGGCCAATACCCCCTGGGGCATTCGGGCGATCCTCCCCGAAATCAGAAAGACGACCAGCAAGCCGATCCGGTACGTGTTCGACACGCACTACCACTGGGATCACACGCAGGGCAACAGCGTCATGGTCGACGAGGGGGTGACCGTCGTCTGCTCGCAGGACTGCGCAAGCGAGCTGGCGACAAAAGGCAAGGGCGAGTGGGAGCAGATGAGCAAGCCGACGGGTGAGTACAGTCTCGCGCCGTACCGGATGGAGCAGCCGTCGCTGGTGTTCGGCGATTTCATGGCCATCGACGACGGCGAGCGGCGGCTGGAGCTGAAGCGTGTGGGGCCGGCGCACACGATCGGCGATGCCGTCGCATTCCTCCCCAGGGAGGCGATTCTCTTCACCGGCGATCTGTGCGTGAACTGGCGCTCCGGGAACAACGTGGGGGATCGGGACGCCGACCATCCACATTGGGTGCAGGTCCTCAACGATCTGGCCACGTGGAAGGTCAAGACGGTCGTGCCTGGTCACGGAGACCTCGGGTCGATCGATACCCTCCGCGCACAGAGCGCCTTCCTGGATGACCTGTGGAAGCAAGTCTCCGCGGGCAAGAAGGCCGGCAGGACCGTCGATCAGCTGCTTACCGAGGTGAATCTCGCCCGGCACGGAGACTTCGCCGCCGACCAGCAGCAGAATCAGTCGGCGATCCGGGCAGTGTTCCGCAAGGCGCCGGAGCGCTGAGAGCGGACGCTACTTCTCCTCTGATCCAGCCTGGTACTGTTCGTCCGTCACATGTTCCATCCACTCCACGCCCTTGCCTTCGAGCCGTTCCTGGATGGCGATGTGCGTCATCGCGGTGGTCGGCGCGGCCCCGTGCCAGTGCTTCTCACCGGGCGCGAACCAGATCACGTCGCCGGGCCGAATCGTTTCGACCGGCCCGCCCCAGCGCTGCGCGCGCCCGCAGCCGGCGATGACGATCAGATGCTGACCGAGCGGGTGAACGTGCCAGGCCGTCCGCGCACCGGGCTCGAACGTGACACTGGCACCTGCCACTCGTGCAGGATCGGGCGCGCGAAAGAGCGGATCGAGGCGCACCGTGCCGGTGAACCACTCCGCAGGGCCTCTGTCGGATGGTCGTGAATCGATTCGCGTGATGTCCATCCCAGCCTCGCTTCAGCGCCCGGTCATTCGTTCGAGATGTTCCGGATAGCGCTTGCCGTGGACCGTGATGGCCGCTCCGGCTTCGTCAATGTCGCGGAGCTCGTCAGGCGACAGGGCAATCGCGATGGCGCCGAGGTTCTCTTCGAGTCGATGCAATTTGGTGGTCCCGGGGATCGGCACAATCCACGGCTTCTGCGCGAGCAGCCACGCGAGGGCGACCTGCGCCGGGGTCGCGCGCTTGCGCTCCGCAAAGCGGGTGAGCCACTCGACAAAGGCCTGATTCGCCTTTCGGTTTTCCGGCGAGAAGCGGGGAACGATGTTGCGGAAGTCGGTGCTGTCGAACGTCGTGTTCTCGTCGATCTTCCCGGTCAGAAAGCCCTTTCCGAGCGGGCTGAACGGCACGAAGCCGATGCCGAGCTCCTCGAGCGTCGGCAACACCTCGCTCTCGGGTTCTCTGAACCACAGCGAGTACTCGCTCTGCAGCGCCGTGACCGGCTGGACGGCATGGGCGCGACGAATCGTCTGCGCGCCTGCTTCAGACAGGCCGAAGTGCCTGACCTTGCCCTGGTGGATCAGGTCCTTCACCGCTCCCGCAACGTCCTCGATCGGCACCTCCGGGTCGACCCGGTGTTGATAGAAGAGATCGATGGTCTCGACCCTGAGCCGCTTCAGGGATGCCTCCGCGACATCCTTGATGTGCGCGGGCCGGCTGTCGAGGCCCGCCTGCTTCCCGCCTTCGATCTTCCAGCCGAACTTCGTGGCGATCACGACGCGATCGCGGAACGGCGCGAGCGCTTCGCCGACCAGCTCTTCGTTGGTGAACGGCCCGTACACTTCGGCGGTATCGAAAAACGTGACGCCCCGATCGAAGGCCGCGCGAATCAGGGCAATGCCGGCCTGTTTGTCGACAGCGGGCCCCAACCCGAAGCTGAGCCCCATACAGCCCAGCCCCAGCTCTGATACCTCGAGGCCGCTCCTGCCCAGTCTGCGTCGCTGCATATCTGTGCTCCTTCTTCCCGAGCCAACGATACGCCGAGTCCGCCAACGGGAGGTAGGCCACTAACCAGCTAGTCGTGACGCAGCGCGACGAGCGGGTCGATGCGGGTCGCGCGCGTCCCCGGCACGAGGCACGCCACGAGACCGGTGCCGACGAGGATCGCGGCAATCGTCACGAACGTGACCGGATCCGACGGGGTCACGCCCCAGAGGAAGTTCTCGAGAAATCGTGTCGCCGCGAACGACGCGCCGACACCAAAGGCGACGCCGACGAGAAGAATGATCAGGGAGCGCCGGATCACGAGCCCGAGCAGCGCGCCGGTTCCCGCGCCGAGCGCGCGGCGGATGCCGAACTCGCGGTAGCGGTCCGAGACCGCATGCGCGGTCACGCCGTAGATGCCGATGACGCCGATGCCGAGCGCGACCGCGGCGAAGATCGTGAACAGCGTTGCGATGAACCGCTGGCCCTGCAGCTGCGCGTTGAGGTACGAATCCACTGTGCGCATCTGCGTCACCGGGATGGCGGGATCGACGCGCGCGATCGCTGAGCGGATCGAGGGGGCGAGAGCCATCGGGTCCCCATTCGTGCGGATGATGAACGACGTCAGCATCCGCAACGCCTCGAGCGACGCGCGCTGGCGCACCAGCTGCTGGCGGTGCAACGCGTAGACGAGCGGCTGAACCTCGGTTTCGCCGCGGAACTGGCGGGTATCGGCGACGATGCCCACGACCTCGCGCGGCAGCTCGCCGTCCTTGTTATAGAACTTGAACGTCAGACGCCTGCCGAGCGGGTCCTGACCCGGCCAGATCGTCCGTGCGAACGACTCGTTTACGACTGCAACCCACGGACTGTTGGGCTGGTCGCCGGTGTTGAAGTCGCGGCCTCTCACCAGCCTGGTGCCGAGCGTGGCGAAGTAGTCAGGCGTCACCATCTCGTATGCCGAGAACGTCGGCTGCCCGGTCGCCGCCGCGCCCTCGAGCAGGACCTCGACGCCCGGATGTCCGGTCAGCGGAGGAAACGTCGCCCCGCCGGCGCGGACCACGCCGGGCACGTGCTGCAACGCCTCGTGGAACCGATCGATCAGCAACGGGCCGGCAGGACTGTAATCGACCAGCGTGATGCCAGGCGCGGTGCCCACGTTGTCCTTCATGTAGACCCCGCGCGGCAGCTGGACCTGCAGGCTCAGGAGCCCTGACGTCTCGACGCCAAGATTCACACCTTGCAACCGGACGAGCGTCTTGATCACCAGGCCGGCGCCGATCAACAACACGAACGCCAGCGTGACCTGGACCACCACGAGGCCCTGCAGCTGCAGCATCCGCGACCGGCCGCCGCTCGACCGCGCGCTCGACTCGTGCAACGCTCGTACGAGATTGGGCCGCGATGTCTGCAGCGCCGGAATCAGGCCGAACAGCAGGCTCGCCGCGACGCACGCGCCGAGACAGAAGAGAAACACCATCGAATCGATCGCCACCGACTCGAGGCGCGGAAACCATGCCGGGGTGAGCGCGACCAGCGGGCGGAGTGAGACCCACGTCGCGAACGCGCCGACGGCACCCGCAGCCAGCGACAACAGCAGGCTCTCAATCATCAACTGCGTGACGATGCTGCCTCGGCTCTGCCCGAGAGCGGCGCGCACCGCCAGCTCGCGCTGACGGCTTACCGCGCGCGCGAGGATCAGCGCCGCCAGGTTGGCGCATGCGATCAACAACACCAGGCCGACCGCAGCCTGCAGCAGCAGGAGCGGCTGCCGCATCCTGCCGAAGAAAGCCTCGTCCAGCGGCTGGAGCGTCAGCGTCCATCCCTGCCCGCGATCCGGAAACGCGCGCTCGTACTCGCGGGCGAGACTGCGGAGCTCCGCCGACGCCTGCTCGAGGGTGATCGTGCCCTTGAGCCGGGCGACGCCCCGCAGCCACCGGGCGCTTCCCTGCGCTGCCGCCGGCGCGAAGCCGAACGGCATCCAGGCGTCGGACGAGCCGTCGAACAGCTCGAACGACGCCGGCATGACTCCGATGATCGCCGTGCTCTGGCCGTCGATGAGCGCCGACTGGCCGACGATGTCCGGGCGCCCGCCGAAGCGCCGCTGCCACAGCGCGTGGCTCAGAACGACCGTGGGGCCGGCACCGCTGAGATCCTCGGCCGGAGTGTGAAACCGGCCAAGCAGCGGCTTGACGCCCAGTGCCTGAAACGCGGTCGACGAGATGCGATGACCCGAGAGGCGTTCGGCGACGAACCCGCTGGTGTCGTCGGTGAGGTTCACCTGACGTCCGGCATCGTAGACGCCGACCGCGTCGAAGGACTTCCCGTGATCCCGCAGCAGGAAGAACATCGGTGGCGGCAGCGGGCCTAGATTCCCGGGATTGTTTGGCGGCGACAGGTAGATCATCACCAGCCGCGACGCGTCCGGATACGGCAATGGCTGCAGCAGGGCCGCGTTCATGAAGCTGAACATCAGCGTGTTCACGCCGATGCCCAGCGAGAGCGAAAGAACAGCAATCGCCGTGAATCCAGGCGTGCGGATCAGCCGGCGCAGGGCCAGCCGCACGTCGCGGGTCAGCGCTTCGAAAATCGTCATGCAATCCCTCGCTGGCAGTAATGCGGAGTTTAGCCGGGATCGGGGTGGTACGCGGTTGGCTTGACGAGTTGCGGTACGGTCGCCACGC
>Ga0114129_10000961_pt1 | contig 37631 bp, 36 predicted proteins | sample RhiMetdeltSRZDD1_FD_80071 | JGI IMG/M metagenome (GOLD analysis project Ga0114129, IMG submission 80071) | Populus rhizosphere microbial communities from Tennessee, USA - Rhizosphere MetaG P. deltoides SRZDD1 (version 2) (version 2) | ecosystem: Host-associated > Plants > Roots > Rhizosphere >...
CGTAGATGACGCCGATGCGCGTGCGATCGGTTGCCGTCTTGCCGTTCGTCGTGTAATGCATCTGCATGACGAGGTCGGAGTTGCCGCGAAGGAGCCGTGCCACGCCGGGCGGGAACGTGAGACCCGGTTTGTTCGGCGTCACGCCGCCGATGTTGGTGGGGCCGAGCGCGCCGCCGGGATTGAGCGGCTCGCCCGCCGGCTGCGTGTACGCGAGCACGTGATGTACTTGCGCGTTGGCGGACGGCCGGATTTCGATCGCCTGGATCCATTTGTCTTCTGTGAGGTGCGTCGGCACGCGCAGGTACTGATAGGGAATCACGCCGGTCGCGGGAATCTGGTAGTCCTCTTCCATCGTGAAGATGGCGTCGGGCTTGCCGATCGTCCAGCCTTCGGCGAACTGCGGCGCCGCCGGCATGTCCTTGTCGTCCCCTTTCACCGCCCCGCCGTCCACCCATGCGGCGATCGTGTCGATGTCGGCCTGCGAGAGCCGCGGGTCGTTCTTGAACTCGCCATACGCCGGGTCCGCGCCCCACGGCGGCATCGCGCGGGACACCACGCGCTGCTTGATCGAACGCGCGTACGGCCTCGCGTCGTCGTATGTCAACAGCGACATCGGCGCGAACATCGTCGGCCGGTGGCACTCGACACAGCTCTTATACAGGATCGGCGCCACGTCCTTCGTGAACGTGACCGACATCGCGGCCGGGCCGGCTGCCAAAGCAGTGGCCGACAGCGCCAGGAAGACGAACGCCGACGCGATGGTGGTCTTTCGCATGCTGTCCAAACTCCTCTAAAGCCGTGCTTCTAGTCTAGCACCTACTGCGCCGAAGGCTTCGTTGCCGGCTTCACAGTGGTCGGGTACTTGATCCCGAGCTGCTCGAGGTACGTCTTGTACTTCGTCGGGTCGTAGTAGTACTTCTTCATCTCGGGCCGGAACTTCTCCATGCGCTCCTTGTTCAACCAGATGGCGGGCTGGTCTTCTGGCCGCATGAGCGGCACGTACTTCCGATCTTTCGTCTGGACGTTCTTGAAGTAGTCCCAGGCCTGGGTCACCAGCTCGGGCCGCATCAGCAGATCGATCACCGTCAACGCAACCACCTTCGCGCCGTACTGAATGCCCTTGTGCGCAATCGGCGTCGCCATCGAGATAGCGTTCGCCCAGTTGTGCCCGGGCCCGGCCTGGATGTTCGACGGATAATTCAGCGTCACCGTAGGCACGTTCCACGCGATGTCGCCGATGTCGTCGGAGCCGCCGCCGCGCTTTTCTTCGTCGGGGATCGATTCACGGCCGCGCAGCGGATTGAGCTTCGTCGCGAGCCCCGTCTCGGGAACTTTCATTTCACGCTGCACCGCCTTGGCCAGCGTCTGATCCGCCTCGCTCCATTGCGGCAGCCCGACTTTCTCGATGTTCGCGTGCATGGTCTCGGCGACGGTCTTGTTGAAGTGACCCGGCCACGCCGAACCGAGCACACGCATCGTGTACTCCGTGTCGGTCATCATCGTGGCCGCCTTTGCCATCGTGTTGCCGAGATCCCAGAGCTTCTTGACCTCGTCGTAGCTCGTCTCGCGGAAGTAGTACCAGACCGACGCGTTGGGGGGCACGACGTTCGGCTGATCGCCCCCGTTGGGGATCACGTAGTGGGAGCGCTGCTGCAGCCGGAGATGCTCGCGCCGGAAATTCCAGCCGATGTCCATGAGCTCGACCGCGTCGAGGGCCGAACGGCCGCGCCACGGGGCGCCGGCGGCGTGCGCGCTCTCACCCTTGAAGGTGTACTCCACCGACACGAGACCGTTGTTCGTGCTGTCGCCCCAGCTCACCTGCATGTTGGCGCCGACGTGAGCGAAGATGCAGATGTCGACGTCTTTGAAGACGCCCGCGCGGACGTAGTACGCCTTCGTCCCCAGCAGCTCCTCGGCCACGCCCGGCCAGAGCTTCAACGTGCCCGGAAGGCGCTGCTGCTCCATGATCTTCTTGACGGCGAGCGCCGCCGCGATCTGCAGCGGCATGCCGGAGTTGTGTCCTTCGCCGTGACCCGGCGCGCCTTCGATGATCGGCTCGTGCCACGCGACGCCCGGCTTCTGCGACGCCTGCGGGATGTCGTCGATGTCTGATCCCAGCGCGATAACCGGCTTGCCCGATCCCCACGTCGCCGTCCAGGCCGTGGGAATACCTGCAATCCCTTCCTGAATCGCGAAGCCGTTCTGCTTCAGGATGGCGGTCAGATACTTCGATGTCTCGAATTCCTGAAACCCCGGCTCGGCGAAGCTGAACACCGAGTCGTTCCACTTCTGGATGTTCTCCTGCATCGCGTCGACCTCGAGGCCGACGTTTCTCTTGTATTGGTCGATTTGCGGATTCGCCGGCGCGGTCGCGGGCTTCGGATCCTGGCCGGGCGTCGCTGAAACCGTCACTGTGATGGCGGTCGCACACACGACGGTCAGCAGTCGGGACACATGCATGAAGGCCTCCGGATGATGCGCCGATTCTAGCAAATCGAATCGCAGGCTCCGCAGTCCCGTATGATCGACCGGTGACTCGCTTCGAGCCGCGCCCGGCCCTTCGCAACGGCCATTGGATGACGCTCTACAGCTGGGGAAACCCTCGGTATTTCCCCGGGTTGCCGCCGCCGACGCGCCGCTACTTCGACGTGGCGCTCGACGCGCGTGCCGCCGCCGACTGTCATTGGCAGCCGCACCCCTGGGAGCATCCGACGCTGCTGGCGTTGCACGGCCTGAACGGATCCAGCGACGCGCACTACATGAAAGGCCTCGCCGCGAAGGCGTTCGCGCGCGGTATGAATGTCGTACGGCTCAACCAACGGAACTGCGGCGACACCGAATCGCTGTCGGCCGGTTTGTTCCATTCCGGGCTCACAGCCGACGCTGCGCATGTGATCCACGAATTGACGACGATCGATCGCCTTCCGGAAATCGGCGTCGCCGGCTACTCGCTCGGGGGAAACCTCGCGCTCAAGCTGGCGGGCGAGTACGGCGCGCATCCGCCGACGGCGCTCGTGGGAGTCGCCGCAGTCTCGCCGATCATCGAGATCGCCGAGTGCACGCGCGCCCTCGAACGCCCCGAGAACGCGCTGTATCAGTGGAATTTCGTCAAGGATCTGAAGCGCCGCATGCGCCGCAAGGAGCGTTGCCAGCCCGGGCGGTTCGACCTGAGCGGGCTCGATTCGATCAAAACGGTCCGCGGATTCGACGAAGCCTATACGGCGCCGCATTTCGGGTTCCGGAATGCGGAAGATTATTACCATCGCGCCAGCGCGATGCGAGTGGTCCACCGTATCCAGCTTCCGGCGCTCGTCATCACGGCAGAGGACGATCCCTTCGTGCCGTCGCAGCCGTTTCACGACGCGAAGATCGCGGCCAACCCGCACATTGACCTGCGCATCAGCGCGCACGGCGGTCACTGTGGATTTGTCGGACCCCAATCGGGCCTGGATGACGGATACTGGGCCGAAACACAGATCGTCGAGTTCATCGCAAGCAAAGGACGAACGACGTGAAAAAGCCGCTGGATCCGATCGTCTGGGAGGATGGTCCGCTGGTTCAGGGTTGCGCCTACCACAAGGTCGCCACCTACGACGCCGGCGGCGGGCGGCTGAAGATCGACGTGTTCGTCAAACCTTCCGCCGCCGCCACCTGTCCCGTTCGGATCGCGGTCCACAGCTCGAAGTCACCGGATCCACAACGATTCACGCTGGCCGATCCGGGCGATGCCGATTCGCACCTGACCGACATCGACCGGCGCCTGAAGAACCTCGGCCTTCCCGCGGTCCTCGCCGCTTACTGCGCCGCCGATGTCGTCGCCTTGATCAAGCGGGAGGCCGTCAGCATCCGCGCGACGCAAAGAGAGCTGGAAGGTCTGGTGTAGCGGCCGACGGGACACAGAGGTCCGGCCCTGCATCAACGGCGCGATCGAGTCGTGCCTCCCAGGATCGAGCCGAGCGCGCCGCGCAGAATCGCACGGCCAAGGCCCGAACCGACCGAACGCGCGGCGCTCTTGGCGGCCGACTGCAGCAGTCCATCGTGATGTCCGCCGCGAGGCCCCGTTGTGCCGAGGAGAATCGACGACAAGGCATCGGCGACGCTTGATCCTTGCCCGGCTGGCCCACCCGCCTCCGCTCGGCCGGATCCCTCCGGGCTTCGGCGCGGCGAGCCCGGCCCACTCGCCCCACCTGGCCCACCCGGCTCACTCGCCCCACCTGCCCTGCCTTGAAGCTTCTCGTACGCTGATTCGCGATCCACTGTCTGCACATAGTGGCCGTAGAGCGCGGTCGCCCCTTTCTGGACGGCTTCGCGTTGTGCATCGGTGATCGGGCCTATCTGCGACGCGGGTGGTGCGATCCATGCGCGCTCGGTGACGGTCGGACTTCCCTTCGCATCGAGCAGCGAGACGAGCGCTTCGCCGACGGCCAGCTCCGTGATCGCGGATGTCACGTCGAGCTTCGGATTCGGCCGCAGCGTTTCAGCCGCAGTCTTCACGGCCTTCTGATCGCGTGGCGTGAAGGCGCGCAACGCGTGCTGCACGCGATTGCCGAGCTGTCCCAGAACAGTCTCTGGAATATCCGAGGGGCTCTGCGTGACGAAGTAGACGCCGACGCCCTTCGATCGAATCAGCCGCACGACCTGCTCGATCTTCTCCACGAGCGCTGCGGGCGCGTCGGTGAACAGCAGGTGGGCTTCGTCGAAAAAGAATACGAGCGTCGGCTTCTCAGGATCCCCGACCTCCGGCAGCCGCTCGAACAGCTCCGAGAGCATCCACAGGAGAAACGTCGAGTACTGTTTCGGCGACCGAATCAATTCGTCAGCCACCAGGATGTTGACCGTCCCGCGGCCCTTGCTGTCGGTCTGCAGCAAGTCGTCGACGTCGAGCATCGGCTCGCCGAAAAACTTGTCGCCGCCCTGCTGGTCGATCTCGAGGAGCGCGCGCTGGATGGCGCCGATCGACGCGGTCGAGACATTGCCGTACGTGGTGGTGAACTGACGCGCGTTGTCGCCGACGAACTGCAGCATCGCGCGGAGATCTTTCAAGTCAAGGAGCAACAGCCCGTTGTCGTCGGCGATCTTGAACACGAGCGACAGCACACCTTGCTGCGTCGCGTTCAACCCGAAGAGCCGCCCCAGCAGCAACGGTCCGAGATCTGAGATCGTCGCGCGCACGGGGAAGCCGCGTCGGCCGAACAGGTCCCAAAACACCGTCGGGTTTGCGCTCCACGCCGGCTCGTCGAATCCGGTTGCTTTCAGACGTTCCCGGAGCTTCGGCGTCGGCGAGCCTGCGGCCGAAAGACCCGAAAGGTCGCCCTTCACGTCGGCAAGAAAGACCGGAACGCCGATTCGGGACAAGTTGTCGGCGAGCCCTTGCAGCGTGACGGTTTTCCCGGTACCCGTGGCGCCGGTGATGAGACCGTGACGGTTCGCGAGCGCCGGAAGGAACTGCAGCTCCGTGCCGGCGGCGGTTTTGGCAACGACGAACGGATCGCTCATGAGACGTATTGTGACGCTATTCCGAGATGGCTCATCAAGGCTCGCGCGAACTCCGGACCTTTTCCTTCTTCCTCGTGCTTGAAATAGACGAACACGTCGCGACAGGCGGTCGTGTCGCGCGCGATCGTGTCCGCCCATCGCTTGATGTCGTCGGCCGTGTAGCCTTCGTCGCGGAGCCGGAAGTAGGCGTAGTCTCCCGTGATCCTCACCGGCGTCGACATCTTTTCGCTGTCGGCCACGCACAGCGCGAGGTTGCGTGCGGCGAGCCGACCGAACACCTCGTCGTCCAGCCACGACGCGTGCCGGAACTCGAACGCCGCCGGCGCCTTGGGCGGCAACTCGGCGAGGAAGGCGTCGAAGAGCGCCGCGTCTTTCTTGAGGTTCGGCGGAAGCTGGAAGAGCAGCGCGCCGAGCTTGTCGCCAAGCGTGCCCGCCACACCGCAGAAGGCGTTCACGAGGTCGCCGCAGTTCTTCAACCGGCTGTCGTGCGTGATCCGGCGTGGTGCTTTGAGCGTCAGCTTGTAGGGCGCCGGCGTTTGCGACGCCCATCCATCCACGAGCTTCTCGTTCGGCATCCGGTAGAACGTGTAGTTGATCTCGACGGTCGGAAACCGCGCGGCGTAGTACGGCAACATCTTCGCCGCCGGCAAGTCGGACGGATAGAAGCTGCCTTTCCACTCGGGATAGTTGTAGCCGGAGGTACCGATCCAGATCATGGTCGTTGGTCGTTCGTCGTTGGTCACACTCTATGTACACTATACCCATGCGCGCGCATCTGGGTTTCGTCATCTGTCTTTTGTTTGTATCGGCGTGTACCAAGGCCGACGAACGGACGTTTACATTGCAAGGTCAGGTGCTCTCCGTCGAGCCGGCGCGAAAGCAGCTCACCGTCAAGCACGAAGAGATCAAAGGCTTTATGCCGGCGATGACGATGCCGTACGAAGTTCGCGATGAGAAGTTGCTCGATGGCATCGCTGCAGGGGATCTCATCAACGCGACGCTCGTGGTCGTCTCGAACGGCGCATACCTGTCGGCCATCAAGAAAGTCGGCGAGGCGCCGCTCGAAAAACCGCCGGCCGAAGCGGCAAATCCCCCGGCCTCATCCGGATTCGAGCTGCTGAAACCCGGGGAGGCGGTGCCCGACAGCGCCTTCGTCGATCAGAACGGACAGAAGCGCCGCTTCAGCGCCTTCAAGGGCTCACCCGTGGTGATGACCTTCATTTACACCAAGTGTCCGCTGCCGACGTTCTGTCCACTGATGGACCGCCATTTCGCCGCGCTTCAGACCTCGCTGACGAGCGACCCGTCGCTCGAGGCCGTCCACCTCGTCACGGTCAGCTTCGACCCAGTCACCGACACGCCTGCCGTACTCAAGGCGCACGCGACGCGGCTCAAGGCGGACCCGAAGCGCTGGACGTTCCTCACCGGCGATCGCGACGAGATCGACCAGTTCGCTGCGCGCTTCGGTGTGTCGATCTCCCGAGCGATGAACGACGCTCGCGACATCACGCACAACCTCCGGACGGCGATCATCGGCGCAAACGGCACGCTGGTGAAGGTGTACGTAGGCAACGACTGGTCGCCGGATCAGGTACTCGCGGATCTGAAGACTCTTGGCTCGAAGACGTGATTCGGGAATCGGGATTCGGGATTCGAACATACGGAAGCTGGAGCCCAAGCCGCGAATCCCGAGTCACGACGTGCGAATCCCGGCGTTTTCCCTGCGCGAGCGCCGGCTGATCGACAGGCTGCGAACGCCATCTGGGGTTCAGCGCTACCTGAACGATCTCCCGTACAACCAGGAGCCGGGCGGCCGGGCCACGTTGCGCAGTTTCCGCGGCGTTGTTCGCGAGGGCTCGGCGCATTGCCTCGAAGCGGCGTTGTTCGCGGCCGTCGTGCTCGAACAGCATGGCTATCCACCGCTCGTCCTCAGCTTCGAATCGATCGACGACCTCGATCACGTGATCTTTGTCTATCGCCATCGCGGCCGATGGGGATCGGTGGCGCGATCCCGCGATCCGGGACTGCACGGCCGGCGGCCTGTGTTTGCGACGGCGCGCGCGCTCGCGCTCAGCTACTTCGACGCGTACATCGACTTCACAGGCCGTCTGACCGGCTACGCCGTGGTCGACTTGGGCGACGTCATGGGCGACTACGACTGGCGGCTTGCCGGCACGAACGTGTGGAAGGTGGAGCGTGTACTCCTCGACTACCCGCACCGGCATATCCGGTCGTCCGACGCCCGCGTGAAGCGGTTGAGAAGCCGCTATCGCGCGTATCGCGCACGATTTGGCCGGAAACCGGTCGACTATCCAGGCAGGGAAGTGTGGACGCCGCTGCCGGCAGAATTTCGCTATCGGGATTGATACACTAACGCGCGGTGACTTCCACCCTTTTCATCGTCGTGATGATCGTCGCGATTTTCGTCGTTGATTTCATCAGACGGTGGTGGAGAGAGAACGAGTGGAAACGCCGCTGGCGCGAAAGGGAACGAGACGAGTAATTGACTAGTCCAGGTCGAAGTCGCGCATCGGTTTCGTGATCGGCTCCTCGCGCGCCTGCTTCAGCGCTTCTTCGAACCGCTTCGACAGCGCGTCGCCGCGCGTCTTCTCGGAGTCCACGGACTGCTGGAAGATCGCTTCACGGTGCGCTGCCTGATCGGCGAGGATCCTCTGCGCGTCGCTCAATTCCGGCTTGTTGCCCCGGTCCGGCTCCTTGTGCGACACCACTCGGCCAAGATTCATGTCGATGATCAGACTGGTCTGGCAGCACGGGCAGATCACTTCGAGCTCCGATTTCAGTTTGGCCATCACCGTTTTCCCCCGAAGGCACCCTCGAGACCACCGACATAGAACGGCATCTTCAGCTCCAGCGGTGCTCCATCGGGCAGTTTCGCCATGAGCCGAACGTCGGTCACCTGCATGCGCTTGAAGTTGAACCGCTGGCCGAAACCGGTGACGAACGTGTCGAGCGTCGCCTGAAACTCCCGGCCGGGCGGGATGGACGGCGTAATCATCCTGAAATTCCGATTCAGCCAGATTTCGACGTGCGTCCATTCGTCCTTGCTGACATTGGTCACGACGATCACATTGCCTTGCAGCTTGAGCGGCTCCTTCGGCGGCTTGTAACATCCCACCGACAGCATCGATGCCACGGTCGCAACGGCCGGCACGAGAAGCCCCCTCGGCATCACGGACTATCATAGCGTAGTGACTTTGGCGAGGCCGACGCTTCGAATTGCGACCTACAACATCCATAGTTGCCGCGGCCTCGACGGCCGCACGCGTCCCCAGCGGACGGCCGCTGTTCTGCGAGACATCGACGCCGACATCATCGCGTTGCAGGAAGTGATCGGTCCTGGCGCCAACAGCGGCGGGCACGCCGAGGAACTTGGCGCCGCGCTCGGCATGGGCTGGGTGATGGCGCCGACGCGGCAGGTCCGTGGCCATCAATTCGGCAATGCGGTGCTCAGCCGCCTGCCGATCGTCAGCCACTCGGCACACGAGCTCCGGTGGCAGCATACGCAAACCCGGTGCGTGCAGCGTGTGGACTTCGAGGTCGCCGGGCGTCCGTTTCACGTGTACAACGTGCATCTGGGCACGTCGATCCTCGAGCGGCGTCACCAGTCGACGAAGGTCGCGAAGATTGTCGTGGAAAGCGACGTGAAGGGCGCGAAGATCGTGCTCGGCGATTTCAACGAATGGTTGCGCGGCATCGCCACGCGCGCGCTCTCAGCGAGCCTGAAAAGCCTGGACTTGAGCCACTACATCGGCCGCAAGGCGACGTTTCCTGGCCTGCTGCCGGTGCTGCACCTGGACCACATCTACTTCGACGGGGCGATCGAGTTCACCTCGGTAACCGTCGTGCGCAACCGCTTTTCCACCATGGCCTCGGATCACCTGCCCGTGGTGGCGAATATCGTTCTCTAGGCAACTTCCAACTTCCAACTTCAGACTTCAGACTTCAGACTTCAGACTTCAGACTTCAGACTTCAGACTTCAGACTTCAGTCTACTCACACCTCGTCGTCGGCGAGCTCCAAGCCGATCGGAGAGGCATCGACGATGCTCGGAACCTTGGCGGCGGCGCGCTTCGCCTTCACGGCACGGGCTTCTTCGTAGATCCGCTTCGGCACTGAGTGGATGTCCCAGATCAAGCCGATCGCGGCCATCGCCCGGATGACGTACCACGTGGGATCGAATTCCCACCAGTAGAAGCCGTTGCGTGCGGCGCGCTGATAGCGATGGTGATTGTTGTGCCACCCTTCGCCGACGGCGAACACCGCCGTCAGCAGGTTGTTGCGCGACTCGTCCACCGTCTCGAACCGGCGCGATCCGAACATGTGGTTCACCGTATTGATCGCGAACGTGGCATGCGCGAGGGTCATCGTCGGGAGGCAGAAGCCCCAAACCAGCCATGGCATGCCGCCGATCAGAAACAACACGCTCGCCAGCGCCAGCGGCGGGACGAAGAAGTACTTGTCGAGCCACGCGATCTCGGGGACGCGGGAGAAATCGCGAACCACCGGATTGGTGGCTTCGATGCGGTCGTATTTGGTGTCGTTCAGAAACCAGCCGATGTGCGCGTAATAGACGCCGCTGACCATCGGGCTATGGGGATCGCCGTCGCGATCGGCGAACTTGTGGTGGTTGACATGATGCCCGGCCCACCAGAGCGGCCCTTTCTGCATCGCCGCAGTGGCGATGAACGCCCACGCGAAGCGCGCCGCGCGGTGCATCTTGAACGCGCGATGCGCGAGGTACCGATGAAAGATCAGAGTCAGGCCAATGGCGCGCATGAAATGCGACGCGGCCCAGAGACCGACGAACGCCCAACGGAACGGCACGGCAAAGACGAGCAGCGCGCTCGCCTGCACGATCCAGAACACGGAAATCTGCAGAATGTTTGGAAGCACGAATCAAATCTCTCGCAGCGCTCGGGCGACGGGAATACGGGCCGCGCGAATCGCTGGGAGCAGGCCGCCAACAGCCCCCATCACCGCGGAGAAGATCAGGCCACCAACCATCAGGCCTGGCGTGATTCTGAATTTGAACGCGACTTCGGTGAAGCTGGAGAAGTTCGTCGTCCCGGTGGAGAGCCCATGCACCGGTAAAGCCAGAATACAACCGATTGCGCCGCCGACGACGGCGAGCGCGATCGATTCGGCGAGAAACGCCGTCACGATGCGAAATCGTGAGAAGCCGAGCGCGCGAAGCGTGCCGATCTCGCGCGTGCGGTACGCGACCGCCGCGTACATCGTGTTCATCGCGCCGAACATCGCGCCGATCGAGAGGATGAGCGTGACGAACGTGCCGAACACCCGGATCACCGTCGTCATCGCCTGTGACTGCTCGGCGTAGTAATCCTGCTCGCGCTTCGGTTGCAGATATAGCCGCGGATCGCCCTCGACCGCGGTCTTGAACGACTCGAACATCGACGGATCAGCGAGCTTGACGGTCACGGACTGGTATCCGTTGCGTTGGAACGCCGGCATCATCAAGTCGATGTCGCCCCAGATCTCCGATTCGAACGCCGCATCGTCGGCCGTGAAGATCCCGACCACCTTCCATGTGGTGCTGCCGAACTTGACGTCGGTGCCGAGGGTGAGGCCTTTGAAGCGTCCCACAGCGAGGCGGCCGACGTTGATCTCGCGCGTCCCTGGCGCGAAGCGGCGGCCCTCGACGAACTTCAGCGTCTCGCGTACGTCGAAGGCACGCGGCCCGACGCCGCGGACCGGCACGTTGGCCGGCTGGTTGTCGGTTTGCCGCGGCAGCGCGATGATCGTCAGAAGTTCGGCCGACGAAAGCGGGCGGCCGTCGGCGTCACGCGCCACCTGCGGCAGGCTTTCGACAATCGGCAGGTCCGGCCGCAGGACCGCGCTCGTCGTTTCGGCCGTCGAGCTCTTGCGCAGGACGATGGCGTTGCCCGGCGACCCGCTCGCGACGAGCGTGGCACGGAATCCCTGCGCGATGGCGAGCGTCATCACGAACACCGCGACGACCATCGCGATACCACCTGCGGTCATCGCCGCCGTGCCTTTGCGGACGACCATCGATCGGAGGTTGTAGTTGCTGATCAGACCCATACTTCAAGGCTCAAGGCGCAAGGTTCCAACGCTCAAGGCGCAAGGTTCAACGCTCATCTCTGAAAGTTGAACGTTGATAGTTGAAAGTTGAAAGTTGAAAGTTGAGAGTTGCATCAAACGCTCAAGGCGCAAGGTTCACCGCTCATCACTGAAAGTTGAACGTTGATAGTTGAAAGTTGAAAGTTGAAAGTTGCATCAAACGCGCAAAGTTCACCGCTCATCGCTGAAAGTTGCACGTTGAAAGTTGAACGTTGCCTCAAGCAACCCGTCGCAGCGCATCGACGATCTTGAGTCGCGACGCCATCGTCGCCGGAATCAGGCCGGCAAGCAGGCCGATGACGACGCTCAGGGCCAGCGCAATGAGGACGTTGGCGTTGTTCACGCCAATTTCAGGGATGAATCCGCCGGCGTTGAGGAACTTCGGATTGACGACCGTCCGCGCCACGGCCACGCCCAGGATCCCGCCAACGGACGCCATCAACAGCCCTTCGCCGGCGACCAGCAGAAAGATCGTCGCCGACGGGAAGCCCAGCGTTCGCATGACGGCGATCTCGGTCGTCCGCTCGCGCACCGACATCGCCATCGTGTTCGCCGCCACGAACAACGTCGTGATGACGACGGCCAGCGCGATGCTGCCGAGCAGCAGGTTCAGGTTGCCGAACATCGACACGAACGACGTCTGAAACGCCCGCTCCGTGTCGGTTTTCGTCTCGTATGGCGAATTCGCGAACTTCTGATCGATCGCGTGCATGATCTGCGGTGCTTGATCGGGGTTGGCAATCTGGGTGACGTACCAGCCGATCTGCCCCTTCAGCATCGAGCGTTCGTCGGCGTACTTCCAGTGGAACATCATCGACTGGTTGTCGACCGCGGCGCCGCCAGACCGATAGATGGCCCGCACCGTGAAGTCGTAATCACGCTGGCCGTAGAGCGGAATGCCTACCTGCAGCGTGATCTTGTCGCCGACCTTGAAACCATAAATCCTGGCCAGGCCGTCGCCGACGATGCAGCCGGTGCGATCGTCCAGGAAGGCCTTCCGCTCTTCGGGCGTCAGCAGAATCTCCGGATACATGCGCAGATAGCCTTCCGGATCGACGGCGAACTGCCCGAAGAAGTTCTTCGGATCTTTGTAGATGCCGCCGAACCAGCTTGCATAGGTGACGTCCTGGACGCCCGGCACGCTCTTGATCGTCTCGAGGTGACTGATTGGCATCTGAAACATCAGGGACGTCGAGCGAATCGTCACGATGCGCGTGGACGACGCGGCTTCGGCGCCGGCGTTGAAGCCGTCGAGAACCGCACGAAGCGCCGCGAACAAGAACACGGCAATCGCGACGCTCATCACTGTGAGCAGCGTCCGTCGCTTGCTGCGTTTGGCGCTTTTGAGTACGAGCCCCAGGAATTTCATGTTGCGCTCCTTGCCTGCCCCACCCGCCCTACCTGGCCCACCTGCCCCTATCCCGCCTGCTGCGCTTCAACGAGCGTGCCCTTCTCGAGATGGAGCACGCGGCTGGCGCGCTCCGCGGCGTGCGGGTCGTGCGTCACCATCACGATGGTCTTTTTGTATTCCTGATTCAGCCGCTGCAAGAGCGTGAGCACTTCGCTGGCGGACTTGGCGTCGAGGTCTCCGGTCGGCTCGTCGGCAAGCAGCAGCGTCGGGTCGGTGACGATCGCGCGCGCGATCGCGACGCGCTGTTCCTGTCCGCCTGACAGCTGGCGCGGGTAGTGCTTCTCGCGATCGCTGAGCCCCACGATGCCGAGCGCCGTCATCACGTGATCGCGGCGCTGCTTCTTCGACAGATTCGTGAGCAGCAGCGGCAGCTCGACGTTCTCGAACGCGGTGAGCACCGGGATCAGGTTGTACAGCTGAAAGATGAAGCCGATGTGGCGCGCGCGCCAGGCCGCCAGCGCGCGTTCCGACAGGCTGCTGATCTCCGTGTCGCCGATGCGAATCGCGCCGCGCGACGGGCGATCGATGCCGGCGAGCAGGTTGAGGAGAGTGGACTTGCCTGAGCCGGACGGTCCCATCAGCCCGAGAAAGTCGCCTTCAGGGACGCTGATCGACACGCGTTCGAGTACGGGAATCTCGATGGTGTCGCGCTTGTACGACTTGGTGACGTCGCGTAGTTCAATGAGAGCCATAAGCGTCTACGAACCCTTCACGCGCACGATTCCGCGATCGGTCAAGCCGGCCGGCGGGTTCAGGACGACCACCTCGCCCGGCACGACGCCGCTCTTCATTTCAACTTGATCGATCCGCTCGGTCCCCAGCGTGACGACGCGACGGACCGAGGTCCCGCTGGTGACGACCCAGACGATCGAGGTGTTCCCCTGCTGGGTAATTGCGCGCTTCGGCGCCAACACCACGGCCGCTTGTGTTGCGGACGGAGCCGTTTCCGTCCCCGCCCCATCCCCGCTCCGTCCCCGCTCCTGGAACGTGACGCTGGCGGTCATCTCCGGCTTCACGTGGCTGTCCGGATTGAGAATAGTGACACGCACTTCGACGATCGCTTTCGCACGATCTGCGGAGGGGAAAATCTGTCGCAACCGGCCCTTGTACGCCTGATCCTGATACGCCTGCAGCGTGACCTCGGCCGGCATGGCGGGCGTCAGCTTCGCCACGCTGTTCTCGCTCACCTCGGTCTGGACTTCGAGCTCCGCGAGGTCGGCGATCGTCGCGATGGCGCCTCCTTCACGCGACGCCTGTCCCTGGACGCCGAACGGTGAAACGGTTTCGCCCACTTCCGCGCGCTTCTTGATGACGACGCCATCGAACGGCGCGCGCACGTTGGAATTCTCGATCGCTTCTTCCGTGACGCGGACTCGAGCGCGAGCCGACGCGATGGCCGCCTCCGCCGACTTGACGCGCGCGGTCGCCACCGCCGCCGACGATTCCGCCGCCGTGAGCGCGGCCGTCGTCGTGATCCCATCCTTCATCAGCGCGCGCTGCCGATCGAGGTTGCGAAGCTCCTCGTCGCGCGACGCGATCGCCTGGCCCAGTTGCGCCTCGCCTTCCGCCACGGCGCGCCGCGAGGCCTCGAGCTGGGCGGCGACGTCGGCGTGCTCGATTTCGGCGATGACCTCACCCTTCCGGACGCGCGTCCCCTCCTCGAATCGGAGCCGCGCGAGGCGGCCGCCCATCTTGACGCCGACATCGCTGCTCCGGCGCGCCACGACGTATCCGCTGGCAACGAGCACCGGCAGCGCCGTCGATCCGCCGGGCGAGGCTACGACCTGCGTCACCCGCGCCGTCTCCACTTCCGGCGCACGTCGTTCGGCGACGTAGGCGCGGGCGTTCGGATACACCGCCGCCGCAGCGCCTCCCAGCACGAGCAGGATCGCCCACGGCACCCAGCGCCGGCGCGGGCCGGCATCGCGGTCGATGCGCAGGCGAGACAGGTCGCCTGCGGGAGAATCTGAATGAATTGTCACGGGAAATCAGTATCGACGATCTTGCGATGGTGAGATCGGCGATTGATGGTCGCTAGCCCTCTTCCTCGAACTCTTCTTCCTCGGGCGGACCCAGACGCGTGGACGGCCGCAGCGCTTCGCGATAGTCGTATACCGGCAGATTTCGCACGTGCAACGGCAGGGTACAGGTCCCCGATTTCTCGTCGACGACTACGGTGACGGGACTGCCCTCGACGCCTTCACGGAACGAAATGCGGCAGCCGCAGGCGAGCCGCGCGTGAGTGAATCCCTTCAGCATCGCCGAATCATACCACGCGAGCGAGCCCGTGGGCGCCCTGTCACCGAACTAGAGAAGGGCCTTAATCTCCTGCTCGAACTTGTCCTTCGACGACAGCCCCACATGCTTGCTGCAGATCTTCCCCTCGCGCGAAATCACGATCGTCACCGGCAGGCCAAACAGCGGACCGTACGCGTCGTCCACATCGTCGCGGTCGATACCCGACAGGAGCGTGTAGTTCATTTTCCACTGGGCGGCGAACGGCTTTGCCTTGGCGACTGTGTCCTCGGTGAGGACGCCGATCACGTTGAGGCCGCGCTTCCCGTACTTCTCCTGGAATTCGATGAACCACGGGATCTCGATCTTGCAGGGGCCACACCACGTCGCCCAGAAATCGAGGAGCACCACCTTGCCCTTGAACGACGAGAGCTTCACGTCGTTGTTGTTCAGGTCCTTGAGCGTGAAGTTCATGTTCGCCGGTTTGGCATTTGCCGGACAGGCCGCGCCATCGGGCGCCGACGCGTCCACATAGCCGTCGGTCCCCGGCACCGGCACGGTGACGAACGCCAACGCGAGCGCCCCGAGCGACGCGATCGCCCATCGAAGCTTCATGCGAGCACACTCCACTGATGATACGCGGTCAATGTAACGAACTCTGCACGAACGAGGCAAGCCGCTGCACGTCGTCCTTCGGCTCGCGCGAGACGAGCACGAACGTCCGATGGTTGACGCACCAGATGGCCGCTTCGTGACCGAAGACTTCCACGAGCCCTTCCGCGCGTTCAGTGTTCGGCAGCATGAACAGCGAGACCGGCCGGCCCTGATGACGGTACATGATGTGCGCGATCTTGCCTTCGCCGTACAGGCATGGTCTCGCGCCGACCAGCTCGAGCCCGGCGCGCGACGGATCCGCAGGCAGACGCATGGGCCAGTCGAAGCTCGAAAGCATCGTGCTCTCGACGGTCGCCGGCATCTGACGCGTGCCAAGAGCCGCGTTCATCGCGAAACACTTGACATGATCCGCCGCGAGCTCGGCGGCCATGACACGCGTCGAGCGGTGGGTCGCCTGATAGAGAAACGCACCGCCGACCAGAATGACCAGCGACGCCGCCATCGCCAGCGGCGCGAGGCGCGACATCCACGCCCGCGGTGCCACAGCGCGAGTCGAACCACGCTGAGCCGTCGACCCATGAGCCGCCGCCCCAGCGTTCAGGCCAGCGGCGAGCTGCGCGCATTTCGCATGAAGGGACGGCGGTGCGCCTTGGTGCAGATCGGTCTGCCTGGCGTGCACCAGATCGCGAACGGCTTGTTCCGCGGCGACGCGCGAATGGCATGGAGGGCAGAGACGCAGATGTTCGTCGACGATCTGCCGATCCGCGGCTGGCAGCTCGCGGTCGACATAAGGGGTCACGAGCGGGTCGATGACTTGGCAGTTAGGCATGTTTTCCGGCGACTGCGATTGGTCGTAAATGGTTCAACCGCTCGAACAGCAGATGCCGTCCGCGCGAGATACGCGACATGACCGTGCCGATGGGAATCGACAACATTCCGGCAATTTCCGCGTAAGAAAACTCTTCCACGTCCCGTAACCAGACGGCCTCGCGAAACGCCTCCGGCAGCGCATCGAGCGCCGCCTGCAACTCCGGCGCGAGCGCGTCGTGCATGAGCCGCGTTTCCGGCGTTTCCAATGCGGCCCCGGGCGGCGGGAACTCCGCGGCCCGGTCCACCACCTCGCTATCGACCGACACCGTATCGCGCGCTCGATCCCGCACCCGGTTTCGAGCGGTGTTATGGAGAATCGTGAACAACCAGGCTCTCAGATTCGTGCCCGGCTCGAAGCTCTCGGCCGCGCGGAACGCCTTGAGATAGGTGTCCTGCACCAGATCCTCGGCGTCGGCCGGCACGCGAGTCAGCCGCAGCGCCGCACGGTACAGGCTGTCGAGCGACGCCAGCGCCTCCGCCTCGAAGGCCGGCGACACCTGGTGTAAACCCTTGCGAGGCGGCATCTATTCCCGAAATTATAAGCTTGTCGCCCAAAGGGGTCGTCCCTCGCCGTCCGCAGAGGACAACCGTCATCGGCATCGCCAGGAACAGCCGAGCACGACGTTTGCAGGTGGCCAAGCCTAACAGTAAGATCGCAGCCGGATTCCGACCAGGTCGCCTTTCCGAGGTACTTGCCTATGCGTACCCGCGTGCCACTGCCCACCCGCCACTCGTTCGCGTCCGGACTTCTCGTGACTGCTCTCACCGCCGGTTTGGCCACGGCCGCGGCCGCGCAAACGCAAATGGTGCCGTACTTCGGCAAGAACAACATCCACTACGACAAGTTCGAGTGGTTCATCTACACCACCGACCATTTCGAGATTTACTACTATCCGGCGCTGCAGCAGCACCTCGAACGGATCGCCGGCTACGCTGAGAGCGCCTACCAGCAGATCAGCGCGGATCTGAAGCACGACCTGCCCTACAAGGTGCCGATGATCCTGTTCAAGACGCACAGCGAGTTCGAGCAGCAGAACGTGGCGCCGGGCGGCGCGCAGGAAGGCGTCGGCGCGTTCGCCGAGCCGATGCAGCACCGCATGCTGCTGCCGATCGACGATCCGCCGGACCAGTTGTACGGCCTCATCACGCACGAACTGACGCACCAGTTCCAGTTCGACATCATCCCAACGACGCTCATCCGACGCAGCGTGCCGCTGTGGGTGAACGAAGGCCAGGCGGACTATGAGCGCGGGCAGTGGAGCTCGAGCGACCTGATGCAGGTTCGCGACGCCGCCATCGCCGACATCATTCCGAAGATGTCCGAGATGGAAGGGTACGGGAACACGGGCAACCTGTTGCTGGTGTACACGCTCGGCCACGCCGTGTTCGAGTTCATCGAGGCGAAGTTCGGCAAGGAGGGCGTGCGCCAGTTCATGTTCTCGCTGCGCAAGAGCGTGATCGGCGGCGGCGAAGACGCGTACGAAGAAGCGTTCAAGATGAAGCGCGAAGAGTTCGACGAAGCGTTCGATCGCTATTTGAAGGATCGGTTCAAGCCGTTCCGCGACAAGGAGCGGCCCGCCGACTACGGTCGCGACCTCTCGCCGAACAAGGAGAAGACGCATTTTGCCGAAGCGCTGACCATCGCGCCGGCGCCCTCAGGCGATCTGATTGCGGCGCTCACGATCAACCGGAAGGACCGGGAGATCGACATCGTGCTCCTGTCGTCCAAAGACGGGTCGATCGTCCGCAATCTGACGGGGGGCTTCGACAAGGACATGGGATTCGACCACATCGTCCTGCGCGGAGAGCGGACCAACATCATGCCGTACATGTCGTGGTCGCCCAAGGGAGATCGCCTCGCGTACTTCGTCCGCACTGAGAAGGAGCGGACACTGATCATCCAGAACGTCCTGACGCGGAAGATCGAAGAGCGCATCGCGATGAAATCGGTCGACGAGCCCGAATCGCCGAACTTCGCACCCGACGGCAAGACGATCGCGTTCGCCGCGCTCCGTTCCGGCGTCGGCGATATCTACGCCATCAACCTCGACACGAAGCAGATCACGAACCTCACCGACGACGCCTTCGCGGACTACGGGCCGGTGTACTCGCCCGACGGATCGTTCATCGTCTACAACGCGCGCGTGAGCGGCAACCAGAAGCTGTTCCGGCTCGATCTCGACACGAAGAAGAAGACGCAGCTGACCTTCGGCACGCAGGACGAAACCGCGGCGTCGTTCATCGACGGCAACACGCTGGTGTTCGCCTCGACCGCCACCGATCCCGCGGTCCCGCTCGAGCCCGAAGTGGCGAAGAACGGCAACATCTACAACATCTGGACTCTCGACTTGAAGAACGGCGAGCTGCGCCAGTACACCGACGCGGTTGGCGGCAACTGGGCGCCGGTCATGCTCAATGAAAGCGGCACGAAGACGAACAAGATCGCGTTCATCAGCTACTACAAGGGCGAATACAGCATCAGGACGCTCGAGCGGAAAGAGCCGCTGCACACCGCCGCATCCTCCGACTTCGGCGCGCCGGGGCCGGTGATCGACTTCCAGGCGCCGCTGCAGCACACGCTGGTGAAAGAGAACAACCGCAAGAAGGGGACGTGGGAAAAGATGTTCCTGGAAGGGCGTCCTCCGGTGAGCGTCGGCGTGACGAACAACGGCGATCTCTTCGGCGGCACGCAGGTGAGCTTCGGCGATGTGCTCGGCGACAAGCAGATCAACTTCTTCGCCGCGTCGATATCACAGTACCGGACGCTCGCGCTGTCGTACGTGAACCTGTCCCGGCGGTTCCAATGGGCACTCCAGGGCTACACACAGACGCAGTTCTTCTACGGGCAGCTCGGCGGCGTCTTCTACGATCCATCGTACACACCGTTCATCGACCGCGACCTGGCGATCGCCACGCGCACGGTGCGCGGCGGCAGCGCGATTGGCATCTATCCGCTCGATCGCTACCGGCGCGTCGAATTCTCCGGCGGCATCGTTCAGTTGAACGAGGAATACAACGACCCGGATGTGCAGCAGACGGCGGAGCAGTACCAGCGGGCGCAGTACGGCACCGCAGTCTTCCGCAACGGGACGCTCGTCCCGTTCGGCGTGTCGTTCATTCAGGAAACCACCGTCTTCCGGGAATTCGGTCCGCTCGCCGGCAGCACGATGCGCGTGGCGTACGACGTCGCACCGAAAATTGGCAAGACGCTGTCGCGACAGACGTTCGATTTGGAGGCCCGGCATTACCTCCGTCTTGGCGGATCGGGGCTGCTGGCGACGCGACTCAGGGGCTTCAAGAGCATCGGCGACTATCCGGACTTCTGGTATTTCGGCGGCAACTACGACCTGCGGGGATATAACTATCTCGAATTTGCGGGGCAGAATGCCGTCGTCGCCAACGCGGAGTTGCGGTTCCCGCTGATCGAAGCGGCGCTTACGCCGATCGGCGTCATCGGCGGGATCCGCGGAGTGTTCTTCGCGGGCATCGGCGGCGCGTGGTTCAACAACCAGCCCTCGTCGGATCCGTGCACTTCGTCCGGCTACAAGTTCTCCACGAGCAGCACGGAGACCTGCCGCGTCGTCCTCGGTCCTAAGATAAACGCGACGAACACCGATTTCGTCCGCGACGCAAACGGCAACCCAGTGCTCAACTACGGTCCGCCGCAGGTCATCAACGGCTTCAGGTTGAAGGACGGACGCGCATCCTACGGCGTCGGTCTCGAAACGTTCGCGCTCGGCTTCCCGATCCATTTCGACTGGTCGTGGCGGACGACGTTCAACAAGGCTTGGGAAGACGTGCTGTTCGCGGGTCAGAACGGCTGCAGCCCCACGGGTCAGGGGTGCAGCGACACGTGGCGGAAGCCTCGCTTCGCGATCTGGATCGGCTACGACTTCTGAGTTCACGGCAAGCTGGCCCATGCACGACCTTTCAGAAGAGGTGCGACATGAGAGGCGAAACAGCCAAGACGTGCGCGACGCTCGGAATTCGACAAACCGTCGCAATCGCTCTCATCGTGATCGGGGCAGCTGCTCTGCCGGAGGTGGCCGCAGCGCAGGAACCAGTAAGTTATTGGAGCGGGATCGCGAAAACGGTCATCGTCGACATGGCGGGAAGAGGTGGCTCTCCGTCAGCCGTTGATTTCGCGTATGTGCACGCCGCGATTTATGACGCGGTGAACGCGATTGACAAGCGATACAGCGTCTTTGCGGTGAGCCCAACGACAGTTGCCGACGGCGCCTCTGAACCGGCTGCTGTCGCCGCTGCCGCGGCGACGATCCTCAAAGCCCTTTTTACGGCTCCGGCTCAACAGACGTTTGTGGATGCCCAGTACACGTCGTATGTGAGTCTGATACTGAACGGGGACGCGAAAACCCGTGGGATTGCCATAGGCACTGAGGTCGCCAACGCATTCCTCGCGGTGAGACATCCAGGTCCGAGGCAAGACCTGGGTCAGGACGGTCGAAATGCGACCTGTGCGACCGATTCTCGGCTGTGCTACACGTTCGGAAGCGGGCCTGGCGTGTACCAGCTCACGCCCGGAGCGAATCCAAATCCGAATGTCACCCCGGCGGCGCAGTGGGTTGGGATTCTAAAGCCGTTTGCTGTGCTGAGGCAATCGCAGTTCCGCGCCGACGGACCACCAAACCTGACGAGCGCGCAATGGGCCGACGACTACAACGAAGTCAAGCTTTTTGGTGCAGCCACCGGATCCGCTCGCACCCAGGCGCAGACGGACATCGGATGGTTTTACACCGACAATCCCGGCGCATATGGGAACCGGATCATCCGCCAGATTGCCGCCGATCAGAATCTCGCCGTCGCCGATAGCGCGCGCTACTTCGCGCAGACCTACATCACGCTCGCCGACACGTTCATCAACTGCTGGGACTCCAAGCGGTATTACAACTTCTGGCGCCCGGTCACCGCGATCCACGCTGGCGATACGGACGGCAACGACGACACTGAGGCCGATCCGTCCTGGCTGCCGCTCGCGGTCACTCCGAACCACCAGGAGTATCCATCCGCGCACGGCTGCTTCACGGGAGCGGTGATTAACACCGTCGAAAATTTCTTCGGTACGAAGAGAATCACACTGCATTTCACCGCCTGCTCGGTTCCCGGTCACCCGTGTTCCCCGGCGGGCGAAGGTGGCGTCACCCACACGTTCCGCCGCACGCAAGATGCACTCAAGGAAGTCATCGATGGCCGGATCTACGGCGGCATGCACTATCGCACTTCCGTCGTTCACGGCATCGTGATGAGCAACAAAGTCGCGCACTGGGTGGCGAAGCATTACTTCTTACCAGTTAACTGATTAGTGTCCTTCGTCTCCGATCGCTAATCCCCTCGAAGTACGAAGTCCGATTCTATGAAGTCGGGGGCTGTATGAGATGGGTCGTGATCGGGATCGCTGGCCTTGCGGCAGTGGTGGCACTCGTTGCGCTGATCGGCGCGTCGCTGCCACGCAATCATGTGGCGAGCCGTTCGCTGACACTTCGGCGAGCGCCGGCGGAGATCTGGCCAGTCATCATGCAGGCGACCGCGGCGTCGGGCGTGCCGGTCGATGTCGTGGAGAGCGATCCGCCCCGCCGTCAGGTGACGAAGGTCAAGGAAACAGAGAAGGCGTTCGGCGGTACCTGGACGATCGCGATCACGCCCATGGCCGGCGGCAGCACCGTCACCATCACCGAGGATGGATGGATAGGCAATCCGATCTTCCGCTTCGTCTCACGGTACGTGATCGGCCACCACGCGACGATGGACGGGCTGCTGAAGGACGTGGCGAGGAAGTTTGGCGAGCGGCCGGAACTGTCAGGAACGTAGTCCCTCGCAGCGACGGGTGCCAGGCACTGCATGGGGACACCGGATCCGGCACCGGATACGATACCTGCATGGACCTGACACCCAAACGCGCGGCCGATTCCGTCACTGAGATGGTTCAGGTCGTGCTCCCGAACGACGCCAACCCACTCGGATTCATCCTGGGCGGCACGGTGATGCACCTCATAGACATCGCCGGTGCAATCGCCTGCCATCGTCACACGCGCACCCTGCTCGTGACCGCCGCCGTCGACGACCTGCAGTTCCTCCATCCCATCAAGGTCGGCGACATGATCATCCTCAAAGCGCGTGTCACCTGCGTCTTCACGACGTCGCTCGAGGTGCTGGTCGACGTCTTCTCCGAGGAGACGCTCACCGGACGCCGACAGCAGACGAGCCGCGCCTTTCTGACCTTCGTTGCCGTCGATCGTGAAGGTAACCGTGTAAAGGTCGCGCCGTTAATGGTGGAGACGGAGGAAGAACGGCGCGTGTGCGAAGAGGCACACGCGCGAAGGGAACAGCGCCTGCGCCGTCGCGTTACGACGCGCCCTTGAGGCGGAGAACCGAACGCTCCATGTCGATCGCGACGCGGTACTTGCTCAGAAACTTGTGGCCCACAATGCCCCCAAGCTGAAACCCGAGCAGGGCGCTGGGCGCATCGAGGTTCAACACGACCACTGGAAAATTGTTGTAGTGAATCGTGTCGAAGAGGAGATCGACCCCTGGCATCAAGAACGCGTCCGGGTCCCACCCAGACGTGCCGTATACCTTCAACGCAATCCGCCGGCCGGTCTCGGGCTTCGCCAGCGCGGTCGCCGTTGCCTGGCTGATCGAGATCACCTCGCCGCCCGTGTCGACGACGAAGTTCGCCTGGTGCTTGGTGTCCACGACGCCTCGGACCGTCGCCAGGCGGTGCAGACGCATCGGCAGCTCGAAGTCTTTCGGTTCGTCCGGAAGATGCTTGCCGAACGTGAGCTTGCGCGTCTTGTAGTCGATCACCATCGAGTACCCGAGCGCCAGCGGCGACAGTCCCTCGGTTTCCTTCACGGGGATGTCTCGGAGCGGCGGATTCTTGATCAGGCACGGGATATTCCGCAGCTTCAGCGACCCGAGCTCCAGCGAATCGATCCGCGCCAGCTGCAGGCCCCGAAGGCCGACGCGGCCGACGCCGGCACTGAGCGTGTAGGTTATGGGGGTCACGCCCAGTCGTTGCGCAGTGGTCCGCGTAATGACGGTGTTTTCCGACCCGGTGTCGACGACGAAGTCCTGCGGCGAGGCGTCGTTGACCTTCGCGCGTACCACCACCTTATCGTTCACGAGCCGGAAGTCGACGGTGTACAACCGTTCATCGGCGCCGGGTGCGGTTTCAAATGGCGTACGTTGGCCGAACGACCGCAGGAAACGGATTTCGGCGCGGGACCAGTCGGCTTTCTCGCTGCGATCCTTGTTCGGCAGCAGGTTCACGTAGTTCGAAAAGGCGGCAGCCGCCTCCTCGTACTTGTGCATGCGCTCGAAGATCGTGCCGACTGTGTGGTGGATCTCGAGATCCCGCGGCGAGAGTCGCAGCGCGACCTGCGCCTCGCCGAGCGCCTCGTCCAGGCGCGACCGCGCGGCAAGCGACCGCGCGACGCCGTGACGGCCGCGCGCGAGCTCGGGGGCGACCGCGAGGGCCTCCCGATATCCGGCTTCGGCTTCCTGGAACAAGCCGGAGGACCACAACGCGTCGGCGTAAAGCGAGATGGCGTCTGGATTCTTGGGGTCGGTCTGATGGAGCTTTTCGGCCTCCTGCCGCGCGAGGCCGAACTCGGCCACGCGCAAAGCCGATGCGATGACTCCCATGCGCGGCCGCCGGGTCGCGTCGGCTGGCGCCGTCCGCAGCGAATTGCGATACGCCTCCAGCGAATCGCTGTAGCGACCTTCGGAGAAGAGGATATCGCCGATTTTCAGTTGGATTTCAGACGCCTGAGACGCGGGTGTGGTATCGGCGCGGATCGCAAAGGTCGCCGTCGCAGCGATGGCCGACGCTACGGCGACACGAATGGCGCAGTGCATGACCCCCCCCAAGCTCTACAGAATCGCGCCGGACCGAGAACGGCGTGTGGAAGCGATTCTCCACGCTTTAGGGTCTTTCGAGAAGCGAAAAATGTTTCAGTGAGTGTATTGCTCGATCGGGACGCCGTCGTACATCTCGTCCACGCGCAGAATCTGCGTGTCGCGGCTGTAACTACCAAGTTCGTAATCCTCGCTCATGATGAGCGCCTTGATCGGCTTGGTAGGGCAGACTTCGGCGCAAAGGCCGCAGAAACTGCACCTCGACAGGTTGAAATCGAAGTAGTCCAGCACCTTGATCTTCTGCCCGGGCTCGCGGTGGCCACCGAGGGCGATCAAGTCGTCGGGACAGGCCTTGGCGCACTGGTCGCAGACGATGCACGTTTGTGCACCCGTGCCGGGTTCAGTCTGCAGCCGCAGCACGCCGCGGAAGCGCGGCGCTGTCGGGCGCCTCTCCGCCGGATACTGAAACGTGAAGGCGGGTTGCGGCGTGTACTTCAACGTGAGCCAGAGGCCCTTCAGGAGGTCGATGAGGAAGATAGTCTTGAGAAACTTGATCATGGCTGATGGCTAATGGCTGATGGCTAGGCGCGCTCCCCGATGAGGGTCGGTTCCGTCTGGCCCGACATGATGATGCGCTCCTTGCGGAGCACGGTGCCTTCCTTCCGAATCTTGTCCTGCAGCCGCATCAGGCCGTAGAGCAGCGCCTCGGGCCGCGGCGGGCAGCCCGATACGTAGACGTCCACTGGGACCACCTTGTCCACGCCTTGCAGCACGCTGTAGGTCGGGAAAGGACCGCCGGCATTCGAGCAGCTGCCCATTGAAATCACCCACTTCGGCTCCGGCATCTGGTCGTAGAGCCTCCGCAGGACCGGCGCCATCTTCTTCGTGACGGTCCCCGCGACGATCATCAGATCGGACTGCCTGGGCGACGCGCGGAACACTTCGGCGCCGAAGCGCGCGATGTCGTACCGCGACGCCGAGGCCGCCATCATCTCGATCGCGCAGCACGCGAGCCCGAACCCCATCGGCCAGATGGACGATTCGCGCGCCCAGTTGAGGACACGATCGATGCTGGTCGTAATGAAGTTGTCTTCGAAGCGATGATCTATGAGTCCCATTTAACGATCCTACTAGTTCCCTAGTTCCCTTACCTCGTAGTACTGCCTGTTCTTCCCAATGAATCCGACCCATTTCTGCGGCGTTTCGTCCAGCGTGAAGATTGCATCCACCGGGCACGCCGGCACGCACGCCCCGCAGTCGATGCACTCGTCGGGGTGGATGAAGAGCATGTCGACCGCCGCGAAGTCCGGCTCGTCCTTTCGCGGATGAATGCAGTCCACCGGACACACGTCCACGCACGCGGTATCCTTCGTGCCGATGCAGGGCTCACAGATGATATACGCCATCGCCCTCTTAATGATATGCGATCCGTCGCTGGCAGCGTTGTTTACGCCGCCGCACCCCGAGTTCGGGCGCTACGAGGTCTGCACGACGTCCCAATCGATTGAAGAGACGATCCGCGATAGTGGATTTGCGGCTGCTGTTCCTGCGATCGAGGCGCTGGAGGCGCTCGACGCGTTCGGTACGGCAGGCACGTACAATCGCGCAGCCCTCGCACGTCTGTACGGCGGAACGAGGGTCCTCGTCGCTCGCCGGTGGCAGCGGCACGCAGACGAGTTTGTTTCCGAAACGCTGCTCTCCCCTTATCCCGATGCCAGCCTGCAGAGCCTTCACCCCGGCACGATGGTGATACGGTGGATCGCGACTCGTCGCTGAACCGAACGCCTATAATTCAACGATTGCCGTCATGCGCGTCCCACGATCCGCCGCACTCCTGGCGTGGCTCGGCGTCGCCTCCCCTTTAGGCGCGCAGACGCTCCCCTCGGAGCCCATCGCGCTGGCGGACGGGCGCGTCACGATTAGCGGTGACGTATCGGCCAGCTACGGCTCGGCCGATCCGGGATTCTTCAATTACACAGACTACGAACACTCGTCTCTCCGATTGCTGCGGGTCGACGTGTCGGCGGCGCTGAAAGCCGGGCCGCACTTGTCGCTGCTCGGTGAGGTGCGCACCGAAAACAGGGACGACATCGAGGCATATGCGCTGTACGCCCGCATCAGGCCCTGGACGGCCCGCGACTTCGACATCCAGGTGGGCCGGATTCCGCCGACATTTGGCGCCTTCGCGCGTCGCACGTACGCAAACGACAACCCGCTGATCGGGTATCCGCTCGCGTACCAGTACCTCACCTCATTGCGGCCCGACTCGCTGCCGGCCCACGCAGACGAGCTGCTCCAGAAGCGAAGTCTGGGATGGCGTTTGAGGTACTCCCTCGGCTCGTCGACGGCGGATCGCGGCGTGCCGCTCGTCAGCGCGTTTCGGTGGGACACGGGAGTCCAAGTCCACGCCGGCGCCGGCAGCGTGCGCGCGACCGTCGCCATCACCGCAGGGACCGTTTCCAATCCGCTGTTCTTCGACGACAACAGCGGCCGCCAGATCGCGGGGCGGCTCGAGCTTCGACCAGTCGCGGGCCTCATCGCAGGCGTGTCGCTTGCGCGCGGACGCTTCGTCGCCGATTCGGCGGCGCGCAGTGCGCTCGGGGAAGTTCCTTCTGCGAGCGGGGACGCATTCGCGCAAACGGCGTGGGGCAGCGATGTGGAGTACTCGCGCGCCTATTATCTATTGCGTTTCGAAGCCGTCGTCAGCGCATGGAGTCTCCCGATTGTGAAGGCGCCGGCCATCGCGAATCCGCTGCGTGCGACGTCCACATCGATAGAAGGACGCTATAAGTTCATGCCCGGCATGTACGTGGCCGCGCGCTTTGATCACATCGGATTCAGCGACATCACCGGATCCACGTCGACGGCGCCGTGGGACGCGCCGGTCACGCGAGTGGAGCTGGGTACGGGCTACTCCATCCAGCGCAACCTGCTGCTGAAGGTCTCGTATCAACACAACACGCGCGACGGCGGCCTGCTGCGGCGGGTCGAGAACCTGGGCGCCGCGCAATTGGTGTTTTGGTTTTGATGGGGAAAACACAAAGGACACCAAGGAGACAAAGAACACAAAGGACGCAAATGAAAATGCTTGCCCTTCGCCTGAAGGTGTATGTGTTTTCCTCTGTGTCCTTGGTGTCCTTGGTGTTCTCATCGGGTCAGCTGGCCGCTGCCAGAAACGGCGTCATCCGCGGCCGTGTGGACCTCCGTCGCGTGGTATCTCAAGCCGAGCGCCGTCCCAGCGTGAACGACCTGGGCGCACCGGCGCCACGGGTCGTCGACGATCGGCTCCGCTCGGTTGTGTATCTGGAAGCGGCGCCGCGCCGCGCCTTTGAAGTGGACGATGGCGGCCACGCCGTGATGGATCAGAGGAACGAGACCTTCGTGCCCCATCTGCTGGCCATCATGACCGGCACGACGGTGGACTTTCCGAATTCCGACAAGTTCTACCACAACGTGTTTTCGCTCTCGAAGGCGTCGCGCTTCGACCTTGGGCGGTACGCGGCCGGCCATTCGAGATCGATCCGGTTCGATCGGCCGGGCATCGTGCGGGTGTTCTGCGACATCCATTCGCACATGAGCGCGTTCATCCTGGTATTCAGTCATCCATATTTCTCGGTCACGGACGATCAGGGGCGGTATCACATCAATAACGTACCGCCCGGCAGTTATGGCGTAATCGCCTGGAACGAAGGCACCGCTTCCGAGCCTAAACCGATTACGGTGCCGGACGGCGGCACCGCCGAACTGGACTTCTCGCTCCGATGAGGCCCCTGTCCTCGATACGGAGCCGGATTTTCCTGTCGAGCGCCACGTTGGCCGTGCTCTGCATAGGCGTGGCGCTCTATCTCATCAGCGTGCAGGTGACACGCGAGGCCCAGCGGACGCTCGAACGGGACATCGTCGCCACTGGCGCGCAGATCGATCAACTGCGGGCTGAACGCACGCGCACGTTTACGGTGATGGCGCACCTGATTGCGGACCTGCCGAAGCTGAAATCGGCCATCGATACCAACGATCCACCGACCGTCCAGGACATTGCGCGCGGGTACCAGTCGCAACTCAACGCGAGCCTCGTGGTTCTGACCAATCGATCCGGCGGCGTGCTCTACAGCGCGGGCGGCTCGCCGCGCGCGGCGGCCATCGCCGCCAATCAACCGGCCGTGCGCGAGGCGCTCGCAGGCCACGACAGCCTGAGCCTGCTGCCGCAACCCAACGGCATCCTTCAGGTCATCACGGTGCCGGTGTCGGTGTACGAGCACCGGCCGGAGATTCTGGGCACACTGAGCGTCGGGTTCCTGCTGGACGACTCTTTGCTGACCGAGATGAAGCGGATCACGGGCAGCGATCTCGCGTTCGGCATGGATGGACAAATCCTCGCCTCGACGCTGCCGCGCACCCTCCACGCGGTGCTCGCTGATCATCTGAGGACGTCGCGGTCCCGCGTTCGGCTGGAGAACGAGGAGTACGAAGCGCTTTCGCGGCCGCTGGCGGCGACCGCCGGTCGCGACGCGACCGGGTCCGGTCCGGTCGCGCTCATCCTTCGCTCACGCACGGAGCAATTGCAGTCGCTGCAGACGATTCACACGAGCCTCGCGCTCACGGCGGTTCTCGCAGTGCTCATCGGGCTCGCTCTCAGTTTTGCCGTGGCTCGCACGATCGCGCGCCCGCTCGCCGCCATCACCGACGTGATGCGCGAAGTGGCCGCGACGGGCGACCTGACGCGCAAGATCGCGCTTCGCCAGGCCAACCGATGGGACGACGAGGACGCCCGCCTGCTGGCCACTACGTTCAACACGCTCACCGACTCGATCGCGAGGTTCCAACGGGAGATTTCGCAGAAGGAGCGGCTCACTTCGCTCGGACGCCTCTCGACAGTGATCGCCCACGAAGTGCGGAACCCACTGATGATCATCAAGGCGGCCCTGCACACGCTGCGACAGGAGGAAACGTCGCCAGCCACCGTGCACGAAGCGGTTGCCGACATCGACGAAGAAGTGAAGCGGCTCAACCGGATTGTGAACGACGTTCTCGATTTCGCCCGTCCTATCCAGTTCGAGCTCGCGGCAGTCGATGTGAATGCGCTCTGTCGCGAGTCGGCCTCCGCCGCGAGTGTGGCATCCAGCGGCGCCGAGATCCGCCTCCAGCTCGACCCCGCGTTGCAGACGATGACGACGGACGCGGATCGGTTGCGGATTGCCCTCGTCAACCTGCTCGTCAACGCGCGACATGCGCTCAACGGCCACAGCGGCGGCGTGACGTTGACCAGTCAGGCGAACGGCGATCGCGTCCGGATCATCGTTGTCGACGACGGTGTCGGCATCGCTGCGGCGGACATCGGCCACATCTTCGATCCCTATTTCACGACGAAGCGCGGCGGCACCGGCCTCGGCCTCCCGATTGCCAAGAACATCGTCGAGGGTCTGGGCGGGACGATTTCGGTGTCGAGTGCGCCGGGCCGCGGCACGGAGATCAAGCTCGATCTTCCCTGCGACGCCGCTCAAGGCAGGCCCTTCGACGCGGCTCGTACCAGGCCGGCATGAACCAGCGCGGATCGATTCTCCTCGTAGACGACGAGGAAAAGATTCTCAAGGCGCTTGGGCGCGCATTGCGCGATGCGGGCCACAGCGTCGTCGAAACCACAAGCCCGCGAAGCGCGCAGCGCTTTCTCGCGGAGCGGACGTTCGACATCCTCGTCGTCGACAACATGATGCCGGAGCTGAGCGGCATCGACCTGATTCGCGAGTTCGTCGTCTCGACATCCGAACATGAACGGCCACAGATCCTGATGATGACGGCGCATGCGACGGTCGAGAGCGCGATCGAGGCGATGAAGCTGGGCGCGCTCGACTACCTGCAGAAGCCGTTCGAGATCGACGAGCTGCTGGTCGTCGTGCAGCGCGCGCTCGAACACCAGCGACTGCGGACCGACTACCGGTATCTCGTCAGCGAGCGAGACGAACAGTTCGATCATTACGGGATCATCGGGCGCAGCCGCGCGATGCAGGACGTGATCAAGCGCGCGGAGCTTGTCGCCGACACCAAGAGCACGGTGCTCATCATGGGAGAAACGGGCACCGGCAAGGAGCTCCTTGCGCGCGCCATCCACGACCGCAGCGCGCAGCGAGACATGCCGCTCATCAAGGTGAACTGCGCGGCGATTCCCGAAACGCTTCTCGAGTCGGAGCTGTTCGGACACATCCGCGGCGCATTCACCGGCGCAACGACGACCAAGAAGGGCAAGTTCGCGCTGGCCGACGGCGGCACGATCTTCCTCGACGAAATCGGCACGATGAGCCCCGCGCTGCAGTCGAAGCTGCTGCGCGTCCTCCAGGAGCGTGAAGTCGAGCCGCTCGGCTCCGAGCGCGCCGAGAAGATCGATGTCCGCGTCATCGCCGCCACCAACCGGGATCTCCGGCAGATGGTCGCCGACGGAAAGTTTCAGGAGGATCTCTTTTACCGGCTCAACGTCATTCCGATCGAAATCCCGCCGCTGCGCGAGCGTCGCGACGACATCCCGGCGCTCGTCGAGCACTTCCTGAAGAAGCATGCGCAGCGAACCGGCCGCCGGATCGAGCGCATCGACGAAGGCGGCCTGGCCGGGCTGCAGCAGTACGACTGGCCGGGCAACGTGCGGGAGCTCGAAAACACGATCGAGCGCGCCGTCGTCCTCTCGCCTGGACCGATCATCGCGGCGCGCGCGATTTCGGTGCTGGGTGCGGCGCCGCAGCAGCCCACCGGCGTGCCGTCACTGAAGCTGCGTCAGAACATTGAATGGGTGGAACGCGAAACCATTCGCCGCGCGCTGGAACATGCCGGTGGGGTGAAAAAGGATGCCGCCGAGCTGATGGGCATCAGCCAGCGGGCGCTGTCCTACTACCTGGCCAAGTACCGGCTGGAGTCCTAGCTGTGTTACAACTGGCAGTGGAGAACGGTCTAAGACGATGTTGTGGAATGCGGCGCACGCGTTTCTAACTTCTGGGGAACCCATTGTCATGCGACAGACTGTAAAACCGCTCGCGACCGCCGTCGTCGCTGCTGCCGTCACGTTTGTTTGTGCGGCGTGCGGCAGCTCGAGCAATATGACGAGCCCGTCAACGGGCAACCCGGGCGGCACCTGCACGGCCAGCTCGACCTCCACGACGATCACGATCTCGAATAACGCGGTGTGCCCGCAGAACATCACGGTACCGCGGGGCACGCAGGTGACGTTCGTCAACAACGATACGATCGCGCACGAGATGGATTCGGACCCGCACCCTGAGCACTCCGACTGCCCCGAGATCAATCAGGTGGGCAACCTGGTGGCCGGCCAGAGGCGGCAAACTGGAAACCTGAACACCGTCAGACGATGCGGCTTCCACGATCACATCTTCTTCGGCAACGCGGCGCTGAAGGGTTCGATCACGATCCAGTAGACGTCGGACAGGTCAGGTAGGTCGGGCGGGTCAGGTCGGTCGAGCGGGTCCCGATTCTTACGGCTGTCTCACACGAGTCACGTTCGTCACCCAGCCGCCATACATCGAGTTGGGCAGCAGGAAGCACACACGACCGAATGCGGCGTCGCTGCCGGTCTGGGGGATCTGCTCCGACGCGGCCGGAAAGTCGCCGAGCTGATCGCCGACGAACGCGACGATCTGCGCCGGCTGCCCTGCCCACGCGCACTCGCCGCTGCCGGTCACGATTTCGCGGCGGCGATCCGCTTTGCGGTGTTCGGCCGTCTTCTGCAGACACAAGCGATCGTCGTCGTTCCACAAGCCCGCGGCCTTGAGGTTGGCGCGCGTCGCTTCGGCGAGCGCGGCGTTCCGGTTGGAGATCCATCCCACGTGTCCGCCCGAGCGTCGCACATGAGCGATGAAGTCGACGACACCAGGAACGGCTGGCGCTTCGCGACGCTCGACCCACGCGCTCCACGATTTGTCGTCGTAAGGTAATTCGTAGGCCGCGCGCTCGAGCTCGTACGTCGAGTTGTCGAGCGCGGTCTCGTCGATGTCCAGCACGACGACCCACCGCCGCGATGGTGCGCTGCTCGCCGCGCGGGCGATCGCGTCGTCGGCCAGTCGATACACCTGGCGCGCCAGCGTCGCATACTCCTCGCTGTCGCGCATGTACTTGATGCCCAGCCGGTGCACCGTCGGCGCCTGCTGTCCGATGACGGCAATCCCCGAGACGCACAGCAGTGCCGCGGTCAAGAAATGTCGTGTCGTCACGTTCCCTCGCTCGTCTCATCGTACGCCAAGACGATCGCTCGACACTGCGTAGAATTCTGATAGCCTTTCGGCCATGAAGCACTCATCCCTCCTTGTCGCCGCCAGCGTCACGGCGACCATCGTCGCGGCTGCCGCACCGCATGCCCAGCAGGACCTTACGGCGCGGGCGCGAGCCATTCACGACCGCGTCGTCGCGCTCGACACGCACAACGACATCGATCCACAGACCTTCACGGCGGACTGCAACTACACGATGCGTCTCAACACGCAGGTGAATCTCCCGAAGATGAAAGAAGGCGGGCTCGACGTCTCGTTTTTCATCGTCTACGTCGGCCAAGGAGAGTTGACTCCGGCCGGGTATGAGCGCGCGTACAGCGCAGCCGTCGCCAAGTTCGACGCGATCCACCGCTTGACCGAGCAAATCGCGCCGAAGGAGATCGAGCTCGCGCTCACCTCCGCCGACGTCCTCCGCATCGCCAAGACTGGAAAAAAAGTGGCCGTCATCGGCATCGAGAACGGCTATCCGATCGGGACCGACGTCAAACGGATCAAGGAGTTCTACGACCGCGGCGGCCGCTACATGTCCCTGGCGCACAACGGTCACAATCAGCTGGCCGACTCGCACACGGGCGAAGCCGGCAACGAATGGAAATGGGGAGGGTTATCGCCGCTCGGCCGCGAAGCGATTCAGGAAATGAACCGGCTGGGGATGATGGTCGACGTCTCCCACCCGTCCAAGGCGTCGATCCTTCAGGCGATCGGTCTCTCGAGGGCGCCGGTCATGGCCTCGCACTCGTCGGTCCGCCGTCTCGCGAATCAGACTCGGAACCTCGATGACGAAATGCTGATGGCCATCAAAACCAACGGCGGGGTGGTCCAAATCAACGCCGTGGCCGACTTCATCAAAGCCGATCCTAGAGAGCGTGCACCCGCAATCGCCAGCCTGCGCCAGGAATTTGGTCTGCCGAGCGGCCGGGGCGGCGGAGCGGGCGGTGGAGGTCGGGGAGCTGCCGCTGCGACGGCGGCGTTCAAATGTCCGATCGAGGGTTCGGGGGGTTCGCGGGGTTCGCAAGGTTCGCAAGGTTCGCAAGGTTCGCAGGGTTCGCCGGGCCCAGGTTTGGAGACGCTATCGGCTGATCGGCGGGCCGAATTCGAGCGCCGCATGGCCCAGATCGATCGCCAGTGGCCGGCGGCCGGGCGCGCGACCCTCAAGGATTACGTCGATCACATCGATTACGCGGTGAAGCTGATCGGCATCGATCACGTCGGCATCGCCTCGGATTTCGACGGCGGCGGCGGCGTCGAGGGCTGGAACAGCGCGGCCGAGAGCTTCAACGTCACACTCGAGCTCGTGCGGCGCGGCTACACTGAAGAGCAGATCGCGAAGATCTGGAGTGGGAACCTGCTGCGCGTCTGGAGCGATGTCGAAAAGGTCGCAGCTTCAATTCAGAGCGGCAGAGGTCGCTGAGGCGGCTGAGTTGTCCACTGAACCGTTATCGACATACGAAGCACCGAGACTTTCTCGCAGCCAGCATGGAGTGTTGCGTGGCATTACACTTGCCTCTTTACGGGGCACACACTCAGTTTTCCTTACAAGGTGCCATATGCGTCTAAGTCCCCGGTTTGCGCGTGTATATACGGCTGTGTTCTTCGTCGTGTCGCTGGCCTCTGCGGCAGCGGCGAGCGGGAACCTCTCGCAGATTCGCATCGATAATTTTGGACGAGTCAACGACAACTTCTACCGGGGTGCCCAGCCAAAAGGGCAGGATTACACCGATCTCGCGGCGCTTGGCGTCAAGGCTCTCGTGAACCTGACGAGCGACGATGTCGATCCCAGCGAGCGTGCGATGGCCGAACGGGCAGGAATGCACTACTTCCAGATTCCGATGACAACTCATCAGCCGCCGACGACGACGCAGCTCGAGCAGTTCATGCGCCTTGTCAACGATCCAGCAAATCAGCCGGTGTACGTGCATTGCGTCGGAGGTCGTCATCGCACCGGCGTGATGACCGCTGCGTATCGGATGTCTGCGGACGGTTGGACGGCGGATCAGGCGTTCAAAGAGATGAAGCAGTACAAGTTCGGAGCCGATTTCCTGCACTCCGAATTCAAGGAATTCGTGTACGACTACCGTCCCGACCGCGCCGTGATTGCGGGCGGACAGCGCGCCGCTACTTCTTCAGCGACGCGCCAGTAAGCTGTCCGACCGCGGCGAGCGTGGTCTGCGCCGCGTTCAGTCCGAGCAGAAAGTCTTTGTCGTTGTAGGTGGCGTACACATCGGTCGGCTGATGCCACTGCGGATCCCAGCCGCTGCCGATGTGTACGCCGCGCTCGTTCTCGCGAACGCTTATCGCGGGAATGATGTCCATGAAGGGGCCTGAGTCGGTGTTGGTCATGTGGCTGCCGACCGTGGCCGGATAGTCGGTGGCGTATCTCTCGTTCGCCGCCTCGAGCACCCACGCCAGCTTCTGAGACTCCGCCGCCATCTTCGAGTTCACCTGGAACTCGACGTTGACGTCGGCCTCCGGCCGCTGCTCCTTGCTGACGGTGCCATCGGGCCGTGGCATGCCGTGATCGAACAGCATCATGTCGTGCTGAATCATGCCGAGCCATTTCGGCTCCGGATACTTGCCTGAGCCGGGCGGATCCTCTTTGCCCTGGCGATCCTGTCGCTGCGTGATGTAGGCGCGAGCCGCCTGCGATCCGGTTTCTTCGTTGTTCCAGAGCGCGAATCGAATCGTCCGCTCCGTTTGCACGTCGGGCCCGCTGAAGACGCGCGCCAGTTCCATGACGAGCGCCGTGCCCGAACCATCGTCGTTTGCCGCTTCACCCCAGCCATGTCCATCCATATGACCGCTGACGATGTACATCTCGTCGGGATGCGTCGTGCCAACCTTCGTGCAGAACACCGCTTCGCGCGGTCCGGGCGTGGTCGGCTGCAAGTTCAAGGCGCGTAGTTTCTCGTCGGGCTGCTTCATCGGATCCGTGTTGACGCCCGTCGCCGCTCTCACGCCGCGCGGCCGTCCGCCGCCCTGCGCGAGCCCGGTGGTCGCGCGGCGGCGGCCGCGGCCACTGTTTGGCGGCGGGTCGTAGACGTACTTGATGCGCTCGGTTGGGCAGCCATGGCTCGTGAGCTGCGCCTCGATCCAATCGACTGCCGCTCGATTTCGATCGGTGCCTTGCCGCCGATCGCCGAATTGCGTCAATCCCTTGATCGTCGCCTTGTACTTTTCCAGATCGAGCCGACCGACGAGTATCTTCACCGGGTCCTCGCCGTCAGTCTGGGTCTGGCTGGAGAGGCTGAATCCGGATATGGCGACACATATCAGAATGAATGGCAGTTTCCGCATGGCGTGATGGTAACAGCAACGCCGAAACACGTCGCAGCAATGGTCCTTCGAGTTGTGGCTTCTCGTCGCCCGGGTTACGTTCTTACTGCTCGTTGTCCTTCCATGGATGATCCGTCAGTCTCCGTAAGAGAGCGGGGACGGAGGTCGCAGGCAGGGACGGAGGTGCGCCGCACCCCACCGGTACATCGTTTGCGTCGAGAATGATCATGCTCAACCGCACGCGTATCGTCGCTCTTGGCGTGACTCTGCTGTCATTGTCCTGCTCGCCGACGTTGCCGCCGACCACGGTTCCGCCGCAGCCGGATCCGACATTCGACCCGTTCAGGACAACGCTGCAGGCGTACGTGGATCAAACGCAGCCGTTCCGGAAGGTGGCGGCACAGGCCGCAGAGAGAGTACCGGGGAAGGCGACACCCGCACGCACCGCCGAGGAATCGGTGCGCACCCGCCAGAACACGCTGGCCGACGCGCTGAGGATGCAACTCCGTCCGAACGCCAAGCAGGGCGACCTGTTTCAGACCCCGACTGCGAACGCCATCAAGCACCAGCTCACTGCAGCCTTCAGCGGTCCGCAGCACGACCTGCTCCTCGATGAGCTGGCCGAGCAGAACACGACACCGGCGAACACGCGCGCGCCGACGATCAATCAGCGCCTCGAAGCGCCACGCGTCCCGCCTCGCGTGATGGAGATCCTGCCGCCACTGCCGAAGCAGCTCGAATACGATTTCGTTGGACGCACCCTCGTGCTCCGCGACGTCGACGCCGACGTCGTCGTCGATTTCCTGCCCGATGCGCTCCCAGCGCTCGCGCCCAACACCATGCCTGGTGCTCCGGCAACGCCGATCCAGGGCGGCACGATGTCGCCGCTGCCGATGCCGACAATCCGGGGCGGCACGGTGTTCGCGCTGATGGGCGACAGCGGATCGGGCGACATGCCGCAGCAGCAAGTGGCCCAGGCGATGCTCACCTACTTCACGACCGCGCGCCGATTTCCGTTCGTCCTGATGCTCGGCGACAACCTGTACGACGACGATTACACGAATGAATTTCTCGTGCCTTACAAGCCGCTGCTCGATCGCGGCGTGAAGTTCTACGCGGCGATCGGCAACCACGACCGCGATCTCGAGATCCATTTCAAGCCGTTCAACATGGGCGACCAGGATCGCTACTCGTTCGATCAGGGGAACGCGCGCTTCGTCGTGTTGAACAGCAACCATCCGGGCGATCCGGAACAGATCAAATGGCTCGACACCGTGTTCAACGACGCGGGCGACAAATGGCGGATCTGCTTCTTCCACCATCCGCTCTATTCGTCGGGCCAGCACGCATCCGAGAGCCGCGATGTCATTCGGCCGGCGCTCGAACGCGCGCTGGTCCGTAACCGCGTGAACGTGGTGTTCAGCGGCCACGAGCACCTCTACGAGCGCACCCGCCCGATGCAGGGGATC
>Ga0114129_10000962_pt1 | contig 37605 bp, 42 predicted proteins | sample RhiMetdeltSRZDD1_FD_80071 | JGI IMG/M metagenome (GOLD analysis project Ga0114129, IMG submission 80071) | Populus rhizosphere microbial communities from Tennessee, USA - Rhizosphere MetaG P. deltoides SRZDD1 (version 2) (version 2) | ecosystem: Host-associated > Plants > Roots > Rhizosphere >...
CGCCGCGACGCCAGCTCGGCGGCAGCGCGCCTCCCGCGATGCCATGCACACGTGAATGTCGGCGGAGTCGGGAGCGACTCCTCCCCACAAGCGGACCGCCGTGTGATGACTCACATGCGTCGCGGCTGGGAGCCGCTTCATGATCGTTCTGGCTCGAAGTCGTAGTGGCACCATTTGGCCCGACGCAACGTAGGTGTCGTGAAAAAGGCGGATGAAGTCTGGCCCGAGTAGATCGGAGAGCGGGATTCCCATAGCCCGGGCCTCGGCCCTGGTGATGATGATCGGAGTCGCCACGCCAGCAGTTTCATGAGGAGTCGGCCAATCGTGCCGCTTCCCGTGAAATCTGTGGATTGTTCAAGTCAGCGGCTGTGGATGACCGTCATCCGTACGTGGCGTACGCGATTCACGTTCGTGGCCCTGTGCGGAGAAACGCAACCCGAAACGGGCGAATCGTGCTGCATTCGTGGCCCTGTGCGGAGAAACGCCAGCCATCGAAGGGGACGCCGCGGCCGTCACGAGGTCCAGGCACGCCACAAGCGGGCGTACTCGCCGTTGGCCGCGACCAGCTCGTGATGGCTGCCCAGCTCGGCGATCCGTCCGTCGATCACCACGGCAATTCGGTCGGCATCGTGCGCGGTGTGCAGCCGGTGCGCAATCGCGACGACGGTACGGTCCTCCAGCAGCGCAGCCATCGACCCCTCGAGATGCCGAGCCGTACGCGGGTCGATCAGGGAGGTGGCTTCATCCAGCACCAGAGTGTGCGGGTCGGCAACCACGAGCCGGGCCAACGCAATCTGCTGTGCCTGAGCAGGGGTCAGTTTCTGGTGTCCCGAGCCCAGCACGGTGCCGAGTTGCTGCGGCAATCGCCGCACCCAGTCCCAGGCGTCGACAGTCTGCAGTGCCTCGATCACCACGTCATCAGCCGATGACTCTCGAGCCAAGATGATGTTGTCGCGGACCGTGCCGACGAACACGTGGTGTTCCTGGGTCACCAGGGCAACCTCGGTCCGCAGCACGGGCAGCGGTAGCTCGGTGAGTTCCACGTCACCAACAGTCACCGACCCAGTGCGCGGCCTGTTGATGCCCGCAAGAAGCCGACCCAGTGTTGACTTGCCCGAACCGCTCGGCCCGACAATGGCGAGCCGCTCACCAGGACGTAGTGCCAGATCGATTCCGTGCAGCACGTCGTCCTCGTTGTAATAGGCGAAGCGCAGGTTGCGCCCGATCAGCCTGTTGCCGACCGGCAACCTGTCGCCCGCCTCACGATCTTGTGGGACCGCTGCAATGCCAAGCAGCCGGCAGGTCGAAGCGATGCCGACCTGCAGACGGTCTACGTTGCGGATCAGCCGATCAAGGGGCTCAACCAAGGCCTGCACATACAGGGTCGCCGCGGTGACCTGGCCCAAGGTCACCCAGCCTTGCGCGTAGCCGATGCCACCCAAGATCAACACCATGACCAACGGTGTGTCGTAGGCAAAACCGATCACAAGGAACAGCAGGTTGCGCAGCGTCATGGTGTAGCGCTCGGCCTGTGCTGAGACCGCAATGTCCTCATCGCCGCGATCGATGCGATTGCGCTGCAGCCCAAGAGCCTCGACGGTGCGCGCGCCCTCGACCGTCTCGGTGAATGTTGAGTTGATCTGTGAGTAGGTACCACCCTCGGTGATGTAGCCCTTCGGTGCCCGCTTCACGTAACGCCTTGCGGCAATGATCAACAGCGGCGCCGTGACCAGCAGTGGCAGGGTCAGCAGTGGCGAGTTCAGGAGCATCGCGACCACAGTCAGCAGCGTCGTCATACCGGCGATCACCGACTCGGGCAGGCCAAAGCGGACACTCTGGCTCATGGTGCCGACGTCACGAGTGACTCGGGTAACCAGATCGCCCGTGCTCGCGCTCTCTACCTTGCCCAGTGGTAACCCGAGGACGGTCCGCACGACGTACTCGCGGGCCTCCGCCAGCAGATCCTGACCGAAGAGCGTCGACATCCAGAGCGCGAAAAACGTCAGGATCGCCTGCACCACAACGACGCCAGCGACCGCCAGCGCGAGCCCATCAAGCGTGGCTGCCAACGTGCCAGGAGCAGAGGCTTCGTCCACCAGCTGGCCGAGAATGCGAGGCACCACAAGGCCAGCTACGGCGGCCAGCCCATGCAGCACCAGCAAACCGGTGATCATGGCGCGCCGGGTGCGGAGAAGGCGAGCTGCAAAAGCGCCCACTTCTCGCCGGTCCGCTACCGGGAGCCCACGGTCAGGGTTGCGTGAGGACGCGAAAAACTCTTCCGCCCGCCGCTGGCGGAGCAGGTGGCGCTTTCGCCAGGCCCGCAGCCGCAATCGAGGGGACCCCGTGCTGGGTCGCAGCAACTCCTCAGGCAATTGGGATACGGGCAGCGTGGACCGCCAGGTTTCCGCCGAGCCCCGCAAACCGGTTTGCACCTCACTCATCGGAGGTCTCCGAAGGCTCGTCCAGTGCGCGCGCCACCGTACGCCGGTAGTCCGGGTTCGTCTGGAGCAGCTCCTCATGCGTCCCGTATGCGGTGATCCGCTTGTTGAACAGAAACGCCACCCGGTCCGCGTAGTGCAGCAGGAGTGGCGAAACGGTCGTCACGATCGTCGTTTTGCCACGGCGATGGTTGACCAGCCGCCCGGCGATCAACGCTTCGGTATGCGCGTCGACTGCCGAGGTTGGGTCGACCAAGATCAAAATCTGGGGATCGAGCCCAAGTGCACGCGCCAGCACCACACGCTGCCGCTGACCGCCAGACAGCCCCCGGCCACGCTCGTCGACCCGACCCTGCCAACCACCCTGCAAGCCCGCGAATACATCTTCGGCAGCGGCGACACGCATTGCGGTCTCGGCCTCGTCGAGACTGAGTCGGCCATGGGGATCAATGACCGACTGCAAGGTGCCGGCGAACACCTGACTTGCGGTATCGCTCACTACGATCCGCTCCCGCACCTGATCAATGGGTACGTCGGCGAGGTCGACGGTGCCGAGACTCACGCCCCACTTCTGCCCGGTCAGATGCTGGTCACGTTCGACCATCCGCGCTCGTTCCGCACGTTGTCGTTTCCTCGCCCGCCGCGCGGCACGGCCCTTGAGCCCATCCGCGGCATCCAGACTCACTGGTTCATGATCACTTGGCAGGTAGCGGCCAAGCCGATCGGCTAGCGCAGCAGAGTCGTCCGGGCGGGCGCTGACGATGATCGTGAACTCCTCCGGCTGTGCAACGAACCCGGACTCTTGATCATGCAGGACGCCATGATCAGGCAGAGTCAACGGCGGCATAGGAGTCTGCCACGGTGGCTGATGCTCCAGGACGGCAATGGTCTTGCGCGCCGACACGACACAGCGGACCCACTTCTGAGCCAGCTCGAAGAAGGCCTGTATCGGCCACACCATGAAGATCGCGTAGCCGAAGAAGCTGATCAACTGGCCGACGCTGAGGTCTCCTGCAACAACCTCGCGGCCACCCAGCCAGGTCAAGACGACCAGGAACAAACCCGAGAACAACACGCTGGTTGCATCCACAGCGCCCTGCCAGACCCCCGCGGACACGGACGCTTCGCGAGTATGTTGCGACTGCTCCGCGTAGTTACGCGAGAAGGTCTGCTCGCCGCCAATGCCGCGCAGGATCCGCAGCCCGGCGACAATGTCGGTTGCCATAGAGGTCAGATCCGAGGTCCTGCTCCGCTCGATCTCTTCGCGTCGCTGCAACGGCCGTAGCAACGGCATCGCGAACAACACCACCAGCGGCGCTGTCACCAACACCACAATGCCGAGCTTGACCGACGTCGAGAGGACCAAGCCTGCGATCACCAGGTAGGCGATCAAGGCCCCCGCGAAGCGTGACACGATCTCGGTCAGGGAACCGAATTCGTCCGAGTCACCGGCTGACACACTGAGCACCTCACCCGTCGGCGTACGCTGCGGAAGTACGTGCCCCATTTGGGTTACCTTGCGCGTCACCAGCTTCATGGAGCCGTACATGGCGACCAGCCACGTCCGGACCACCAGGGTGTGACTCAACACGCTCGCAACGATCCCAATGATCACCAGGCCGAGCATGATCAAGCTCAACCGCACGACGGTCGCCATGTCGTGCGGCACAATCCCGTTGTCGACGATCTTGCCGACGATGTAGGGGCCCACCGAGCCGGGCAGCCACTCGATCACACTGATCAACGAGCTCAGCACGAGGACGGGCAACTGTTGCCACATCAGCCAGCCGAGGAAGCGCGCCGGGCTGCGAGTATCAGGATTCCGGAAGTCGCGCTTGGGCAGGCGGCGGCGCACCACGGCTCGGCCCTTGCCAGTAGGGGTGGTGTACGCGCGAACATCCGGCCCCGCCAAGTCCGGGACCAGCGGCGGGAAGTCATGCATGACCAATTCAGGGTAGGACTGGAGCACTCATCGACTCCACCGGTTTTCGGCTCCCCGGGCCGGGTCCAAGCGTCCTGGGATCACATCTCTATCTAGGATCTACAGACATGACCATTGACTCGACAGCCGGCAATGAACAGCCCGAGATGCCCGGAGTCGCCGGGGAGACCGAAGACGGGCGAGTCTATGTGGTGACGCCCCAGGGCATGGCCGTGGAAGGCCCGCCGCGTGAAGACACAGAGAAGGAGGACGAGCAGGGCAGATCAGTGACCGATCTGGTGGAGCAGCCTGCCAAGGTCATGCGAATCGGCAATATGATCCGCCAACTCCTCGCCGAGGTGAAGTCGGCGCCACTGGACGATGCTAGCCGGCAGCGGCTGCGGCGGATCCACGAGACTTCCATCACCGAGCTCAAGCAGGGCCTTGCGCCGGAGCTGGCCGAGGAATTGGAGCGCATCACCTTGCCCTTCAGTGACGACGTCACTCCCACTGATGCCGAGCTGCGGATCGCTCAGGCCCAGTTGGTGGGCTGGCTGGAGGGTCTGTTCCACGGCATCCAGACGGCACTGTTCGCCCAGCAGATGGCTGCCCGGGCCCAGCTCGAGCAGATGCGCCGAGCGTTACCGTCGGGTCCTGTGCCACCTACGCAGCCGCAGCAGGAAGGTCGGCGCGAGGGCACGGGCGGTATGTATCTGTAAAAGAGGCGCCGTTCACGCTGCCTGCGCCTGGCAAGGAGACTAGGAAAATCGCTGAGAATCCCCGATCCTGCGGAACCGGGTATCGCATGTTGCCGTCCCAGGCGAGGTCTGTTGAGACCACGAGACCTCGGAGAGAAAGCACATGCCCACCGCGAGCGCCAGCACTGTCAGCCACGCCAGCGCCCCATGCACCGAACTCGCCGCGGTGTTCCAAGATCAGCTGTTCGAGGAACCACTTCCGGCAAGCGCACCCAGAGCGGTACGGCGCCGGCATGTCGCGCTGATCACCCGTCGCGCCGTTTCGGATTGAACCTGGGCGGGTACCCATATCGAGCGGATGTTGCGCGGTCATATCACGCAGCGGCAAGGAAGCCCCAAGTCCGCTTGGCAGAAGGGAACCCTTCATGAGTGTCACCGGATGGATCATTCTCGGGGTCGTCGTTGTCGTAATCTTGATCGTTCTGGCGTTCATCTTGAGGAACCGCCGCGCCACCGCACGCCGAGCTCGCGCCGACAAGATCAGGCAAGAGGCAACCGAGCGTACCGCCGAGTTGGATCGGAAAGAGGCGGACGCGAACGCGATGGCGGCACAGGCTCAGGACGCACGTGCCGAGGCGGACCGGCTTGAGTCAGTCTCGGCAGAAGAACGACAGCAGACCGTGGAGGCACGCGCGGACGTTGACGACGCACTCCGCAAGGCCGATCGCATCGACCCTGACGGAGGCTCTCGTGCCGTCGACGATGAAACCGGTGCCAGGCGTGCGGCCGTTGACACTGACGGCGATGTTCGGGACGGCTCCGTACGTGGCGAGGACACCCGCTCCACTCGGACCGATGTCAATGAGACTCGGGCCGATGAGACTCGGGCCGATGTCGACGATGACTCGGCCCGTGACGACGTCCGTCGCGACCGGGATGCCAAAGACCGGACAGTCACAGATGACCAGTCCACCGATCCGAGAACCTGATCACCACCTCAAGCACACAATTCGGGCCGACTGCCGGCAGCTAACCGAACCAGTGGCGAAGCTCGGCGGCCGGCCCGCCGTCGTCAATGCTCTTGGTGATGTCATCCGCAGCGGCCTTGACCTCATCGGGAGCGTCACCCATCGCGACGCCGCGCCCGGCCCAACGCAGCATTTCGATGTCGTTTCGACCATCACCGAACGCCAGCACGTCGGCTGCAGGCACGCCAAAACCGGCCGCGACCTCGGCGAGTGCGGTGGCCTTGTTGACTCCATCGGGAGCGATGTCGAGCCAGGTGCCCCAGCCGATGAAGTAGGTCACGCCATGCATACCGAGGTGGCGCGCGAGCGCTACAAACTCTTCCTCGGACCGTGTGGGATCTCGCAAGATCACCCGAGTCACCGGACGTGAGCTGAGCTGCTCGGCGTCCTCGATGATCAGCTCCCCGGTCAGGTCGTCGCCCGGAAAACGATCATTGAGCCGGTATCCGCGCCCGATCTCTTCGACCGCAATCAAGGTGCCGGGTGCAAAGCTCTCGACCTGAGTGATCACCGGACGCGGGTCGAAGGTGATCGCCTTGATGATCTCCTCCGGTGGATACCTCACGACTACAGCGCCGTTGGAACAAACGGTCGGCCCCGGTGGCAGTCCGAGTTCGTCGAAGAGTGGTCTGGTGCCGTGCCAGGATCGGCCCGTCGACAACACCACAGGCACGCCTGCTTGCAAGATCAGCTCAACGGCGCCGGCCACCGTAGGCGGCAAGAGACCATTGCGATCCACCAGCGTGCCGTCAATGTCCAGCGCGACCAGGCGCGGACGCCAGGCACTGCTACCTGAGTGTCTCAACGCGGGGTCAGAGCCTCTCGGCCTCCCAGATGCGGCCGCAGCGCCTCCGGAACGCGTACCGACCCATCTGCCCGCTGGTGATTCTCCAAGATCATGATGATGGTCCTCGTGATGGCGCACAGCGTGCCGTTCAAGGTGGCGACAGGTGCGGTTCCGGAGTCGAAGCGGGCTCGGATGTTGAGCCGTCGTGCTTGGAAGTCAGTGCAGTTGGAGGTCGAGGTGATCTCTCGATAACGATCTTGACTGGGCGTCCAGCCGTACAAGTCGTATTTGCGTGCCGCGCTCAGACCAAGATCGCCAGCAGCCAGCTCGAGCACTTGGAACGGGATCTCGAGCGCCGCAACGAAGTCCTTCTGCCATTGCAGCAATCTCTGGTGCTCTGCTGGAGACTCCTCGGGGGCGCAGAAGACGAACATTTCGACCTTGTCGAACCAATGCACCCGGAAGATGCCTCGGGTGTCCTTGCCGTGCGAGCCCGCTTCGCGCCGAAAGCTGGGGCTGAAGCCGGCGTAGCGTCGCGGCAGCGTGTCGGCATCGAGGATCTCATCGGCGTGGTAAGCCGCGAGCGGTACCTCCGCCGTGCCAACCAGATAAAGATCATCTTCTTCGAGATGGTAGACATCCTGCGCGGCTTGGCCGAGGAAACCGGTGCCCTCCATCGCGTTCGGCTTGACCAGCGCTGGCGGAATGAAAGGGGTAAAACCGTTCGCGATCGCGGTGCTCATAGCCAGATTGATCAAGGCTAGTTCGAGCTCCGCGCCCTGGCCGGTCAGGTAGTAGAAGCGCGAACCAGACACCTTGGCGCCGCGCTCCACGTCGATAGCGCCGAGCAGCTGGCCGAGCTCTAGATGATCTTTAGGTTGGAAGCCTTCGGCGGCGAAGTCACGCGGCGGCGCACCAAGCGTCTCCAAGACCACATAGTCGTCCTCACCGCCGGTCGGCACGTCGTCGAACACCAGGTTGCCGACCTGACGCAGCATCTGGTCGAAGGCGATAGCGATCTCGTTCTGTGCCGCCTCCGCCTTCTTGACCATGTCGGCAAGCTCTTTGGTCCGGCTGAGTAAGGCCGCACGCTCCTCACCCTTGGCCTGCGCCACATGCTTGCCGAGCGCCTTCTGCTCGGACCGGAGCTCTTCGAATCGCGCAATCGCGTTGCGTCGCGCCTCGTCTGCCTTGATCAGGTCGTCTACCAAAGATTCCGATTCCCCGCGGGCGCGCTGGGACGCTCGCACCCGGTCCGGATCCTGGCGGAGCACCTTGACATCAATCACCGGGCAAGCCTAACCAGTTGCAGCGTCTCCGCTCGTGCGGCGCCGCTGGCGCCAACCGACGCTCGCAGAGAGGCATCGGATCCCGGCGATTTTGATCGTGATCCGCGCAAACCGGCACCGGTGTTTTGGTGCTGCTGCGATGATGAATCGTTATGGTCCGCCGCCTCCCGACCCGATCATCGGTGCTGATCGCGATCTTGTTGTTGGTGGCCTTCGTCGCGTGGACCTGGCTTACTTTCAATTCGGCTGCTCTGGCGGGGTTCGATCAGCTTACGTTGGCACCTCCACTCGATCCGGGCTCCAGGACGGCAGAGATCGCCGGCGCCTTCGCGCTCCTCACCTGGCCGGGATTTGAGTACGCCGCTTTGGCCGCAATTGCCCTGTGGGCGATACGACATCGTCTGCGTCAGCTCGCGGTCGCGCTGGTCCTGGTGATCGCTCTCGGCTGGGGCGGCAGCTCCCTCCTCAAGATCACCTTCCAACGGCCGCGACCCGAGCACGCGCTCGACCTGATCACGGCGACCGGCTACGCCTATCCCTCCGGGCACATGATTGGCGTCGTGGCTTTGTCGATCGCCGTGGGAGCCACATTCGCTGTGACCAGGCAGACCGTCCGAGCGCGTGTCCTGTGGCAGGTGGGCTCCGGTCTTCTAGTCATCGCAGTCGCCTTCGATCGCTGGATCACCGGGGCGCACTACATCACCGACATCGTGGGCGGTGCCTTGTACGGCGCGCTCGCCGCAACAGTCGCGTTGCTTGTAGCTGGGGTCAATGTGCCGATTCCCCACGAGCTCGTCGGCGAAATCGTTCGCAGCCGGGCTGTTGCCGAGGAAGTGCCCGTCGTCCCCCTACGCCGCGCCGCGGTGATCTTCAACCCAGCCAAAGTCACCGACTGGATCACGTTCCGGCGACACGTGGAATATGAACTGAAAAGTCGTGGCTGGGATCGGGCGCTCTGGCTCGAGACGACGAGCGAGGACCCCGGGCGGGCGATGACCGAGCACGCCGTACGCGAGAACGTCGATCTGGTGCTCGGCGCCGGCGGCGACGGCACGATCCGAAGGATCTGTTCCGGACTGGCCCACACCGGTATTCCGTTCGGCCTGATCCCGGCCGGCACTGGCAACCTGCTGGCTCGCAATATCGGCATCCCGCTGGACGAGGTCGCTGCGCTGGATGTTGCCTTCGACGGAGTTGACAAGGCGGTTGACCTGGTAAGCCTGCAGGTTGACGATCAACCGCCTGATCATTTTGCGGTGATGGCGGGTATCGGCATGGACGCGGTGATCATGGAGGGCGCCGACCCGAAGATGAAGAAGGCCGTCGGATCGGCCGCCTACTTCGTTTCCGCGGCACAGAACGCCAACCATCCCGCAATGCATGCCACGATCGCGGTCGATGATCAACCGCCAATCAGGCGTCGCGCCAGCGTCATCGTTGTCGGTAATGTCGGCTTCCTGATGGCGAACATCCAGCTGATTCCAGGTGCTCGTGCCGATGACGGATTGTTGGATGTGCTCGTCGCCTCGCCGCGTACGATCCGCGACTGGGTCAGGCTGACGACCCGGGTCTTGACTCGACGTCGGCAACCCGACGACCAGCTGGATCGGATGACGGGACACAGGGTCACAATCACAGTCGAGGAGCGTGACCAGGTTCAGCTCGACGGCGACACCGTCGGCGAGTGCAACAGGTTGACCGCTGAGGTGGTTCCCGGCGCGCTACGGCTGCGCGTACCGAGGCAGCTCAGTGAGCTGACGACCGGCAACGGCGAGGTCAGCTCGGAAACGCGCTCCGGGCGCGTCCAGCTGCCCGGTGCGCGGGCGGTCAGCCGCGCAGCCTCCGCAGCCAGGTCGCGGCTGCGGCGTACTCCTCGTTAGATGTGCCGTGCCGAATGATCGACTCGGTCAGGTCGGCTCGGGGATAACTGCCGAGAAAGACCACGTCCCGGCAGACCCGATGCAGCCCCATCATCGCCTCGGCCATCCGGGCGTCGTCGATGTGACCCTCGGCATCGACGCTGAAACAGTAGTCACCAAGACTCTTCTTGGTCGGGCGCGACTCGATCCGGCACAGGTTCACGCCGCGGCTGGCGAACTGTTCGAGGATTTCAAGCAGTGCACCCGGATGGTCGTCGCGCATGAACAAGACCATCGTCGTCTTGTCCGCGCCGGTGGCCGGGCCAACGGATCCCGGCCGCGAGACCAGGACGAATCGAGTGATCGCGTCGGGATTGTCAGCAATGCCAGCGGCCAGCGGTATCAGTCCGTTCAGCTCCCCGGCGACCCGTGCGCAGATGGCTGCATCGAAGCGGGACCGTGGATCCGCCACTTCTGCCGCAGCGGCAGCCGTCGAGCCACCTTCGGTGATGATCGCCTTGGGCAGATTGCATGCGAGCCAGTCCCGGCACTGGGCGGCCGCGTGCGGATGAGTCAGCACCCGGCGTACGTCATGGAGCTTCGTGCCGTTGCGGGCAAAGAGTGTGAATTGGACAGGAAGCAACACCTCGCGGACAATCCTCAGAGGTTCACCGTAGGTCAGGTTGTCCAGGGTTGCGGAGACGCCGCCCTCTACCGAGTTCTCGATCGGCACCAGGGCGGCAGCGACGTCGCCGTTACGGACCGCTTGGAGAGCGAGCCCCACGGTCGCGTACGGCGTGGGCTCGTCCGGTAGGGCGGGCAGCGTTAGCAGCGCTTGATGGGTGAAGGTTCCGACCGGTCCGTAGTAGCCGTAGTGGGAACGCGGGACTGCGAGCACCGGCTCAGGTTATCTCTGCCAGAACCCACGATCTGACCATTTCTCAGCCCGATTTCTCAGCCGAATTATGGAGTCGGTGCCTGCAGCAACTGCGCCCTCGGGTGTGCGGGCCCTAGGCGGCCTGCCGCACACCCAGCCGCTCGGCGGCAGTCTCACCCCGCCGTCCCACCGGGACAGATGACGTGGCCGCTGCCAGCCCCGAGACAGGCATGCCCGCATAGATCGACTCGGCGCGCTCTACGACGTACGTCTCGTGCCAGACCCCCACGGCACCAGGCGCCTTCCGCGCGCGGCGGTTGAACCCGGCCCAAGCCGGCCGGTGGGCGGCATCTCGGTTGCTCGCGTACTGATAAAGCTTCTCGTGCGAGTTCCAGTACTGCACGAGCAGCGGTCCGCCGGCACCGAAGGTCAGCCGATAGCCGAGCAGACCGGACTGTTTGTCTTTCGACAGTTCAGCCAGCATCGCGGGCATCGCAGTGAACACCGGCAGCCAGAGATCCAGCCGCCACGGCTTGTTGATCCGCATCCCGATCAGGAACACGACAAGATCGCCGTCATAGTCGTGAGTCATGCGACCCGGAATCACCTCAGTCATGAGAACCTCCTATTGGATAGCGTTACTCTCCAATATTGGAGAGTAATACTATCTAATGTCAAGTGAGGGGCCTGTGCGAATTTCTCAGCTCTCGGAGCAGACCGGCATCCCGGTCGCGACGATCAAGTTCTACCTGCGGGAGCACCTGCTGCAGGACGGCGTACGAACCTCAGCCACACAGGCCCAATACGACGAGAGCCACGTGGCGCGCTTGCGGCTCATTCGGGCCTTGCTGGGTCCAGGCGGGCTCTCCGTTGCAGCAGCGCATCAAGTCATTCGTGCCATCGAGCAACCGCCGGAGTCTGTGCGCGATCTGCTCGGTGTGGCGGCTGCCGCGGTGGCTGGACCGAATTTGGAGGACGCACTCCGGGCGCTGGCTGAGGCCGGCTTCGAACTCCCAGAGGGAGCACTTGACGTCTACCGCGACCACATGCGCCAGATCGCGGAATTCGAGATCGACAACCTGCCGACCGACTCGCCAGAAGCAGCCGTGCGGTACGTGGTGCTGGGGACCGTCCTGCTTGAGCCGGTGATCCTCGCCCTGCGTCGGCTGGCAGAGGAAGACGCCTCGGTTCGCCGCTTCGGCTGACTCATCCCCGCACTCCCCGGATACTCAAATTTCCGACCATTGCGGAGTTTTCGACATGCAAAGCGGCGATCCCCACTCAACTTCCGACCGGTGCGGACTTATCGATTGGAGAGCTCGCCTGAACGTGATGGGGAACCTGCGAGACTGGCCAACGTGGCGGTCTCTGAGGACTTCATCGCCGGTCTCCCCAAGGCTGAATTGCACGTCCACCACGTTGGTTCGGTGCCACAACGCGTCGTGGCTGAGCTGGCGGCGCGGCATCCCGGAACTGTTCCGAGCGATCCAGACGAGCTCGCGCGGTTCTTCGTTTTCGACGATCTATCCCATTTCATCCGGAACTATCTCGCGGTCGTCGACCTGATCAGGACTGCCGAGGATGTACGTCTCATCACCTACGAGGTTGCGGCCGACATGGCCGCCCAGAACATTCGCTACGCCGAACTGACGGTGACGCCATACATCTCGATCAGCGATGATCTCCCAGCTCAGGCGTTCCTGGAAGCGATCGAGGATGCCCGTCAGGCGGCGAGTCGTGATCATGGTCTGGAGCTGCGCTGGATCTTCGACATTCCTGCCGACTTCGGTCGGCCCGCGGCGGAGTTCACGGCCGCGGTCGCCCTTGATCATGACGTGCCAGGCCTGGTCGGCTTCGGGCTGGGCGGATCCGACCGCGGCTTTCCACGCTCGATGTTTCGCGATCAGTTTGACCGCGCTCGAGCGGCCGGGCTGCACAGCGTGCCGCACGCGGGAGAGACCGCAGGCCCGGAAAGTGTCTGGGACGCGCTGAGGAGTCTCGGCGCAGAACGGATCGAGCATGGCATTGCCGCAGCCGCGGACCAAGCCCTGCTAACGCACCTCGTGGAGCAGAAGATCCCGCTGGACATCTGTCTGACTTCCAACGTGGCACTGCGTATCGTGCCCGACCTTGATCATCATCCGATCCGGGAACTGTCGGCGGCCGGTGTGACGGTCACGATCAACACTGACGATCCACCAATGTTTGGCACTGATCTCAACACTGAGTACGCGATCGCAGCAGCGCTTCTCGACCTCGATGAGGGTGGCGTTAGGGAATTGGCCCTGACCGCGGTCGCCGCATCCTTTGCCGGCGCGGAGACTAGGGCTGCACTGCGCGCCGCGATCAACTCCTACGCCGCGACACCAGCTCCTTGACCGATACCACCGTGTGAGAACGCGCCGCCTTCGGTGGTGAGCTCCGAGGCGGCGGAGCCTCCGATGGTGCCTGCTGAGTGGCGGGGAGCCTCGGCGTGGTCGTGTCCGGCGGAGTCTTCTCCTTCCTGAACGGGAAGAGCTCCGGGCGATCGGGCTGTCGCCACCACAAGATCACCGCAAGGACCATGGCCAGTTGGATGATCGGCGACACCGTGTCACGCATTCGCGTGGCGGTGAAATCCAGCGTGGGACCCATGTCGATCGCTCGACCCGGCACGTATGCCATCGACAATGCCGCGCCCCTGATCACCATGATCTTGTCGAGCTTGCTGGCCGCGAGCACGGCGAGCGGCATCCAGGCGAGCAGGTCATACCAGGAGAGCGTGTACATCGACGTGATCAACCAGGCGACCGACAGCACGAGCGAAGTGCGCAATGCGATGGTCAGCGGATCCCGCTGCAGATCCGCATCCTTGTCCAGTCCAGGAGCCGCAGTCCAAGGCACCACTCGGGAAAGCATCCAGGCGATCACGACCAAGCCGATGTAGGAAATGATGCCGACCACGAGCTTGGCGTGGGACCCCGTCATAAAGACGTCGAGGAGCCGATAGAGCGGATTGGCCCATGAGCCGACCGACACGTAGCCACCGTTGCGGAGCGACTGGAAGAACGCGGTCGGCTGCCACACCACGTACGCCAGACCCATCGGTACGGCCGTGCCAAGACAGAGCAGTAGCGCCTTCTTGGGTTCTCGCCGATAGGCCCAAAGCATGGCGAGCCCCCAAAGTCCGATGCTGACCTTCGCGCACCCCGCAAGCCCGATGCCCAGGCCGGCAATGAAGGGGTTCTTGCGCATGAAGAGCAAGCCGGCCACCGCGAACATCACAGCCAGCGACTCGTTGTGCGCGCCGGCGACTACGGCCCAGATCAAGAGCGGATTGGCAATGGTCAACAGTGCTGCGCGCCCCTGCCGCCTGGGGTCGCCATGGGCCAGCATCACCACACCGGCGCACGCCAGAATGAAGGGCACCACCGAGAACACCTGTAGCCAGAACACAATGTCGTGCATGTTCTCGCCGCCGAGTTTGTTCGCGACGAGTTGTGTCCAGGAGGTGATCGGCCCATACACGCTCGGGGTGTCTTGCCAGGGCCGCTCAGTCCAGCGAAGCACCGGATCGAACTGGCCTCGGAACACCTCTGCCGGCGTGATCTCGTACGGGTCGCGCCCGATCGCCTGCAACCTGCCGTATGCGGCGTACATCAAAACATCAGCCGAGGTCATCGGCGGCACGCAGATGGTGAGCAGGCTCAAGACGGTGCCCAGCGCGAATAGCTTCTTGAACCTGGGTCTCCAGCCATCGGCCATAGCGCGCAGCCCGACCCAGAGCCCGAGTGCACCGAGGAGTATCGCTGCCCAGATCAAGATCGACACGAACCACTCGTTGGGCTTCACGAGGCCGGCTGGCAGGTACCACGGGGGCAGGTAGGAGTGCCGGGGACCGAGTGTCAAGGCGACGGCTGATGGCCCTAGGAAGCCAGCAAGCAAGGTCAGGGCGGTCGCACCGACAATCCCGAACAATGCGAACCGGTGGTTCCGGTGCCAGGTCTCGGGTCGGTACCTGGGCTGCGGCGGCTTGCCTGGGTTTCCGCTCCGGCGTTTCGGCTTGGTCGCCGTCATCGATTCATGCCTGCTTACCTCGGAGTCGCTTGAACACCCCGGTGACGCCGCCGGAGTCCTTCAGATCTTTGAGCCCGGCGTGTACCAGGCCGCGGGCCGTTAGTGCGCGCGTGACGTCGCGCAATTGGGCGGCTCGATGTAGCTGAGCACCAAGGTCAGTGCCGGTCGCGCGATGACGGAGGTCGATCTCGATCTCTTTGATCTTCAAGCCTGCCCGCAACACGTCGATGCTCATACCCACTTCCAAACCCCAACCTGCCGCCAACGGGCTAGCGAGCTCGAACGCTCGCCGCGTGATACATCGCTGGCCTGACAACGGCGCTTGCGGCGTCCAGCCGGTGAGCTCGGCAATGCCACGTCTGGCCGTATTCACCACGAGGCCGAAGCCTCCGGGATTGCCTCCGTCGGCCGTGAGCTGCGCCGGCAATACCGCGATGGTCAGGTCGGCTTCGCCCTTGACCACTGGATCGATCAGTGGTGCGCAGTTGGCGGCAGATTCGGCAAGATCCGCATCGAGCAGCAGCAGGCTGCCTGCTTCCGGGAGCTTGTCGCGCTGCTCGATAACGCCTAGACCGTTCACCGCGGACTCCACCGCCGCAGCCTTACCACGATTCCGCGAGTGGGACACAACGATCGCCCCTGCACCGGCCGCATGCTCCGACGTACGATCACTGCTGCCGTCATCGCAGACGATCACGATCTCAACCCCCGGAAGATCTCTTGCTGCAGTTACAGTGGCGGCAATTCGTTGCTCCTCGTCCTTAGCCGGGATGACGCACGCGACGCGGGACAGGTCGGAGCTCACCCAGCCAAGGCTAGTCGGGCAAGAGTGCCTCGCTGGCGCGTTCTTGGAATCGGTACTCTCACCGTCATGACCGCAGATGCAATGCCTACGCCGGGGGTCCGGTCCGAGGTTGGCCGGCTACGTACGGTCATGCTGCACCGTCCCGGCAACGAGCTCAGGCGGTTGACCCCGCGCAATAACGATGCGCTGCTTTTTGACGGATTGCCGTGGGTCGATCGCGCTCAGCAGGAGCACGACGGTTTCGCCGCCGCCCTGCGTGATCGCGGAGTCGAGGTCCTCTACCTGAGTGAGCTGCTAGTCGAAGCGTTAGCTGATCCAGCAGCACGCGCGCAGGCCATCGAGGACACCGTCTCTGATGTTCGTCTCGGCGACACGCTACGTGAGTTCCTCGTGCGTTATCTCGGCGATCTTGGACCTGCTGAGTTGGCCGAGATCATGATGGTTGGTCTGCGCAACGACGAAGTGCAGGAAACCGGCAGTCTGGTCGCCGCCCTTTACCGGCCCGACGACTTCTTGATCAGCCCCCTCCCCAACCTGCTCTTCACTCGCGACTCCAGCGTCTGGGTCGGCGACCGAGTCACGATCACCTCGCTGGCGATGCCGGCGCGGCGCCGGGAGACTCAGCTGACCGAGCTGATCTACGCCTTCCATCCCCGATTCAGCGGAGTGAAGCGGATCCATGGCTGGGAAAGGGAATATCTAGAAGGCGGTGACGTACTCGCCATGTCCGAAGGAGTGCTCGCGGTCGGTGTCGGCGAGCGGACTCAGCCCTCCGGCGCCGAGCGACTGGCCCGCACGGCATTCGGACTCGGCCTCGCCCACACGGTATTGGTGGTTCCGATCGACCAGGATCGCGCCACTATGCATCTGGACACTATCTGCACCATGGTCGATGTCGATGCCATCCTCATGTACCCGAATGTGGCGCACCGGCTTTCGGCCATCGCCGTTCGGCCGGGCAGCGGATCCGAGCTGGTCGTAGATCCGCCGGCGCCCTTCCTGGAGGCAGCGGCGCACGCCATGGGCATCGCCCAGCTCCGGCATATCGATACCGGGCTCGACCCGGTAACCGCCGAGCGTGAGCAATGGGACGACGGCAATAACACTCTCGCCGTCGAGCCCAAGGTAGCGGTGGCGTACGAGCGCAATGTCGAGACCAACAACCGGCTTACGGCCGCGGGCATCGAGGTGATCCCGATCGCCGGCTCCGAGCTCGGCACGGGCCGGGGCGGTCCACGCTGCATGTCCTGCCCCATCGCGCGCGACCCGGTCTGAGCAAAAGTCACAGTGTCCTGAGCCCGATTCAATGTTGCCCATCAGCCCGTCTAGGGGCACATCGCCCACGCTTCCACAACCTCAACGCGCATGTTCGGCGAGTACAGCGGCCACTCGATCCGGATAATCAGTCGTGAATCCAGTCACCCCAAGATCGCGGCAGAATCTGATGTCGTCCGGCTCGTTCACGGTCCAGACGTGTACCTGGTGATTCTTGTGTCGTGACCGAGCAACGAACTCCGGATCCTCCTTGATCAACGCCAGATCCGGTCCGACGATGCGCACGCCATCGGGAAGCCTGCCGTCGCGCCACCGCCCAAGATCATCTTCGATGAGCAAGGTGCGTTCCAGACCCGGCAGCAGCCAGCCAAACCGCTTGACCGCCCTGACCGAGAAGGACAGCAACCGAACCGGCGCGCCCGGGTGGTCCCAGCCAAACTCTGCGAGCATCGCCGCGACCCGCTCCTCGACCTCGCGCCCCCGGTCGTTAGGATGCTTGGTCTCGATCACCATGCTGACCGGCACGTGGTCGAGTCGTGCGTCTCTGACCATGATCATCAGCTCCCGAAGGGTAACCAGCTCTCGCTGCTCCGGCTCGGGTTCTCGAACGCTGCGCGAACCGAAATCGAGTTGCTTCAGTTCGGCCACCGTGCGCTCGTACGCCCGTCCCGAGCTCGTCGACGTCCGATCCACCGTCAGATCGTGCAGGCACACCAGCTCGTCGTCGGCACTGAAGTGCACGTCACACTCCAGGCCGAGGGGAATCCCGGTTTCGTGAGACCACTCGATGGCAGCGCTGTACGCCGCCTTGGTCATCTCCGGATGCCGCGAGGAGAAGCCGCGGTGCGCGATGAGGACTGGCGAGCCCGTTACATCGATGGGTGGCACGGTCACTACGGTGTCACGCCGGTGCAACGCGGCGGGAACGCGACAGCAGACCGCTGATCAACATCACCGATCCCCCGACCGCAATTGCGGCAACCGACGAGCCGAGCCAGCCAGGTGGGACGAATCCGATCTGCTTGTCGACCGAGGTCCAGAAGTCGGCCCATCCAGATACGGTGCCGGGATAAACCAGCTGGTACGCGGCGAATCCGCAAGCCCAGGCGATGACAGGTGCGGCTCGGAACCGTGAGGTGTTGGAGACGTCCCAGTGCTGCCGACTCACTATGAAGAAGTCCACTGCTGCTACCGCGTATAGAGGCACGAAGACCGAGCCGATCAGGAACAGAAACGACTGGTACTGGCCGAAATCCAGCAGGCCGGCCAGCAGAGTGGCCATCACCCCGATGATCAGCGCGATGATCCGACGATCCAGCTCAGGGACGATGTTGTGCACCGACATGGTCGTCGAGTAGACGTTCGCAAAGGCTTCGTCCACTTCATCGACGAGCAAGATCGTAATGGCGATCGCGCCCGCCGGAAGGGTCACCAGTGCGGTGATCACGTCGCTCGCGCCGAGATTGACCACAGCAAAGACGCCGAGGGCGTAGTAGACGACGGCGGCGAGGCCGTACCCAAGAGACGCACCCCAGAAGGCCGCGCGGCGAGTCTTGGAGTGCCGGCTGTAGTCCGCGGCCAGCGGCGCAAAGGAGACAACTCCGGCTATGGCAAGATCAACGGCCGGCCAGAAGCCGAGTACCGAATCTTGCGGGATCGATTGGCGCGGCTGTAGCAACACCTGGACGAACAAGAAGGTCGAGGCTGCGAGCACGAGCCAGACCATGATCTTGCGCAGCAGCCGTACGCTGCCGAGCGGGCGGATGGCCATGATCGTGGCCGCGGCGCCTGCCAAGATCACGAAGGGCCAGCGCCAGGCCTGACCGACTACCGCTACCGCAGCGGTTGAGATCACGATGATCTCCATGGTCGCCCAGCCGATGTTCTGCGCGATGTTGAGCACCGTCGGCAGGACTGACCCGCGGCGGCCGAGCAGGCCGCGGAGGGTGACCATCGCCGGGGCGCCGGTGACTGTGCCCATGACGGCCGAGGCGCCAAGGAGGACTGCACCGATGCCGCAGCCGACGACGATCGCACCCATGCCAAGGGCTACCGATCCCGCAGTTGTCGCGATGAGAGCGCCGGTCAGCGGGCCGAACAGGCTGATGCCGAGATTGCCCCATAGGGCTAGCTGGTCGAAGAACCCCAGCGGACGGGGCGGCTCCGTTGTGAGGGTGAGTGGCGCCTCTTGAGCTGAGCGCTCGGAGGCCTCAGTGGTGCTGGTTGTGGTGGAAGTGACAGACACTGCAGCTCCCTACGCCGGCATTACCCGGTCAGGTTCGGTCGGTCGGCGGACCCGCTGTCGTACGTACTCCGCCCTCTCAGCCCACCATGTGGTGTGAGCTCCCGAAGTTTCGCTTTGCAAGTCTCACGCTAACACCCCTGGTGAGGGGGCGGGTTCCCCGTCAGCGCTCGAGCGGGAGCCCGCTACTCGCCCAGGCATGGAGGCCACCATCGAGGTTGACGGCGTCACGACCTTGCGCATTGAGGAACTGGGCAACGCGAGCTGAGCGAGCACCCACCGCGCAGACGCAGACCACCCGGTCCTCCACTTCGTCGAGGCGCTGCATCAGCTGATCCATCGGAATGTGCATCGACCCCGCGATACGGCCCTCCGCCCACTCGCCGTCGGTGCGGACATCGAGAAGCGTCCAGCCCTCCGCCAGTCGGCCTGCGACCTCGCCCGGCTGGACGGTAGGCACCTTGTCCCCAAACACAGATCCACCCTAATCGTCGGGTCTCTAATCGTCGGGTCTCTAATCGTTGGGTCTCTAATCGTTGGGTAGCAGCCTCGATCAGCGTCGCCCGACGAACGCGAGAGCCTCGGCAACCAGCTCACGGCAAGCAGCATCGTCCGCTGTCAGCCCGACCCACTCTCTCATCGGTTTTCCCTTCCCGGCATCGAAGGGCACTCCATCGCCGTCAGAGATCAACTGTCCGACCCGAGCAGCGGGCAGCTTCACGACGATCCGGTCGTTGACCAGCATCGCGAAGATCGACTTGTTGACCTTGATCGCGTTCGAGCCGAAGCCGGTCTCGCCAGATGGCACTGTCACGCCGTCCACGCTCGCGTACGCGTCGCAGAGTGCCTCGAACAGGGCTGTGGGACTCTCATTGCCGGACATGATCTACTTCAGCAGCTTCGAGAGACGCCGGTCGGCAAGCTTCTTACCGCCGGTCTGGCATGTTGGGCAGTACTGCAGCGAGGAGTCGGCGAAAGACACCTCGGCAATGGTGTCGCCACAGACATCGCACTTCTCGCCGGCTCGGCCGTGCACACGCAAACCTGACTTCTTCTCCGCCTTCAGGTCTTTCGCAGCGAGGCCGTCGGCCCGCTTGATCGCGGCGGCCAACTCTCCCTTGATCGCCGCGAAGAGCGTGTCGAGCTCTGTGTCAGTCAGCGAGTTCGACGGCTTGAACGGGCTGAGCTTTGCCGCATGCAAGATCTCGTCGGAATATGCATTGCCGATCCCCGCAATCGTCCGTTGATCTTTGAGGACACCCTTCAACTGCGCTCGGCCGGCCTTGGCCAGCAGTTCCGCGAGCGCGGCTTCATCGAACTCATCAGTCAGCGGATCCGGGCCCAGCGTCGCGACCATGGGGATGGACATCGGATCGGCCACCACATAGACGGCGAGCTTGCGTTGGGTTCCCGCCTCCGTTAGGTCGAAACCCGACGAATCATCCAGCCGCACGCGTAGGGCAAGTGGACTCTTCCCAGGTCTCGGCGGCGTGTCGGGAAGCGTGTCACGCCAGCGCAACCAGCCGGCTCTAGCCAGGTGGAAGACCAGATGCAGACCCTGCGCGGCGATGTCGAGAAACTTGCCGCGCCGGGTCACGGACTCGATCTCCAAGCCGTTCAGCGCAGACAGCGGCGGATCGTAGGTCTTTAGCGCGCTGAACGCGACGAGATCAATGCGATCGAACGCATGCCCGACACACTTCTCAGTGAGGAACCGCGCAAGCGATTCCACCTCAGGCATCTCAGGCATGGGCCCATTATGAACGTCGCTATGGACGTTTTAGGTGCTCGAGCTGGACCAATCCGGCGCCGGTAGCCGGAGTGCCGCTTCGAGCCGACTGAGGTACTCCGGACGTGGCAATGCCACGGCCCCGAGCGATTCCAGATGAGGCGTCAGCCATTGCACATCGAGCAGCCGGTCGTCGGCGCCCGCTCGCCGAAGCAGATTGACCAGCGCCACCAGCGCAACCTTCGATGCATCGCGCCCGATGGCTGGTCGATAAAACATGGATTCGCCCGCGAACAGGCCGCCAATGCTTACTCCGTAGAGGCCGCCTGCCAGCTCACCGCCGGGCGTCCATGTCTCAACCGAGTGCACGACGCCGCGCTTGAAGAGTCGTCGGTACACCCGGCGGATCTCTCGGTTGATCCAACCGCTGGGGCGGCGGCGGTCAGCGCACCCGTCCAGTACGTCATCGAACGCCGTATCGATCCGCACCTCATAACGTCGCGTGGACTTGCGCAGTGAGCGACTGATGCGCATGCCGTCAAGTGGCAGGATTGCCCGCTCCAGCGGCGAGTACCAGCCCATGAGTCCAGGCTGGGCCGGCATCGGGAAAGCACCGCACTCGTACGCGGCGAGGGCGAGCTCTTCGTCGAAGACGCGCGAGACCCCAATGAGGTCGTCTTGCCGCCATTGCTCGGGCGATCCGAATGGGGAGCCCACTTCGGCATACTCCCACCTGAGCCAAAGCGGATCGTGCCTGCGGTTCGGGGCCTACTCGGGGTTGTTCCGGAGTCAGCGGCGGTCGGCTGGGCCGAACACCCACGTACGCTGGTGGTCGAGCGTGCCCATTGAGCGCGCTAATCGTTTCGGGAGCTGAGACCCCGAGGTTGAGCATTGGAGGCCGGATGGCGTCAGCGCAGGAGGTGCGCCGAAGAATCGCTACGGTGATCACCCCCGTCGCCAATCTCGTTACGGCGCAGGGAGCCGGTGGCGCGCTGCGCCAGGTACTCGAGATCGCCATCGATGGCTATGGGCGGATGCCCAGCGCGAAGTCCGCCGCCGCACACCACCTACAGCGCCGCGGCGGCTCTGTTGACGATGCAATCTCCTCGATCATCGAGCACCACATACGCCTCGCCTCGGCCCAAGGTTTCGTCACTAATATCGGCGGCCTCGCGGCGCTGCCGGTAGCGATACCTGCCAATATCACCGGGCTTGCCATCGTGCAGGTCCGAATGGTCGCTGCGATTGCGCACTTGCGCGGGTACGACCTGAACGACAATCGAGTCCGTACCGCCCTAGTGATGTGCTTGATGGGCGGAGAACAGGTGGCCAAGCACATTGCGGAGGGTACGCTCCCGACTTCCCCCATGGCGGTGGCAACCGCGCCGGTGTTCGATCCCGATCTTGACAGACAGGTCGCTGATGATGTGGTCACTGATCTCGCCGCCCGGATCGGCGGGAAGAATGTCGCGCTCGCGATCGTCAAACGCCTGCCACTGATGGGCGGTGGGGTCAGCGCGGTCATGGATGGCTTTGCGACGTATCAGATCGGCCGTTACGCCACCGGTGAGTTGCTACGGCGTCGCGCGCTGTCCAATTAAGAGCTGCTCGCGCATCGCGCGCCGTCGGTCCGCCTACTTCGTCGTCGCTCACAGAGGAAAGCGCCTCTGCTCCCTCCTCCTCAGCACAGCGGGCGCGCGATTACCGACGCTCGCAGCTGGCCAATTAAGAGCTGCTCGCGCTCGCAGCCGGCCAATTGAGGGCCGCTCGCGCATCCGACGCTAGATGCTGGCCAAGACCGAGCACTTATTCTGCTCGAGTGGATCCTGCGCGGGTGCGGGCCTGGGCTCAGGAGCACCTTGACTCCGAGATCATCGCGATCGAGCCTGTCGGCGGCGGCAGGACCGACACCATCTCGGCGATCTACCTTCGTCGCGGAGCGCCCGTCATCTTGCGCTACGTCTCCGTCGAACGCTGGGGGGAGGTTGGCAGGCAGCATGTCGTGTGTGAGGCGCTGGGTTGCCGCCTGATGGAGGGTTCCAGCCTCCCGGTACCGCGACTTATCGCGTCCGATCCCGATGGCAGCCAGGCAGGTGCCTACGCGAACCTGACAAGTTGGCTCCCGGGCCGCGTACGGCTCGATCCGCTGGGCCTTAACGCGATCGACGAGTTGGCCAAGATTGCCGTCATCATCCACGGCACACCTGTCGACGATGATCATCGGCCGCGACCGTATGTGTTCTGGGTGCCAGATGATCTTGAGGTGCCGACCTGGACGTCCCAACCGCGGCTCTGGGAGCGGGCTATCGCGCTCTTCGATCAAGAGCCGCCGCCCAGCTGGCACGGCCTGGTGCACTGCGACTTTCATCCCGGAAACATCTTGTGGGAGGGCGATCGGATCACTGGGGTGATCGACTGGGCGGAAACCTCGTGGGGGCCTCCTGATCTGGACGTGATGCACTCGCGAGCCAATTTCGCAATGCTGCACGACATGGCCAGCGCCGTCGCTTTCTCGGATGCCTATCGCTGGCATGGCGGCCTCCTCGATGATGATCAAGACGCCGAGCTCTTCTGGGCGGTGAGTGACATCCTGGGCTTCCTACCTGACCCCTCCGAGATCATGGCGGCTCTCATCCATTCCCGGCCAGACCTGACCGCCCACGTGGTACGCGAGCGCCTCGAGCATCTGCTCATGATCACGCTCGGCGATATCCGCCACTGACCGGGGCGCCCTGACTCACAGGCCGCGCTGAAGGACAAATAAGTGACAAAGAGCTCAGCTAATTGCGGCTAACACCTTGCGAAGGAAGGTGAGGCTGACTTAAGTTAGGCGAGCCTCACCTATCATGTTTGGGCTGCATGTGTCTGACGGCGAGGGAGGCTTCACGAGCACCGCGGGGAATGAGGAGAAATGCTAGCCAACTTCCTTATTGGCTTACGAGAAGGCCTGGAAGCCGCGTTAATCGTCAGCATCCTCATCGCGTACCTTGTGAAGTCCGACCGGCGCCAGCTCTTGCCGCAGATCTGGATCGGCGTTGGCATCGCGATCGCCATCTCACTTGGCTTCGGCGCGGCCCTGACCTTTGGTCCAAGGGGACTCACCTTCGAGGCGCAAGAGCTCATCGGCGGTTTGCTGTCAATCGTGGCCGTCGGCTTCGTCACCTGGATGATCTTCTGGATGGCGAGGGCCGCACGCTCGCTGTCTGGCGAGCTGCGCTCGAGGATTGACCAGGCCGCAGACGCGAGCCGATGGTCGCTGGTCATCGTCGCCATGCTGGCCGTTGGCCGGGAGGGCTTGGAGACCGCATTGTTCCTCTGGGCCGCGACCCAGACGGCCGCGCAGAACACCGGCACCACGACCGGCCCATTGCTCGGTGCCACCCTCGGTTTGCTTGTCGCTGTCGTCCTGGGCTACCTGATCTACCGCGGTGCTCTGAAGATCAACCTCGGTCGCTTCTTCACCTGGACAGGCGCGTTCCTGATCGTCATCGCTGCCGGGGTGCTGGCGTACGGTGTGCATGACCTGCAGGAGGCTCGATTCCTGCCCGGCTTGAACAACCTGGCCTTCGATGTGTCGGAAGCAATCCCCCCGACCTCGTGGTACGGAACGCTGCTGAAGGGCATATTCAACTTCTCGCCTGCTACTACCGTCCTTGAGGCGAGCGCCTGGATCCTCTACTTCGTACCAACGCTGACGATCTTCCTCTATCAGAAGCGGCAGCGTACGCGTGCTGCCTCGCGTCCTACGCCCGAGCCAGTTGGGGCATCCGGAAGGAAATGATCATGACCCGACCGACCCGTCGGGCCGGCGACTTCGCCCTGCCCGCGCGCGTCCTCATGCTCGCGTCGAGCTGCGCTGTTCTCGGCATGCCCTTGCTGGCCGGATGCACTGAGAACAGCCCAACCGGTAGCTCCGGTGCCACGGCAAGCGCCAACCCACGTGCCCTGACCGTGCAGGCGACCGACACTGAGTGCAACCTTTCCGCCACCAGCGCCCCTTCGGGCACTCTCACCTTCGCGGTGACAAACGGCGGCACCAAGGTGACCGAGTTCTACCTGTACGGCGAGGACGGCAAGCGCATCGTGGGCGAGGTAGAGAACATTGGTCCCGGCATCACTCGGGAGCTGGTCTTGAAGATCGAGCCGGGGAACTACCTCACAGCATGCAAGCCCGGCATGGCCGGCGAGGGCATCCGCGCCCCGTTCGCCGTGTCTGATTCCGGCGAGGAGCAAGGAACCGCGGCAGGTGATGCCGAGCTGGTTGACCAGGCGAACGCGAAGTACCGCGAGTACGTGGAAGATCAGACCGAGCAGTTGGTCGCGGGGACAGCAAGGTTCGTCGCCGCGTACAAGGCGGGAAAGGACGACCAGGCCCGCACGATCTACCCGGTGGCTCGGATGCACTGGGAGCGGATTGAGACCGTCGCAGAGTCGTTCGGCGATATCGATCCCAAGATCGACTTACGGGAAGCCGATCTTGAACCGGGCCAGAAATGGACTGGGTGGCATCGGCTGGAGAAGGACCTGTGGCCAGCACGCGCCAAGAACTACGAGCCACTCACCAAGGCACAACGTGCGGTGTATGCCGACGATCTGATGAAGAACACCAACGTCCTCCACGACCGGGTCGGCAAGCTCACCTACAACGCCGATGAGATCGCCAATGGATCGCGTGGTCTGCTGGACGAGGTAGCGACGGGCAAGGTCACCGGTGAGGAGGAGTACTGGTCCCGTACCGACCTGTGGGACTTCCAGGCCAACATCGAGGGTGCATTGGTCCAGCTTCGAGGGCCTTCGCCCACTGCTCAAGGAGCGGGATCCCGATCTGGATCGCCTGATCGCTGCGCGGTTCGCGGACGTCCAGGCGCTGCTGGATGCTCAACGGGTGGGCGACGGGTTCAAGACCTACGACAAACTGAGTAAGGCCGAGATCAAGCAGCTCTCCGACGCAGTCAACGCACTGTCGGAGCCACTGTCCAACCTGGCAGCCGCAGTCGTCTGAATCAGAATTCGGCCCGCATGACATCGACTCAGCACGTTCGCGAGCAGCCCGCCGAGACCGAAGCTGACATCGCCTCGCTCGAGCCTTCCAGGCATAAATCAGGGGTTTCTCGACGCGGGCTACTCGGCGCGGCTGGCGCTGGTCTGGCCGGACTCGCTGCGGGCACGGCCGCCGGCTTCGCGATCGGGAGCGACGAGAACTCTCCGGCATCAACGCAGTTGGCCGGCACCCGTACCTACCCGTTCTACGGTGAGCATCAGGCGGGCATCCTGACACCAGTCCAAGATCGACTGCACTTTGCCGCGTTCGATGTGACAACCGGTTCCCGAGCGGAGCTGGTGCAGCTTCTGAGGGACTGGACCGCTGCCGCCGCACGGATGACACAGGGTCTCGGTGCCGGCGCGGTCGGACCGACCTCGGGTCCGTACGGCGCACCCCCCGACGACACCGGCGAAGCGATCGGCCTGCCACCGGCGGGTCTGACTATCACCTTCGGATTTGGTCCGACGCTGTTCCGGAAGGACGGCAAGGACCGCTTCGGGCTCGCGGACCAGCAGCCCATGGCGCTACAACGGCTACCCCACTTCCCGGCCGACAAGCTGGACCCGTGGAAATCCGATGGCGATCTGTGCGTCCAGGCGTGCGCTGACGACCCGCAAGTTGCCGTGCATGCGGTACGCAATCTCGCCCGGATCGCGTTCGGGCGTGCGGCCATCCGTTGGTCTCAGCTTGGCTTTGGCCGGACCTCATCGACATCGACCAGCCAGGCGACGCCGCGGAACTTGATGGGGTTCAAAGACGGCACGATGAACCTCAAGGCTGAGGACCCGGCAGCCATCGACATGCATGTGTGGGTGCCAGCGACCGGCGACAGGAAAGGCCGGTGGCTGGCTGGAGGCTCGTACCTTGTTGCGCGTCGCATCAGCATGACCATCGAGATCTGGGACCGGCAGCCCTTGAGCGAGCAGGAACGCGTCATTGGCCGAACCAAGGCCGAAGGCGCACCGTTGTCGGGTGGCAGCGAGTTCAGTCAACCGGACTTCCATGCCATGGGCAGCGACGACGAACCACTTGTGGCGACCGATGCGCACGTACGCATGGTGCATCCGAGCAACAACGGGGGCGCCAAGATGCTGCGGCGCGGCTACAACTTCGTGGATGGCAGTGACGGCTTGGGCCGTATGGACGCGGGGCTCTTCTTCCTCGCCTACGTTCTGGACCCGCGTACCCACTTCATCCCAATCCAGATGAAGCTCGGTCTCGGTGACGGGCTGAGCGAGTACGTGCAACACACGGGCTCTGCCCTCTTCGCGATCCCGCCCGGAATTGCGCAGGGCGAGCACGTCGGCCAGGCGATGTTCGCCTAAGGCTCGCGTGAACCCGCCTCAAGAACGCTGGATTTCGGCAGGACGGTCGGAATGGGCCGCTTGGGCGCAATCCCAGATCCGGTACGGATCCGTCGGATTCCCCTTCCCAACCATGGCCCCAAGTAGTGCATTGCCCATTCGAGGTCGCCGGTCAGCAGTTGACGACCTCGCGGCCTCATCGGCTCGCCTTCCAGAGGCGTAGTCCAACTATCGTCGGAGCCCTCGATGCCCAGCCGCCACGCCAAGGCGGCCGCCACAATCCGATGGCCGAGCTCGTTGCTGTGCAGCCGATCCGCGAACCACAAGCGTGGATCCTGCGCGACCGGATACTGCTCGAAGTCCATCACCACGACACCATGTCGCTCAGCCTCGGTGCGGATGATGTCGTCCAGCTTGATCACCCGATCCCGAAAGGTCATGCCCAGCGGGTTGATCGACGCAAGATCGGGCACGGTGAAACTGAGCACCGTTATGCCTTGGCGGCGCGCCTGGCCGAAGATCATGACGTAGTCGGCGCGAATCGAATCGAGGTCGCAGCGCGGCGCAATGACATCGTTCATGCCTCCGAACACCGAAAGCAGCTCGGGTTCCATGGCCAGCGCGGCCCCAAACTGGCTGATCCGGATCTCTCTCATCCGCAAGCCGCGGATGGCGAGGTTCGCGTACTCCAACGGCTCATCCTGATGATCGGCAATGTGCTGCGCCAGCCGGTCAGCCCACCCGCGGTAGCCACCGGTTCCGTCAGGATCTTCTAGTCCTTCTGTGGTGGAGTCACCAATTGCCACATAGCGACGAAACGCTGTCATACACCTGATTCTTGCGCTGCTAGGCAAGATCATCTCGGCCGCCCTCCCATCGATCAGGGTGACGTGCCCGAATTATCATCAAGAAAGAGGTGGAGCATGCCGACGATCCACGATGAGGAGTACGCGGCTGTGGTCGAGCGTGAGCGTCCGCTCATGCAGGCGACGGCATACCTCCTCACGGGTGATCCAGTACAGGCCGCGCGGGTCGTCCAACTGGTCGTTGCCCAGCTGTACAGGCGCTGGCCGAGAGAGCCGCATCCTCAGCTGGAAGCGATTCGAGCGGTGGTCCGAACCGCGCGCGTACCGGTCAACCTGCCTTGGGAATATCGGGAGCGCGTCGAGCTGATCGATGGCCCGCCGCCAGTGGCCGCTGCCGAGCCAATCGTCGCTGACCTCCGAACGCTCAGCTACGACCAACGCGCGGCCGTTGTCTTGAACCGCTACACCGGACTGTCCAGTGCCCAGATCGCTGACATCCTCGAGCTGCCCGTCGGCGATCTCAGCCTTGCTCAGCGTGCCCAGGCGATGCTGGCCGCTGGGCACCCGGAGCGTACGAGCGACGAAACACTCACCGAGGAACTCAAAGACGCGATCCCGTACGAGTTGCGCGAGTCGCTCGGCAGCGCAGCTGACGTCGTCCATGGTCGCCAACTCAGCCGCCGGCGCTGGCTCCAGCGAGGATCTGCGGCCCTCGTTGCGGCGGCGCTGGTCGTCGTGGCCGCCGTCCTGGTCAATCCCACACGGCCTCCGGTCCCCCAGGCGGCACCATCGCAACCGATCTCCACAACAACCACGGTCTGTGGGCGAGGTCATGATCGTCTTGATGGTCGTGACCCATCGAGCGCGATCTGCCGAGCGAAGATCCTCTTGAAATGGCGGTCCGAGATGGCCGAGGTCGCGACCTCTCAGCTGGATCCGCAGGGGAAGTACTTCAGTGGATTTGGCTACGGGTACACCGCCCGCTACGACACGCCGAGCTTCTGGAGCGGCCAAGGCGGCGCGCTTGCTTTTGAGATGTTCCGGCTCAACAAAGGCGCGACGGAGGTCTATGTGCAGATCGCGACGGGCCGGAAGTTCGCTGTACCCTGCGGCGCAACGACGCACCAGCGGTGCATGGCACTTCGCTTCATGGACGGTAACCGCTACCTGCTGACCGATTCGACTGTGGCCAATCGGGGGATCGAAGTTCAGTACTGCCCGCGGGGCGACGAAGTAATTACGGTGATCGCCCGGAACACGCAGCGCGGGAAGACACTTGACATCGGCAGTGGCGATTTGATCAAGCTCGTGCAGGATGACCGATTGCATTTGCCCAAGCGCTGAAGGAAACTCGTTCCCGCACTGCGAGCGTCGGTCGCGCGTGCAGTGCATTCAGACGCGCGTCAGGCGGCAAGATCGATTGAGTCGTCGCCCTTGCGATCGTCGGGCTTGAGCGGGGTTGGTACCGGCGGATCGGACTCGCCCTGGTCGCGGCCTCGGGGATAGTCGATCAGGGATGGAACGATCGCCAGCAGCACGACCACGATGACGCCGACAACGGCGACGGCCGTGATCAAGAGCTCGATGGTGTCCACATGGCAATCATGGCGCGGGGAGCTTTGAAAAGCATCTATCTGACGTCGCCTTTCGCTGAAGAAAACGGCCTCCACACGATTTCATTCGCGACCACCGACTCGTCAGAATGGCGAGATGAACGCGTGGGTCGTGCATCAGCCCGGACCGATCGACAGCGGACCTCTCCAGCGGCTGGAACGCGGGGTGCCAGTTCCGCTTGGCAGGCAGGTTCGCGTACAGATCAGTTGCTGCGGGGTCTGCAGAACCGATCTGCACCTGGCCGAGGGGGACTTGCTTCCTAAGCACCCCGACGTCACGCCCGGCCATGAGGTGGTGGGCATCATCGATGCACTCGGTGAGAACGCCAGCCGGTTTGCGCTCGGTGACCGCGTGGGTGTCGCCTGGCTCGGCGGTACCGACGGCAGCTGCAGGTTCTGCCGCCGCGGTGCGGAGAATCTGTGCACGACTCCAACGTTCACCGGTTGGGACAGGGATGGGGGCTACGCCGACTGCTGCTTGGTTGACGAGGCATTCGCGTACGCGCTACCGGTTGGCATCGATGACGAGCACCTAGCGCCGCTGCTGTGCGCTGGCATCATCGGCTATCGGGCGTTGGTCTGTGCGGCGGTGCCACCGGGCGGCTCGCTCGGCATCTATGGCTTCGGCGGCAGCGCCCACCTCACGGCACAGGTAGCGCTGGCGCAGGGGCTTCGGGTGCACGTCCTGACTCGGGGCGAAGCCAACCGGATGCTGGCCGCCGAACTTGGCGCGGATTCAGTTGGTGAGGCCCATGATGCACCGCCGGAGCCGCTCGATGGAGCGATCTTGTTTGCTCCGGCTGGCGAACTAGTTCCGACCGCATTGCGAGCGCTCGACAGGGGCGGGACGCTTGCGGTCGCTGGGATCTGGCTATCCGACATTCCGGTACTCGCTTATGGGGACACGCTGTTTCAGGAGCGCAGGCTCCGGTCGGTGACGGCGAACACCCGCGCTGATGGTGAGACATTCCTCCGGTTGGCCGAGCGGCTCGGCGTACGCGCGACGACGGTGGCTTATCCCATGAGCGAGGCACCACGAGCTTTGGCCGACCTAAGGCATGGGCGATTCAGCGGAGCTGCGGTCCTGCACAATTAGCCCTCGCTCGAGGACAAGATCATGAATCGCCTTGATCTCGGTAGGGCCGACCCGACAGCAGCCGCCGACCAGGCGCGCGCCGCCGCTGATCCAGTCCTCCACATCCTGGGGATGGAAGGTTGCCGGGCCGACCCAGGCTCGAGCCGACGCGTCCCATTGCTCACCGCCATTGGGATAAACCACGACCGGCTTGCCAGTGGATTCGCCGGCGATGCGAACCAACGCGCACGCCTTGGCCGGATCGATGCAGTTGACTCCCACGGCGATAATCTCCTCGACATCGCGGGCGAGCGCGAAGGCCTCGGTCACCGGTTCTCCCGCGCGCGTACGATCGCCGACGCAGGTCATCGACAGCCAGCACGGGTGTTCGCTGCCAGCAACCTCAGTCAGCAGTGCCTCGACCTCGGCAAGGCACGGAATCGTTTCGAGGGCGAGGATGTCGACACCCGCTTCGGCGAGCAACTGAATCCGCGGCCGATGCCATTCGCGTAGTTCGGCCACCGATAGGCCATAGTTCCCGCGATACTCCGAGCCGTCGGCGAGCGCCGCCCCGTACGGTCCAACCGAGCCGGCTATCCAGCGCTGCTTCGCGTCGTCGCAGCTCGCTCGCGCCTGCTCGGCGAGCCGTACGCTCCTCTTGATCAACTGAATGGCTTCGGTCCGGCCAATGCCGGCCTTGGCGAATCCACCCATCGAGGCCTGATACGACGCAGTGGTCGCAACCTGGGCGCCGGCCGCGAAATAAGCGCAATGTGCCGCAACGACGGCATCCGGATCGTCATTGAGCAGCCGCGCCGACCAGAGCTCAGAGTTGAGGTCGTGGCCTTGGTTTTCCAACTGGGTCGCCAGCCCGCCATCGAGTACGACCGGACCCTGGCGAAGCGCATCGGCGAGCGCGGTGATCACCAATCCAACTTATGACCCGTCGGCGTTCTGCTCATCGCGGAACTGGAGCCAGTCGCGGATCAGAGCAAGATCGAAACCGGATGTTCCGTCGGTGCCGACGGTGATCAGCCGCTCACCGACGGCGATGAGCTGTTCGCCCAGCTCGTCGGGTCCCCTGTGAGCCGACGTCGATCGTTCAATCTCGCCGGGATCCCTGCCGACCTGCCCGCACCACTGGTTGAGAATCCGATTCTTCCGAGCCAGCGTCTCGGCGCTTCCAAACCCGTGCCAGATGTTTGCGTGCTCGGCCGCAAGGCGAAGCGTCTTCTGTTCGCCGCCACCGCCTACCAAGATCGGGATCGGGCGCGTCGGCGCCGGATTCAGCTGGCTCCACCGGGAACGGATCCGTGGCAACGACTCGCCAAGAGCGGCGATCCGGGTACCAGGTGTCCCGAACTCGTAGCCGTACTCCGCATAGTCCTTCTCGAACCAACCGGCGCCGATTCCGAGGATGATACGGCCGCCGCTGATGTGATCAATCGTGCGCGCCATGTCGGCCAGCAGCTCGGCGTTCCGGTACGAGTTGCACGTCACCAGGGCGCTGAGCTCCACGCGCTCGGTCTGCTCGGCCCAGGCTGCCAGCATTGTCCAGCACTCGAAATGCTTGCCGTTGGGATTGCCACCGAGCGGAAAGAAGTGATCCCACGTCAGGATCACGTCGACACCGGCCTCCTCGGCAGCGTCGACGGCACGCCGCAGGTCTGCATAGTCGGCATGCTGCGGCTGGAGCTGAACTCCCACCCGAAGGGGGCGGTTGGCGTACGGCAACTCAGACACGAGACTCCTTTTCAGGCTTGATGTGTTCTTTCTCGCGAACACGCGAGAAGCAACACATTCATGTGGCGCTTCGGCTCTCCACAGGCACCTTAGGTGGTTTCCTCAACGTTGGCGTAGCAGCGCATGAGGGCGAGTCACGACGCCAATCCGTGCGGCTGGGTGATTTCGAATTAGTGTCGGCCATTGTGGCGCACCCGACATCCGGCGAGAATGTCGGCGGTGGCGTATCGGACGATCGAAGGGGCACTCATCCCCAGCATGCGCAGCCGCCTGGCGGAGGAGGTGCCGTGAAGCATCGCAGTCCCCTGTTCACACTTGCCGCGGTGGCGTTGGCTTTCATCATCATGTTCACCGTCGATGTGCTTGCCGGCCCGCCCGGCGCCAGCTCTGCCCAACCAGTAGCCACGTGGGCGCCGCCCGCGCCGGCCAGCGCCAGCAGAAGCACCGAGGAAAGCACGTCACCGCAGCTGAACCCTGAGAATCCAGAGGTCACAGTTGACGGCGACAAGCTCGACGCAGTGCCAGTTAACGGCGACGGCGAGCTGTAAGCAGAGGAGATCTCGTGACCAGCGTTCCAGTTCCCGCTGCAGAGGCCGCCCGCGCCGAACCGAGCGGCACCAAGATCGGCCCCGTAGTGATCGCGTTCGTCATCGGTACCGCGGTCTCCTTTGGACTCGGGGTCTACGGACGGCTGCATACGCCGTCTGGCCATGCGGTCAACATTGCCGGTTTTTCCACCGGCGCGGCAGCGAAGGCAGCGCTGGCCTCGGTGGTGATGGCCCTGGTCATCGTCCAGACAGTGACGGCAATGGGAATTTATGGACGGATCCCGCTGCGGGGAGCCTGGGTCGGGACCGTACACCGCTGGTCGGGCCGCCTCGCGGTACTGATCTCGGTGCCGGTGGCAGTGCACTGCCTGTACGCGCTCGGCTTCCAGACCTATGACGGCCGAGTGGTTGCGCATTCGCTCTTCGGCTGCTTCTTCTACGGAGCCTTCGTGTTCAAGATGTTGATCTTGACCCGCGATGACTCGCCGAAGTGGGCGCTGCCCTTGGCCGGCGGACTGGTACTCACCGGATTGACCGCCCTCTGGGTTACCGGGGTGCTGTGGTTCTTAGTTTGATGATCATCAGGAGTTATCCCCAACGAGACGGAGCAATCATGAATCCCTACGACCGCCGCCCGACCGACTCGCTGCCGATCTCCCGGCGTACAGTGATCATGACTTCCGGGCTGGCAGCCGCCGCCATCGCCGGCCTTAGCTCATGCACGAACTATTCAACCGCACCGGCTAGCGCGCCTTCTACTGCAACCTCGGGTGGATCGAGCCCGGCAGCCGGACCACTCACTGTCAAGGAAGCCGACATACCCGTCGGGAGCGGCAAGATCTTTCCCGACGCTCAAACGGTGATCACTCAGCCGAAAAAGGGAGAGTTCAAGGCGTTCAGCGCCATCTGCACGCACATGGGCTGCGTGGTCGACAGCATCACGAACACGATCAACTGCCCCTGCCACGGCAGCAAATACTCGATCACCGACGGCTCGGTGGTGAATCCTCCGGCACCGCAGCCGCTGCCACCCAAGACGATCAAGGTCGACGGCACCAATCTGGTCGTCAGCTAACGCGCTCGAAACGGACGTGCACGTTCCTTTCTTGCACGATGCACGCATTGCGACGTGTGCATCGTGACAGGAGCGCACCTGCACGTGCGTTTCCGTTCAGGCGCCAAAGGCGATCATCTCGTTGAGAGTTGCGAGTCCGCGGCTGACGAGTGTCTGGGCACTCACCGCCCACAGCCGCCGGGCGAGCTTGGCATTCGTTGCTAGCCCAGTCAGCTCCCTTGGCTCTCCGTTCGCGTAGTAGGCCCCCGTCACGTCTGCGACCTGATCTGATGTTGCGAGATAGACCGGAGTCGCTGCGGCCCGCTCGGGAGTGGACTGCATCGCTCGGGTGACTGTCAGCAGCATGCGACGTCCACCGGTGGCGTACCGGCCGAGGTTGGTCCGTACGAAGCCGGGGTCGGCGGCGTTGACAGTGATCCCAGTGCCCTCCAGGCGCCTGGCGAGTTCTCGGACGAACAAGACGTTCAACAGCTTGCTGGTCTGATAGCTATCCGGCGTCAGCGGGGCGCCGGTCGCCACGCTGGTCAGATCGACCATCTTGACCCGAGCGTGGATCGAGGACGAGACCGCGACTACGCGTGACGGAGCAGAAGCACGGATCGTGTGCAACAGCAGGTGCGTCAGCAGGAATCCAGCCAAGTGGTTGGTGGCGAAGTTGGTCTCGATTCCTTCGTCGGTGAGCACCAGGTCGCTCCGCGCCTCCGCTGCGTTGAGAATCAGTCCATCGAGCCGCGGGGTTGTGTCCCTCACCTCGTACGCGAGCGCCCGCACCTCCCTCATAAGCGACAGATCCGCCGCCACAACACGGAGATCGGCATCCGGCAGCTGTCGCCGAATTCGGTCGGCCGCAGCTTGACCGCGCTCGGACGTACGCGCCCCGAGGACGACCCGTACACCGCGCTCACCGAGTTGGGTCGCGATGGCCTCACCGATGCCACTCGTCGCGCCGGTCACCAGAAACGTGGGCCGGCTGTCGGCGCCGATGGGGTTCTCAGTCACCGGTGGCTACGATTCCGGCCTTTTCGATCATGATCACGGCGCTGCGTATCGGTACAACCGGACGATGCAGCATGCCGGCAGGAACGCTGAAGGCTTGACTGGGCCTGAGGACAACGGCATCCCTGCCCTCCAGCTCAATATGGAACTCGCCCTGCAAGAGATAGAAGAACTCGTCCTGCCCCTCGTGCTTGTGCCAGTGGAACTCCCCCTGCATCACGCCGAGGCGGATCAGCACGTCACCAACTTGGATCAGGGTCTGGTTGTACCAGGGCTCTTCCACCGTGTCGATGAGCTGCTGAACATCCATCATCTGTAGAGGTTGGAACAGGGGCTCGTAATGGATGGCATAGCGGTTCGCGTCAGCAGCCTGATTCCTGGATTCGGTCATCGAGGTTCTCCCTCATACGCGGCTCGTCCTCAGACTCCCACACGACCGAAAGCCCAGCATCAGTCGCTTCGCCCGGCGAAGAACTCGAGCGCGAGGTCAACCACAGCGCTCGCCTGAACCGCGAGGGGAACGCGCGACGTTGCTCGCCTGACAGCACGCCACGAAGGTGGGACGATTCGCCCATGCCGCGAGATCCCCGTACGGTCGTCAAGTACGTTGTTGCCGGCTTGGCACTCGCGGCGATGCTGGTCTTGGCACCCTTCTATTTCGCTTCCGGGCTGATGGCACCAGGCTGGGCGGTAGGGATTTTCATCACCGTATGGCTTGTGCTCTTTGGGCTCGGGTGCTTCTGGATCAGACGCAAGCCGTTGTGGGTAGTGCCCTTGCCATTCCTTGCCGCGGCGTTCTGGCTCGGCGGCATGAACGCGGGCTCCGCCTGGTTGGGCTGGACTGCCTAAGCCACGCCATCGGGCCGCACTGCCGCATAGCATCACTAACTTGATCTTGGCGCCGTCGGCACCCGATGCGACCTACAAGCACCTGATGCCAACTCGAGACTGTCGGGACCCAAATGATCGAGTTGTTTGCGATCAATTGGTTGACGCGCCCCTGTTTGCGAGTTGGACTGGAACGAGAAAACGTCCGACTGAACGAGGAGGTTGCCGTGCCAAAGGTGTTGCTGCTAACGGGAGACGCTGCGGAGTCGCTCGAGGTGATGTATCCGTATCAACGCCTCATCGAGGAGGGATACGAGGTCGACATCGCCGCCCCGTCGGCCAAGAAACTGCAGTTTGTGATTCACGACTTCGTCGACGAGTTCGATACCTACACCGAGAAGCTTGGCTACACGTGGCCGGCGGACTTGGCGTTCGCCGATGTCGACCCGTCGAAGTATGTCGCTCTTGTGATACCAGGCGGGCGGGCTCCTGAATACATTCGTAACGACCCGGACGTGCAGCGCATCGTACGGCACTTCATGGAGGGCGACCTTCCCGTGGCTCAGCTATGTCACGCGCCGCTGGTGCTCGCAGCGGCCGGCACATTGCAGGGCCGGCGCACCGCCGCATACCCCGCACTTGAGGCCGATGTGAAGGCCGCTGGCGCGGAGTACGTCGACGGTGCTGGCGTCGTGGACGGGCAGATGGTGTCTGCACGCGCATGGCCAGACAATCCGGCGTGGATGCGCGAGTTCATCGAAGTGCTCAGGGCGAAGGCCCCAGTCAGCGGATAGCCTTCTCAGCGAAGCTCGAGTGGGGGTGACGGGCTGGCCTCAGCTGGTTGGGATCTGTCGTATAGGGAGCTGCCGCAGGCATTGACAGCTCGCCTAGGCGAGCGTTGATGGCAGCTGCAATGACGTTGTGCTTCCGACCTGACATGCAGGACCTCCCGGTCAGATGCCCAGCGATGACGGGACCCTTGATGTTCTCGCCCATCGCGGCCGTTCGGCTCGAGAGGTCGTCGAGGGTGGTCCTGCACGCAACGAACGCCTCGAACAGACCTTTCAGGGCCTCGCTGTCGATCTCGTCAGCGTTCCTGTCGGATCCGATGAGAGCTGGAAGCTGTTCTTTTTGGGCCATGGCTGAGCCTGGGAGTGGAAAATTTCCCCGATTGCTACCTCGGCGCGAGAGTTATGTGGAGAAGCGGCCAAACGGAGACGGCAATCTCCAGCCCGAGGACGGCTGTTGCTTCCAGCGAGGACAACGCTACACCACCACACCAGCCAGCCTCAGCGGCGCATTCGGCCAACGGTGGGATGCCACACAAATAGCCGCAGTTCATCACGCCACAGCGCACATAGCGGAACGCGAATTGCCACGAGACTGGCCAGGATGGCATTGCCACGAAGTGGTATCTCGTGTGCCCGATATCACCGTAACCTCGCAGGAATCACGAAAGGAGCCGGACGATGGGTGAGCCTGGTCTCATGCTGGTGACCGGTGGCGGCGGCGGAGTCGGCTGCGTCGGCGGCAAGGTCGTTGCGTTGCTGCGTCAGCGCGACCGGGCCG
>Ga0114129_10000963_pt1 | contig 37593 bp, 36 predicted proteins | sample RhiMetdeltSRZDD1_FD_80071 | JGI IMG/M metagenome (GOLD analysis project Ga0114129, IMG submission 80071) | Populus rhizosphere microbial communities from Tennessee, USA - Rhizosphere MetaG P. deltoides SRZDD1 (version 2) (version 2) | ecosystem: Host-associated > Plants > Roots > Rhizosphere >...
ACCGCGGCTGGGAGGTCGACGTCGCCGTGCACGGGGTGATGGCACGCTGGCCGGCGATCGTCGGGCCGGAGGTGGCTCAGCACTGCGTGCCGGAGCGGTACGCCGACACCGAGCTCACCGTGCGGACCGACTCGACCGCGTGGGCGACCCAGGTCCGGATGCTCGCGCCCGACCTGGTCCGCAGGCTGAACGCCGAGCTCGGCGACGGCACCGTCACCAGGGTGATCGTGATCGGCCCGAACGCCCCGACCTGGCGGAAGGGTCCGCGTACCGTGCGCGGCGGCCGCGGACCGCGCGACACGTACGGCTGAAGACCCGGACGGTGCCCTACGATCGGGCGCGATGCACACGATCGCCGAGGCCTTCACCGAGATCGTCCGCCTGATCGGAGACATGTTCCGGCTCTGGTGGAAGAACCTGGTGCCCTTGCTGACCTGGTTCCTGGCCGGGTACATCGCCTTCATGCTCGCGACGCAGGGCGCGATCTGGCTGCAGGTGCACCAGCACAAGAACTTCGCGATCGGCCTGTTCAGTGCGGGTGTGCTGGCACAGTTGGTCGCCGTCGTCGGCATGATCCGCACGATCGCGGGCTCGCTGTACCGCTGGCGGGATGCGGCAGCCGGGCCGGGCGAGACCACCGACCCCACCCAGCAGCGGCTTCTGGAGCTCCTGTCGATCACTCTCCTGCCGTTGATCGCGGTCTGGTCCGCGTGGGGGATCCTGGACGCCCGGCTCGACATCTATGCCGGCTTCTATCTCTCGAGCGAGGGCAGCTTCGAACACCCGTTCAAGCTCGGCGGTGGCGCGTGGAAGGCGTACCTCCCGGCGATCGCCGTACTTCTGGTGCTGCGGAGGCTGGCCGAGGGCGTGGACGATCGGTGGCCGAGCCGGTCGGTCAAGCTGACGCAGGTCTGGGTCGAGGCGTTCTTCGCGTTGCTGGTCGTGATCGTCACGCCGCCGGCCATCTCGACGGCGAAGAACTGGATCGAGGGCCGGGAGGCCTGGTTCTTCACCACCGACCGGTGGGAATCGCTCACGGAATGGTTCGCGGGCATCTCGATCCCGATCCCGGACGGCCTGGAGTTCCTGTGGGGCGTCTTCCACGAGACGCTCTGGCCGCTGTTCAAGGAAGGCGTCGCGGACCCGCTGACCTGGCTGGCGATCACCACTGTCGTGTTCGGGCACCGTGCCCTTTCGGCCGGCAGTTTCGTGCGCGGCACCCGGCTGGAATCCCGCATCGGCACCCAGTCCAGTGCGTCCCAGGGCCGCGCCGCCGCCATCGCCGGCAAGGCGCCCGACCTCGTCCTCGGCGGGCTGAAGGAGAAGTTCATCCCGACCCTGAACGCGTTCCGGCTGCTGGTCCGGGTCGGCCCCGTGTTCCTCGGAGTGGTCTGCGTCGTCTACTCGCTGCACGATGTGGCCTACCAGTGGTTCTACACCGGCATCACGCACTGGATCGGTGACCGGGGCAACAGTTGGACCGTGCTCTGGACCAACGTCGTCGACCTGGCCGGCAGCGCGATCTTCGAGCCGCTGCGGATCGCGCTGCTCGCCGCCGCGTTCGACCAGGCGATCTCGGTCGGCATCCAGCAGCAGTCCGAGGCCGCGAGGGAGAAGCGAGCCGAACAGCGGGAGACGGTGCCCGCTACGGCGTGAGCAGCACCCGTCGCTCGGCGGACGTGTTGCCGGTCTCGGGAGTGACCAGTCCGGTGACGTGCGGGACCGCGGTCTTCGGGATCACGAACACCTTGGCGATCTTGAACGGCTTGCCGCGCTGAACGTTGATGTCGTCGTCACCGCAGAAGGTCGGTAGGTCGATGCCGAACACGTCCTCGGCCTCCCAGACGTTGCCGCGGTCGTCGATCAGGTCGGCGTTGCAGGTGAAGCCGTCGTCGAGCTTGGTGCGCTCCGTCGGCTTCACCGTCAAGACCGCGAAGACGATCACCGCACCGTCCGGTACGTCGACGTCGACCTCCTCCTTCTTCTCGTCCAGCAGCCGGGTGTAGACCTTGAGCGAGTCCAGCCGCCACTCGACGTCCTCGACCTCGGTCGGCCCACGCGACACCACCTCGGTGACCGGTGACTCCTTCTCGAACGTGTCCTCGTCGGACAGCTCGGTCCGCACGGTGAGGTAGGTGGCGAGGGCGAGCAGCAGCACGAGCAGTGACAGCCTGCTGAGCCGACTGAGCCACAGCGACGTCCTCATTGTGCGGCTCGCAGCGTCGGGTCGGTCAACGGGTAGCTCTCCTCCGCGTTCCGCACCATCTCGTCAGCCACCGCCTGGTCGGGTACGCCGAGGTCGACGGCGTAGTCCTCCGTCGTCACGGTGACGCTGCGCAGCTGCTTCATCCACAGCGTCAGGTCGGCCGGATCGTCGGGGTTGGCCTCGAAGACCAACGAGGACGACTCGATGTAGCCCGGCGGCGGGATGTTGACCTGGGAACGGATGATCTGCCGGATCGGGACGTACTCGGTGCCTTCGTCGGTCTTCAGCGTGGCGTCCCCGACGGAGCCCTTCTTGTGCTCACCCAGCACGTCGTACTCGACCGTGACGAAGATCCCGTTGGTCGCGGCCGGCTTGTCTTTCTCGTCGGCCCGGTCGTCATCGTCGTCCGGGTTCGGGTCCACCGCGTGCGCCAGCTTCACCCGGGTCACCGTGAGCGTGAAGTCCTTGCCTTCCACCGGCTGGCCGACCGCGCCGCGCACGGTGTACCTGGTGGGGTCCTCCAGGCGCTGCTCTGGCAGGGCGAGGCGGATCAGGCCCGCGGCGATCACCAGCATGACGCCGACGAGGACCGTCGACGGACGGTACAGCTTCACTTGACCGTCACCTCGTTCGCCTTCAGCTGGACGACCGCGATCGCCTTCCCCTCCTGCCACCACGGCGCGTCCGCGACGCCGATGCCTTCGCTGCTCTTGTACTCCTCCGTGACGACGCCGATCTCGACGTCGGTGTCGTCGTAGCCCGCCGGCACTCGGAACTCGGACTCGCACTCCTCGGCGGGCAGCCCGTACACCAGCGGGTAGTTCAGCTGTCCGCGGCAGGCCGCGCCGTTCGAGTTGATGAGCTCGTTCTCCGCGGTCACCAGCCGCAGCACACTGTCGCCCAGTGAGTGTGCCGCCCGGGTCTCCTCGTCGATGTTGCGGACGTCAAGCTTCACCCTGAGTACGGTCTCGGCCTCGCTGTACTCGCCGGCCTTCTTGTGCTCGATCCTCGCGGACTTGATGCCCAACTCGAACCGGCCGACATTCAGCGTGACCGGGGCCTCGACCTCCTCGACGCTGCGACCGACGCGCCGCTCCCACCCGCCGATGAAGTAGATGACCACGACGAAGGCGATGATCAGCGCGATGCCGATGACCCACTTGCGGCGGTGCCGATGGATCACCCGCTCGGCGATCATCTGGTCGATGACATCGTCCAGTTCCACGCGCCAGATCCTAGGGCCGTCCGGGGTCGGCGATCCTCCCGGTCAGGAACTCGCGCTCCGCCTCGTTGTCGGTCAGCGCCAGCGCCTCGCGGTACGCCTCGACCGCCTCCTCGGTCCGGCCGAGCCGCCGGAGCAGGTCCGCCTTCACCGCGGGCAGGTACCGGTACCCGGCCAGCTGCGGTTCCGCCTCCAGCAGCTCGAGCTCGGACAGTGCCGCCTCCGGCCCGGCGACCATGGCCAGCGGGACGGTCCGGTTCAGCGCTACCACCGGTGACGGCCAGACCCGCAGCAACGCGTCGTACAGCTGGACGATCTGGGCCCAGTCCGTCTCGTGGTACGACGGGGCCTCCGCGTAGAGCGAGGCGATCGCTGCCTGCAGCACGTACCGTCCCGGGTTCCCACCGCGCAGCCCGGCCACGATCAGTTCGTGCGCCTCGGCGATCGCGTCGCGGTCCCATTGTGAGCGGTCCTGCTCCTCCAGCCGCAGCAGCCGCCCGTCCGCACCGCTACGGGTGGCGCGGCGCGCGTCGGTGACCAGCAGCAGCGCGAGCAGGCCCCAGACCTCACGCTCGTCCGGCATCAGGTCGCGCAGCACCCGGGTCAGGTGCAGCGACCGGTCGACCAGCTCGCTGCGGACCAGCTCGGCACCGGACGGGGCGGTATGGCCGGTGGTGAACAGCAGATGGATCACGCCGAGCACGCCGCGCAGCCGGTCGGGAAGCTCGGCCGCCGCCGGCACCCGGTACGGGATCCTGGCGGTGCTGATCTTCTTCTTGGCCCGGGTCATCCGGGCCGCCATCGTGGTCTCGCTGACCAGGAACGCCTTGGCGATGTCGGCTGTCGACACCCCGCACACCAGTCGCAGCGTCAGCGCCACCTGCGCCTCCTGGGCCAGCGCCGGGTGGCAGCAGGTGAAGATCAGCCGCAGCCGCTCGTCCGGTACGACGCCCTCCGGGTCCTCCAGGACGGGCTCCATCTCCTCCATCTCCTCCACCTCCTCATCGGGCTCGATCAGCAGAGGCAGCTTGGACTTGAACGCCTGTTCGCGCCGGATCGCGTCCATCGCGCGGCGCTTCGCGGTCGTGGTCAGCCAGGCGGCCGGGTTCCGCGGGATGCTGTCGCGCTCCCACGCGGTCAGCGCCGCGACGTACGCCTCCTGCACGCACTCCTCGGCCAGGTCCAGGTCGCGGGCGACCCGCACCGTCGCGGCGAGGACCAGGCCCCACTCGCGACGGTGCGCGTCAGCCACCGCTTGTTCGACTGCATTCATCCGAGGCAGGGCCGCACCTCGACGCCGCCGCCCTGCTGGATCGCTGGGTTGAGCTTGGCGATCGCGATCGCGGTGTCCAGGTCCGGGGCCTCGATCACGTACCCGCCGGCGACGACCTCCTTGGCGTCGATGAACGGGCCGTCGGTCACGCCGTCGGCGCGGATCGAGACCGCTGTGGTGCTGGGCTGCAGCGCGAAGGCGCTGACGAAGGAGCCGCCGAGTCGCTCGACGTCCTCGCCGTGCCTCCCGTGCGCCTCGATCTCCTCCGGCGTCAGGCCGGACGCGTCGGCCGGCGCTTTGCCGTAGAGCAGGATCGCGTACTGAGCCATGACGGCTCTCCTTTCCGTAGTCGGGTTGGTCACTCGGGCTTGGGGAAGCCGTCCAGTACCGGCCGCACCTCGACGCCGCCGCCGTACTGGGTGGCCGGGTTCGCCTTGGCGACCGCGAGCGCGGTGTCGAAGTCGGGTGCGTCGATCACGAAGAACCCGGCGACGACCTCCTTGGCGTCGATGAACGGCCCGTCGGTGACGACATCGCCGCGGACGCCGGTGGCGGTGGTGCTCGGCTGCAGTGCGTAGGCACTGACGTAGCTCGCGCCGAGCCGCTCGACTTCCGCGCCGGCCCGCTCGTGCGCCGCCAGTTCCTCCGGGGACGCGTCGGCCGGGTCGGCCGGTGCGGGCGAGAACAGCATGATCGCGTACAGAGCCATGGTGGCTCTCCTTTCATTGATCGGTTGCCTTACACCCCTACGTCGGACAGCTCACGCGGATTCGACAGCCGGATCTAAGGACTTCGCACCTGGATCGATGCGCGGTCTCCCGATGTGCGCCCGAGTGTGGCGGACCACTGTCGAAGTGTTCGCTGACCAACCACAGACCGAGGAGATCGAGATGGCGCACATGATGACATCAGGAGGCGTACTGGCCACTGCCGTGGCTACCGCCGCACTCGCCGTTCTGGCCACTGGCCCGGCCAGCGCGAGGCTCCCCGAGGAGCCGGACATTCTCAAGGATCCGCCCACGATCCAGCCGGTCGTCGACCAGCCTGCCGGAACATCAGGCGACGACGGCTTCGAGGCGACCCAGGTAGGACTGGGCGCCCTCGCCGGGCTGGCACTCGGCGGAGCAGGTGCGTTCGTGATCGTGTCCCGCCGCAAGCACGACCGTCCGTCAGCGGGCGTGCCCGCATAGCTACGGAGTCACCACGGAGTCGCTCGGCAGGGCGAACCGCCGCCGAGGCGGTCAGGCTGGGCCGCGAGCGCTGGCGTCAGGTCCCCTGGCGGCGTGTGAGCCTGTCTGAACCCCCGTCCTGCGTGGGGGGATGCGGCCCGGCGTCCGAAAGTACGTTCTATCCACAGTTTCTGCCTCCCCAGGGCAGGTTCTGCCACCGCGGACCGGTAGAATAGAAGCGAGGAGAGGGCCGCGCCGCTGGATCGCAGCGCGGCCCCCGCTGTGAACTGTGCTGTGACCAAGGAGGACCGTAGCCGGTGACCGACGAGCCGACCGACCTGCAGAACGAGTCGACCACCCGAACGCCTGACGGCGATCCCGCACCGGCAACCCACTCTCCGGAGTCGCCAGTACCGGAGATCGACCTGCTCGGCGCGTACGACGCCAGCGCCATCCAGGTGCTCGAGGGCCTGGACGCGGTTCGTAAGCGTCCGGGGATGTACATCGGGTCGACCGGTGAGCGCGGCCTGCACCACCTGGTCTACGAGGTGGTCGACAACGCGGTCGACGAGGCGCTGGCCGGGTACTGCGACAGGATCGTGGTCACGTTGCTGGCCGACGGCGGCGTCCGGGTCGTCGACAACGGCCGCGGCATCCCGGTCGACATCGTCGAGTCCGAGGGCAAGCCTGCCGTCACGGTCGTGCTCACCGTGCTGCACGCCGGCGGCAAGTTCGGCGGCGGCGGGTACAAGGTGTCCGGCGGGCTGCACGGCGTCGGCGTATCGGTGGTGAACGCGCTGTCCTCGAGGCTCACCGTCGACGTGGACAAGGACGGCAAGGCGTATACGCAGTCGTTCACGGTCGGCGTACCGGACGCGGACCTGGCCGAGGTCGGATCCTCCGACGCGAACGGCACCACGGTCACCTTCTGGCCGAGCGCGGACATCTTCGAGACGACGGACTACTCCTACGAGACGCTGACCACCCGGTTCCGGGAGTACGCGTTCCTCAACAAGGGCCTCGAGCTCGTGATCCGTGACGAGCGCTCCGAGCACACGCCGGACGGCAAGCCGGTCGAGCAGTCGTTCAAGTACGACGACGGGCTGGTCGACTACGTGAAGTACCTGACCGGCACCCGGGAGATCGTGCACCGCGACGTGATCTCGTTCGAGGCGGCCGGCGACGAGAACAGCCTCAGCCTGGAGATCGCGATGCAGTGGAGCGGCTCGTTCAACGAGTCGGTGCACACGTTCGCGAACACCATCAACACACACGAGGGCGGCACCCACGAGGAAGGCTTCCGGGCCGCGCTCACATCGCTGGTCAACTCGTTCGGCGAGGACCAGGGGATGATCAAGAAGAAGGAGGACCGGCTCACCGGCGACGATGTCCGTGAGGGTCTGACCGCGATCATCTCCGTGAAGCTGGCCGAGCCCCAGTTCGAGGGCCAGACCAAGACCAAGCTCGGCAACACCGAGGCGAAGTCGTTCGTGCAGAAGGTGGTCAACGACAAGCTCGGCGACTGGTTCCAGAAGAACCCGCAGGAGGGCCGCGAGATCATCCGCAAGGCGACCGCGGCCGCCAGTGCGCGGATCGCCGCCCGCAAGGCACGCGACCTGGCCCGCAACCGCAAGGGTCTGCTCGGCGGCGGCGGTCTGCCCGGCAAGCTCAGCGACTGCCAGTCGACCAACCCGGAGGAGTGCGAGGTCTACATCGTCGAGGGGGACTCGGCGGGTGGCTCCGCGAAGGGCGGCCGCGACCCGAAATTCCAGGCCATCCTGCCGATCCGCGGCAAGATCCTGAACGTCGAGAAGGCCCGGATCGACAAGGTCCTGCAGAACAACGAGGTGCAGGCGATCATCTCCGCGCTCGGCACCGGCATCCACGAGGACTTCGACCCGGCGAAGCTCCGGTACCACAAGATTGTGATCATGGCCGACGCCGACGTCGACGGCCAGCACATCCGGACGCTGCTGCTGACGCTGCTGTTCCGCTTCATGCGGCCGCTGATCGAGATGGGCCACGTGTACGCCGCCCAGCCGCCGCTGTACAAGCTGCGCTGGAGCAACTCCGCGCACGAGCTGGCCTACACCGACCGGGAGAAGGACGGCCTGCTCGCGGCCGGCGCCGAGGCCGGCAAGAAGCTGCCCAAGGAGAATCCGGTCCAGCGCTACAAGGGTCTGGGCGAGATGAACGCCGACGAGCTGTGGGAGACCACGATGGACCCGGCCAACCGGGTGCTGCTGCAGGTCACCCTGGACGACGCGGCCCGCGCCGACGAGACGTTCGCGACCCTGATGGGCGACGACGTCGAGGCCCGGCGCAGCTTCATCCAGCGCAACGCCAAGGACGTCCGCTTCCTCGACATCTAGTACGGCGCCCCCCGCACGCCGTCGTACCTCTGAACCGAACGGGAACAGCACCACATGACCGAGACCCCCACCTCCCCGGGACACGACCGGGTCGAGCCGATCGACCTGCAGTCGGAGATGCAGCAGTCGTACCTCGACTACGCGATGGCCGTCATCGTCGGCCGTGCGCTGCCCGAGGTCCGCGACGGGCTGAAGCCGGTGCACCGCCGGATCCTCTACGCCATGTACGACGGCGGGTACCGGCCGGACCGCGGGTTCAACAAGTGCTCCCGCATCGTCGGTGACGTGATGGGTCAGTACCACCCGCACGGCGACTCCGCGATCTACGACACCCTGGTCCGGCTGGCGCAGCCGTGGGTGATGCGCGCGCCGCTGATCCAGGGTCAGGGCAACTTCGGCTCGCCGGGCAACGACCCGGCGGCCGCGATGCGGTACACCGAGTGCCGGATGGCTCCGCTGGCGATGGAGATGGTCCGCGACATCGACCAGGACACGGTCGACTTCCGGCCCAACTACGACGGCAAGTCGCAGGAGCCGGTGATCCTACCGGCCCGGTTCCCGAACCTGCTGGTGAACGGCTCGTCCGGGATCGCGGTCGGCATGGCGACGCAGATCCCGCCGCACAACCTGCGCGAGGTGGCGGCCGCGGTCGACTGGGCGCTGGAGCACCCGGAGGCGACCCAGGAGGAGCTGCTCCAGGCCTGCCTGCAGAACATCAAGGGCCCGGACTTCCCGAACGGCGCGCTGATCGTCGGCTACCAGGGCATCTCGGACGCGTACCGGACCGGCCGTGGCTCGGTCACCATGCGCGCGGTGGTGGACATCGAGGAGGACAGCAAGGGGCGGACCAGCCTGGTCGTCACCCAGCTGCCCTACATGGTCAACCCGGACAACCTGGCGCAGAAGATCGCCGAGCTGGTCAACACCGGCAAGGTCAACGGCATCGCGGACATCCGTGACGACAGCTCGTCGCGGACCGGCCAGCGGCTGGTGATCGTGCTGAAGCGCGACGCCCAGCCCCGCGTCGTACTGAACAACCTGTACAAGCACACCCAGCTGCAGGACAACTTCGGCTGCAACATGCTGGCGCTGGTCGACGGGGTGCCCCGCACACTGTCCATCGACGCGTTCATCAGCCACTGGATCGACCACCAGATCGAGGTCATCCAGCGCCGGACCCGGTTCCGGCTGCGGCAGGCCGAGGAGCAGGCGCACATCTACCGGGGCCTGGTCAAGGCGCTGGACGCGCTGGACGAGGTGATCGCACTGATCCGGCGCAGCACGGACGTGGACGAGGCGCGCACCGGCCTGATGGGGTTGCTGGAGATCGACGAGATCCAGGCGCAGGCGATCCTGGACATGCAGCTGCGCCGGCTGGCCGCGCTGGAGCGGCAGAAGATCATCGACCGGCTGAACGAGCTCGAGGCGATCATCGCCGACCTCGAGGACATCCTCGCCTCGCCGGAGCGGCAGCGCTCGATCGTGAAGAACGAGCTGTCCGAGATCGTGTCCAAGTACGGCGACGACCGGCGGACCGAGATCATCGCCGCCGACGGTGACCTGTCCGTGCAGGACCTGGTGCCGGACGAGGACGTGGTCGTCACGATCTCCCGCGGCGGCTACGCGAAGCGGACCAAGACCGACCTGTACCGGGTGCAGAACCGCGGCGGCAAGGGTGTCCGCGGCGCGGCGCTGCGGGCCGATGACGAGATCGGGCACTTCTTCGCCACCACGAACCACCACTGGATCCTGTTCTTCACCACCAAGGGCCGGGTCTACCGGGCGAAGGTCTGGCAGCTGCCGGAGTCGGCCCGGGACGCGAAGGGCTCGCACGTCGCCGGGCTGCTGTCGTTCCAGCCGGACGAGGAGATCGCGCAGGTGCTCACGCTGCGCGACTACGAGCAGGCCCCGTACCTGGTGCTCGCGACCAAGCGCGGGCTGGTGAAGAAGACCGCACTGACCGACTACGACTCCGCCCGGCAGAGCGGGATCATCGCGGTCAACTTCCGCGAGGACGACGACGAGCTGATCGGCGCCGACCTGTGCACGTCGGACGACGACCTACTGCTGGTGTCCCGCAAGGGCCAGTCCATCCGGTTCACCGCGGACGACGACCAGCTGCGGCCGATGGGCCGGGCCACCTCCGGCGTGACCGGGATGAAGTTCCGGCCCGGCGACGAGCTGCTCTCGATGTCGGTGATCCGGGCCGGCTCGGAGGAGGACGCGCAGTACGTGTTCACCGTCACCGACGCCGGCTACGCCAAGCGCACCGAGGTGTCGCAGTACCGCCAGCAGGGTAGAGGTGGTCTGGGTATCAAGGCCGTGAAGTTGAACGACGAGCGGGGGTCACTGGTGGGGGCGATCATCGTCGTCGACAGTGACCAGGTGCTCGCTATCAAGGCCAGCGGCCAGGTGGTGCGCAGCCGGGTCGACACGGTGCCGATGAAGGGCCGGGACACGATGGGCGTGAAGTTCGCGGGTGTCGGCGAGTCCGACGCGGTGGTCGCGATCGCCCGGAACCCGGAGATGAACGGCAACGGCGTTCTGGCCGTGAACGGCGAGATGAACGGCGAGGCGACCGGTGACGTGATCGGGGACACCGAGGCGGATCCGGACGCGCAGCCAACCGAAACCGCCTCCGACGGCGTCCAGAATGGTGACGACGATTCGACTGCGACTGACAGCACAGCTACCGTCGATGCCGAAGACGCAGGTCAGGAGGACACCTGATGACCAACCGTGCACGGCCGACCACGGGCTCCACCGAGTCGACGGGCCGGTCGGACGGTACGACGGAACAGCCGCCTACGCGGGACACTACGTCGGGCCAGGCCAAGCGGAACGGCGCCACGCCGAACGGCTCCAAGGGCTCAGGGTCCCAGGGGCAGAGCGGCCGCCCGTCCGGTCAGAACGGTAACCCTCCGCGCAAGCAGACGCCGTCCCCCGCGATCATGCAGCCACGCCCGGTGCCGCGGCAGAACCCGAACTCCCCCGGCCGGCCGCGGTCCGGCTCCGGCAGCTCCGGCGGATCGGGTCTCGGCTCCTCCCCCTCCCCCGGCTCGTCCCCCTCGTCGGGGTCCTCACCGGCTTCCGGGTCGGGTCAGCAGCCGTCCGGTGACTGGCAGCAGCAGCCGGCACAGCAGCAGCAGCGGCCGCCTGCCGCGCCGCAGCCGACCATCCAGGGTCCGCAGTTCACCGTTCCGAGCACACCCCCCGCGAACCCGCAGGAGCGACCGGGCATTACCCCCGCGCCGCCGTCGACCACCGAGGTGATCTCGGACCGGATCGCAGCCGCCCGCCGCGCCGTCAGGGATAAGGCGGCCGCGATGAAGGACGCCGCCGCCCAGGCCTCGGAGCAGAAGGCCCGCCAGCGTGAGCAGCGGACCGCCGAGCGCCGCGCCTCCGAGCGGCAGAGCGCGATCCAGGCGGCCGAATTGCATGCCGCCCAGTCCGGCACCGGCTACGGTTCGGGTATGACGCCCGGAGCCGGCCGCGCGCCCGCCGGACACGCACCGTCCACCGGTGCCGCTGCCGGTGGCGGTGCCGCGACGGGTGCCGCCGGTGCGATGGCCGGCGCGGGTACGGCGCACTACACGTCGCCGTCGGCTCGTTCCACACCTGCCCACCCAACGCCTGCCCACGCCGCGCCTGCCCACGCCGCGCCTGCGAAGTCCGGCAAGGCCAAGACCGCCGAGCGCACCAAGACCTCCACGCGTGCGACCCACCGCACCCGCAAGGCCCGGCTCCGGCTGGCCCGGCTGGATCCGTGGTCGGTGATGAAGACCGCCTTCCTGCTCGCGATCGCGTTCGGCATCGTCACCTGGGTCGCGGTGTTCATCGTCTGGTCCGCGATCGGCGCGGCCGGCGTCTTCGACAACATCAACCGCACCGTCCAGGAGGTGCTCGGCACACCGGGCGCCGACCCGTTCCGGGTCCAGGACTACGTCAGCACCAACAAGGTTATGGGCTTCACGACCTTGCTGGCCTGCGCCGACGTACTGATCATCACCGCCCTGGCCACCCTCGGCGCCTTCCTCTACAACATCGCCGCCTCCCTGCTCGGCGGTCTTGAAGTAACCCTCGCCTCCGAAGACTGACCCAGTCGTTCGCGCCGCCGCGCAACACCAAGCGGCGTCCCCGCACACGATCTTGGGTGTGCAACGACCCCACGACGTGTGCGCCGGGTGCCCCGGTGAGAACCGGTTTGGGTGCGGGTGCCAGAGTGAGGTAATCTCTCCCGGCGTCCACACCACTGCGGGCCTATAGCTCAGACGGTTAGAGCGCTGCCCTGATAAGGCAGAGGTCACTGGTTCAAGTCCAGTTAGGCCCACCCGCCGATCGGTTCACACCCGACTTTTCGTGAGGAGTCCACCATGCTCAAGAAGCTCCTGCTGGTCGCCCTGGCCTGCTTCGGTGGATACTTCGCGTACAAGAAGTCCCAGCAGGCCAAGGCCGAGCCGGACTCGTGGGCCGACGCGGTGGACCCGGTAGCACCCGGCCACTGACCCGGCGCCGCCGGTCCCCTCGGGGGCGTAGCTCAACTGGTAGAGCACTGCCTTTGCAAGGCAGGGGTTAGGGGTTCGAGTCCCCTCGTCTCCACAAAGGTGCGGTCTTACAACGCGGCTGTGACGTCGAGCTCGACGAGCTGGCCGGGGAAGCCGAGCTGAGCGACTCCGAGCAGCGTGCTGGCGGTGCTGAAGGCTGGCGCGAGCGGTGACGCGTTCAGCTGGGCCCAGACCTGGGACAGATCCTCCCGCACCGAGCTGACCACATAGATGACGGTCCGTACGACGTGCTCGGGGCCGGCACCCGCCGATTCGAGGGCCAGCAGAACGTTCTGGATCACCTGGTCGGTCTGTCCAACCAGGCCGCCGGAGGCCAGCTCTCCTTCCGCGGTGAGCGGGCACTGCCCGGCCAGGAAGATCAGCTGATCGGCCGTCACCTTGGTGACGTGGTGGTATCCGGGCGTCGCGTGCAGCCCTGCGGGGTTGGTGCGTTCGATCGTCACGCCGAGAGCAAACGCCGGCAGCCTGCGAGCGTCAACTGGGATTCCGGTTACGTACCGCCGGCCTGCGCCAGCCGTTGACCGAGCGCCACCGTCGCGCGGCGGAGCTCGGGCGACTCGAGGACGCGGAACGGCGCGGGGATGGCGGCGAGCTGCCGGGCGTACCAGTCGGGTTCGTCCGTGGTCGCACGAAGGTGGGTCCGGCCGTCGTCGCCAGGCTCCAGGCGGCCGAGACTTCTCGGTACCCAGCGTGAGGTCTGCTCGACGGTGGCGTCGACCAGGACGTCGACGGGGTACCTCCAGCCCCGGGACAGGTGTTCCTCCAAGGTGCGCAGCGCGTCGAGCTCCTCGGGTGGCGTGAACGTCTCCAGCGACGGCTCGACGCTGACGATCCGGTCCACCCTGAGCACGCGCTGCGCCTGCTTGGTGTGGGACCAGCCCAGCAGGTACCACCGGCTGTGTCGCAGTACGACGGCCCACGGGTCGACCTCCATCGCCCGGTCCTCGGTCAGCCGGTACACCAGGCGGAGTCGTCGCGCGGCCGAGCAGGCCGCGATCAGCTCGGTCGTCAGCTCCGGGCTGATTGAGGTCGTCGAAGTCGCAGGGCGCGGACTGCTCACGTCGCGGACGGCCCGGACCGGTCCTGCCACCCGCTCCGGCAGCACCCGGACGATCTTGGCCAGTCCGCTGCCCACCAGGTCGGTGGGGTCTGCCGCGTCCCGGTGGCCCTCCAGCACGGCCATGACCAGCCCCATCGCCTCGGCGGCGGTGAACATCAACGGCGGCAGCCGCAGGCCACGCCCCACCCGGTAGCCACCGTGCGGACCGGTGACCGACTCGATCGGCAGGCCTGCCTCGCGCAGGATCGCGACGTACCGGCGCGCGGCCCGTTCGGTGACGCCGAGCCGCTCACCCAGCCGGTACGCCGTGATGCCCGGGTTGTCCTGGATCACCTCGAGTGCGAGCAATGCCCGCGCGGTGGGGCTCAGGTCGTGCGCCATCGCTCTCCCAACGCGGAAGTAGATCGTCCGGAACCGAGGCTAGCGTGCCTCGCATGGACACTGACACGATTCGGCGCACACCTCCGGTCGCCGGCGACGAGGTCACCACACTGCTGGGTGGCCTGGAGCGGCAGCGCGGGTACCTGGCCTGGCAGTGCGGGAACCTGGACCCGGCCGGGCTCCGGGCCACCCTCGGACCGTCGACGATGACTCTCGGCGGCCTGCTCAAGCACTTGGCCGCGGTCGAGGACGACGTGTTCTCCGCAAAAGCTGCACGGCCACGGACACGTCGGAGAGGACCCCGAATGGGACTTACCGGTCCGGACCCGACTGGTGGATGACGGGGCGGACCTCCATCGCGGCGAACCGGGCGTCGGGCCAGCGAGCGGCGATCTCGGTGGCGCGCTCGAGCGAGTCGCAGTCGACCAGGAGGTAGCCGGCGAACTGCTCCTTGGCTTCGATGAACGGGCCGTCGGTGATCGCCGGCATGCCGTCGCGGACCCGGACCGTGCGAGTCTGGGACGGGTCCGCCAGGGCCTCGCCGCGGACCAGCTCGCCGGTCTTGGTCAGCTCGGCCATGATCGCGTCCACCTCGCCGAGCAGCGCGTCCCGGTCCGTGTCGGACAGCGCGTCGGCGTACCCCGGCTGGTTGTGTATCAGCAGCATGTACTTCACGACTGGCTCCCTGTGGCACGGAATGTGTCGGCGGCGGTCTGGATCTTCCCGACGTAGGTGTTCCACCAGTCGGCGTTGCCGACGTCGTCGTGGTCCCTGCCGCCGCGGCCGTCGATGCTCTCGCGGATGATGTCCGCGTGGCCGGCGTGCTGGGCGGTCTCGGCGACGACCCGGACCAGCAGGTGGCCGAAGGTGGTCTCGCGGCGCTCCTCGGGCCACCAGGCCACTGTGGCGGGCGCGTCGAGGGCGAGCTGCTCGATCGAGTCGTCGGACTGCCGCCAGACGGACTTGTACAGGTCGACCAGGTACTCCCGCGACTCGTCGGGCTTCGCCCACATGTCGCCGCTCTCCCAGACGGACCCGTCCTCGTTCCATGGCAGCTTGATCTCGGTCGGGCGGCCGGCGGACTCGACGAGGTAGCCGAGCTCGACCCCGGTGAGGTGCTTGACCAGGCCGAGCAGGTTGGTCCCACTCGGCGTCATCGGGCGTCGGATGTCGAACTCGTCCAGGTCGTCGAGCTTGGACACCAGGCCGTCCCGCGCCTGTTGCAGGTACCGGTGCAGGTCTGCGGAGAGGTTCACGCCGTGCAGACTAGCCCGGCGCTCCGACAACGACCCGCTAACGACGGCGGGCCGGTTCCTCGGCGGGGCCGACGTGCTCGCCGAGCCACTCGATCAGTGGTCGCATCGCGCGCCAGTCGTCCCGGACCCGCGAGACCACCCGAGCGGTGGACAGCCAGGCCGGTATGCCGTGCTCGCGGCCCGCGGTCAGGCTCTTGTGCCGGAGCAGCTCGAGCCGCGGGTGGTCGTCGTCATACCCGCGGGGCTTGGTCTTGAGCCGCTCGCCGCCGAGCTCGAACTTGGCGTCCTCGAGCGCGACGACGATCCGCGTCAGCTCCTCGCCCGAGGACGGCGCGTCGACAGCGGAGCGATACCGGGCGACCTGGTCGGGAGCGTGGCTGTGGAAGCCGCCACCGGTCGTCAGGCCGTCGGCGCTGACCTGGACGTACCAGCCCATCCCGTCCGCGGTCTGGATGAAGCCACCCTGGTGCTCCTTGTACGGCCGCTTGTCCCGGGAGAACCGCACGTCCCGGTAAGGCCGGAACACCTTCGGCTCGCCGAACTCGGCCGCCAGCGACTCCAGCAGCGCCTCGAACGGCAGCCGCACCGACTCGTCGTACCGCTGCTTGTTCGCGGTCCAGAACTCGCGGCTGTTGTCCTCGGCGAGCTCGGCGTAGAAGCGGACCGCGTCAACCGGTATCCCACCCATGCCCCGACCGTACGCCGCCCGTCGGACAACCCGGTAGCGTCGATCCGGTGCAGACGATGATGGTCACGGGCGCGACCGGCGGGATCGGCCTGGCGGCCTCGGTCCAGCTGGCCCGCACCGGAGCGAGGGTCGTGCTGGTCGGCCGCGACCCGGCGAAGCTCGACGCCGCCCGAGCGGACGTCAGGGAGCGGGGGAGCAGCGACACCGTCGACACATTGCTGTGCGACTTCGCCTCGCAGGCATCGGTCCGGGTCCTCGCGAAGACCGTCCTGGAGCGGTACGACCAGCTTCACGTGCTGGTCAACAATGCCGGCACGGTGTACGCGAACCGGACCGTCACCGAGGACGGGATCGAGGCGACGTTCGCGGTGAACCACCTCGGTGCGTTCCTGCTCACCGACCTGCTCCGTGACCTGCTCGTGCGCAGTGCGCCCGCACGGATCGTCAACGTGTCTTCGGTCGGGCACTACAACGGCACGCTGGACTTCGACGACCTCGGCTACGAGCGCGGCTACCAGATCATGCGGGCGTATACGCGGTCCAAGCTCGCGAACGTGCTGTTCACCCGCAGCCTGGCCGAGCGGCTCGCCGGCACCGGCGTCACCGTGAACGCGTTGCATCCGGGTGCGGTGGCGACCGGGATCTGGAGCCGCGCACCATGGTTCGCCCGGCCGGTGCTCGCCGTCGCCAAGCGGCTGTTCATGATCTCGCCGGAAGAGGGCGCGCAGCGGATCGTGTATCTCGCCACCAGCCCGGACGTCGCAGGGACCACCGGGCTGTACTTCGAGGACGACCGTCCCAAGGACCCGTCGCCGCTCGCCCAGGATGCCGCGACCGCCGAACGGCTGTGGACCGAGAGCGCCCGGCTGGTCCACCTCCCGGCCTGATTGACCGGCCCGCGTGCAGCTTCCGCGGCAAGCGCTCCGACGTCGCCACCGCCGTGCTGTGTCAATTCTGAGGGTGAGTTGCTAGCGCACTGGCGGAGGCGGGTCCTGCGGCCGGCCGTACGACGGGAACGGCGGCGGCTCGGCGGCGTACCCCGGGTACCGCTGCACCTCGTACCGGCCCGGCTGGATCGGCATCGGTGTCATGCCCGGCACCTCGACCTTCGGACCGCGCGCGTCCTGCAGCCTGCTGATCCGCCAGATCACCAGGCAGATCAGCGCGGCCGCGATCACGAGCAGGCCGGCGGCGACGGTGCTGCCGATCGTCATCGTCTTGACGAACCGGACGATGTCGTTCCGGATGGTCACGTCGTCGACCTGCCGGCCGGCGTCGGACGCGTCGATCAGGTCTGCGAACCAGCTGATCATCACGATCATCGCGAACGGGATGCTGACCAGCAGGAACAGCCAGTAGAACGCCCAGGCAGCCCACCAGCCGAGGATCGCCGCCCGACCGCGCGGCACGCTGACGACACCCGGCCGGCCCGGTTCGGCGCTCGCACGATAGACGTCGTCCACGATCGTCATCGGGAACCAGAACTGCACGCCCGGGCAGAACCAGCTACCCAGCGCCCAGCCCTTCGCCAGCCGGTGCCGAACGGTGGGTGACAGCACCTCGGTGTTCTCGCGCGCCTGCCAGAGCCAGACCAGGAACACCACGCCGGTGGTGAGCCAGAGCAGCATGGTGAGGTTCGACAGCATGCCGTTCAGGAATGTGCCCTGCAGCGCCTCCACGAGCCCGTCGGTGTTGCTGTCGTTCACCGCCTCGGCCAGGTCGGTCTCGAGGGTGTCGTACGACGCCCAGGTCAGCCCGACCTGGAGGCAGGTCCCGATCGTGGTCACGATGATCAGCACCATCGTCGCGATGCCGAGCGTGCGCAGCGGCTTGTACCGGGCGAGCACCGGGACCTGGTAAGGCGGGCCGCCGTAGCTCGCGGGATGCGGGTAGCTCATGACCCCACCTCATCTCGGACCGTGGGCGCAGCAATGTACCCCGGCGCCCGGGTCGGGACCGGCGTCAGGCCACCGCTTCGGAGCCGGCCGGTCCGGCGTGGGCCAGCGCCTCGCGGGCGGCGGCCAGGGCGGCCGCGCGGTCGGCCCGGACCAGGCCGATCCGGGTCCGGCGGTCGAGCACGTCGTCGACGGTCAGCGCGCCCTCGGACCGGATCGCGAACAGCAGCTCGGCCCGGGTGGTCGGCAGACCGGGTCCGAGCGGTGCCAGCAGCTCAGGGTCGTCCGCGGCCAGACGCAGCACGTCGGGCGCCTCCGCGCCGTATCGCTGCACGAACCGGCGCGGCCCCGGTACGGCGGCCAGCGCGCCCGGCGCGGCGGCACCGACGAGCGGCAGTCGCCGGGTCTGGCACCGGCCAGCCGTCAGGCGGGCTGCCTGGACCGCGGTGTCGACCGCGTCCTGCGCCATCCGGCGGTACGTCGTGAGCTTGCCGCCGACGATCGTGACCAGTCCGTCCGGCGCGGTGATCACCGTGTGCCGGCGGGACAGATCCGCGGTGGATCCAGTCCCGCTGTCCAGCAACGGCCGCAATCCGGCGTACGTGCCGAGCAGGTCCGCTCGGGTGATCGGCTCCTCGACCGCGAGGTTGATCGTGTCCAGCAGGAAGTCGATCTCGGCGTCGGTCGCCTCCGGCACGTCCGGCACCGGCTCGGGTGCGTCCTCGTCGGTCAGCCCGACGTACACCCGGCCGTCCGGTGCCGGGATCGCCATCACGACCCGGCGCAGCCGGCCCGGCACCGGCACCGTGAGGATCGCGGACAGCCCGCCGAACACGGACTGCGGCAGTACCAGGTGGGTGCCGCGGCTGGGCCGCAGCTTGATGTCCGGCGCGACCGAACCGGCCCAGATCCCGGCCGCGTTGACGACGACCCGGGCGTGCAGGTCGAAGGAGTGGCCGGTGAGCTGGTCGGTGAGCACCGCACCTGTGCCGGCGACCTGCTCGGCTGCGCAGTGGGTCAGGATCCGGGCGCCGTGCGCGGCCGCGGTGCGCGCGATCGCGACCACCAGCCGGGCGTCGTCGTACAGCTGGCCGTCCCAGTCGATGAAGCCGCCGCGCAGCCCGTCGGGTCGCACGGTCGGCGCGTACCGGAGCACCTCGGCGTTGCTGATCCGGCGCGAACGCGGCAGCAGCTGGCCGCTGGTCCCGGCGGTCACCCGGAGCAGGTCGCCGCCCGCGTACGCCGCGCGCAGCAGGGCCGCTTGGCTGATGCTTGCCTTCGGCAACCACGGCGCGACGGTCGGGACCGGGTGCACGAGGTGCGGCGCGGTGTGCCGCATCAGGATGCCGCGCTCCACCGCGCTCTCGCGGGCGATCCCGACCTTGCCCGCGGCGAGGTAGCGCAGTCCGCCGTGCACAAGCTTCGAGCTCCACCGGCTGGTCCCGAACGCCAGGTCATGCTTCTCGGCCAGCACCACCGACAGCCCGCGGGAGGCGGCGTCGAGTGCCACCCCGGCCCCGGTCACGCCGCCGCCGACCACAAGCAGATCGACCGGGCCGCCGGCCTCGAGCCGTTCCAGGTCCCGCGCCCGGCGGGTCGCGTTCAGCGCCGAGTCCCCCAGCAGGTTCATGGCGCCAGGTACCTGTCGAGCATCTGCCGCAGCTCCTCGTCGAGCCGGTCGTACTCGTCCGGCTCGGCCATGATCGGCCCCGACACCGCCGAGGAGAACGCGGCCAGCACGATCGTCCGGGCCTGCCACTCGGGGTCGCCGAGCCGGATCGAGCCGTCCTCGTACCCCTTCTGCAGCGCCCGCTCGACCAGCTCCAGGTGGTCGTTGGTGCTGCTGCCGCGGCGCTCGAACAGGTACGGCGTGAGGAACTCCGGGTCGAGCTCGATGATCTTGCGCATCAGCGGGTGCGTGCGGGTCAGGTTGACCACCTCGACCACACCCTCGACCAGCCAGCTACGTGCGTCGGCGCCGGGCACGAACGCGGCGGCACCGGCGATGGCCCACTCCCGGGTCATCAGCGCGGCGACGACCGACTGGACGTTCGGCCAGCGCCGGTACAGGGTGGCTCGCGAGACCTCGGCATGCCGGGCGATGTCCGCCATCGTCATCCGGCGCATGCCGACCGCGAGCATCAGCTCGTACGCCGCGTCCAGGATCTGCTGCTCAGGGATCGCGTTCACGGGCGACGGCCGTTCCGTCGACTCGCTGCTACGCTGAGACATCACATGCAAAAGTGTATCAGCGAGTGGGGCTCTTGTGTCCGCCGAAGTGGTGTCAACCTGACTCGCCTTCGGCGGACGCAACCGGTGAGGTGGAGGCGGGTATGACCGAGTCGGATCTGCCGGTGACCGAGATGGTGCCCGGGCGGTGGGGCGATCCGCAGCACCCGGTTGCGCTGCCAGAGGCGGCCACCGCCGCGCTGCGGCATCTCGGCGTCAAGGCCACCGCGCCTCCTGCGACAGGCTCTTCCGGGCTCGCACCACCCGCCCTGTCCCCGGACACGCACGCCGCGCTCGCCGCGGTCTGCGAGCTGGACGACAGTGACGCGGCCAGGATCGGGCACACCCGCGGATACTCGACGCCGGACCTGTTGCGGTTGCGCGCCGGTGACCTCACAGACGCCCCGGACCTGGTCGCGCTTCCGGGGTCGCACGACGAGGTGGTCGAGCTGCTGCGGGTCTGTGCCGAGCATCGGGTCGCGGTCGTGCCCTACTCCGGCGGTACGTCAGTGGTGGGCGGGCTGGCGCCGTCCCGGGACGGATTCGCCGGTGTGGTGACGCTGGACCTGCGCCGGCTGGACCGGTTGGTGGAGCTGGACGAGGTGTCCCGCGTCGCCACGCTGCAGGCCGGAGTGCGGGGCTCTGCCGCCGAGGCGCTGCTGGCTGCGCGCGGCTACACGCTGGGGCACTTCCCGCAGTCGTACGAGGGCGCCAGCATCGGTGGGTACGCCGCCACCCGGTCCAGCGGCCAGGCCTCGGCCGGGTACGGGCGGTTCGACGAGCTGGTCGTCGGGCTCACGCTCGCCACCCCGCGCGGCACGATCGAGCTCGGCCGGGCGCCTATGTCGGCCGCCGGGCCGGACCTGCGGCAGCTGGTGCTCGGGTCCGAGGGTGCGTTCGGGGTGGTGACGTCCGTCCGGGTCCGGGTCCGCCCCCGGCCCGAGCAGCGAGCGTACGAGGGCTGGCGGTTCGCCTCCTTCGACGCCGGGCTGGCGGCGATCCGCCGGCTGGCGCAGGACGGTCCGCTGCCGACCGTGCTGCGGCTCGCCGACGAGGCCGAGACCGCGGTCAACCTCGCGGACCCCGACGTGCTGTCCGGCGGGACGGGCGGTTGTCTGGCGATCTGCGGCTTCGAGGACACCGCCGACCGGGTCCCGGTACGACGGGCAGCCGTGGCTGCGGTACTGCGGGACGCAGGTGGCGAGCCGCTGGGCGAGGGGCCGGGCGAGGTCTGGCGGGAGGGCCGCTACCGCGCGCCGTACCTGCGCGACCCGTTGCTGGACGCGGGCGCGCTGGTCGAGACGCTGGAGACGGCGGCGTTCTGGTCCGTGATCCCGGCGCTGAGGACCGCGGTGACGGAGGCGCTGACGTCCGCGCTGGCAGGGCAGGGCACACCGCCGCTGGTGCTGTGCCACATGTCGCACGTGTACGAGACCGGTGCCTCGCTGTACTTCACGGTGATCTGCGCGCAGACAGACGACCCGGTCGCCCAGTGGCGCACCGCGAAGGCCGCCGCCAGCGCCGCGATCGGTACGTCCGGCGGCACGATCAGCCACCACCATGGCGTCGGCACCGACCACCGCGACGCATACGCGACCGAGATCGGCCCGCTCGCCGTCGAGGCCCTGCGGTCCGTCAAACGAACCCTCGACCCCACCGGCATCCTCAACCCCGGCATCCTCCTCCCCCGCTGACCCCCGCGCCCCTTGTCCCGCTACACCTCCCGTACCGACCCGCCGCCCCAAGTCCACCCGCGCGGCGTGTCCCTACGGGAGGTGGGACTGGGGGTCGGGTTCGTTCGCTGCCCCCGTAGGGACACGCCGGGGCAAGGCACGCGGGGCGGCGTGTCGGTACGGGAAGAGTGAAAGGGACGGCTTGAAGTCAAGTGGACTTGAGGTATGACGCTTGGTACATGACACCCACTGACAAGCCTGTTGCCGTGGTCACCGGTGCGTCCGCAGGGCTCGGCCTCGCCCTCGCGCACGGTCTGGCCGAGCGCGGCTGGACGCTCGTGATCGACGGCCGCCGGTCCGACCTGCTCAAGGCCGCGGCCGACGCGCTGGCGGCCCGTACCGACGTGATCGCACTGGCCGGCGACGTCACCGACCCGCGGCACCGTGAGGAGCTGGCTGAGGTGGTCGACGGGCTCGGCCGGCTCGACCTGCTGGTGAACAACGCCAGCCTGCTCGGCCCGAGCCCGCAGCCGCCGCTGGCGGAGTACCCGCTGGACGAGCTGCGCCGCGTGTACGAGGTGGACGTGGTCGCGCCGATCGCGATGGTCCAGCAACTGCTGCCGGCGCTGACGAAGTCCGGCGGCACCGTGATCGACATCAGCTCGGATGCGGCCGTCGAGGCGTACGAGGGCTGGGGCGGGTACGGCTCGGCGAAGGCCGCGCTCGACCATGCCACCGCGGTCCTCGCTGCCGAGCATCCGGCTCTCGCGGTCTACGCGGTGGACCCGGGTGACCTGCGGACCGCCATGCACCAGGCCGCGTTCCCGGACGAGGACATCTCCGACCGGCCTGAGCCGGCCAGCGTCGTACCGGCGTTCCTGCGGCTGCTCGACACGCGGCCGGCGAGCGGACGGTACAAGGCGGCCGACCTCAACAGCGAACCGGTGACTGCATGATCGCGGAACCGACGACCCGGTTCATCCTGCCCGCCGAGCTGAGCGCCGCCGAGCCGCCGGAGGCCCGCGGGCTGCAACGGGACCATGTCCGGCTGCTCGTGGCAGGCGGCAACGGGATCGAGCACGCCCGGTTCGACCAGCTCGGACGGTTCCTGGTCCCCGGCGACCTACTGGTGGTGAACACCTCCGGCACGCTGCCGGCTGCGGTGGACGGCACCCGGATCGCACGCGCAGGCGTGCAGCCGGTCGTCGTGCACTTCTCCACCGCGCTGGACGACGGCGACTGGGTAGTGGAGTTGCGGACGGCGCCGGCCGCCTCGAAGCCGGTACTCGACGCGATCCCGGGCGAACGGGTCGAGCTGCCCTGTACCGGCGACCGGCCGGGATCGCTCACGCTCCGAGCGCGGTACTCGGCCGGCGAGCGGCGGCTGTGGCGCGCCCGGGTCGACGTACCGGACGGAGTGCTGGGGTTCCTGGCCCGGCACGGCCGGCCGATCGCCTACGCGTACGTCGGCGAACGGTGGCCGCTGGCGTCATACCAGACCGTGTTCGCGACCGAACCGGGCAGTGCGGAGATGCCGAGTGCCGGTCGGCCGTTCAGTACCGCGCTGGTCACCCGGCTGGTGTCCGCCGGCGTGCTGGTCGCACCGGTCACGCTGCACACCGGGGTGTCCTCGCTGGAGAGCCACGAGCCGCCGGCCGCCGAGCAGTACGACGTCTCGGCCGGCACCGCCGAGCTGGTCGCCTGGACCAGGGCGCGCGGGCACCGGGTGATCGCGGTCGGCACCACCGTGGTGCGGGCGCTGGAATCCGCGGTCCGGCCGGACGGGTCGATCGCAGCCGCCGGTGGCTGGACCGAGCTCGTGCTGGGACCGGACCGGCCGGCGTCCGTCGTCGACGGGCTGATCACCGGGATGCATGCGCCGGACGCGTCACACCTGTTGCTGCTCGAGGCCGTGGCGGGGTCGGCACTCGTGCAGCGTGCGTACGACGCGGCACTGGAACGGCGGTACCTGTGGCACGAGTTCGGCGACCTGTGCCTGCTGCTGCCCTAGACCGACCACCGGCGGCGCGGGTGCACGCGGGGCGTAACCGGCTGCGAGCCGGTGTCGGCCGGGGTCTCCGGCTCGACGTCGACGAAGGTGCTGCGCGGCTCCAGCGGAGCGGGCGGCAGTGACCGCCCGTGCTGTGCGCCGAGTGCCGGGGGCGGGTCCTGCTGCGCCGGGCCGCGGTACTGCGCGGGGTCGGAGTACCGCGGCGGCTCGGGACGCCGGATCGGCTCGGTGTAGCCGGTGGTGTCCGGAGGCGGTTGCTCGACGTAGTCCGCCGGCATCCGCCGCGCGCGCCGTCCGGCCGGCCGCGGTGCGGAGTCCGGGGCGGGCTCGGCGTACGGCGTGGGGTCCGCCGGCGGCTCGTGCCGGGTGGTGTCGGAGTACCGGGCCGGCTCTGAGTACTGGGTCGGGTCGAAGTGCCGGGCCGCATCGCCGTACGACGGGTCGGGCTGCTGTGGTTCGGGGCGCTGTGGTTCGGTGCGCTGCACCGGCGTCGGGTCGGCCGGCTGAGCGGGTGGCGGGACCAGGGTGAGCGGCGGCGTCGGCGGGGACGGGATCGGCCGCGGCGGCTCCTGGAAGCTGCTCGCGCCGCGTGGCTGGCGCCGGGCTTGGTACTCGGCGACCCAGGCCGGCTGGTCCCCCGCCGAGGACGGCCAGACGGACGGTTCCGGAGCCGGCTCGGGGGTGGGCTCCGGGGTCCGGAACGGCGCCTGCGGAAGGCTGGGGGCCTGCGGCAGCGACGGTGCCTGCGGCAGGTCGGGCCGCGGCGACAGCCGCGCGACCAGCGGGGACTCCTGGGGGACAGCCGGCTCGGGTTCGTCGGCCGGCTCGGGGCGGTACGGCGACTCGTAGCTCGTCTCGGCCGTGTAGCTGGTCCCGGCCGTGTAGCTGGTCTCGGCTGTGTAGCTGGTCTCGGACGTGTAGTCCCGGTCGGTCCCGTAGTCCGAGCCGTAGTTGGTGCTGTAGTCGCTGCCGTAGTCGCTGCTGTAGTCCGACGTGTAGTCCCGCTCGGAGGTGTAGTCCCGCTCCGTGCTGTAGCTGGACTCCGTGGTGTAGCCGGACTCGAAGTCCGGCCGGAAGTACTGGGTGTCCTGCGAGTAGTCGGGCCGGTACGCCTCCGTCGTGTACTCCTCCTGCTGGTAGGAGTCGTACTTGGTGCTGTACCTCGACCCGGCCTCGTAGTCGGGCGCCTCCCGGGCGAAGACCGTCTCCTCGTAGGCCGCGTAGGACGAGTCCTGGCCGCCAGGGTGCTCGATCTCCTCGCGCCACTGCTCGACCATCGACGAGAACGGGCTCCAGGCCTGCTCCTCGCCGGAGGTGTCGGCGGCGGGCGGCTCCGGCATCGAACTGCGGTTGTCGAAGGACGCGTCGTAGGCGCTGAACTGGGCGGTGGTGTGCGGCAGCTCCGGCAGCGACGGCAGGGACGGCAGGGACGGCAGCCCGACCAGAGTCGGCCGGCTCGGCTCGTCCACGGCCGGGCCGGCGAGCTGCTCGTTCCACGCCGGACGCTGCGCCGGCAGGGCGGCCGAGAGCGTCAGCGGGGCCGAGCCGGCGGCGACCAGCGCGGGCTGCGGGGCCGGACCGGGCGCGGTCTCGACGTACAGCGGCTCCGATCGGAGCGGCTCGGGCGTCGGCTGGTTCCGCCCTGGGCCGCCGGCGTACGCGGGCTCGGCCCAAGCCGGCTCCAGCTCGTCGTCCTCGGAGTAGTGCGGGAACGGCGATCCGCTGACCGCCTCGTCGTCGATGTCCCACCAGGCGATCCACGGCCGGTTGGTCTGCATCGCGGTGACGCGCCTGATGATCACCATCGCCAGCGCGGCGGACACGGCGCTCAGCACCAGGGCGACCGTGCTGCTGTACGCCGTCAGCCGGAGCGTGCCGACGGTGGGCTCGACCCACATCAGGATCCGGCGCAGTACGACGTCCAAGAGCATCGCGACCACCCAGCAGGCCCACCAGGCGGAGGTGATCGTGATCCGGCGGTGTTTGGCCAGGTCGTCGGTCCAGGCCGGGGTCGCACGGTCGCTGGCCACCCAGACGTCGTCGACGATCGCCTTCGGGTAGAACAGGTTCGGCCCCGGGCAGATCCAGCTGCCCAGCACCCAGGCGTGGCTGTACCGGTGGTCGGCGCGGCAGAACACCTCGGAGTTCAGCCGGGCGCGCCACAGCCAGAGTACGAAGACCACGGCGGCGGCGACGGAGATCGCGACGTTCGGGATCGACGTGAGCCGGGCGAAGGTGTCGGCGCTGTTCAGGGCGGCGTCCTCGACGTCGGGCTTGCCGCCCAGGTAGTCGCGGACCACGTGGTACGTGTGCCAGTCCGAGATGGTGGCCAGGAGGTGGGTGAGAACGGAGGCCCCGAGCAGGATCGAGGCGGCACGACCGATCGGACCGAGAGCGTGGAAGGTCTCGGGGTTGTCCGAGTACATCTCGTCATCGTGAAGGGCAACTGGTGTTGCCACATGCGGGTGACTCACGGCCGTCCCTTGCGTGTCCTGGCTCCATCGCGTCCGGTTTCAGTCGCTGCGCCCCCGCATGACCGAGTTCCATGAATACCACGAAGTAGGTGACGTCGGGGCCACGCACCGTCGCGATTTGTCATCGACGACACCTTCCTGCCAACACCAGCGCGCTATCACGGCGTTCGGGGCTTTCTAGCGCGCAACTCGCTGACACGCTGGAATGGAAGGGGGTGTCGTTCACAGCCGGGTTCCTACCCTCTTTCTCCGGATCTGATCTCCTGGTCGCCCCCCAAGGCGGCAACCAGAAGACCACAGGACGGCGCGGGATGCGAACCGGCCCCCGGAACGCACGAGGCCGCGGACCCCTCAACGGGGTGCCGCGGCCACCTGCGTACCGGGGGCCGGTCGGGCTCAGCTGGAATTCGAGCCCGGCGAGCTGTTGGCGGTGCTGTTCGCGGTACGGCGCCGGGTCGAGCTGGTCGCCTTCTTCGCGGCCGGCTTCGACTCATCCTGCGGCGGCGCGCTGTCGGGCGCGCTCTCGGCCGCAGTAGAACCGTCCGGCTTGGTGTCCGGCTTGATCTCCGGCTTGGTGTCCGGCTTGGTGTCCGGCTTGGACTCCAGCTTGGTCTCCGGCTTCGTGTCGAGCGAGTCGTCCGCAGCCGCGTCCTTCAGCGTCTCGGCGGCCGACTTGGTCGGGGTCGACGAGGTGCTCGAACGCGGAGCGGTGGACGCGCCGGCCGGGTCGGTGTTCTCGGTGGCCCGCGGTCGCGAGGTCGACGGACTGGTCGACGACGAGCCGTAGTTCGCGCCCGCGGTCGGGGTGGACTGCCAGGCTGGCTCCCGCGGTGACAGCAGCTTCTTGGCGACCGCAGCGACCGCCGCGCTGAACCCGAGGAAGATGACGGTCTTGCGCAGCCGGTGGCGCTCCTTGGGCACTTCCACCTCACCCTTCAGCGCGGCTTTGGTGGCGCGGCCCCGACGGGCGGCTTCCTCCACCGCCGGCTCGGCGGCCGCCGCGAGGGCGACGAGTGCGCCGCTGATCTTCGGCAGTACGTCCTCGTTGAGGCGTTCCCGGGCCCTCTCGGCGGCGTCGGTCGTGGCCGGACCGATCTTGCCGAGCGCGTCGTCCACCACTGGCCCTACCTTGTCCACAGCGTGACTCGCTGCGGTGGCCCCCCGCTCGACCGCCTTCTCGGCGACCGGGACGACCTTTTGCGTCGCCGTCTCCGCGTAAGGACGGACTCGCTCCTTGGCTTGCTCGAGGCGATCCTTGGACTTGAGACCCACGGTTCCTCCTAGGGCGGCACTGCCCCGGCAGTACCCCTGATGAGTCCATCGGGCGGCCCGCTGGACGGTATGGACAACCGGATTCGGCTTTCTCGTGCATCGTACGACCCTCACCGCTTACGGACACGCGGGGCCGGGTCGCACGCCGGGGTCCTCGCCGAACTCTTGGCGGCGCGTGACAGGATCGACGCGTATCCACCAGATCAAGGAGTCACATCGTGGCCGAAGAGCTGCTCGCGACGCTGCAGACGTCGAAGGGCGACATCACCATCAAGCTGCTGCCCGACCACGCGCCGAAAACCGTGCAGAACTTCGTCGGCCTGGCCGAGGGCACCAAGGAGTGGACCGACCCGCAGACCGGCGAGAAGAAGAACGGCGTCCGGTTCTACGACGGCCTCGGTTTCCACCGGGTGATCGACGGCTTCATGATCCAGGGTGGCTGTCCGCTCGGCACCGGTACCGGCTCCCCCGGCTACTCGTTCGACGACGAGATCCACCCGGAGCTGCAGTTCGACCGGCCGTACCTGCTCGCGATGGCGAACGCCGGCATCCAGATGGGCCGCGGCACCAACGGCTCGCAGTTCTTCATCTCGGTGACCCCGACGCCGCACCTGAACCGCAAGCACACGATCTTCGGCGAGGTCGCCGACGACGAGTCGAAGAAGGTCGTCGACGCGATCGCGACCACCGCGACCGGACCGATGGACAAGCCGCTGGAGCCGGTCGTGATCAACAGCGTCACGATCGAGCGTCGTACCGCCTGAGGCCGCCTGCAGACCGCCTGACGCCCGCCTGATGACCGCTGAAGAGCGCCGTGAGATGACCGACAGCGTCTGCTACCGGCATCCCGACAGGCCGGCCGGTGTGCGCTGCCAGCGGTGCGACCGGCCGATCTGCCCGGACTGCATGAACAGTGCCGCGGTCGGCTTCCAGTGCCCGGAGTGCTTCTCCTCCGGAGTGAAGTCGATCCCGAAGACACGTACGACGATGGGCGGCGTGGCCCGGGTCAACGACCAGGTCGTCACGCTCACGCTGATGGCGCTCAACGTGCTGGTCTGGATCGCCGTGGTCGCCGGTGGCGACCAGGTCTGGCAGAAGCTGGTGATGTACGGCCCGCTGGCCGACGACGAGCCCTGGCGGCTGATCACCTCGGCGTTCACGCACGAGCGGTTCTTCCACATCTTCGCGAACCTGTTCATGCTGTACCAGCTCGGTCCGCCGCTCGAGCGGATGCTCGGCCGGCTCCGGTTCACCATCCTGTACCTCGCCTCGGCGATCGGTGGCTCGCTCGCGGTCTGGCTGCTCGACCCGAACCAGCCGACGCTGGGTGCCTCCGGCGCCGTACTCGGCCTGGTCGGCGCGTTCCTGGTGATCTCCCGCTCGCTCGGGCATGACGTCACCTGGATCGTGCTGTATATCGGGATCACCGCGTTCCTCTCGTTCGCGGTGCCGAACATCTCCTGGCAGGGCCACCTCGGCGGCTTCGTGGTCGGCGCCGCCCTCGGCGCCCTCTTCGTCTACCAGTCCAAGCGCCGCACCCGTACCCCCGACCGCCGCTAACCGGCTCCCCTCGCGGGGCCTGCTGCTGCTCGGCGGGCCTCGCGACGTATGACGCCTACCGCGCCGGATCCCAGTCCGGGTCCCGTCCGAGCCGGGCGACCAGGACGGCACCCGGTACGGCGGACGGCGTCTCGACCGGTGCCGCGAACAATCCCGGCCAGTCATCCAGCACCGTATCGACGTACCCCAGCTCCCGTTCGGCGATCGCGGGGTCGATGCTGTCGTCGATCCCGCCCCCGCGGGCCAGGTCCCAGCCGTGCACCACGAGATCCAGGTGCATCTGCTCGGCGTACTCCTCCACCGGAGTGGGCCCGATCGACAGGTGCACCGGCGTACCTGGTGCGACCTCCAGCCACATAGCCCGGGACGCATCCGCGGCCCGCTCCCACGCGTCGACCGGGTCGTCGCCCAGTACGTCACCGTCGTACCGGTCGCCGACCTGGTCCAGCGTCTCGCCACGGAGCAGGTGTGGTGCCCACAGGTGCTCGCTGGTCATATGGTTGACCAGGTCCCGGACCGACCACTCGGTGCACGGCGTCGGCGCGTCCCAACGGTCGTCCGGTACGGCGCGCACCTTCTCGGTGAAGCCGTCGATCCCTGCCACCACGAGCTCCCGCACGTCCATCTCCACCTCCAGGTCGGCTCCCATCCTTGCCGATCATCGGTCACAAGCGACCGATGACCGGCGACGGGAATGGTCAGGCGACGACGTAGCGCTGGATGGTGGGGGCCAGCCAGGTGACGATGTCGTCGGTGGACATCGCGGCGACCGGAGGGAAGGCCAGGACGTAGCGGCACAGGGCGAGGCCGAGGATCTGGCTGGCGGCGAGGCCGGCTCGCACCGGGGCCTCGGTGGTTCTGCCGGTCAGGGACGCGATCACGGGGGCGAGCTGACCGGCGAAGATCTGCCGCATCCGCTCCGCGGCGGCCTCGTTCGTGACGCCGGCCCGGAGCAGCGCCATCAGCGTCTCGTCGCCCTCCCACCGGTCCAGGAAGTGCCGTACCAGCGCGGCGCCGATCTCGTCCCGGGGTACCGCGGACAGGTCGGGCAGCCGCAGGTCGAACTCCGCGGCGGCGGCGAACAGCTTCTCCTTGCTGCCGTAGTACCGCATCACCATCGCCGGGTCGATCCGCGCGTCGGCCGCGATCGCCCGGATGGTGGCGCGCTCGTACCCGTCCGCGGCGAACCGTTCCCGCGCCGCGTCCAGGATCGCCGCCCGGGTCCGGTCCGACCGCCGGCCGCTCGAAGTCGCTGTCATGCCACTCAGACTAGGTCAACAAGCGTTGACAGTCACGGCGTGAAGAGCCCGTGCTGCATCGCGAACAACGCGGCAGCGGCCCGGGTGGAGACGCCGATCTTGGCGTAGATGTGCTGCACATGGTGCTCGGCGGTGCGCGGCGACAGCACCAGCTCGCGGGCGATCTCCGGGTTCGACCGGCCGCCGGCGACCAGCCGCAGGACCTCCACCTCGCGATCGCTCAGGCCGGCCGGCCAGTCGGGCCGGTTCCGCGGTGCCGGCTGCCCGGCGGCCTCCAGGACGGCACGCACGCACTCGGTGTCGAGCCGGCCGGCCCGCGCCTCGGCAAGCACCATGGCCGACGCCTCGGATGCCTCCAGCGCAGGCCGGTGCGGACGGTCCTGGGTCAGGGCTTGGTACATATCGGCGGCGGCCAGCAGCCGCGCCGGCACCGGGACCTCCGCGCCCGTCGCCTGCCGGTGATAGCCGCTGCCGTCCTGCCGCTCGTGGTGCAACCCGGCGATCCGGCCCGCCGGAGCCAGCGCAGCGGACCGGGCGAGTATCCGCTCGGTGTGGTACGGATGCAGCCGGACCTGCTCCCATTCGCCGCGGCGCAGCCGGCCGGTCCGCTCCCACACCGCGGTCGGCACGGTGATCCGGCCGAGGTCGTGGAAGAACGCCGCCTGCCGCAGCACCGGTACGTCGTCCAGGTGCAGCACCGCGGCCGCGCCGGTGGCCAGCTCGGCGACACCGGTCGAGTGCCCGTACAGGTACGGCGAGGTGAGGTCGACGAAGTGTGCGAACGCCCGGGCGACCCGGTCCAGCCCGCTGGCCGGGACCAGCGCGTACGGCGTGGGCTCGGCGTCCAGCGCGGCCTGCCAGACGTCCTCGGTGCGTAGCCCGGCCAGCAGGTCCGGACCGGCCCGGTCGAACGCCGCCACCACGTCGGGATCGAGCCAGGTCCGTTGCCGCCGGCGCAGCACCTCGACCGCCGCGTCCGGCCCGCCCAGACCGTCGAAGATCACCGCCTGCGTGGCCACGTCGGAGATTCTGGCCGGGAGCGCGATGTCCGCCCCGGCCAGCCCGCGCGGCGTACCGGCGCCGTCCCAGCGGGCCAGGCTATGCGCCACCGCGGTCGACACCTCCGGACCCAGTCCGAGATCGGTGGCCAGCATCGAGCCGACCTCGCAGATCGCGGTCAGCATCCGCTCCTCGCCGGCGGAGCCGGAGCGCAGCGCGCGGCCTACGTACTGCAGCCGGTGCACTCCCGCACCACGGCCGGTCTGCGCGAACAGCGCGAGGGTCTCGCGCCGGTTTCGGCGGTCGGAGCGTTCGGCGAGCGGCCGGAGCGCAGCGGCATCCGGGCCGAACAGGTACGCCTCCTCGTGCGTGGTGGAGGTACAGCCGAGGTGCCGCAGCAAGGTGGCGTAGTAGACGTCGTGGACCTGCGGCTCGGGGAGGTCGAGGTGCCGGGCCAGGCCGGTCGCGACCAGGCAGCACCGGATCGACTTCTCCGGTGGTTGGGACATCGCGAGGTCCAGCGTCACCGAGAGCGCGCAGAGCAGGTCGGCGAGACGAAGGTCCACCGCTGCCTCCCCTCCGACCTCCGTCGCGAGCCGGGATGGGCAGGTCTACCGATGCGACGGCGGATCCGGTGCAGCCATTGTGAGCCTCGTCGGGCGGGAACGGACCGGGGAGGCATCATGCGGAGCACACGATCGGCCCGGCCGCGGCTCGTCACCGCCCGGTTCCTGGCACTCGGCGTCGCGGCGCTCGGCTACTTCTTCGCCGAGGGGGTGCTGGTTCCGGCGGTGCCGCGGTACGTCGCGGGGCCGCTCGCCGGCGACGACGTCGCGGTCGGACTGGTGGTCGGGGTCTTCAGTCTCACCGCGTTGCTGCTGCGGCCATGGGCCGGACGTCTTGCGGACCGCCGCGGCCGGGCGGTGCTGATGGTGAGCGGCGCCGCGACGTACGCGGTGGCGGTGGCCTGCTACGGCCTCGCGGACTCGGTCTCCGTCCTGGTCGGGCTGCGGTTGCTGACCGGGGTCGGCGAGGCGTTCTTCTTCGTCGGTGCGGTCACCGCGATGAGCGACCTGGCGCCGGAGGAGCGCCGGGGTGAGGCGCTGAGCCTGTTCTCGCTCTCGCTGTACGCCGGACTCGCGCTCGGCCCGCCCGTCGGGGAGGCGGTCACCGGCTCACTCGGCTTCACCGCGACCTGGCTGCTGGCCGCGGCCGGTGCGGGCACGGCCGTCATCCTCACGCTGCGGATCGGGGACACCCGGCCGGACGTGCCGCCGCCGGCCGAGCCCACGTCCACCCGGTTGATCCACCCGGCCGGCGTGGTGCCGGCGATCCTGCTGCTCACGGCGATCTGGGGGATGGCGAGCTTCCTCGCCTTCGTGCCGCTGTATGCGCTCGACCTGGGCCTCAGCGGTGCGTCCGTACCGCTGTTCGGCTTCGCCGCGATCGTGATCGCCCTCCGCAGCCTCGGTGCCCGGATCCCCGACGTGCTCGGTGCCCCCCGCGCGGTCCGGCTGGCGCTCGGCACGATCGCTGCCGGCCTGGCCGTCATCGGCGCCTGGCACACCGTGCCGGGCCTGTTGACCGGTGCCGCCGTGATGGCGGTCGGGGTGGCGCTGGCGACGCCGGCCATCTTCATGCTCGCGCTGGACGGGGTTCCGGCGAGCGAGCGCGGTGCGGTGATGGGCGTGGTGAGCATGAGCCTCGACGTGGCGCTCGGGATCGGCCCGGTCGCCTTCGGCATCGTCGCCTCCGCCGGCGGCCGCGGCAACGCCTTCCTGGTCGCCGCGGGAATCGCCGCCGCCGGTCTGGTCCTCGCGCTGGCCACCACGCGCAAGGCGTCAGCCGGCGGTGGACTCGCGGACCTCGAGGGTGTACGGGACGGCGAGGTCGCGGGGCGTGGGATCGCCGGTACCGGAGATGCGCTCCAGCAACAGTGACACCGCCTGGTCGGCGAGCCAGTCCTTGTCCGGTGAGATCGTGCTCAGCGACGGTGAGTGGTACCGGCCGTCCTCGATGTCGTCGAACCCGATAACCGCGATGTCGTCCGGCACCTTCCAGCCGGCCTCGGCCAGGGTCCGCAACGCGCCGAGCGCGAGCAGGTCGTTGAAGCAGAACACCGCGTCCGGCGGTTCCGGCAGCTCCAGCAGGGCCCGCATCGCGGCGGCACCGTCGTCGCGGTGGTACCCGGTGCCGGCCAGCTCCAGCGCCGGGTCGTGCGGCAGGCCCGCGGCCTTCAGTGCCTTGCGGTACCCGCGCCGCCGGACCGCACCGGTACCGGCGCCGCCGCCGACACCGATCGCGGCGACCCGGCGGCGGCCGAGCGAGACCAGGTGCGTGGTCGCGTCGTACGACGCCTGGACCGAGTCGACGGCGACGTGGTCCAGCTGGCCGCGGCCGTGCCGTTCGCCCAGCAGGAGCAGGGGTTTCGCGTCATCGGCGGTCTGAATCTTCGCCGGCGAGGTCGTGATCGGCGAGAAGATGATGCCGTCGATCAGCTGCCCGCGCATGCCGTCCAGCACGAGCCGTTCGGCGTCCAACTCCCCCTCGGTCTGGTCGATCAGCACCGTGATGCCGCGCCGTTTCGCCGTCCGGCTGATCGCGGCCGCGATCTCGGCGAAGTACGGCGACGCCATCTCGGGCACGGCGAGTGCGATGAAGTCCGAGCGGCCCTTGCGCAGCGACCGGGCGGACACGTTCGGCCGATAGCCCAGCTCGGCGATCGCCCGTTCGACCTTGCTCCGGGTCGTCTCGGTGATGTGCGGGTAGGCGTTGATCACGTTCGAGACCGTCTTGACCGATACGCCGGCTCGTTCCGCCACATCCTTCAGCCGTGCCGTCGTCATCGGTCTCTCCCTCCCAGCCCGTCCGACCGAGTCTCCCACGGTCCGCGCGGCGATCGCTCAGTCGAGTCGGCGACGCCGGAGCGCTCGAGCCACAGCCCGTCCAAGGCTCGTTGCGCGATGGGCCGTTCGGCGTCCTCGCTCCACGTAGATCCCACGAGTTTCTGAGCCCACCCTTTACACACAAAGTCAAACGTTGTAGAACAAGGTCAAACGTTGTAGAGATGCTCGCCCGGGGTACCGGGTCTAGGTACCGACCGCGGAGGAACCAGTGGCCGTAGCCCGCCTAGCCGTAGATCCGGCGTTCGTCGTCGGCGACCTGGACCGCCGCGTCTTCGGGTCCTTCGTCGAGCACATGGGCCGGTGCGTGTACACCGGCATCTACGAGCCGGACCACCCGACGGCGGACGAGGACGGGTTCCGCACCGACGTGCTCGACCTGGTCCGCGAGCTCGGCGTCACCGTGGTCCGCTACCCGGGCGGCAACTTCGTCTCCAACTACGCGTGGGAGGACGGCGTCGGGCCGAAGGACGGCCGGCCGCGCCGGCTCGACCTCGCCTGGCGGGCGATCGAGACCAACCAGTTCGGCACCGACGAGTTCGCCGCCTGGGCGCGCAAGGCCGGGGTGGAGCCGATGTGGGCGGTGAACCTCGGCACCCGCGGCGTCACCGAGGCGATCGAGCTGCTGCAGTACGTGAACGGCGAACCGGGCACCGACATCGCCGACCGCCGGGTCGCGAACGGCAGCGAGAAGCCGTACGACATCAAGCTCTGGTGCCTCGGCAACGAGCTGGACGGACCCTGGCAGATCGGACACAAGACCGCCGACGAGTACGCCCGGCTGGCCGAGGAGACCGCCCGGGCGATGCGCCGGGTGGACCCGGATCTCGAGCTCGTCGCGTGCGGGTCGAGCAACCGGAAGATGCCGACGTTCGCGTCCTGGGAGCGCACCGTGCTGGAGCGCACCTACGACGTCGTCGACCACATCTCGCTGCACGCGTACTACGAGCCGAAGGACGGCGACACCGCATCCTTCCTCGCGGTCGCCGAGGACATGGACCGGTTCATCCGCTCGGTGGTCGCCACCGCCGACCACGTCGGGGCGGTCAAGCAGTCGGACAAGAAGATCACGCTCTCGTTCGACGAGTGGAACGTCTGGTACCAGGGCCGCTTCCCCGGCGAGTCCGGGCTCAAGGTTCGCGAGGCCAGCCCGCTGATCGAGGACGTGTACGACGTCACCGACGCCGTCGTCGTCGGCAGCCTGCTGATCACGCTGCTCCGGCACGCCGACCGGGTGAAGATCGCGAACCAGGCCCAGCTGGTGAACGTGATCGCGCCGATCCTCACCGAGCCCGGCGGAACGGCCTGGCGGCAGACCATCTTCCACCCGTTCGCGCTCACCTCGAAGTACGCCGGCAGCCGGGTGCTGCGGACCGAGGTCACCGGCCCGGTCGTCGAGACCGATGCCTTCGGCAACGTTCCGGCCCTGTGGAGCACCGCGACGTACGACGAGGAGTCCGGTGAGGTCGCGCTGTTCGTGGTGAACCGCAGCGAGACGGATGAGATCGAGTGCGAGATCCCGCTAGGCGCACTCGAGGCCGCGCTCGGCCCGCTGCACCTGGTCGAGCACGTCGGCCTGTACGACGACGACCGGTCCGCGGTGAACGGACCCGAGCACCCCGACCGCGTCGTACCGAAGCGAATCGACGGCACCCGGATCACCGACGGCACCTGTGTGGCAACACTCCCCGCTGCGTCCTGGCACCTGGTCAGGCTCTCCCCTGGAGGTAACTCGTGAACACCCATCAGCATGTCTCGCGGCGAGTGCTGCTCGCCGGCGCGCTCGGTGCGGGCGCATCGTGGGGGTTGGCCGGATGCGGCGAGGGCTCGGCCGGCAAACCCGGCGCCCAGCCGACCCCGTCCGGTGACGGCGGCGCCAAGGGGTACGACGGCCCGCCGGTCGAGCTGGACTTCTGGAACGGCTTCACCGGTGGCGACGGCCCGTACATGCGCAAGATCGTCGAGAAGTTCAACGCCGAGAACCCGAACGCCAAGGTCAAGATGACCGTGATGCAGTGGGACGACTACTACACCAAGCTGCCCACCGCGGTGAACTCCGGCCGCGGCCCCGCGATCGCGGTGATGCACCTCGACTCACTCGCCACGAACGCGGCCCGGAACGTGATCGAGCCGCTGGACGACGTGGCCACGGCCCTCGAGCTCAAGCAGGAGGACTTCGCCGACGAGGTCTGGAAGGCCGGCGAGTACAACGGCAAGCGGTACGGCATCCCGCTGGACGTGCACCCACTCGGCTTCTACTACAACAAGACCGTGATGGAGAAGGCCGGCCTGGACCCGGCCAAGCCTCCGATGACCGCCGACGAGTACATGACGGCGCTCGACACGCTCAAGGGCAAGGGCATCCAGGGTCACTGGGCCAGCCCGTTCCTGTTCACCGGAGGCCTGTCGGTGAACGCGCTGATCTGGCAGTTCGGCGGCGACCTGTTCGACGACGGAGCATCCAAGGCGGCCTGGGCCGACGAGCCCTCGGTGAAGGCCGTCACCTGGTTCGTCGACCTGGTCAAGAACGGCCACAGCCCGAAGAACGTGGCGCAGGACGCCGACGCGATCGCGCTGCAGAACGGCAAGACCGCATTCAACTGGAACGGCATCTGGAACATCAACACACTGCGGGAGAAGAAGGGCCTGCAGTGGGGGGTGGCGCCGCTGCCGAACATCGGCGGCACCAAGGCCGCCTGGGCCGGGTCGCACCAGTTCTGCCTGCCGCGGCTGAAGACGCCGGACCAGAACAAGTCCACCGCCGCCCGGGTATTCCTGAACTACGTCAGCCAGCAGTCGCTGGAGTGGGCGAAGGGCGGCCAGGTCCCGGCCCGCCGGCAGATCCGCGAGTCGGCCGAGTTCAAGGCGCTACCGGAGCAGGCCACGCTGGCCACCCAGATCGACGACCTGCGCTTCCCGCCGTCGGTGGCCGGCATCGGCGACGCGATCGCCGAGCTGAACAAGGCGATCAACGAGGCGGTGCTGCTGAAGACGGAGCCGGCCAAGGCGCTCGGTGACGCGGCCGCGCGGGCGGACAAGATCCTCGAGGCCAACCGCAAGAAGTACGGCAGCTGATGTCTGTGCGCGGATACGGCCGCAGCACGCCGTACCTGTTCCTCGCGCCGT
>Ga0114129_10000964_pt1 | contig 37590 bp, 34 predicted proteins | sample RhiMetdeltSRZDD1_FD_80071 | JGI IMG/M metagenome (GOLD analysis project Ga0114129, IMG submission 80071) | Populus rhizosphere microbial communities from Tennessee, USA - Rhizosphere MetaG P. deltoides SRZDD1 (version 2) (version 2) | ecosystem: Host-associated > Plants > Roots > Rhizosphere >...
CCACTGTGGACGAGACACCGGCCGACGTGGCCGCGGTTGAGGAAGCGGCTGCCGACGAGACGGTTGCCGACGAGACCACTGTGGACGAGACACCGGCCGACGTGGCCGCGGTTGAGGAAGCGGTTGCCGACGAGACGGTTGCCGACGAGACCGCCGTGGACGAGACGCCAGCTGACGAAGCCGCTGTGGTGGATTCTCCGTTCGACGCGGCAGTGGTCGACGCGTCAGTGGTCGACGAGACCGCCGCCGCCGAGACCGCCGTAGCCGACGAGGCTCCGGCCGACGAGGCCGCCAGCGCGCTCGACGCGTCGGAAATCGAGGCGGTCATGCCGGTGTCGGCACTGCCCTCGGCCGAGGACCTCGTGGCCCTCGACGTCGTCGACGATCTGCGCCGTCGCTGGCACGACGCGCAGGTGCGGTTCGTGGACGACCCGGTGGCCGCGGCCGCCGAGGCTCGGACTCTGGCGGAGGAAGCGGCGACGGCCCTTATGGCCGCGTTGCAGCAGAAGCGGGACGAGCTGACGGCGTCGGTCGACACCGTCGGCGACAACACCGAGGAACTGCGCCAGGCGATGCAGCGCTACCGCCTGCTGTTCGAGGCCGCCCTGCCCGACTGATCGGGGCCTCGCACAACCAGAACGGCGGCATCCCATTACGGGGTGCCGCCGTTCTTATCAGTCCCAGGAGCCGGCGTGGACCGGCTCGGCCGGCCGCTCCACCGCGACGGCGGGCGGTTCGGCGCTGTCCTCGGCGATGAACCGCTGCGGATAGATGAGAGACAGCAGCGGTCCGGCCATCGCCGTCGTGACGATCGCCATCACCACCATCAGTGTGTAGAGGCGCACGTCGAGCAGGCCGAGTTCCAGGCCGATGCTGAGCACGATGAGTTCGGTCAGCCCTCGGGTATTCATCAGCGTTCCCAGTGCGGCCGCTCTTCGCGATGGCATACCGCTCCACCGCGCCGCGGCGTACGCCCCGATGAACTTACCCCCGATCGCGGCGGCGAGGATCACCGCCAACTCGCCGAGCCCGGTGGTGCTGAACGCCGAGAGGTCGACCTTGAGCCCGGCGACAATGAAGAAGATCGGCAGCAGCAGCACCGAGTTCAGCCCCGCGATCCGGTCGTGAACCTGGTCGATGACGCCGCCCGTACGGGTTTTGCGCGGCATGATCACGCCGAACATGAAGGCGCCGAAGATGAGGTGCAGGCCGATCAGTTCGGTGACCGCCGCCGAGAGGAGCAGGCCGGCGACGATGGCGGCGAGCGTACCGCCGGTCAGCCGGCCGCGGCGCAGACGTATCCGGCGCAGGAGCGGCTTGACCACCCAGATCATGACGGCCAGGTAGGGAAGGATGAGCAGGACGAGCCAGTGCTGGCCGGTCCCGCCGCCGGCCAGCGCGACGGCCGTCGCCAGCAGCAGCCAGGCCAGGACGTCGTTGACCGCCGCCGCGGTGAGGGCCAGGCCGCCGACCGGCGTGTGCTGCATACCCCGGTCGGCCAGGATGCGGGCGAGCACGGGGAAAGCGGTGATGGACAGGGCCACCGCGATGAACACGATGAAGCCCGATCTCCGCTGCGGCGCGTGCGCATCGGCGAGACCGACGGCCAGCGCCGTCCCGAGGAGGAGCGGCAACACGATGCAGCTCATCGAAACGGCCACGGCAGTGCGGCCCTTTCCCTTCAGCAGCCGGCCGTCCAGCTCCATTCCCACGATGAACATGAACAGCGCGACGCCCAAGTTGGCCAGGGCGGCGAGGACGACGCGGATGGTGGCCGGGAACAGCTCGGCTCCGATGCCGTTGTTCACCAGCAGCGGCAGCACGAAGACGCCGGCGAGCACCTCGCCGATCACGGCGGGCTGGCCGAGCCGGCGCGCCAGGGCGCCGAGAAGCCGGGCTAGCAGAATGATGAAGGTGAGGTCGAGCAGGAGGATGGTCACGTGCTGAGTGGTCATCGCGGAAACCGTCCGGTGGTGACGCGGTCGTGCGCATCAAGGTCCATGCCAGGCTGGCGTGACCGTGACGCCGCAGGTCAATGTGGTCCTCGGAGATTTCTCACATTCACCCTATTGGATGCTTTGAGCGTCGGCAACCGCAGCAGCGCCAGGCTGAGGTCAGTCGGAGCCGAAGGCGTACTCGAGGGCGTAGGCGCTCGCGTCCAGCAACATGACGTTCACCTCGACGCACCGCCCGGTCGCGGTCCGCGCCAGCCGTGTTATCGCGATGACGGGTACGCCGTTCGGCAGGTCCATCGCGGCGGACTCGGGCACTGTCGGCATGCGGCAGACGACGGTCTCGGTAAAGCTCTCGGGTCCGACGCCGGCCTCGGACATGCGGGCGTAGATGCCGCCCGGACCCGGTCCGGTGTAGGCGACGGCGGGTGCGGTGGCGACGACGTCCAACGGCAAGTACGACGTGGCGGTCTGCACGACCCGATCCTCGACGGCGAACCGGCGGCTGCGGCTCAGGACCGCCGCGCCCTCGCGTACGCCCAATGCTTCGGCGACTTCGTGCGGCGCGGGCACCTCGGTCACTTCGACGTGGACCACGCGGGAGCGCGTACCGGTGTCATGGTCTTGAATGGCTTGGCCGGCACCCCAGTGGCTGGAGGCGAGCCGGCCGGGTGAGGAGCGCCGGATGCGGGCGAAGGTACGCACATAGAGGCCGCGGCCGTGCCGCGAAACGACGGTGCCTTCGGCGCGCAGCAGGTCGATCGCTTTCGCGACGGTGCCGGTCGGCACCTGGTAGTGCGCGGCGAGTTCGCGGACGGTGGGCAGGCGATCGCCCTCGACCAGCCGGCGGGACGCGATGTCGGCGCGGATGGCGTCAGCGATGTCGCGGTAGGCCGGCGTTGGCATGTGTTCACTGTACTCGTGTTCACTCTGAACACTGCTTCAGTGTTCAGAAGTCACGTGCTTCGATTGCCTTGCCCGGGTGCGTCGAAGGGAGTCGGGTTGACCGTGACGAGGAGGCGGCCGGCCGGCCGTAACGAGCGGCTGGCCGAGGCGATGCGTGACATGGGGAAGAGCTGTGCCGACGTGGCCGAGGCGGCGGGGGTGGACCGCAAGTCGGCGCGACGCTGGCTGTACGAGGGGCGGCGGCCCCGCACGCGGCAGAAGGCGATGCTGGTCGGGCGGCTGCTGCAGGCGGATCCGGCGTGGCTGTGGCCCAGCCTGACGCCGAAACTGTCCACACCGGACCTGGCGTGCATGTACGCCCGCCTGAGCGACGTACCGGATCAGTTGTGGCTGGGCCTGGCCCGGTCGGCGCGTACCGCGATCGACATCGCCACCGATTGTCCGCCCGTCCTGCCCGTGCCGGAACTGGCGCGGGTGCTGGAGGAGCGGGCGGCGGCCGGCGTACGCGTGCGGCTGTGCCTGGGGTCGACTGTGGACCCGGTCGTCGTGGCGGGGGCACAGACCCGCCGGTGCGAGCATCCGGACATGATCGGCATCTTCCGGTTCGACGGTGCCATGCTGGTGTGGCTCAACGGGGGCGGGCCGGGGATGGAGAAGCTCGGCCCGGTACTGCACCTGACCCGGTCCGAGGACGACGGGCCGTTCGAGGCGTACGAGTACGTTCTGCGTACGCTGTGGGCCTACGGCGAGCCGCGGCGGGCACGGGCCGCCCAGATCGCGTAGGACGGGTCGCGGTCGAGATTGTGCCGGTCGCGGTCGTACCGCCGGGTCGTACGCGGATCCGCGTGGCCCATCGCGTCCTGCACATCCTCCAGCGGTACGCCCTCCGACCGCGCGGTCGTGGCGAACGCGTGCCGCAGCGAGTGCGGTGAAAGGCGGTCGGCGCTGGCGATGCCGGCCTTCTCGGCGAGGCGGCGGACGAGGCGGAACACGGCGTGCCGGTCGACGGCCGTACCGGCCTGGGTGACGAACACCGGCCCGGACAGGTCGTCGACGGCGACTCCGGCGATGCGGGCCCGCTCCGCGAGGTAGTGGTCGAGCGCGGCGGCGGTGCCGGGGGCGAGGGCGCGGCGGCGGGGCTTACCGCCCTTGCCCACGAAGCGGACGGTCCGGTGGCCGCGTTCGTGGCCGAGGTCGTCGATGACCAGCTTGCAGACCTCGCCGACGCGCAGGCCGAGGTCGGCCAGGAGGGCGATGATGGCATGGTGGCGGGCGGAGTCGGTCGCGGCCGCCCGGAGCATCGCGTCCACCTCGGCCGGGCTCATGCCGACGGTCGCCGAGTGGTCGCGGTCGACGCTGGGCCGGTCCGCCCCGCCGACCGGATTCGCCGCCACCACCTGCAGCTTCAGCAGGAAGTCGTACCAGCTCGACAGGCCGGACAGCTTGCGGGCCACCGTCGTCGGGGCGAGCGTACGCCCGGAGCGTGGATCCACAGTGGACTCCAGCGCTCGGGCGTACTCGTTGACGTGGGTGAACCGGGCTTGCAGCGGTTCCACTCCGTGCTCGGTGCACCAGGCCAGGAACGCCGCGACGTCGCGCCGGTACGCCTCCCGCGTGTGGTCGGAGAGCCGCCGGTTGGCCAGCCACGCCTCGGTGAAGTCGGCGTAATCCGGGATGGGTACGGCGACGGTGCCGGCGGTGGTGGGCCGGGGGATCAGCTCCATGATCTGAAGCTACCCCTTGATCTGGTTTAGATCAGGGATACAACACGGATCATGGCCCAAGATCCGTGCATCATCCCTGATCTAAACCAGATCAAGGGGGTCTAGGGGGTCTAAAGCAGATCAAGGGGGGTCTAAACCGGATCATGAAAGGTCAGGGCGTGAGGACGACTTTGCCGCGGGCGTGTCCGGTGCCGATGTACCGCAACGCTTCCGGCGCTTGCGCGAGCGGAAGGCGGCGGTCCACAACGGACGTGATGGTGCCGGCCGCGAGCAGGTCGGCCACGGCGCCGAGGTCGGCGGCGGTCATCTTCGTCATCAGGACCTCGGCCGGGGCCTGCCGGATCCGCGCCGCCGCGGTGATACGCATCATCGACAGCAGCGGGCCGAGGACGCGGCCGCTCTTGGGCCCGCTCACCGCGATGAGCCGCCCGGACGGGCCGAGCATCCGCAGCCGGTCCGGAAACGGCAGCGTACCGACGTTGTCCAGGACCAGATCGAAGCCGGTGCCGAAGGAAGACGAGACGGTGTAGTCGATGACTTGTTTGGCGCCGAGCGACCGGACCAGGTCGACATTGCCGGTGCTGCATACTCCGGTCACGATGGCGCCCCGCGCCGCGGCTATCTGGACGGCGTACGTGCCGACGCCGCCGCCTGCACCGATGATCAGGACGCGGTGACCCGGCCGGACGGATCGCAGGCCCTGCAATGCCGTCACGGCGGCGACCGGGGCGGCGGCGGCCTCCTCAAAGGAGATCGCGTCGGGCTTGGGCACTACGACGCCGGTCGAGCTGACGCTGACGTACTCCGCGAACGCGCCGGTACGCGAGCCGAAGACCTCGTCGCCGGGGACGAATCCGGTGACGTCGGGGCCGACGGCTTCGACGATTCCGGCGTAGTCCACGCCGAGACGCCGGTCGCGGGGGCGGCGCAGGCCCGTGCTAGGGCGCATGAAATAGGGCGTACCGGTGAGGTAGTGCCAGTCCAGCGGGTTGACTGACGCCGCTCGGACGCGTACCAGCAGTGAGGAGTCGCCGGCTGCGGGCCGGTCGACATCGGCCAGTCGGGCCTGGCCGTACCGTTCATAGACAATCGCCTTCATGCCGCCCAGCGTCGCGCCCAGCGCCGGGCAAGACATCGGCCCCAGGGCGGTACGCCTTGTCCGCCTGGGGGAGTAGGGGTTCCGAACGCCTACGCCGAACAGCGTATTCGCGGCGCCGGGGAAGCCGCCTAGGGTTCAGGCATGGGTGGCCTGGCGGTATTGATCGCGGTGGTGCAGACCGCCGGCGTGACGCTGACCGCGCATGGCGGCCTCGATCCGTGGGCGTACGCGCTGCTGGTCGTCAGCGGTCTCGCGATCGGGCCGAGCCGCCGGGTGCCGGCGTTCTCCTTCCTCGTCGCGACCGCCGCCACGATGGCCTTCTGGCTGCTCGGATACCCCGGCGCACCGGCCTACCTGGGAATGATCGTCACGCTCCTGGTCGCGGCGGCCAAGGATCGGTGGCCGGCCGTCTTCGGCGGCACGCTGCTGGCGTACATCGTCTGGTTCGCGGTCACCGATCCGTCGCCCGGCCGCGCCGCCGCTGCCGGTGCGGCCGCCGTCGGTGCCATGCTGGCCAGCGGTGTGCTGGTGGGCATGGGTCGCGAGATGCGCAAGATGTTCCGCGAACAACGGCGCCTGGAGGAGGAGCGCGGCAAGCGGCGGGCCAGCGAGGAGCGGCTGCGGATCGCCCGGGAGCTGCATGACGTGCTCGGCCACCACCTGTCGTTGATCAATATGCGGGCGCGGGTCGGGCTGCACCTGATGGACCGCCAGCCCGAGCAGGCGCGAGCCGCCCTCGACACCATCAACATGGCCAGTGCCGAGGCGCTGCGCGAGGTGCGGTCGGTTCTCGACGCGCTCTACCCGGCCGGTGAAGCGCCGCCGAAAGCGCCCACGGCCGGGCTGGCCCAGCTCGATTCGCTCACCGGCGACGCCGGGCTGCCGGTCACCACCGACCGCCGGGGCGAACCGCGCGACCTGCCTGCCGAGATCGACCGGGCGGCGTACCGGATCGTGCAGGAGGCACTGACCAACGTGCGCCGCCACGCCGGTGCGGGTGCGGCCGCTACCGTCACGATCGACTATCGGGAGGACGCCGTGAGGATCGAGGTCGAGGACGACGGCGGCACGGCCACGCCGATCGCCACGCCCGGCGGGGAGGGCAGCGGCATCAGCGGTATGCGCGAGCGTGCCACCACGCTGGGCGGCACGCTCACCGCCGGCCCGCGGCTCGGCGGCGGCTGGCGGGTCCAGGCCGAACTGCCCGCACCGGCTCCGGACCGCCAGTCATGATCCGCGTCGTCATCGCCGATGACCAGTCACTGGTACGCGCGGGCTTCCGGGCGCTGCTCGACGCCGAACCCGAGGTCGAGGTGGTCGGCGAGGCCAGCGACGGCGCCCACGCGGTCCGCCTGGCCCGCCAGGTACGCCCGGACGTGCTGCTGATGGACATCCGGATGCCGGGCCTGGACGGGCTGGCCGCGACCCGGCAGATCGCCGCCGACCCGGATCTGTCCGGCGTCCGCATCGTGATCTTGACGACCTTCGAGTTGGACGAGTACGTCGCCGAGGCGCTGCGCTCGGGGGCGGCCGGGTTCCTGGTGAAGGACACCGATCCGGCCGAGCTGATCCGGGCGGTCCACGTCGTCGCGGCCGGTGACGGCCTGCTGTCGCCCAGTATCACCAGGCGGGTCATCGAGCAGTTCGCCGCGCACGCGGCCAGCCCGGCGCCGCCCGGGAAACTGGCCGACCTCACCGAGCGGGAACGGGAGGTGGTGGCGCTGGCCGGGGCCGGATTGTCCAATGAGGAGATAGCCGCCAAGCTGCTGGTGAGTCCGGCGACCGCGAAGACCCACGTGTCGCGGGCAATGATCAAACTCGGTACGCGCGACCGCGCGCAGCTGGTCGTCTTCGCGTACGAGGCGGGACTGGTCCGGCCCAGCTGGTTCCCGCGCCCGCCGGACAGCCGCTGAAAGCCGACTGCGCGGCACCGGCGTATGTGCAGTTTTCCCTATTGCCGCGCGGGCTGTTCGCATACGGTCGGCTGGTGCTGGTAAAGCCGCTGCCGTTTGTAGAGCCACAGCACGTCCCGGCCGAACGACTCCACCAGGAGGGCCAGGGCGCCGGCCAGCGCCACGGTCGCCCAGACCGCGGGCAGTACGCCCGACGCCGCGACCGTGAGCACGACGCCCTGCAGGGCCGCGACGACCTTGCGCCAGTACCGGTCCGGCAGGCGTACCCGCATCCAGCGCAGCATCCAGCTCGACGCCACGAAGGCGTACCGCATCGCGCCGATGGCCAGCACCCAGGCCCCGACCTGCTGAGCGACGTAGACACAGAGCACGAGGATGAGGAACGCGTCGACTTCCATGTCGAAGCGCGCTCCCAGCTCCGAGCTGGTGCGCGTACGCCGGGCGACCTGGCCGTCGACCCAGTCGAGCACGAGGGCGACCGTCGTGATCGCGACCAGGACCGGCACCGCGATCGAGCGCAGGAACGACTCGACGATCAGCGCCGTGACCCCGCCGGTGAGGACGGCCCGGCCCAGCGTCACCCAGTCCGCCGGGCCGAGCACGGTCGTGGCCGTCCGGTGCAGCCCCCACGTCAGCGTGAAGCAGACGATGACACCGTAGGCGGCACCGGACGTCCAGCCCGCCCGGCCGAGCCCGGCGGTGGCGGTGAGCAACGCGAGCAGCGCCGCCTGCGCGGCCAGCCCGATCGCCGGACCCGTGCGTACGGTGGGCACCGGTGCCTCCTCGACATGGATATTGCCAACTGGTTCAGGGTAGGGGGATCAAGCATGGCGGGATACGAGGCACGCGCATTCTGGGTCCGCTCGCCGGGTTCCGGTGAGATCCGTGCCGAGACGCTGCCCGAGCCCGGCCCCGGCGACGTGCTGGTACGCACGCTCTACACGGGGGTCAGCCGGGGCACCGAATCCCTGGTGTTCCGGGGCGAGGTGCCACCGAGCCAGTACGCGGCGATGCGCGCACCCCATCAGGATGGCGAGTTTCCGGGCCCGGTCAAGTACGGCTACCTCAATGTCGGAGTCGTCGAGCAGGGCCCGGACGAGCTGCGGAACACGACCGTGTTCGGCCTGTACCCCCACCAGACCGCTTACGTGGCCAGAGCGTCGGATGTGATGGGCGTACCCGTGAATGTTCCGGCGAGGCGCGCGGTGCTGGCGGGAACCGTGGAGACGGCCGTGAACGCGGTGTGGGACGCCGCGCCCCTGGTCGGTGACCGGATCACGGTGGTCGGCGCGGGGATGGTCGGTTGTTGCATCGCGGCGCTGGCGGCGCGGTTCCCGGGTGCGGACGTCGAGGTGGTGGACGTGCAGGAGGAGCGGGCGGTGGTCGTGGAGCGCCTCGGCGCACGCTTCGTGACGCCCGCCGCGGCGACGGCCGGGCGCGATCTGGTGTTCCACGCGAGCGCCACGGCGGCCGGTCTCAACCGGTCGCTGGAGCTGCTCGCCCGCGAGGGAACGGTCATCGAGCTGAGCTGGTACGGCGACCGCGAGGTGAGCGTGCGCCTGGGCGCGGCCTTCCACTCCGGCCGGCTGAGCATCCGCAGCAGCCAGGTGGGTCTGGTGGCGCCGGCCCGCCGATCGACCCGCGGCTATGGCGATCGGCTCGCGCTCGCCCTCGAACTGCTCCACGATCCCGCCTACGATGCGCTGATCACCAGCGAGTCCACCTTCGACCGGCTACCCGAGGTGCTCGATGCGATGGCCCGCGGGGACCGGCAGGGGTTGTGTCACGTCGTCACCTACACCGGAGTGTGAGCCTTGTTCAGCGTTACCGTTCGCGACCACATGATGATCGCCCACAGCTTCCGCGGCGAGGTGTTCGGCCCGGCCCAGCGCCTGCACGGCGCGACGTTCGTGGTCGACGCGACCTTCCGGCGGGCCGACGTCGACGCCGACGGGATCGTCGTGGACATCGCGCTCGCCACGGCCGAGCTGCACGCCGTCGTCAGCCACCTCAACCTGCGCAACCTCGACGAGGATCCGGCGTTCGCGGGGATCAACACGACGACCGAGGTGCTGGCCCGCCACATCGCCGACCGCCTGGCCGAGCGCGTCCACGAGGGCGGGCTGGGCGACAGCGCCCGGCAGCTGAGCGGGATCGCGGTGACGCTGCACGAGTCGCATGTCGCCTGGGCCGGTTACGAGCGGCCGCTATGAGTACCGTCCACATAGTCCTGCCGAACGACGTCGACGATCCGGCCCGGCCCAGCGGCGGCAACGTCTATGATCGGCACCTGTCCGCCGGCCTGTCCGCGCTCGGCTGGACCGTGTACGAGCACTCCGCCTGCGGATCGTGGCCCACTCCCTCGGCCCGGGACGTCGCCCATCTGTCCACGATGCTCGCTGCGCTGCCCGACTCGGCGCTCGTCCTCGTCGACGGGCTGGTCGCGTCGTGCGTACCGGCGTCGCTGTTCGAGCGGCTGCGCGTCGTGGTCCTGGTTCACATGCCGTTGCTGTCCGCGTGCGAGCGCGAGGTCCTCACCCGGGTCCAGGCCGTCGTCACCACCAGCACGTGGACCCACGATCTCCTCATTGAGTCGTACGCCCTCCCCGCGGACCGGGTCGGCGTAGCGGTGCCGGGCGTGGACATCGCGGCGATCGTGCCCGGATCGCAAGAAGGTACCCACCTGCTGTGTGTCGCTGCCGTCGCCCCCCACAAGGGCCATGATGTGCTGGTCAACGCGCTGGCATCGCTCGGCGGCGAACCGTGGGAGTGCGTGTGCGCGGGTTCGCTCGATCGTGACCCGGAGTTCGTGGCTGCCTTGGATCCGTTGCCCGGATTGACCTTCGCCGGCCCGTTGACGGGCCAGGCCCTGGCCGACGCGTACGCCGCCGCCGATCTGGTGGTGCTGCCGTCGCGGAGCGAGACCTACGGCATGGCCGTCGTCGAGGGACTGGCGCGCGGGATACCCGTCGTGGCGACCCGGGTCGGCGGGGTGGCCGAAGCGCTCGGCACGGCACCCGACGGCAGCGTACCGGGCATCCTCGTCGAACCCGGCGACCCCGATGCGCTCGCCTCGGCTCTGTGGTCGTGGCTGAGCGACGCCTCGCTGCGGGCGGCGCTGCGGCGCTCGGCGGCCGGCCGGCGTACGCGCCTGACCGGCTGGGATCACACCGCCGCGGCCGTGGCCACCGTACTGTCCACTGTGGCCAATCCCGTCGCGTTTCCGGTGCCGGAGGCGCTGCTGGCGGGCGCTTCCCACGTCAGCGCCGCCTGGTTGAGCCTGCGGGAGGCGGCCGACGCTTCCGCGCGGGCGGTGGGCGTACTCGGGCCGCTGCGGCGCACCCTGACCGGCGGATCCCGCTTGGTGATCCACGATCTGGGCTGCGGCACCGGCTCGATGGCCCGCTGGCTGGCACCGCAGCTGCCCGGACCGCAGCGCTGGGTCCTCCACGACCGCGACCCGGAGCTGCTGGAGCGAGCCGCGATCGACACGCCCGGCAAGGCCTGGGACGGCTCGGCCATCACCGTCGAAACCCGCGAGTCCGACATCACCCGGCTCACCTCGGCCGACTTCGGCGACGCCGATCTGGTGACCGCGTCGGCGCTGCTGGATATGCTGACCCTCGACGAGGTCAACCGGATCGCCGCCGCCTGCGCAGGACGGCCCGCGTTGTTCACGATCTCGGTCGTCGGCCACGTCCGGCTCAGCCCGGCCGAACCGCTCGACGACGTCATCGCCGCCGCGTTCAACGATCACCAGCGCCGCATCGCTGCCGGGCGGCGCCTGCTCGGGCCGGACGCGGTCAGCGCGATCGTCGCGGCGTTCTCCCGGCACGGCGTGACGACCGTCGTCCAGCCCAGCCCGTGGCGGCTCGGCCCCGACGACGGCGAGCTGATCGCCGAATGGCTGCTCGGCTGGGCGGCCGCCGCCTGCGAACAGGATCCGGCGCTGACCGTGCCGGTCCGGGCGTACGCCCACCGGCGGCTGGCGCTGGCGGCGTCGGGCCGGCTCCGCGTGGTGGTCCACCACGAGGACGTGCTCGCCGGATGTGGATGAATCCCGACCCCGCTCAACTTCGGTACACCTAGAACGCACCAGTCACCGGGAGGTTGCCTTGCCCAGCACCGCGACGACCGAGGCGCCTTCGGCCCCGTCCACCTCGGAGCCCGCTAAACCGTCCCGGGCCGGGGAGGTGGGCGCTCGGCGGCCGGGCCGGGCCTGGGCGTGGCTGCGGGTGCTGAGCGGCGTCGCCGTCCTGGTGTTCCTGCTGTGGCACGTCGGCACCGGGCCGTTCCAGCACGGCGTACGGTCGGTGTCGGCCGGGGCCCTCGCCTTCGCGTTCGTCATCGGTGCCATCAGCACGGTCTGCTGCGCGTGGCGATGGCAGCTCGTCGCGGACGGGCTGGGCGTACGCCTGCCGCTCGGGCCGGCGGTGGCGGCGTACTACCGCTCCACATTCCTCAACGTGACGCTGCCCGGCGGTGTCGTCGGCGACGTGCACCGGGCGGTCCGGCACGGGCTCGACATCGGCGACGTGCGGCTGGGCGTACGCGCGGTCGTCCTGGAGCGCCTGGCCGGCTCGGTCGTGCAGATCGCCTTGTCGGTTCTGGTGTTCGCGACGTTCCCGTCGCCGGTGCGGGCGTACATGCCGCTGGCCGTGGCCGGACTGATCGCCGCGATCGTGGCCGTCGTCCTGATCGCGCGGGCCGTGCGCGCCGACCTCCGTCGTGCAGTGCTGTCCCGTCGTCGCTGGATCGGTGTGGTCGGTTCGACCGGTATCGTCCTCGGTGGGCACATCGCGACGTTCGTCGTCGCCGCGCGTACCGCCGGATCGACGCTCGCCCTGCCGCGCCTGGTGCCGCTGGTGCTGCTGGCTCTCCTGGCCATGGTGCTGCCGCTGAACATCGCCGGCTGGGGACCTCGCGAAGGGGTTGCGGCGTGGGCGTTCGCCGCGGCCGGGTTGACGGCGACGCAGGGTGTGGCCGCATCGGTCACCTACGGCGTCCTCGTCTTCGCCGCGAGCCTGCCCGGTGCGGCGGTACTTCTCAGCCGGTGGATCCGCAGGACATTCCACCGATCCGCCGATCAAACCTCGATGCCTCCCGTGCGCGCTTTCGGGGTAGGAGACGCCCATGGGTGATCGCCCCTATGTTCTGCTCAGTTGCAGCATGTCCATCGACGGCTACGTCGACGGCGTGACCGACGAGCGCCTGCTGCTGTCCAACGACGCCGACTTCGACCGGGTCGACGCCGTCCGGGCCGGCTGCGACGCCATCCTCGTCGGCGCGCGTACCGTGCGGCGCGACAATCCCCGGCTGCTCGTACGCTCACCGGTGCGGCAGGCCGGCCGGGTGGCCCGGGGACTGCCGCCGTCGCCCATCAAGGTGACCGTGACCGGCCGCGCCCAGCTGGACCCGTCCGCGAACTTCTTCGCGCTGGGCGACAGCGAGAAGATCGTCTACTGCGCCAGTGCCGCGGTCGACGAGGCTGAAGCCCGGCTCGGCAAGGTCGCCACGGTGGTCGACGCCGGTCAGCCGGTTGACCTGCGGTGCCTGACCGAGGACCTCCACGACCGCGGCGTGCGGCGGCTCATGGTCGAGGGTGGCGGCACGATGCACACCCAGTTCCTGACCGCCGACCTCGCCGACGAACTCCACCTGGTGGTGGCGCCGTTCTTCGTCGGCGACTCGCGAGCCAGCCGCTTCGTCAGCGACGGCCGCTTCCCGTGGAACCCGGACCGCCGGGCGACGCTGGCCGACGTCTGCCAGATCGGCGACGTCGTCCTGCTGCGTTACGCGCTGTCCGAGCGGTTCTGCACCGATTGAGGAGTTCCATGTACACCATGCTGCCCACCGCGAGGGTGCGTACCCAGGTCCCCGTCCCGCTCCGATTCCCGGACGGCTACACCGCACCCGCGCAGCTCTTCTCCTTCCACGGGCTGGTCGACGGCCGCGAGCACATCGCCGTCGGCCTCGGCGACTGGGCTGGCGCCCGGGACCGGGGCGCGGCCGGTGAGACGCCGCCGCTGGTCCGCCCGCACAGCGAATGCCTGACCGGCGACGTGTTCGGCAGCCAGCGCTGCGACTGCGGGCCCCAGCTGCGGGAAGCGGTCGAACGGGTGGCGGCGGCCGGCGGGTTCCTGCTCTACCTGCGCCAGGAGGGCCGCGGCATCGGCCTGTACGCCAAGCTGGAGGCGTACGCGCTGCAGGACTCCGGGCTGGACACCTACCAGGCCAACCTCGCCCTCGGGCACGACGAGGACGAGCGTGACTACACCGTGGCCGCCCAGATGCTGCACGCGCTGGGTGTGGAGCGGATCGCGTTGCTGAGCAACAACCCCGACAAGGCCGGCCAGCTGGCCCGCCTCGGCGTGACGGTGACCGAATGCGTACCGACCGAGGTGCACCTGTCCCCGGCCAACGCCGACTACCTCGCGGCCAAGGCCCGACATGCCGCGCACACTCTCCATGTCCCAACCATCAACTGAGATGCTGGAGGGCGTGGAGCCCGAGACTCAGCCTCCCCGCCGGCCACCGCGCCGCGCCCGTGTGATCGCCGGCCGGGTGCTGACGGCCGTGTGCGGCCTGCTGATCCTGTTCGTGCTCGTGTTGCCCGGCGAGATCGCCGACCTGACTCCGGCCGGGTTCCTGCGCATCCCCCTCGACGGCATCCTCGCCCTGGCCTTGGTGCTCCTGCTGCCGCCGCGCGGCCGCCGTATCGCCGTCATCGCGGTCGGCGTCCTGCTCGGGCTGCTGGCCGTCGTGAAGATCGTGAGCCTGGGCTTCTCCGCCGTCCTCGACCGGCCCTTCGATCCCGTGCTCGACTGGCCGTTCCTGGAAGCCGGACTCAATTACATCCGGCTGTCCAGCGGAGCGGCCACCGCGATCGCCGCCGCTGCTGGGGGCGCGATCGTCGCGGTGGGCGTACTCGTGATGATGGTGATGGCCATCCGGAGAGTGAGCCGCGCCGCGGCCGCGCACCGCACGGTGGCCGGGCGCGCCCTCCTGCCGGTCGCGGCGGTCTGGGTCGTCGTGGCGATCGCCGGTACGCAGCTCGTCGCCGGTACGCCGGTCGCCAGCCACGACGCCTACGACCAGGTCCGCCAGGTCGGCGCGGGCCTGGCCGACCGCAAGGCGTTCGCGGCCGAGGCGGCGGCCGACGCCTACCGGAACACACCGCCCGACCAGTTGCTGACCGCCTTGCGCGGCAAGAACGTGATGATCGCGCTCATCGAGAGCTACGGCCGGGTGGCGTTCGACGATCCGGCGATCGCCGCGCGGATCGATCCGCTTCTAGCCTCCGGGTACGCGCACCTGAAGGCGCTCGGGTACGACGCGCGCAGCGGCTGGCTCGTCTCGCCGACGGCCGGCGGCGGCAGCTGGCTCGCCCAGTCGACGCTGATGTCCGGGGTGTGGATCGACAACCAGCAGCGCTACCGGCAGCTCGTCGCGAGCGACCGGCTGACGCTCAACGGCGCTTTCCGCCGGGCCTCCTGGCGAACCGTGGCCGTCATGCCGGCGACCGTGGCCGCCTGGCCGGAGGGTTCGTTCTTCGGCCTCGACCGCGTATACGCCGCGCGCGACCTGCAATACAATGGCGCCGGGTACGCCTTCAACATGATGCCGGACCAGTACACGCTGTCAGCCTTCCAGCGGTTGGAGATGACGCCGTCGTCGTCTTCCGGCGGCCCACCGGTCATGGCGGAGATCCCGCTGATCTCCAGTCATTCGCCGTGGGAGCCGGTGCCTCGGTTCGTGCCGTGGGACACCGTCGGCGACGGCTCGGTTTTCACCTCCGTGCCGGGCAACGGCGACCCCGCCGACATCGTCTTGCGCCGCGACCGCGACCGCGTACGCGCTGACTACGCGACGGCCGTCTCGTACTCCTTGTCGACACTGTTGTCCTATGTGGAGACGTACGGCGACGACGACCTGGTGATGGTGTTCCTCGGCGACCACCAGCCGTCCACGGTGGTCAGCGGCGTCGGAGCCGGACGCGAGGTGCCCATCACGATCCTGGCCCGGGATCCGGCGGTGCTTTCCCGGGTCGCTTCCTGGGCGTGGGAGCCGGGCCTGCGGCCCGGACCTTCCGCTCCGGTGTGGCGCATGGACGCCTTCCGCGACCGGTTCCTGAGCGCGTTCGGCTCGACCCCGTCGCGCTAACGCCCCATCCCTCCCGGTTGATCATGGGTGGCGTTGGCCGGCGTGTCGACCCCCTCAACCCACATGATCAACGCGGGCGGCGGGTCAGTGTTCGCCGCCGGTGATGGCGTACCAGCCCGCGGAGGTGAGGATCGCGGCCGCCAGGACGGTGAACGCGACTCCACCCGCGACCGGCAGGATCCATCCCTTGAGGCCGGGCTTGGCCAGCACGAGCATCTTGATCGTGAACACGCCGAAGAACAGGCAGCCGAGGGTGGAATGCACGGTCGCCCGCAGGTTGTGGTGCTGGAAGCCGACCCCGTAGAGGCAGTACACGCCGATCGCGACGGCGGTGAAGAACGCGAGCCGCCCCGACCAGCGGTGCAGCGTACCGGTCCAGGGCGGCGCCGCTATTTTGATCTTGCCGTACAGAATCAGGGCGGTCACGATCTGCACCACGACGAACACCGCCGCGACCGCGGCCATCACCACCTTGACCCGAGCCAGGTGTTCGAACCCGCTGATGCCCAGCACGATGCTCTTGCCCTTGTGGTTGACGCCGTAGAGGCCGAGCGCGAGGAACAGCAGGCCACCGCCCAGTATCGGCCACACGAGCCACGAGGACCTCGTGCTCCCCGCGGATGCGTCCGTCATCGGGCCACCACCGTGGGGGCCGCTGCACCGCTGAAGTAACTCCGCGCAGCCTCGTACGCCCGTACGCTCAAGATCGTGACGATCATAGCGATCAGCGCTCCGACCAGCAGCGTGACGATCGGTGACTTGATCTTCATAGGTGACCTCCGGGCGGCAGGTGCATCGATTATCCAGCTCTGGCGGCCGTTGCTCGGGCCGACACGCGACCGCCTCGGCCGCTAGCGGCGTACGCGGTCGCGGATGGCGAGCAGGCCGAGGGCCAGCAGCAGCGGGGCGATGAGGCGTACCGCGAGTTCGATCCAGTCGCCGGCGGGGGTCAGATCGCCACTCGTCTCCCGCAGCACCGATGTCGCCGACCGCATCGTGAACCGCAGCGACTCCCCGAAGCCGGCCGGTGCCGGGAATCCCCAGCGCGCCAGGGCCAGGCTGGCGGCGACCACCACGACGCCCAGGGTCGTGAACGCCCGCCAGGCTCGCTGGCCGTAGCCGGACAGCAGCCAGTAGAGGACGACCAGCAGCCATTCGCCCAGTGAGCTGGCCGCCGGCCGCCAGCGCCGGTTCCGGACGCGGCCCCGCAAGGACCGCCACAGCCCCATGCGGCGTACCTCCATCTCGCCGTAGTAGAAGTCCGACGCCGCCCGCTGGTCCTTGCGGTCCTGCATCATGCTGCGCAGGGCGTGATAGTCCCCTTGTACGCTGTCCGCGGACGGCGCTTCGGCGGTGTCGCCCGGCAGCGCCCAGCGAGCGCGCCGGCGTAGGCGATGCTCGTCGGCGAGGGTGACCCGATGCGTGACCCAGAAGCTGCGTGGCGTCGTGCCCCAGCCGTGCCAGTCGTCGACGGTCAGCTTGTCGAGGTTGTGCGCCCCGGTGAACGAGCAGCGCGAAAGGTCCACATACGACAGACGCAGCAGGCTCAGGTCCGTGCCGACGAGCCGGCCGAGCACCGGCCGGTTCTCCATCCGCCACCGGCTGACGGTCTCCGCGGCCGCGGTCACGGTGGACGGCCCGCTGAGGTCGACCTCGATCATGTCGACCTGGGTCGCGCTCGCGCAGGATATGCGTACGCCGCGGTCGAAGGTGGCCCGGCGCATACCGAGGCGGCCGACGTCGTCGAGTTGCAGCGATACGCGGTGATGGAAGGTGGCCCGGCGCAGGTCCAGCTCCACCGCCTGGATCCCGGACAGGTCGACCGATCCGGTGAACGTCGACCGGGCGAGAACCAGCGTGCCCTCACAGCTGATGTCGGACAGATCCACGTCGCGGTCGAACGACGTGCCGAGGAAGCGCATCCGGTCGCGTACGCGGACGTCGGCGAGGGCCGTGTACGCCTGGAACCGCGCACCGCTGAAGTCGGCGGACTCGATCTCCACGCCACGCATGCGTACGGTGCCCGTGAACGTGGTGCCGACGCAGCGCAGCTGGCCGATCACCACATTGTGCAGCTCCACTTCGGACACCTGTACGCCGCTGAGGTCGAGCCCGCCCAGCACGTGGCGGCCGAGGGCGTCGACCGGGCAACTTTGTACGTAGTGCGGCAGGCAGCGCTCGTCGACCATCGCTTCACCGGAGCACTGGGTGCAGATCGCCACGGCGACACGGTAGACGACGGCCGCGTCCTGATGGGGCCCGGCCTTGACCGGTCCGGCCGAACTGCGCAGGATGGGCGGATGATCGGCGCGGGGGTGGATTGGGCGGCGCTGGAGCACGCGTACGGCCCGGCGACCGACGTCCCGGACGTGTTACACGCCCTGCTGAGTGAGGACCCCGATGCCATCGGCAAAGCACTGAGTTACCTGGACGTAGCGGTGCTGCATCAGGGAACGCTGTACAGCTCGACCGCCCCGGCCGCACTGAGCGTCACATCGCTGCTCGGCGAGGCGCCGGCCGATGTGCGAGAGCAGCTGCTGGAGTGGCTGGCGCGAGCGGCGGAATCGGCGGCCGATCGGGAACCGGACTGTGCGGACGCCGAAGCGGTGCAAGAGTTCCGTTCCCTCAGCGGTGAGTTGCTGGGCGGCGTCCAGCCGTTCGTGGCGGACCCGGACCGCGCCGTGCGCGCAGCGGCCCGGAAAGCGGCCACGTCGCTCATCGGCGCACCGGGTCTGGGGGAGTATCGCGGAGACGTAGTCGCGCTGCTGAACGCGTCCCGCCACGGCCGGCAGCCGGACGAGCGCGCCGACATCGCGATCGCGATCGGTGTGTGCGGCCGGGTGCCGTGGGATCTGCTCGCGGATTCGCACCTCGGTGTGCGTACGTGTGCTGCGCTGGCACCGGTGCTCGATCCGGACCCGGCGGCACTGGACGTCCTCAAGGTTGCCTTGCGGGATCCGCAGGCTGTCGATGCGTGGTTCGACGACGACCTGCCGCAGCTCGCCCGGCCGGTCCGCTACGCCATCGTGGACGCGCTGCTTCGGCGTACTGAGCGCTTCGAGGAGATCGCACCGTTGGCCTGCGCGGTCGCGAGGGTGGCCAGCGGCCGTAGCGTCGCCCATGACTGGGGTCCGCTGCTGCACCGGGCTTTCGAGCGGCGCTACCGACCCGGGCGTACCGTCCTCACGCAACAGCAGCGTGACTTCTTGCGGGTCATCGCGGACAACGACGCCTGCTGGACCGTGCACTCGGCGATCTGGCTGGAACGTGCCGGCTTGCCGGTCAGCCGCGCGGCACTGCGAGCGCTCACGTAGCGGCGATCGGCAGTCCCGGTGAGACGAACGCCTCGCCGCCAGCGGTGATGACTGCCGACTCGTAGCCGTCGAGCGACGCCAGCCAGTCGAGCGCCTTGCGGCCCATCGCGACCGCCGTTGTGGCGTAGGCGTCGGCGACGGCGAGGTCCGCACCCACCAGGGTCACCGAGATCAGCTCGGTGGCGGGCCGGCCGGTGAACGGGTCGACCACATGCTGGCCGCGCTCGTACGTCCCGGAGGTCGCCACCGCCGTGTCCACCGCGTCCAGCACCCACGCGAGCTTCATGCGCTCCCAAGGATGTTGTACGCCCACCCGCCAGCGCCCGCGTACGCACACGTCACCGCCGGCGTTGATGCAATGGTTGACCGAGCCCGCTTCGCTGAGGCGATCCGATGCCACCTGCACCGACCAGCCCTTCACGTAGCCGGAAGGGTCGAGCCGCCCGGTGGCGTACGCGTCGAAGTAGCCGCCGGTGACCTGCCACAGCCGGGCGCACTCGTCGAGCACGTGCCGCAGCACCGGCGAAGCGTCGCCAGTGGACAGTTCGCCGCGGTCGATGCGGTTGACCTCGCTGGTCTCCTTATAGGTGCTGAACCGCTCGTCGACCTCGCGCAGCCAGGCGTACACGCCGTCGGCCAGCTCGCCGAGCCGCGGCGGTGGCAGGGGATCGGCCAGGTCCACGCGGATGGCCGTACCCATGATCTGTTCGACCCGGTGCACGGTCACGCCTTGGCGCTGGAGATCGCGGCGGCCAGCGACCGCTTGTACGCCTCATACGTGTAGGTCGCGCCGGAGACGGAGTCGACATCGGCGCTCTGCGCGGACAGGACGCGGGGTTCGAGCGTGGCGAAGGCGTCGTCGCTGATCGATCGCGACCGTCCGGAGCAGGAACAGGAGGCTGCGACGTCGTCGATGCGCCCGCCGGACACGACGATGGTCACCTTGATGGAGCCGTAGCGCTCGGACACCGGCGGCCCGGCATAGGTGCCGTCGTGCAGGCCGCCGGCCGGTGGTGGCGGCGCCTTGGCGGACTTGGCGGGTTTCGCCGAAGCGGAAGCGGTGGGCCTCAGCGACGGCCGCGGCACCGGACTGGCCCCCGTCGATGGGGCGGTTGCGGGGGCCGCCGTGGCGGATCCCTCGATGGCGGGCACCTCCGTGGCCGTCCCCCCGGTCGCCGCCAACCCGTCCTGGGCCGGGCCGAGCTTGGCGACGATGAGCAGCCCCGTGCCGGCGATCGTCGCGGCGGCGGCGGTCAGCCCTCGGCGCATCGTGGCTCCCTCTCGGATCGGCGGTCAGAACTCGAACGGGTCGACGTGAATCTGGCGGCGGCGTACCCGCAGGCGGCGCAGCGTTCGCACCGACTCTGCCACCAGGCCGGGCGGACCGCAGAGAAACACGTCGCGCTCGGCCACGTCGGGGATGAGCTTGTGCATGCCGTGCGGGGAGAACAGCTGCCGCGGCCCCGGATCGTCGCGCCGCCCGATCACATACCAGACGTACGCCCGCCGCTCGTGCGCGAGCCAGTCAAGTTCCCGCCGGAATACGATGTCGGCCGGAGTGGTCGCCCGGTAGATGAGGATGGTTCCCGACGGCAGGTCCTCCAGCAAGGCCCGGATCGGTGCGATGCCGCTGCCGCCCGCGATCAGCAGGGCACTGCGCTTGACGCTGCGGTCGGCGGTGAACACGCCCGAGGGCCCTTCGGCCACGACGCGCGTACCCGGCCGCAGGCGTTGCAGGGCGGCGGTGTGGTCGCCGACCACCTTGATCGTGAGCCGCAGCCATTCGTGGTTGGGCGCGGCCGACAGCGAGAAGGGGTGGGCCTGCCACCAGGCGCCGCGGCTCAGGAAGCGCCACCGGAAGTACTGTCCGGCTCGCGCCTTCAGGTCGGGTAGCCGCCGTCCGCTGATGTACAGCGACACCATGCCTGGTGCCTCCTCGACGACGTCCAGGATTCGCAAGCGGTGGCGTACGTTCAGCACGAGCGGGCCGATGAGCCGTCCCCAGATCAGGTTGCCCAGCACGAAGGCGTGCAGGCCGATCCAGTACCAGCGGCCGAACCCCGCGCCGAGCTGCTGGCCGCTGGAGAACTGGTGCGCGTACGCGAGGACGACCACGAGGTACGCGCTCAGGTGCAGGTAGTACCACGTTTCGTAAGACATCGTGCGGCGTACGCCCCGGACGCTGATCACGACGATGCCGACCAGGACGGCGGTGGCCGCGGTCGCGCTGAGCATGTCTTCCCAGCCGGTGACCATCTCCCAGCCCTGTGTCAGCAACGGCCGCTGGCTCAGCTGCGAGTACGCCACGATGGTGGTCGCGATGTGGGTCAAGACCGCGAAGAACAGATAACCGCCCAGCTCGCGATGCCAGACCAGTACGCTGTGCGCGCCGATCCACCGCTCCAGCCAGCTCACCCGGCTCATCAGCAGAACTTGGAACAGCAGCACGAAGCCGCCCGCCAGGCCGGTGATCTGACCGGCGGCCAGCAGCGCGTCCCCGGCGGTGCCGATGGATCGGGCCGGCGTACCGAACCACCACAGGGCCAGGCTCAGGCCGAGCAGAGCCCAGAACACGAGAGCGAAGACGGCTCGGCTGCCGCGGCCGGTCCGGCTCGGCGCGAGCGACCGCATCGGCTCCGCGACGGTGCGAGGCACCTCGTCATCAGCGAGTAGCAGGTCGTCGCCGGCCAACGGCGGTTCATTACGGTGCCGTTGAAGCTCTTCGCGGTGACGGTGAGGTTCTTCGCGGTGACGGTGAGGTTCTTCCCTGGGCCATTCGAGTTCTCTGCGCGGCCGGGGAAGTTCCTCGCGGATCGGCGGCAGGTCGGTCAGCGTCGCGGTCGGGGAGAGGCCGAGCCAGGACCGCAGCGACTCGGCGTCCGGCCGGTGCTCCCAGTGATCATCCGACCACAGCGCGTCGAAGCTGCGCAGCTCGGCCGAGCGCCGCGAGTCCGCCGCAGGCGCGGGATCGGGCCGGGCATGGCGGGGTCGCGAGCCTCGCTGAACGGGTGGCTGGCGCATCGCCCCTGTGTCTACCAGGACCCGCACTTTGTGCACAACGCCAAGGGCAATGCCATGATGGCCGGCGTGACTGCTGCCAAGGACGACCTCCACAGCTATCTTCGGCGCGCCCGCGAGGCCCTCGTCTGGAAAACGGAGGGCCTGTCCGAGTACGCCGTCCGCCGCCCGATGGTGCCGACCGGAACCAACCTGCTGGGCCTGATCAAGCACGTCGCCAGCGTTGAAGCCGGGTACTTCGGCGAGACATTCGGCCGGCCGTTCCCCGAACCGCTGCCGTGGCTCGAACCAGACGCCGAGCCCAACGCCGACATGTGGGCGACCGCGGAGGAATCGCGCGAGGGGATTCTGGCGTTCTACCAACGGGTCTGGGCCCACTCCGACGCCACGATCGAGGCGCTCGACCTCGACGCGCCGGGTCAGGTGCCGTGGTGGCCGGCCGAGCGCAACGACGTGACGCTGCATCAGATCCTGGTGCACATGGTGGCCGAGACGCAGCGCCACGCCGGTCACGCCGACATCGTCCGCGAGCTGCTCGACGGCGCGATCGGGATGCGGGCCGACGTCTCCAACCTGCCCGACGCCGATCCCGACTGGTGGGCGAAGTACCGCGACCGGCTCGAAGGCGTCGCCCGCGAGGCGGCCGGCGATGATCTCTAAACGCCCGAACACGCCTAGGGCTGGAAGTCGACTTCGGGGAAGCGGTCCGGCTCGCGGATGAGCAGCGGGCTGGTCCGGCCGCGCAGGTGACGGTCCAGCCACGCCAGCGCGTACGCCCGCAAGATGGCCGTCGCTCGCTGGCCGTCGATCGTACCGAGGGCGAACACCGACGTGAGGTCGAATGTGGACTTGAACAGCGTGAGATCGCTGAAGTCGTTGTGCAGTACGCCGTCGATCACGAAGTGCAGCCGCGGCCCGCGCAGCCGGTCGTAGAAGCCGGCCCACACCGGGTCGGTGGCGCGCCGGTGTCTCGGGTTGCCGGCCAGCAGGAACGGCCGGTCGAGGGCCGGTGAGCCGACCATGTCGCCGTCGAGGGCGACCCCGGCCCGGATACGCCCGTCGGCCGCGATGGCATGGGCCGATGTCATGCTGCCCATCGAGTGCCCGACCGCGGCGACGCCGGCGATGCCGGGCCGGCAGCCGACGCGGTCCAGCACGAACCGCATGTCGTCGACGCGTACGCGCAGCATGAGGCCGGACGGTACGCCGGCGGCGGGCGGCTCGATGCGGCCGTCCGGGAATTCCACGACCGCGTCGAAGGTGTGGTCGATTGCCGCCACGATGTATCCGTGGCTGGCCAGATCCTCCACTATGGCGGTGTAGAGCGCCGCGTTGAAGCCGAGCCCGGGGGAGAACAGCACCAGCGGGTGGCGGCCCGCGACGACGGGTGCGCCGAGCTGGCCGTGGGTCGGGAAGGTCAGCAGATCCGGTGGCAGCGTGCTGCCGGCTTGCGCGTTGAACTGCTCGATCAGGATGCCGGACAGCGCCGGTGACAGGTACGCGAAGTCGGGCGTACGCCGAGCTGCCGTCGGATACAGCAGGCGTACCATCAGTTCGCGGGGCCGCCCGTCGGGGGAGAGCGGGTCGGGCCGGCCCGGATCCACCAGGTGCAAGACGTCGATGCCGACGCGATACGGCCCGGTGGGCGGGGTCAGGGAAAGCGTTGCCGGTGATGCGGCCGGCGCCGCCCACGCGGTCGCGGGCGCCACCGTCGCCAGGGCCGCCCCGGCGACAAGGACGCTTCTGCGGGTCATGGTCATGGCGGTGACGCTAGGCATCGACGATCGGCGTCACATCGCCGCCGGGAGCGGTTTCGCATGACCCTGCGGTAGTAGCACTGTGGTGGGGTTCGTGGCGGCCGGTTCCGTGGCAGACTTTCGCCATGCACCGGCTGCACGCCCTGGCCCAGCGGGTGGGCGGCTGGCCCGACCTGCCGGTGGTGGCGGCCGTGCTGCTGACTCTCGCGGCGCTCGTCGAGGTGAACGCGGTCGGCCTGAACGGTGCCGACTCGGCGACGGCCGCCGCGCTCGCCTTCTCGGGAACGGCTCCGCACGTCCTCAGTGGCCGGTACCTGGCCGTCGCGGCGGTCGTCGTGTGCTCGGCCGCCGGCACCTGGTTCGCCTTCGACGGTACGCTCGCCGTAACCGTCCTCATCGGACAGTTATGGATGGTGTACCGGATCGCCGGGGCGTACAGCCGTCCTTGGCTGGCACTGGCCCTGGGCCCATCGGCGGCCAACGCGGTGTACCCCTTCGCGAACGGCCCGGCTCAGGAGGCGGTCATCATCCTCGGGCTCGGTGTGGTCGCGGCCATCCTCGGCGACGCGATGCGCCAGCGCCGGCTGGCGATCGCCGAACGCGACGTCGCCCGCGACGAGACCGCGGAGGCGCGGCGGGACCAAGCCGTCCTGGCCGAACGGTCGCGCATCGCCCGGGAGCTGCACGACGTCGTCGCCCATCACGTGTCGATGATGGTCGTGCAGGCCGAGACCGCCCGCGTCAGTACGCCCGGCTTGACGCCGCCCGGTGCCCGCGGATTGGAGTCCATCCGCGACACCGGCCGTGAGGCATTGTCGGAGCTGCGCCGGGTGCTGGGGGTGCTGCGGTCACCGGACTTGGCCGGCGAGCGGGCGCCGCAGCCCGGCCTCGACCAGATCGCCGGCCTCGTCGAAGCGGCCGCGGCCGCCGGAGTCCGCGTCCGGTTGCGGCGCGAAGGCGGCGTACGCCCGCTGCCGGCCGGTGTGGAGCTGTGCGCGTACCGGATCGTTCAGGAGGCGCTGACGAACATCCGGCGCCACGCACCCGGCGCGGCAGCCGACGTCGTCCTGCGCTTCGGCTCGGCGGAGCTGTCCGTCGAGGTCCGCAACGACGGCCCAGGATCATCGGGCCCAGGATCATCTTCGGAGATGGGATCGGGGTTCGGCATCGTCGGCATGCGGGAACGAGCGGCCCTCGCCGGCGGCCACCTGTACGCCGGCCCCGCACCGGGCGGCGGCTTCGAGGTCGTGGCGGATCTGCCCCTGACCGCGGTCCCGGCGAGCCCGGCCGCGGTCCCGGCGAGCCCGGCAGCGGTCCCGGCGAACCCGGCTCCGGTTCAGGAAAACGTGGCTCCGGTTCAGGAAAACGTGCCCACGATCCCCACCGGCGGGGGCGGTAGATGACCATCCGGGTCGTGGTCGCCGACGACCACGAGGTGGTCCGCAGCGGCTTCGCCACGATGCTGCGTACGCAGGCCGACATCGAGGTGGTCGGCGACGCGGCCGACGGTGCCGAGGCGGTGCGGCTATGCCGGCGGCAGCCGGTCGACGTCGTCGTCATGGACATCCGCATGCCCGTCCTCGACGGGATCGAGGCGACGCGGAGCATCACCGCCGAGGGATCGTGGCCCCGCGTTCTCATCCTGACGACGTTCGATCTCGACGAGTACGTTTACGACGCGCTGCGGGCCGGGGCGAGCGGCTTCCTGCTGAAGGACGTGACCACCGACGAGCTGGCGTCGGCCGTACGCGTGGTGGCGGCCGGGGATGCTCTGCTCGCACCGGTCATCACCAAACGGCTCATCGCAGCGGTGGTCCGGCTTCGGCCCCGCGGACCGGTGCCGGCGCCCCTCGCGCCCCTGACCGCCCGGGAGACGGAGGTCCTGCTGCTGATCGCCGAAGGACTGTCCAATACGGAGATCGCCGGACGGCTGGTCATCAGCGAGGACACCGTCAAGTCCCACGTCGGCCGGATCTTCGTCAAGCTCGACGTCCGCGACCGAGCGCAGGCCGTCGTGTACGCCTACGAGTCGGGTCTGGTCGTACCGCGCGGCCGGTAAGGGTGCCACGACCCGGGTCACCCCTTCCGCTAAGTTGGTTTGGACGCCAAACTATAGAGCCATGAGACAGCTGAAGGTTTCCCGGCGCGGCCTGCTCACGGCCGGTGCCATCGGCGCGGCCGCCTCCACCGGCGCGCTGGCGAGCCCGGCCCTCGGCCGCCCGCCGTCGGGGTATACATGGAGCAACGTCGAGATCGTCGGCGGCGGCTTCGTCCCCGGCATCGTCTTCAACCAGTCCGAACCGAACCTGGTCTACGCCCGTACCGACATCGGCGGGGCGTACCGGTGGAATCCCGGAACGGGGCGGTGGGTCCCGCTCCTGGACTGGGTGGACTGGGACCGCTGGGGCTGGACCGGCGTCGCGAGCCTGGCCACCGACGCCGCGGACCCCGACCGCGTGTACCTCGCGGTCGGCACGTACACGAACTCGTGGGACCCGAACACCGGCGCCGTGCTGCGGTCACGCGACCGCGGCCGCACGTGGAAGGCCGCCGTGCTGCCGTTCAAGCTCGGGGGCAACATGCCCGGCCGCGGTCAAGGTGAGCGCCTGGCCATCGATCCGCACCGCAATGAAAACCTCTATCTGGGTACGCCCAGCGGAAACGGCCTGTGGCGCAGCCGGGACCACGGGGTGACCTGGTCGGCAGTGGACAGTTTCCCGAACCCCGGCACCTACCAGGCCGACCCGAACGACACCAGCGGCTACTCCAGCGACATCCAGGGTGTGCTGTGGGTCGTGTTCGATCCGCGGACCGGCAGCCGCAAGCGCAAGACGCAGCACATCTACGTCGGCGTCGCCGACAAGGCCAGCCCGCTCTACCGGTCGACCGACGGCGGTGCGACCTGGTCGGCGGTCCCCGGTACGCCCACCGGATACCTGCCGCACAAAGGCGTCCTCGACCACGCGGGCGGCTTCCTCTACCTGGCCACGAGCGACACCGGCGGACCCTACGACGGCGGCACCGGCCAGGTCTGGCGCCTGGACCTGGCGACCGGGGTGTGGACCGACATCACGCCCGAGGTGTCGGGCTGGGGCTACTCCGGGCTGACCATCGACCGGCAGAACCCGGACACCATCATGGTCGCTACGCAGATCGCTTGGTGGCCGGACGTCGTCTTCTTCCGCAGCACCGATCGCGGCGCGACGTGGACCCGCGCCTGGGACTGGGGCGCGTGGCCGAACCGGATCAAGCGGTACGCCATCGACATCACCGAGGCGCCCTGGCTGACCTGGAACCAGACGCCGCCGCTGCCGGAGGAGGCACCGAAGCTCGGCTGGATGACCGAATCCCTGGAGATCGACCCGTTCGACTCCGGCCGGCTGCTCTACGGCACCGGCGCGACCATCTACGGCACGGGCAACCTCACCGACTGGGACGCCGGCGGGACCGTCCACATCGCAGTGACCGCTCGCGGCCTGGAGGAGACCGCGGTGCTCGACCTGATCAGCCCGCCGGCCGGGGCGCACCTGCTGTCGGCCGTCGGCGACGTCGGCGGCTTCGTCCACCACGACTTCGCCAACCCGGGCCTCATGTACGCCAACCCGACGCACGGCAGCACGACGAGCCTGGACTACGCGGGCTCGGCGGCGGCCGTTATTGTCCGCGTCGGCAACCCGACGAGTGGCACGAGGTTCGGCATCTCCCGCGATGGCGGCGCGACGTGGACGCCCGCGGCCACGCAGCCGGACGGGATCTGGGGCGGCGGGCGGATCGCAGTCAACGCCGACGGCACCCGGGTGGTCTGGTCGCCCGACGGTGCGGCGGTGGCGTACTCGGCCGATGACGGTGCAGCGTGGACACCCAGTGCCGGCCTGCCCGCCGGTGCTGGTGTCGAGTCGGACCGAGTGAACCCATCGGTCTTCTACGCCTTCAGCGCTGGCGTGTTCTATTCCAGTTCGGACGGTGGTGCGACCTTCACGCCAACGGGTGCGGCGGGGCTGCCGGCCGAGGGCGACGTCCGGTTCAAGGCGCTGCCCGGCGTGGCCGGCGACGTCTGGCTCGCGGGCGGCAAGCCCGATGCGGCGTACGGGCTGTGGCACTCGGTCGACGGCGGTGCCTCGTTCACCCGGCTGCCGTCGGTGCAGGAGGCCGACAACATCGGGTTCGGCAAGGCGGCGCCGGGGTCGGCGTACCCCGCGTTGTTCAGCAGCGCCCAGGTTCGCGGCGTACGCGGCATCTTCCGCTCCGACGACAGCGGGAACCGGTGGGTGCGGGTCAACGATGACCGCCACCAGTACGCCTGGACCGGTGCGGCCATCACCGGTGACCCACGCGTCTACGGCCGGGTTTACGTGGCCACCAACGGGCGCGGGATCATCCTCGGCGAACCTCAGTAGGGACTACTCGGCATCACCGGCCGCGGGCGGAGCGGAGCAGGGAGCGCAGCTGCGTTCGGCCGGTGATGCCGAGTTTCGTGTACGCCCGCGCGAGATTGTTGTTGACCGTCGGTACGGCCAGCCCGAGCCGGTCGGCGATCTCGGCACTGGTGTGGTGGGCGGCCAGCAGCACCACGTCACGCTCGCGCGGGCTCAGGACGCTGATGATGTCGGACGGCTGCAGCAGTGGCGTACGCACTTCGGGGAAGGCGGCGCTCAGTTTGGCGGCTTCGGCCGCGGCCAGCTCCGCCTTCGCGAACCGGCCGCTGCGCCGGTGCCGCCGGGCCGCCGCTGTATACGCCTCGGCGGCGTGCAGGTCGTACCCGCGGATGAGGAATTCCTGCGCGGCGGTTTGCAGATCCTCGGCGCCGTTGTCCGACCGCAGCGCCCGGGTCGCCAGCGCGGCCACGCGCGCCAGGCCGTCGTCGATCTCGTCGAGCCGAGCCGGATCCGGCTTGCCGCCCAGCCGGGCGAGGTCGTAGAGGGCCAGCGCCTCGACCGCCGGCATCTGAGCCTCCCGGGCCAGTTCGGCCGCGAGGGCGGCGGCTTGCAGCGCGGCCGGCAGATCGCCGCGGGCGTACGCGAACCAGGCACGCCACGTCTGAATCCACGGCAGCAGGACGCGGTTGGACGTGTGGATGCGGGCGTCGGCATCGGTGAGGAACAGGTCGGCGTCCGGATCACGGCGCAGAGCGGCCGCGGCCGCGCGGGCCACCTGGCAGCAGTGTGCCAGCCGGAAGGTGTCGTTGACGGCGAACCCGGCGTGCGCCTCGTCCAGCAACCGGTGCGCCTCGTCGGCGTGCCCCCGGGTGAGCGCGGTCAGGCCGCCGAACAGCGCCCAGCCGGGTTGCATCATGGCCGCCGCGCCGCCCTGCATCGCCAGCTCGTAACCGGCCGACGAGATGTGCTGCGCCTTCAGCGGCCGGCCGCCGGCCAGCTGGGCCATGCAGGCGCCGATCGCGATCTCGAATGCGCCCCACGGGACGGTGTCCAGGTGAGCCGCCGCGATCGGAGCGTAGCTGCGGTACGCCGCCTCGGAGTCCTCGACGCGCCCGAGGAAGCCGGTGGCCGCAACGGCGGACGCGGCCGCCCAGATGACCGCCTTCGGCTCGCTCTGCGGATTGTCGAGTACGCCCGCCGCGGAGCCGACCGCATCGGCGCACCGGGCGTCGAAGAACAGCAGCCACGACCGGGATGCCCGCACGAGGTTCTGGTCGGCGAATTCGTCCATCATGGACAGAGCCGAGTCGATGTCGCCGGCGCCCCAGTACAGCGTCTCGGCCCGGGTCACCACCCACTCCGCCTGGTCGGCCGGGTCGGCCGGGGGATCGCTGGGCAGCACCAGCGCGGCTTCCTGCGTACGCCCCTGGTAGGCGAGGATCTCGGCGAGCACGCGGTCGGCTTCGGCACCGGGCTGCGCCGCCCGGGCCGCCCGCGCCAGCCGCCCGGCGAGCTGCAGATCGGCCTGGCCGATGGCGAGCCGGGCCCCGTCGAGGATCACGTCGGGCCGGTGGACGACGCCCGCCTCGACCTGCCAGATGGCGGCCTGCAACACGTCGCCCCGGCGGCGCAGCGGCGTGGCGAGCAGGGCGTCGGCCAGCCCGCGATAGGTCCGCATCGCGCGGGAGATGGTCAGGTGTCCGCGTACGACCTCGCCGTAGAGCGGGTGGTCGAGGCGGACCAGGCGGCGATCCCCGGACTGCTCCACCGCGATCAGGCCACGGTCCTCGGCCTCGGTCACCGCGCCGAGCCCGACCAGACGGTCCAGAATGGACACCGGTAGCGGCTCAGCGCAGGCGACCAGCTCGACGACCCGGCGGCTTCCCGCGTCGAGCTGGGCGACCCGGGAGGTGATCATGTCGGTCAGGCCGCCACGCCGGCCGCCGTGCAGCAGCTCGCGCAGGGCTAGGGGATTTCCGTCGGCCAGGTGGTGCAGGCGCCGCCGGGACTGCGCGGTCAGCTCCCGGTCGGCATGGTCGATGAGCCGATCGACGGCGTCGTCCGGCAGGCGCGGGAGTTCGAACGTCAGGCCGTGGTCGTCGGCGGCCAGGCGCACCAGCGCGTCCGCCACGGGCTCGCCCGGCCGGGCGGTCATGACGACGAAGGCGAGCCGCTGCCCGGCCAGGTAGGCGATCAATGCCGCCGACGCGTCGTCGAGCAGGTGCGCGTCGTCCACGACGGCAACCACCTGATCACGAGCGCCCCAGGCCCGCAGCCGCCGGGCCGCCGCGCGCATGACCTCGACCGAGCCGCCCAGCGCCGCACCGTCGGGCACGAGCGGTGCCACGGCGCCGAACGGCACCGCCGCGCCGGCCCGGGTCGCCGTCACCCAGCAGGTACGCGCGTCCAAACTGGACGCCGCCTCGCGCGCCAACCGGGTCTTACCCATGCCGGCCGGCCCGGTGATGAGGATGATATCCACATCGGACTCGGCGTACGCCGACCGGATCTTCTCCTGCTCCGCCTCGCGTCCCTCGAACGGCCACACCTCGTGCCTCCCCGATAGCGCCGTCGATCGTCTACCTCAGGGCTTGCTCGATGGTGATGAGTGGCCACCGACCGTGGCCCGTTGCCAAGGAGCCCCGATAGATATTCGCGGGAGTCGCCCCTCAGGATGGGTTCCACCGAAGATTTGCCGGAAAAATGGCCATTTGGCTAGGTCAATGAAGCTAATCTGGCGGACCGCCGAGCTTGGACTCCACCATCGTGGACCAGCGGCGGGACCGGGACAACCGCACTCGACCCGGATATTGCCCGGACATCAGCGATCAGGGATGATCCACCAAGGCGCCGGCCCCTCCCCCGAACGAGGGAGGGGCCGGCGGATTGGTATTCAGCCGTCGTGGTGCGAAATCTCAGCGGTCGCAGCGCGAGATTTCAGCCGCCGCCGAGCTGGGTTTCAGCCGTCGTCGCGGGCGAGGTTGAGGCGCCAGATTCCGCGCCCGTAGGTCGCGGCGTACAGCGTGTTGGTAGCCGCGTGGTACTCGATGTCGTTGACCGGAGCCCGGGGAATGCCGTTGCCGAGCCGCAGCCACCGGATATTCGGGTTCTGGCCACCGGCGCTGGCGACGTTGGCGATGAACACGCCCAGATCGCTGGCGACCATGATCCGGTTCGGGTTGAGCGGATCCACGATGACGTCCTGCGTGGGCGCGAGCGGCAGGTTGGCGCTGATGTCTGTCCAGTGTGCACCACCGTCGGTCGTACGCAGAACGTGAGCGTTGTTGTCGGCGTTGCGCAGACCCGAATACGTCACGTACGCCGTGTTCGCGTCGGTGGGGTCGACCGCGACGCGGGTGACCCACCGGATCGGCAAGGCCGGATCGGTGAACCGGGTCCAGGTCGCGCCGAGGTCCTTCGAGCCCCACAGCCAGCCGTCGTCGGTGCCGGCGTAGATGACGTTGGGGTTCGTCGGCGCCACGGCGACCGTGGTCAGGGTGCCGAACGGGTACGACGGGTCGGTGCCCGACTCGGGGTTGCTCAGGCTCGGGCTGATCACCGTGAACGTGACGGCCCGGTTCGTGGACCGGTTGAGCAGGTTGCCGCCGTAGTACACAGTGGATGGTGTGGCCGGGTCCAGCACGACCGGGGTCTGCCAGTTGCGGCGGTTCGCCGTGGTCGCGTTGGTGAAGCCGGTGCTGTTGTTGCCCGCGTTCACCGAGCGGGAGCAGTTGCCGAACTGCGAGCAGGCGTACACGAAGTTCTGGTCGCTCGGGTCGATGACGGTGTAGAGGCCGTCGCCGCAGCCGCCGTACGAACCCCAGTTCCCGGTCACGACCCCGGCCGAGTTCCACGACCGCAGGCAGCCGTTGTCCTGCGTACCGCCGACGATCCGGGTGGCGTCCTGCTCGCTGACGTCGACCGAGTAGAACTGCGTCCACGGCTCGTTGAGCGCCTCGACCCAGCTGCCGTTGACGCCGTTGGCCGTCGAGAAGTAGGCGCCGCCGTCGTTGCCCTGGTACACCCGCCCCGGTGTGGTCGGGTCCCACGCCATCGCGTGGTGGTCGACGTGCAGGGCGGTCACGTTGGCCCAGGTGGCTCCGCCGTTGGTGGAAACCCGCAGCTGTACGCCGGCGACGAAAAGCCGGTCGGCGTTGGCCGGATCGATCCAGATCTTCGAGGTCCAGACGGTGTCGCCGCCGGGGTTGGCGTGGGTCATCGTCTGGAACGTGGCCCCGCCGTCATCCGAGCGGTAGAAGCCGCGGAAGCCGCGCTGCGTCGGCCCGCCGCCGTTCTGGATCTGCGACCAGTTGCCGGTGGAAATGTAGATGCGGTTGGGGTTGTTGGGCGCGATCGCTACGCCCATGCGGGCCTGCGCGACCGTCGTGGTGCTGGTGCTGGACGCGAGGCCGATCGCGTCACCGGGGGTGAACGAGGTGATCCGGTCGTTGTCCAGCCGCGTCCACGTGGCACCGCCGTCGGTGGTCAGGTAGATGCCCGTGCCGGGGCCGGTGTAGCAGCGGCACAGCGCCTCGCGGTGGTGCTCCCACATCGGTACGAACAGCTTGTCGGGGTTGACCGGATCCATGGCGATGTCGGTCGCGCCGGTGAACCCGTTCAGCCCCGCGAGTACGCGCGTCCAGTGGGCGCCGTAATCGGTCGACTTGTACAGCCCGCGTACGCCGTCCGGCGCGAACAGCGAGCCGCCGGCCGCGGCGTACACAATGGAGGGATTGGCCGGGTTGAAGCGGATGGCGCCGATGGTGCTGGACCCTTCGAGCCCGGTACGCGTCCAGGTGGCACCGTGGTCGGTGGACTTGTAGAGGCCGTCGCCGCCGTAGCTGAGGCTGCCGCCGCCGGGGTTGACCTCGCCGGTGCCGACCCAGACGTCGCCGTTGGGCGCTACCGTTACCGCGCCCAGCGACTGCGGGAAGTCGTCGGGCCACGACTTGGTCATCGTGACGCCGCCGTCGGTGCTCTTCCACAGGCCGGCGGTCGCGACGGCGACGAAGACCGTACCCGGCTGGGTGGAGTCGGGAGCGATGTCGGTGACCCGGCCGCCGACATTGGACGGTCCGGCCAGGTGCCAATCGGGATCGACCAAGCCACGCACGTCGCGGGGGATCGCGGCGGCTTGCTGCGCGGCCAGTTCGAGGTCCCCGGTGGTGATGACGTCGCCGGGGATCTGGCGGGAGTCGAGCAGGCCGTCGCGGACCTCGCCCTCCTCTTCCTCGCCTTCCTCCTCTTCGCAGTTGGTGCCGAACTCCGGGTCGTCCGCGTCGCAGGCGGGAATGTCCTCGTCTTCCTCGTCATCCTCGGCCATGGCCACGCCGGGTCCGATGCCGAGGGCGGGCAGCGGCTGGGCCGGCGCGGCCAGGGTCATGGCGACGGCCAGACCCATGACGGCCAGGATTCGCATGGTTCTGGTGAGCATAGGGCTCCTCCATCCGTCGGGAACGCCGAAGCCGGGGTGCGCTCCGACGCCACCCCGATCTGTGTCCCCCAACGGTCAGTACGAGCCTCGACGGCCGCGGGCGCTACCCAGGCGCCGGCCGGCGTGGATCGCCCCAGGTCCGGCGTACTGCCACAAACCATGTCCGGGCCAGCCTAAAACCGCCATCCGTGATCGTCAATGCATTTGGCATGTCGGGCGCGCTCGGTATGCCGGGTGTGTGGGGGTGGCAGGCAACCTCGGGATAGCCGCCGTGTGTCTGGATGGCATGGGGACCGCCCGCTGGGAGGCACCGCGCGAGTTCGACGACTTCATCCGCGCGCGGCACGCCGTGCTGCTGCGGTTCGCCCACGTGCTCAGCGGCGACCCGCATCAGGCCGCGGATCTCGTTCAGGACGCGCTGGAACGCACCGGCCTGGCCTGGCGGCGGCTGCGCAGCGACGACCCGGAGGCGTACGTGCGGCGGGTCATCGTGAACACCTACATCAACGGCGTACGCCGGCGGCGCCGGGAGCGGCTGACGGACCGGCCGCCGGAGACGGCATACGCCGATCCGCAGACCCGGGATGAAGCCCTGTGGCGGCTGCTGGGTACGCTGCCGCGCCGCCAGCGGGCCGTGGTGGTCCTGCGGTTCTATGCCGATCTGTCCGAACGGGACATCTCGGTGCTCCTGGGGTGCACCGTCGGCACGGTGAAGAGCACGAGTTCGCGGGCGCTGGCCAAGCTGCGGGTGGCCCTGTCGCAACCGGCGCAAGGAGATGACGGCCGTGGCTGACCTCGAAGACGACCTGCGCCGGGTGCTGTCCGATCCGGCGTACGCGCTGCCGCCGTGGCCCGACGCCGTCGAGCGGATCCGCAGCGGCATGCGGCGCCGGCATGGGCGCCGGCTGCTGACCCGCATCTGGACCGGAACGGCTGCCGTCGTCGCGGTGCTGTCGGCGACCGTGGGGCCGTCGCTGCTCTCCACCGACCGGTCGGCGCCGCTGCCGAGTCCCGAGGTGATCCCGTGGCGCGACCTGCCGTACGCCGACCCGCCGGTGCCGTCCCTCGTAGCCCGTCCGGCCGCGACCACCTGCCAAGCGGCGGATCTGCGGCTGGTGTCGGTCGAGACGGACGGTGCCGGGGGTACCATGTTCCACACCATCCGGCTGCGCAACGACGGGACGGCGGCCTGCACTCTGCCCGGACGCCCGCAGCTGCGCGGCACGATCCGCGGGCGTACGCGCACCATCGCCACCAAACCCAGCAATCGGGATCTGTACGCCGGAACCGTGCCGGCGACCATCGAGCCCGACGAGGCGGCCGACGGGATGTTCGAGACCTACGGCGGGTGCCTCGACGGCCGGGCCGAGACGGTCTACACGGCGATCCGGGTGGTGTCCGGCGACGGCGAGGTGCGCGTACCGGGCGAGATCGACGCCACCTGTGGTGTCGGGGTGGGGCAGTGGCACCGCTTCACGGAGCAGCCCGGCGAGGAACCCCCATCGTTGCTGGTGACTCTGACGGCTCCGCCGACCGCGAGACTCGGTTCCGATCTGTCCTTTGTGGTCACACTGACCAACCCGACGGGGCGGACGGTGGCCCTTGATCCGTGCCCGAACTACATGATGAGCGTGTCGCTGAAGATCGTGGCCGTCGGCAGTCACCAGCTCGACTGCACGGACGGGCAGGGCCAGACCCGTATCGTCGCGGCCGGTGCGTCGCTGTCGTTCGCCATGCGGCTGCCGCTGGCGCTCGGTGAGGCGATCTCGCCCGGTCCCGGCCAGGTCGGGCCGGCCCAGCTCACGTGGTCGATGGGCGTCACGAGCGCGACCGTGGACATCACGATCCTCGCGTGACGCACGGTCGCTTGGCGTACGGCTTGCTTACGGCCAGGCCGATAGGCGTACGCCGCCCGGACCGACCAGCTCCACGGAGGCGATGTCGGTCACGGGCCGGACCAGCCGGTATCCGTCCATGCCCACGCCGCCCTCGACCTCGCACACGTCGCCGGTGTAGGAGACGCCGTCCCGGTCGTGCACGATCATGTCGTAATCCCCGTCGACCGGCGCCTCGGCGAGGCTGACCACCAGCCACGACGGGTGGCCTTGGTAGATGAACACGGTGCCGGCCCGGGATCCGACGGTGGTGGTGAGCGGGATCGCGGTGAACTGCTTGCCCCCGGCGAGTTCCATGGTCGCCCGCTGATCGTGCGCCACTTCGCGATCGTCCGCGGTGACCTGCCATACGGCGGCGGCACCGAAGGCGGCGCCGACGACGGCCGCGGCCAGGCTGAGCAGGATTCTCCGGCGCATGCGCCGGGGTTTCGCGTGGCTGTCCGCGGAGAGCCGGGCGATGACGGCCGACTCGAATCCGGCCGGCGGCTCGCGGTCGGGTGCGAGGCTCAGCAGGTCGTCGGCGGCCCGGGTCAGGTCGGCCAGCTCCTGCCGGCAGCGGCTGCAGCCGACCACGTGCTGGAGGACGAGCGCACGCTCCGCGCCTACGACCGCACCGGTGGCCAGCTCGGCCAGGTCCTCCTCGCGCCGGTGCTCAATCACCGTTCACCTCCATCCGTCGGCGCAGCCGCTCGACGGGCGGCGGAGGGCGGCGCGGATCTGCTCGCAGCACCACCCTCCGGCCCAGGAGCCGTCCGTCCAGCCAGCGGGGCGACCAGGTCGTCGGGTGCGTATGGATGCCGTGGCGGGCCCGCACGACGTCGATCGCAGCGTTGCGAGTGACCGTCAGCAGCCACGTACCCACCGCGCCACAGCACGGCCGGAACCCCACCATGATCAGCGCCAGGCCGAACACCCGGGCTTGGAAGCGGCGTACGAAGGCCGTGGCGGTCTGCGGATCGCCCGCCGCGATGCCCGCCAGCAGACCTTCGTCCGTCACTGCCATATCGGGTACTACGGAACGCAGGCGGTATCTGGTCTTCGCTTGTGACGTCAATCTCGGATCCCGGCTTGTCCTTCGACGACAACGTCGACGACTATTTGATCGTGGAATCGACCGAAGTCCGGCGTTACAACCGGCGTACGCGCTGGCTTCACGCGGGCGTCTATGTCACGGTGCTGATCCTGCTGGCGACCGGCTGGTGGCTGGCGGCCGGGCAGGAGGGTGAGCCCAGCCCACTCGCCCAGCTGACCGGTGTCCCCGATCCGACCGTGCACCTATGGACCGGCTGGGTCCTGACCGGGCTCGCGGCGCTGGCCGTCGTGATCGGACTGCGCGGCGTCCGGACGTTCGTCGCGGAGTCGATGCGGTTCGGCCGCGCCGATCTGCGATGGTTCGTACGCTGGCCGGCCGCGCTCATCACGGGCCGGTTCGCCCGCCACGACGGTCACTTCGACCCGGGACAGCGCATCGCCAACATCATCATGACCCTGCTGCTGGCCACGCTGACCGGCAGCGGGATCGGCCTCAGCTACGTCGTCGGTGGACCGCAGTTCGTCGTGCTGCGTGAGATCCACCGGTGGGCGACGTTCCTCCTCACACCCGTCCTTATCGGACATATCGTGATCGCCTCCGGTGTCCTGCCCGGATACCGGGGTGTCGCCCGAGCGATGCACTGGGGCGGCCGGCTGCGCGTCGAGGTGGCTCGGCGGCTGTGGCCGGGCTGGACCCGCGACCACCACGATGACGTGCAGCCGGACGGCGTGCAACCTCCGGCTCGGTCTGGGCGGTCTTTATAGCGCCGCCCAGTGTGGGGAGGAAGCCATGCGCCGCCGGTCCGTGATCCTGCTGCCCGCTGTGAGCCTTGCTGCCGCCTGCGACCCGGCACCGGCACCGTCGCCGTCGAGCGTCCCGGCTAACCCGTCGCCGCTGCCGACCGGCGAGCCGCCGACGGTGACGCTGTTCCACTCCACGCACCTGGACGGGGAATGGGTCACGCGCGGGGGCGTCACCTTCGCGCACTATGCCGGCGTACTCGCTC
>Ga0114129_10000965_pt1 | contig 37582 bp, 27 predicted proteins | sample RhiMetdeltSRZDD1_FD_80071 | JGI IMG/M metagenome (GOLD analysis project Ga0114129, IMG submission 80071) | Populus rhizosphere microbial communities from Tennessee, USA - Rhizosphere MetaG P. deltoides SRZDD1 (version 2) (version 2) | ecosystem: Host-associated > Plants > Roots > Rhizosphere >...
GAGCTGACGGGCGTCCTCGGCCTGGCGCAGTCGGGCGTCTCGAGGCACCTCGGCCTGCTGAAGGAGGCCGGACTCGTCCGCGAGGAGCGCGACGGCGGCTTCACGTACTACCGTCTCGGGCCGGCGCTCGAGCGCGGAGCCGACGGCGCGGACGCGACGCCGCTGGCCGAGACGCTGCGCGCGCAGTTCGACTCGGCGGACGACGCGACGATCCGGGCGGACGATGCGCGGCTGCAGGAGGTGCTGCGGCTGCGAAAGGAGAACTTCGACGTCCACGCCGGGCCCGATACCCGCGACGCACGGCAGCTCGTGCCCGGCCGCAGCTGGGCCGCGTGGTCGCGCGCCCTCGGGCTGCTGATGCCGCCGCTGACGGTTGCCGATCTCGGCTGCGGCGAAGGGTACCTCACGATCGAAGCGGCGCGATGGGCGTCGCGCGTGATCGCAGTGGATCGATCGGCGCTCGTCCTGAAGCGGGCGCGCGCGCTCGCGAAACGCCGCCGCGTGTCGAACGTGATTTGGAAGAAAGGGGAGCTCGACAGGCTGCCGATTCGTGACGGGTCGATCGACGTCGCGATGCTGTCGCAGGCGCTCCACCATGCGCACAATCCGGCGCGCGCGATTCAGGAAGCCGCCCGCGTCACGGTGCCGGGCGGACGCGTCCTCGTCCTCGACCTTCGCGAGCATCGGGAGGAATGGGTGCGCGTGAAGCTCGGCGATCGGCGGCTCGGATTCCCCGACGACGAACTGAAGCAGATGCTCGCGGGCGCGGGCCTTCGCGACGTGAAGGTCGGGGTCGGCGCGCGCAAGGCCGGCGATCCGTTTACGGTGCTGGTCGCCGCGGGCACGAAACCCGAACCGCAAGGCTCACGACGGACACTCGAACCACTAAGCTCACGAAGAGCACAAAGAGAAGGACCTTGACAACGCGAACGAGGCTCGATCAGCTGCTCTCATCACGCATCCTGGTTCTGGACGGCGCGATGGGGACGATGGTGCAGCGGCACAAGCCGACCGAGGCCGACTTTCGCGGGGCGCGCTTCGCGCACCATTCGCACGACCTGAAGGGCGACAACGATCTGCTGGTCCTCACGCAGCCCGACATCATCGCCCGGATCCACCGGCAGTATCTCGACGCCGGCGCCGACATCATCGAGACGAGCACGTTCAGCAGCACGGCGATCGCGCAGGGCGACTACGGCCTGCAGTCCGTCGTGTACGAGCTGAACGTCGAGGGCGCGAAGCTGGCGCGCGCGGCCGCGGACGAGTACACGGCGCGCACGCCCGATCGTCCGCGATTCGTCGCGGGCTCGATGGGCCCCACGAACCGGATCCTGTCCATCTCGCCGGACGTCAACAACCCGGCGTTCCGCAACATGACGTTCGACGAGCTGCGCGCCGCGTACAAAGAGCAGCTTCGCGGCCTCATCGACGGCGGCTGCGATCTGCTGCTCTTCGAAACGATCGTCGACACGCTGAACGTGAAAGCCGGCATCGTTGCGCTCGAGGATCTGTACGAGGAGCGCGGGACAGCGGCCGACGATCGGCTGCCGCTGATGATCTCGGTGACGATCACGGACCGCAGCGGGCGAACCCTGGCCGGTCAGACGATTGACGCGTTCTGGGTATCAATCGCCCATGCGACGCCGTTCAGCGTCGGCATCAACTGCGCGCTCGGCGCGCGGGACATGCGCCCGTACGTGGCGGAGCTCGCGCGCGTCGCCGAGTGCTACGTGACGTGCTACCCGAATGCAGGGCTGCCGAACGCGTTCGGCGAGTACGACGAACAGCCGGCCGACACCGCGTCGCTGCTGCGCGAGTTCGCGACGAGCGGATTCGTCAACATCGTCGGCGGCTGCTGCGGCACGACACCGGAGCACATCAGAGCGATCGCAGCGGCCGTCGAGGGATTGCCCCCCCGTCCGCGCCGCACGTCACACATCACAAATCCCGCTCTCGCCACAAATCCCGAGTCCCAAGTCCCAAATCACGGCCACTTCACCCAGTTCGCCGGCCTGGAGACGCTGACGATCCGGCCCGACTCGAACTTCCAGATGATCGGCGAGCGGACGAACGTCACCGGTTCCGCGCGGTTTGCGCGCCTGATCCGCGCCGGCGACTACGCGGGCGCGGCGGCGGTCGCGCTCGATCAGGTGCGCGGCGGCGCGAACCTCGTCGACGTCAACATGGACGAGGGGATGCTCGACTCCGAGCGCGCGATGACCGAGTTCCTCAACTACATCGCGACCGAGCCCGAGATCGCGCGCGTGCCGATCGTGATCGACAGCTCGAAATGGTCCGTCATCGTCGCGGGACTGAAGTGCGTCCAGGGCAAGCCGGTCGTGAACTCGATCAGCCTCAAGGAAGGCGAAGCGGAGTTTCTCCACAAAGCCGCGATCGTTCGCCGGTTCGGCGCCGGCGTGGTGGTGATGGCGTTCGACGAGCGCGGGCAGGCGGACACCATCGAGCGCAAGGTCGAGATCTGTCAGCGCGCGTACAAGCTCCTCACCGAGCGCGGCGGATGGGATCCCGCCGACATCATCTTCGACCCGAACATCCTCGCGGTCGCGACCGGCCTCGAGGAGCACAACGCCTACGCGATCAACTTCATCGAGGCGACGCGCATCATCAAGGCGACCTGCCCCGGCGTGAAGGTCAGCGGCGGCATCAGCAACCTCTCGTTCTCGTTTCGCGGCAACGATGTCGTGCGCGAAGCGATCCACTCGGCGTTCCTCTACCACGCGATCAAGGCGGGCCTCGACATGGGCATTGTCAACGCCGGCCAGCTCGTGGTGTACGAGGACATCCCGAAGAATCTGCTCGAGCACGTCGAGGACATCATCTTCAACCGCCGGCCGGACGCGACGGAGCGGATGGTGGAGTTCGCCGCCACGGTGAAGGCCGGCGGCACCAGGAAGGAGCAGGATCTCGCGTGGCGCGACGCGACCGTCGAGGCGCGGCTGTCGCACGCGCTCGTCCACGGCGTCGTCGACTTCATCGAGGCCGACGTCGAGGAAGCGCGGCAGAAGTACGCGCGCCCGCTCGAGATCATCGAAGGACCGCTGATGGACGGCATGAAAGTCGTCGGCGATCTGTTCGGCGCGGGCAAGATGTTCCTGCCGCAGGTCGTGAAAAGCGCGCGCGCGATGAAGAAGGCCGTCGCGTACCTCGAGCCGTTCATGCAGCGCGAACGGGAAGAGGGGCGGGTAGGGCAGGAAGAGCAGGTAGGGCGGGAAGGGCCGGTAGGGAAAGGCAAGATCGTCCTCGCGACGGTGTAGGGCGACGTGCACGACATCGGCAAGAACATCGTCGGCGTCGTGCTCGCGTGCAACGGCTACGACGTCGTCGATCTCGGCGTGATGGTGCCGTGCGACACGATTCTTCAGACGGCCATCGACGAGCGCGCCGAACTCGTCGGCCTGTCCGGGCTCATCACGCCTTCGCTCGACGAGATGACGTTTGTCGCGAAGGAGATGGAGCGCCGCGGGTTCAGAATCCCGCTGCTCATCGGCGGCGCGACGACGAGCCGGCAGCACACGGCGGTGAAGATCGCCCCGGAATACGGCGAGACGACCGTTCACGTGCTGGATGCGTCGCGCGTCATTGACGTCGTCTCGAGCCTGCGCAGCGACGACCGGCGGCCGTCGTTCGAGCGTGAGAATCGAGAGCTGCAGCAGAAGCTACGAGAGCAGTACAGCGCGCGGCACGAACGTCCGCTCCTGTCGTACGAAGCCGCGATTGCGAACGGGCTCGCGATCGACTGGTCCCGCGAACAGCTGGCCGTGCCGGCGTTCACCGGACGCCGCGTGCTCGCCGACGTGCCGCTGCGCGAGATCGTCCCTTACATCGACTGGACCTTCTTCTTCGCGGCGTGGGAGCTGAAGGGACGCTTTCCGGCGATCCTCGATCATCCGCGGTACGGCAAGGCGGCGCGCGAGCTGTACTCGAACGCGCGAGCGCTGCTCGATCGCATCGTCGGCGAGAAGCTTCTGACCGCACGCGGCGTCTACGGCTTCTGGCCCGCCGCGAGCGAGCGCGACGACATCATCATCTACAGCGATCGCCGCCGGTCCGGCGAGCTGACGCGGTTCAACATGCTGCGGCAGCAGGAGACGATGGCGGCGGGACAACGGAACCTGTCGCTCGCCGATTACATCGCGCCGGTGGACATCCAGCATGATGGGCGCGGCGATCACCTCGGCGCGTTCGCGGTGACCGCCGGCCTTGGCGCGGACGATGTCGTCGGTGGCTTCGAGCGCGATCACGACGACTACAGCGCGATCGTCGTGAAGGCGCTCGCCGATCGGCTCGTGGAGGCGTTCGCGGCGTACCTGCATCAGATCGCGCGCCGCGAATGCGGCATCGACCAGCCCGCGACCGCCGACGACATCGCGGCCGAGCGGCACCGCGGGATCCGGCCGGCGTTCGGGTATCCGGCGTGTCCCGATCACAGCGAGAAGTTCAAGCTGTTCGATCTGCTGCGCGCGGAGGAGATAGGTATCACGCTGACCGAGCACGCCGCGATGATTCCGGCCGCCAGCGTGAGCGGGTTGTATTTCGCGAACCCCCGCGCGCGCTACTTCACCGTCGGTCGAATCGGCGAGGACCAGATCGCCAGCTACGCGCGACGGAAGGGGCAGTCGATCGAGCAGGCGCAGCGGTGGCTGGCTCCCAACCTCGCCTACGAGCCCGCGCGCTGCTGATGGATGTCTTCTCTTCGCGCGACTTCTTAATATGACGTGAGACGACACAATGACTTATTGAATGCCCAGATTTGAAATTCGTGTCCCGTCTCGAAACACAGGCCAAGACTCAAGTTTTTCCTAGCTATTTCCACGGTTTCTCGATCAGGCGCGTAAACGATGTGCCGGAACAGCACACGAATCGACAAGTATCGTACGCGCAACGACTGCTGTATCACCTCACAACCTCTTGGAAATTCGCGAGTTACCAGAGTCGTTCTCGTACGGTCGAGATGGCCGTCCTTTTGCTCAACCGCATCGCGTCATGACTCTGTCTTCGGCTGTCCGGAACCCGCGACGAAAAGTTGTCTGGGGTCCCAAGAACGTGTTGCTTGGGATCGTGGCAGCGTTGTTATTCGGCTCGACCGCCCTGGCCGCCGGCCCCGAGGGAGCACGCGTCCGGCCCGGACGCCCGAATTCGAACGCGAAGAACTACCGCCTCGATGGTGAGCTGACCTGGCGCGCGCTGCGCGGCAACCCGGCGCGGACGACGCGCGTGATCATCGAATGGCAGCCTGGCGCGACGGTGCCCGCTGTCTTCAAAGCGTTCGCGAAACGCAACGGCGATCTTCGGATCCTCAACGGCGGCGTCTACGACGTCCCGAACGGCCTGCTGCGGCAGCTGGCCGCGCATCCGAACGTCGCGCGCGTGCATTTCGATCGGCCGGCGTTCAAGCACAACTACCGCACGACCGTGACGACCGGCGCGCGCGCGGTCCAGCGCGCGCTCGGCTACACCGGCGCCGGCGTCGGCGTCGCAGTGATCGATTCGGGAATCGCGACGTGGCATGACGATCTGACGAACCGCTCGACGGCGCAGTATCCGTTCGGCGATCAACGCGTCTCCGCGTTCGTCGATTTCGTCAACGGGCAGCTCACGCCGTACGACGACGACGGTCACGGCACGCACGTCGCCGGAATCATCGCCGGCAACGGCTACGACTCGAACGGTCAGAAGGCCGGCATCGCGCCCGACGCGAGCCTCGTCGTCCTCAAGGCGCTGGACGCGAACGGCTACGGAACGATCAGCAACGTCATCCAGGCGCTCGACTGGGTGCTCGCGCACCACGCGCAATACAACATTCGCGTCGTCAACCTGTCGGTTGGCGCGGCGATTCAGGAGTCGTGCTGGACGGATCCGCTGACGCTCGCGGCGAAGCGCCTGGTCGACGCGGGCGTGGTCGTCGTGGCGGCCGCCGGCAATCTCGGGATGGACGCGACGGGCCAGCCGCAGGCGGGCGGCATCGGCGCCCCGGGCAACGCGCCGTGGGTGCTGACCGTCGGCGCGTCGAGCACCAACGGCACGATCTATCGCGAGGACGACACCATGGCGGCGTTCAGCTCCCATGGTCCGACGTATCTCGATTGGGCGGCGAAGCCGGATCTCGTCGCGCCGGGCGTCGGCACCGTGTCGCTCGCCGCGCCGGGCAGCCGGTTCTACACGACGCGGCCGACGTCGCTCCTGCCCGGCACGATCGCGACGTCCAGCCTGCCGTATCTCAGCTTGAGCGGCACGAGCATGTCGGCGCCGGTGGTCAGCGGGACGGTCGCGCTGATGCTCCAGGCGAGCCCGTCACTCACGCCGAACGCGGTCAAGGCGATCCTGCAGTACACCGCGCAGGACTATTACTACGACCCGCTGACGCAGGGCGCCGGCTTCCTCAACTCGATCGGTGCGATCCGCCTCGCACGGTTCTACGCAACGGCGCAGCCTGGTCAACCCCTGCCGAGCCAGTGGATGTGGAGCAAGCACATCGTCTGGGGCAATCACCTGCTTTCAGGCGGCGTGCTCGATCCGTCGGCGAACGCGTTCGCGCTCGGCACGACGTGGGGCGTCGCGACAACGAACGACGGCGACAACATCGTCTGGGGCGCGGAGTGCGGCGACGGCTGCGACAACACCGTGTGGGGCATGGCCGCCGGCAACATCGTCTGGGGCATGCACGTCGCCGGCGACAACATCGTCTGGGGCGCGGCGGGCGGCGACGACAACATCGTGTGGGGCAGCGCCTGCGGCGGCGCCGACTGCGACAACATTGTCTGGGGCATGGTCGACGCGGCCAATATCGTCTGGGGGATGTACAACCGCGTCGACAACATCGTGTGGGGCATGGCGGGCCTCAACACGGACGCCATCGTGTGGGCCAACGGCGCCGGCGACAACATCGTCTGGGGCATGACGGCGGCGAACATCGTCTGGGGCATGGACGACGCGGACAACATCGTGTGGGGTTCCGCGTTCGATACGGCCAACATCGTCTGGGGCGCCGCGGCGGCCGATCCCAACATCGTCTGGGGCATGGCGACCGGCGCGGACAACATCGTGTGGGGCATGGCCGACGGGGCGCCGGCGCTGTGGGACACCGCGACCGATGGTCCGGTGACGTGGGATTCGCTCGGCGCGTTGTTCCCGAGGCTGAGCGACGATCAGATCTTCTACGTCACGCAGGAACTGCTGAATCCGCCGACGTTCGACCCCGTCCCGCCCGGGAACACTGACGGCTCTTCTTCAGCGCCGGTCGCGCAGCCGGTGATTACGCCGGTTACGACGGCTCCGACGCCGGTCGCGGCGCCGCTGCCGGTGGCATCGCCAACGCCGGTCGCATCGCCAGCGCCGGCGACGTCGCCAGCCGCGGCCGTGCCGTCTGTTTCTCACCTGGGAGGCCTCTAATGGAGAAGATGCCATTCCAAGAGCTGACGACGGCAACGGTCGAGACCGCGATCACGTGCCCACCCGTCGTCAGCAGCGACTGGCGCGGCGGCCTGCCGACGCTCGGCGGCGAGCAGGTCGTGCTGCGCGAGCTGCGATTGGCGGACGCGCATTCGCTGTTCGCGCTGCTCACGACCGAAGAAGTCTCGCGCTTCATCTCGCCGCCGCCCTCGAGCGTCGAGGGATTCGAGCGTTTCATCGCGTGGACGCACCGGCAGCGCGCCGCCGGCGCGTACGTCTGTTTCGCCGTGACGCTCCGCGGCTACGACACCGCGATCGGCATCTTTCAGGTGCGTCAACTCGACGCGCGCTTTGAAACCGCCGAGTGGGGCTTTGCGATCGGATCGGCGTTCTGGGGCACCGGCGTGTTCCAGGAAGGCGCCGAGCTGGTCCTCGATTTCACGTTCGAGACGCTGGCGGTCCACCGGCTCGAGGCCCGCGCCGCCGTGCAGAACGGCCGCGGCATCGGCGCGCTCATCAAGCTGGGCGCGGTGCGCGAAGCCATCCTGCGGAAGTCATTCCTGAAGGACGGCCGGTACTTCGATCAGGTCCTCTACACGATTCTCGAAGAGGATCGCCGTACGACGGTTCACTGACGCCGGCGGTCGGCGGAGCCCTGAACGGCAACCGCCGCACCATCGGCGGCGCGGCGATCGTTGCCGCCTTCCAGGATGTCTTCGCTCGCGTCGTAGATAATCACCTGCGCCACGCCCTGCCCGCTGCCGTCGCGCGCCGGCGACTCTTTAAGCGTGTGTCCCCTCAGCTCGAGCTCCTTGATCGTGTCCGCTGAGAACCCGTAGCGCTCGTAGTTGATCACGTCGGGCAGCCACTGATGGTGGAAGCGCGGCGCGTCGACCGCTTCCTGCGCGTTCATGCCGAAGTCGATGGCGTCGACGATCGTTTCGAGCACCGTATTGATGATGGTGCGGCCGCCGAGGCTGCCGGTCACCATGAACAGCTTGCCGTCTCTTGCGACGACCGTCGGCGTCATGCTGGAGAGCATCCGCTTGCCGGGCTCTGCGAGGTTCGGCTTCGTGCCGATCAGACCCTGGTCGTTCGTGAGCTCGGGGCCCGCGTTGAAGTCGCCCATCTCGTTGTTCAGGAGGAACCCCGCCCCTGGCACGACGATCTTCGAGCCGTAGCCGGCTTCGAGCGTGTAGGTCATCGACACGGCGTTGCGCGCGCCGTCGACGATCGAGATGTGCGTCGTCTCGTTGCTTTCCTTCGTCCACTCGAACGTGGTCGGCGACGCTTTCGCCGCGTGGTTCGGGTTGATCGTCTTCCGCAGATCCGCGGCGTATTCCTTCGACATCAGTCGCGCGAGCGGCATCGTCTTGTTGAAATCCGGATCGCCGAGGAACTGCGCCCGGTCGGAGTACGCGCGCTTCATGGACTCGGCCATCACGTGCACGGCCGCCGCGGACGAGAAGCCGAGCGCTTTCAGATCGTAGCCCTCGAGGATGTTGAGCATCTCGATCAGGCCTACGCCGCCGGAGCTCGGAGGCGCCATGGAGATGACTTCGTAACCGCGGTACATCCCCTTCAGCGGCGCGCGTCGAACGGCCGCGTAATTCTTCAGATCCTGCCGTGTGATGATGCCGCCGTTCGCCATCATCTCCTTCTCGACGAGCGCCGCGGTCTCGCCTTCGTAGAATCCGGCCGGGCCCTGGTCGGCGATCCGTTGAAGCGTTCGCGCGAGATCGGGCTGCTTCAGCGTCTCGCCGGCCTCGTACGGGACGCCGTTCTTCGTGAACGCGGCGACCGAAGCCGGATACTTCTGCATCGAGCGCTGGACGCTCTTGAGCGAGCGCGCGAGGTTTTCCGTGACCGTGAAGCCATCGCGCGCGAGCGCAACGGCGGGCTCGACCAGCCGCTTCCACGGCAGCTTGCCCTGTTCCTTCCAGGCGAGATGAAGACCCGCGACGGTACCGGGCACTCCGACCGACAAGTGACTGTTGTGGTGCACCTCGGAGCTGTACTGTCCACCCGGCATCCACATCGTCGGCGACGATTTCGCGGGTGCTTTCTCGCGAAAGTCGTACGTGACGGCTTCACCTGCCGCCGGCCGATACACGAGGAACCCGCCGCCGCCGATGTTGCCGGCGGTCGGATGCGTCACCGCGAGGGCGAACGCGGTCGCGACCGCCGCATCGACCGCGCTGCCGCCCTCCGCGATCGCCTCCGCGCCGATTCGCGCGGCGATCTCGTTCTGCGACGCGACGATGCCCTTGCGCCCGCGCTTCGGCACGGAGGCCGCGTCGACGACGAGTGACAGGGCGATCAGGATGAAGACGATGAAGACGGAACGCGCTCTCGGCATGACGACCTCTGAGTCGCGGATTATACGTGCTTGGCCTTCCATTGCCCGCGGCGGAAGAACAGCGCGCTGACGACCGACATCGACGAGAAGGCAATGGCGACGGCCCAGAACACGCCGGGCGGCCCGAGTCCCGCCCACCGCGCGAGCGCGTACGCGACCGGGATCTCGCCGAGCCAGAGGCAGAAAATGTTGATCAGCGTCGGCGTGGCGGTGTCGCCGGCGCCGTTGAACGCCTGCGTCAGCACGTAGCCGCAGGCGTAGAACGGAAAGCCGGCGCTGATGATGCGAAGCGCGCGGGACGCGATCGGCCCAACCTCGGGATCGGTCGTGAACAGGGAGACGATGACGTCCGCGAAGGCAACGAAGACGATCGCGACGACCGCGAGAAATATCGTGTTGTAGATGGCGGCGCGCCACACCGACTGCTCCGCGCGGTCGGGTCTGCCCGCGCCGAGGTTCTGTCCGACGAGCGTCGCCGCCGCGTTCGAGAGTCCCCATGAGGGGAGCAGCACGAACATCACGATCCGGATCGCGATCGTACAGCCCGCGACCGCCGCGCTGCCGAACGTCGCCAGAATGCGGACCATCGCCACCCAGCTCGTCATCCCGATGAGCGTCTGGAAGACGGCGGCGCCCGAGAGCCGCACCATGTTCCACATCACGTGCGGATCGAGCCGGAGGTGGCGGCGTTGAATGGCGACGCGGCCGCGCCCGCGCGACAGCACATAGAGCTGCACGAGGACGCCGATGCTGCGGCCGGTCGTCGTGGCCACCGCGGCTCCCGTGACGCCGAGCCGCGGAAACGGTCCAAGGCCGAAGATGAAGCAGGGATCCAGACAGATATTGATCGCGTTGGCGATCCAGAGGACGCGCATCGCAATCGCCGCGTCGCCCGCGCCGCGGAAGACGGCGTTGATCAGGAACAGCATCATGATGACGCCGTTGCAGCCCAGCATGATCGCGGTGAACGACGAGTGCACGAGGACGTCCGGCGTCGCGCCCATGATCGTCAGCAGCGGGCGCGCGAACAGAAACCCGAAGATCCCCACGGGCACCGCCAGGAACAGGCCGAGTGCAATTGCCTGCACGGCCGCGCGTGCCGCGCCGTCGTGATCGCGCTCGCCCACGCGGCGGGCCACGGTTGCGGTCGCGCCGACGCTGAGCCCAATCGCGACGGCGTACATGATCGTGAGCATCGCCTCGGTGATCCCCACCGTCGTGACGGCGTCGGCGCCGAGACTCGACACGAAGAAGACGTCGACGACGGCGAACACCGACTCGAGCACGAGCTCGAGCACCATCGGCACCGCGAGCAGGAGTATCGCCCGGCCGATTGGCCCCTCGGTGTATTCGCCGCGGTGCGAGCCGGCGAGCGCTTCCCGAATCGTCGGCCACCAGGCGACCGACGCCTGAAGCGTGAACTCTGAAGTCTGAAGTTTGTCCGAAGTCTGAAGTTCGACGTTCGAAGGCTGACTCACGGCTGTCCTCCGCTGACGAGTCGACACAACGATCGCCGCCGCGCGCAACGGGCGGCCCGATCGACGTGCCTTTCAGGAGCGTCGGACTGGGTGTGCGGCCGGCGGGACTACTGGCGAGGGGCTACGGCTGCAATGCGCATGAAGGCACCATCCTAGCCGGTCTATGGGACGTACGCAACGGCGTCGATCTCGACGACGAGACCGTCGCCCGGGAGCGCGGACACCTGCACGGTGGTCCGCGCGGGCCGGTGGCCGACGAACATGCGCTCGTACACGCGGTTCATGCTGGCAAACTCGCTCATGTCGACGAGAAAGACGCCGCAGCGCAGGACGTGCTGCAGGCTCGAGCCCGCGGCTTCCAGAATCGCGCGCACGTTCTTCAGGCATTGCTCGGTCTGCTGCTCGACTGTGCTGCCCGCGAGCTTGCCCGTCGCCGGATCGACGGCGCCTTGACCGGAGACGAACACGAGGCGGTCGAACGCCATCCCGGGCGAATACGGTCCGACCGGCTTCGGGAGTCTGTCAGCGTGGACGGAGTGATGCGTCATAGTCCCCCGTTTCGACGGGCCGCGTCGCGTCCGCGCACCATTCGCTCCACGACCCTGGATAGAGCTTCGCGCCCGGCAGTCCGGCGTGCTCGAGCGCGAGGAGATTGTGACATGCCGTCACGCCGGATCCGCAGTAACAGATGACGGCGGCCGGCGGGATGTCGCCCACCGTCGCGCGCCAGCTCGCCCGGATCTCTTCCGGCGATCTGAAGAGGCCATCCGTGCCGACATTCTGCTGGAAGAAAAAATTCCTGGCGCCCGGGATGTGTCCCGCGACTCTGTCGAGCGGTTCGACTTCGCCGCGATAACGCTGCGGCGCGCGCGCGTCGACGAGCATCGACGATCCCGACTCGAGGATGGCCGCCACACCGGCGGCGTCGACCGTCATGTCGCGCCGCCGCGCGCCGCGGAACGTTTTCGGCGTCGCGCGTTCACCGCCGCTGGTCGTCGGACGATTCTCGGCAGTCCAGCGCGCGAACCCGCCGTCGAGCACCGCGACCGCGTCGTGCCCCATCCATCGAAGCAGCCACCACAGACGACTCGCGAACATCCCGTTGTCCTGGTCGTACGCGACGACCTGCGTGTTGTCCGTGACGCCGAGCCGCCCGAGCGTCTGCGCCAACGTCTCGGCATCGGGCAACGGATGTCGCCCGTTCGTCCCGCTTTTGGGACCGGACAGATCGCGATCGAGATGTGCGTACGCGGCGCCGGGGATGTGCGCGGCGTGATACTCGCGCTCGCCCCACGCCGGGTCGTCCAGCTTGAAGCGACAATCAATGACAACGTATGCAGGATCGTCACTGTGGGCCGCGAGCACAGCGGTCGAGATCAAGGTCGTGAACGCCATTTCCGTACGATATCATCGCGTCGCGTCCCGTCCCACCAACCATCCTCCGTTAACACTCGTCTAACTAACGCGTCTGAGTCGTGAGGCGTATCGCGTTGATGCTGTTGATCGTTGCTGCGCTCGGGTCCGTGACGGCTGGCTCGTCCGCCCGCGTCGACGCCTTCGCGATTGCCGACGTCGCCGGCCCCAACGCCATTCGAATCAACGGCGAGGTGGGCGAGGAGGCGTGGCGCGCAGCGTCCGCCGTCGACGCCTTCGTGCAGCGTGAGCCGAAGGAAGGCGGCGAGCCCAGCCAGCGAACGGAATTCCGCGTCGCGTACGACTCCGCGATGCTGTACGTGAAGGTCCGCGCCTTCGACAAAGAGCCCGCCAGGATCGTTTCGTATCTCACGCGGCGCGACGCCGATTCGCCGTCGGACTGGATCCGCGTGCTGATCGATTCGTACTATGACAAGCGCACGGCGTACGAGTTCGCGGTGAATCCGGCCGGCGTCAAGCAGGATCGCTACTGGTACAACGACAACAGGAGCGACGACGGCTGGGACGCGGTGTGGGACGTGAAGGTCTCGCGCGATGAGACCGGATGGTCGGCCGAGTTCCACATTCCGTTCTCGCAGCTCCGATTCTCGCCGCGCGGATCGAACACCTTCGGGTTCGCGGTGTCGCGGCAAATCGGACGCCTGAACGAGACCGTGACGTGGCCGCTGCTCGCGCGCAGCGCCACCGGTTACGTGTCGTCGTTTGGAGAGCTCGGCGGCCTGTCGCTGAGCGGTTCGCCGAAGCGCCTCGAAGTCCTGCCCTACACGCTGGCCAATCTCGCGCGCCAGCGCCCGAACGGCAATCCGCTCGTGAAAGCCTCGAATCCCGGTGCGTCGATCGGCCTGGACATGAAGTACGCGTTGACGCCCGGCCTCACGCTGACAACGACGATCAATCCGGATTTCGGACAGGTCGAGGCCGATCCGGCGGTGGTCAACCTGAGCGCGTTCGAAACGTTCTTTTCGGAGCGGCGCCCGTTCTTCGTCGAAGGCTCCGGCATGTTCCGCTTCGACTCGGACTGCATGGATGGGCCCTGCCAGCTGTTCTACTCGCGGCGTGTCGGTCGCGCGCCGCAGGCCACCGGCGAGCTGCCGAGCGGCGACGGCATCTACACGGAGTCGCCGGCGCAGACGACGATTCTCGGCGCAGGGAAGCTGACCGGCCGCGTGGGCAAGTACTCCGTCGGCGTGATGAGCGCGTTCACATCCGAAGAGCTCGGGACCGTGCTCGACCTGACGCAGCGGTACAAGAAGGCGGTCGAGCCGATGACGAGCTATTCGATCGCGCGCATCCGGCGGGAGTTCGCCAACCAGTCGTCGGTCGGGATGATGCTGACGGCGACGAACCGCGCGCTGAAGAACGTCACGCGCGTGCTGCCGAGCGCCGCCTACACCGGCGGCGCGGACTGGGATCTCCGCTTTCAGAAGCGCTACGCCTTCAGCGGATACCTGTCGACGAGCCGCGTCCAGGGTGAGACCGACGCCATCAGATCGATTCAGGAGAACAGCCGGCATTACTTTCAGCGGCCCGACGCGGAGACGTTCGACGTGCAGCCGGACGCCACGTCGCTGAGCGGCGCGAGCGGCCGCTTCCGTCTCGGCAAGATTGGCGGCCAGCGCACGCGATTCAACGCCGAGGTCGGCTTCAAGTCGCCCGGATTCGATCTCAACGACATCGGCTTCCTGCGTCGCGCGGACGAGCGGTGGGTCAGCGACTGGTTTCAGCTGCGCAGCGACGTGCCGACGAAGCGGTTCCGCAACCGCAACCTCAACTTCAATTACTGGAGCGTCTGGAACTACGACGGCAATCGCGTGTTCGGCGGCATGAACGTCAACGGCAATGTGACGTTCATCAATAACTGGGGGATTGGCGGCGGGATCGGCCGCGACCTCCGGGGGTTCGACGATCGGCGGACGCGCGGCGGGCCCGGCGCCTACACCGATCCGTACACGGTGACATGGAACTGGCTGAACTCGGACCAGCGCCGCCGCGTCTCGATGAACGTGTTCAACGGCATCGGCAGCGACTCGAACGGGTCGTCGTTCCGCGATCACGAGATCGAGCTCACGACGCGGCCGATGTCGGCCCTGACATGGACGAGCGGCGTGCGCGTCGGCCGCTCGGTCAATCAGGCGCAGTGGATCGAGAAGATTACCGACACGCGGGATCACTACGCCTTTGGCCGCATCAACCAGACGACCGTCTCGTTGACGCAGCGCCTCAACTACACGCTGACGCCCAACCTCTCGCTGCAGTTGTACGGCGAGCCGTTCGTATCGGCCGGACGATACGGGGATTTCACGGAGCTGGTCGACGGCCGCGCCACGCAGTTCGCGATGCGCTATGCGCCATACGCCTACGACGGGAACCCGAACTTCAACGTGAAGTCGTTCCGCACGACCAACGTGCTCCGATGGGAATACAAGCCGGGCTCGACCCTGTTCGTCGTCTGGCAGCAGGCGCGCGAGAACGACGCGGTGCCGGGCGGCTTCCGGTTCGGGCGCGACGTCCACGACATCTTCGGCGTCTCGCCGAGGAATATCTTCCTGGTGAAGCTCGCGTATTGGCTGAACTATTGAGCCGGGTCCGACCCTGATCCCTGCCGCTGATATACCGTTCCGTTCTTCATCACGAACTTCACGCGTCTGAGCGCCGCGATGTCCTTCGTCGGATCGCCGTCGAACGCGGCGAGATCGGCGAAGAGCCCCGGCTTCACCCGCCCAATGTGATTCTCCATGTGCAGCACGCGCGCGGCGGTCGACGTGGCGCTCTTCAGCGCATCAACGGCGCTCATCCCGTACATGACCATCGCTTCGAGCTCGCGGGCGTTCTCGCCGTGGGGAAACGTCCCGACGTCGCTGCCGTTGATGATCGTGACGCCGGCATCGAGCGCCGCCTTGAAGCTCGCGCGCTTGCGCACGACGGCGGGGGAATCGGTGCGCGGCGGCGGCCACGGACCGGCGCCGGCGGTCAACGTCGGACAGAGCGCGACGTGATGCTCCGCCATCAGCTTGAACACCTCGGGCGTGCCTTCGCCGCCGTGCTCGATCGTCTCGACGCCGGCCAGCGTGGCGCGGCGCATCCCTTCGGCGGTGTTCGCGTGAACCGCGACGGGAACGCCGGCGCTCTTCGCCGTCTCCACCGCAAGCTTCATCTCGTCGATCGAGAACGTCGGATGCGATCCGGCCTGCGGTCCCCACCGATAGTCGCCGTACATCTTGATCCAGTCGGCGCCCTTGCCGATCTGGTCGCGGACGACGCGCGTGAGGCTGTCGATGCCGTCGGCCTCTTCGGCGCCCTGCGGAACGGTCCACTCGAGGACGAACCGCGGCTGATAGCTGCCCGTTGCGACGATCGCTTTGGTCGAGACGAGCATTCGAGGACCGGGAATGATCCCCTGGTTGACGGCCTGCTTCAGCTCGACGTCGGCATACTGCGCCCCCTCCGTGCCGAGATCGCGAATGGTCGTGAACCCCGCCTGCAGCGTCGACCGCAGGTGGTTCGTCGCGCGCGCGACGCGCAGGGCGAGCCCTTCGCGCGAGACCTGATCGGTCCACGATGTTTCGCTGTACGAGTGGAGCAGCACGTGAGAGTGTCCCTCGACCAGGCCCGGCGTGAGCGTCGTGCCGGGCAGGTCGGTCGTCGTCGCGCCGGCGGCGGCGACGCTGTCGCGCGGACCGACGGCGTCGATCCGATCGCCGCGCACCCGCACGGCCCAGCCCTCGTGCATCGTCTCGCCGTCGAACACCCGCGCCGGCTGGAGGATCGTCACCGCTGCGGGCGGCGTCTGGGCGATGAGCGCGAGCGGGACGATCGCGACGCACGCCGCGGCGCAGAGCATCTTTCGCATGCGCGGGATTATAGTGGCCGTACGTCGTGTCCGCCTTTTAGGCGGACCTTATATGTTGACGCTGACCACGCGCGATTCCGCCGTCCTCGCCGGGGACCACGGTCCGGCGGCGCAGCTCGCGATGTCCATCGTCGTGCGCATGGCGGAGATCTACGGCGCCGAGTCGCTGATGGACGTCACACAGGCGCACATCGACAGCACGCTGTATCTCGGCGACGCCACGCTGGAATTCGCCGAGCGGCTGGCGTCTCTGGGCGCGCGCGTGGCGGTGCCGACGAGCCTCAACGTGAGCGGTGTCGACGAGTGCGGCTGGCGCGAGTGGGCCGTATCGCCGGAGTGGGCGGCAAAGGCGGCGCGGCAGATGCTCGCGTACGAACAAATGGGCGCGATTCCGACGTGGACGTGCGCGCCGTATCAGACGCATCTGCGTCCGGTCTTCGGCCAGCAGATCGCGTGGGGCGAATCGAACGCCATTGCATTCGCCAACTCGGTGATCGGCGCGCGGACCGAGCGCTATCCCGATCTGCTCGACATCTGCTGCGCGATCACGGGTCGCGTCCCTGCCGTCGGCCTGCATCTGACCGAACATCGCGCGGGCGAGCTGCTGCTCAGGCTGATCGACGTGCCGGAGCGGCTGCAGCAGGACGACCAGTTCTTCGCGGTGCTCGGCCATCTCGTCGGCAAGCTCGCCGGGGACCTGATCCCCGTCGTCGACGGCATCGTCGTGCGTCCGGCCGAAGATCAGCTGAAGGCGTTCTCGGCGGCTGTGGCTTCGTCCGGGCGCGTCGCGCTCTTTCATCTCGTCGGCGTCACACCCGAAGCGCCGACGCTCGACGAGGCCTTTCGAGGCCGCGCGCCGCAGCGGTCGCTCGAGATCACGATGGCCGACCTGCGCGCGGCCCGCGACGAGCTGACCACGGCGGACGGCCGCGAGCTGGACATGGTCATCCTCGGCAGCCCGCATTTTTCACTGGCGGAGTTCGCGCAGCTGGCGCCGCTCGTGCGCGGCCGCCGCGCGCACGCGCGTGTGAAATTTCTCATCACGTCGAGCCGGCTGATGAGAGAGCAGGCCGACGAGCGTGGAGTCCTGGCACCGATCCTCGAGTTCGGCGCGCGGATCACGCTCGACACCTGCATCCTGACGTCGCCGATGCTGCCGCCTGATATCCGTACGCTGATGACGAACTCGGCGAAGTACGCCTACTACGCGCCGAGCCTGCTCAACACGCGCGTGACCTTCGGCAGCATGGCTGACTGCGTGGCGTCGGCGGTCGAGGGCCGAGTGGTTCGGGATGATTCGGCATGGCGGACCGAGTGATCGCCGGCCGCCCGATCGTCGCGGGCGAGGTGGAGGGCGACGCGCTCGTCACGCACGATGCGTTCTCGTTCTGGGGCGGCTTCGACTTCAGGACCGGCCGGATCATCGACCAGCGTCATCCGCTCGTCGGCGTTCGCGCGAGCGGATGCATCCTCGCCGTGCCGTTCAGCAAAGGATCGTCGACCACGACCGCGGTGCTGCTCGAGGCGGTCCGGGCCGGGACGGCGCCGGCCGCGATCGTCACGACCGGCGTTGACACGTTCTTCGCGCTCGCGGCGATCGTCGCCGACACGATGTACGGCCGGACGTTTCCGGTCATCGCGCTTTCCGCGCCGGACTTCGCCACGCTGCGCACCGGCGTCCGGCTGCGAATCGACCGAGACGGTACAATTCATCCGGTGGACCGTGTCTGCTGAGTCGGCACTGATCGCCGTGGGCGTTCGACCGCGAGTTCGGGCCGCGACAGCGGAGCGGCGCTTTTGCAGATCCGAGGAGATACGCCACTAGTCGATGGCGAAGCCGCGTGAGCTCGAAGGTCTGACCGGAGTCGCGAGCCGCTTCGGGGCGTTCGTCCTCGAGCGGCATCCGTTTGCGCTCGACATCGCGCTGGCGGCGTACGAAGCGGCGTCCGGCGGCCGTGACGTCGCCGATATCGATGCACTGCGCCCGACCTTCCGTCGCGAGCTGACGCGCCGCCTTCAGGCGCAGGCGCTTCCACACGGTCTCGGAGAGACCACGCCGCGCGTGACACCGGAAGCGCGGCGGCAGCAGGCGCACCGTAACCTGCTCGACGACTGCGATGGATTCCTGCGGCGGCAGGCGATCGAAGCGTCGCTGACGCCGGCGGAGCGCGTCGAGATCCTGCGCGGCATGCTGCTGACGCGCGCGACCGACAATCGCCTCAAGACGTTCTTCACCGGCGGCGAGGTCCGCTATGGCGCCGCCGCGTTCCAGGGAAAAGGGTTTCGCTCGCTCGGGCAGGAAGCGATCTACGCCGCCGGCATTCGACTGCGACGCGGCGAGCAGTACCGGAACCTCTCGGCCGCGCCCGGAGCGCCGAGGTGGAACGGCGACGTGGTCGGCCCGGTGATTCGCGACCTCGGCGTCACGCTCGCCATGCGGCCGGCGCCCGACACGGTGCGCATGGTTTTGAACGCGCAGATGGGCAAGGTCGGCGCGCCGCTCGACGGCAAGGATTTGCACATCGGCGACTTCGACTGGGGCATTCTGCCGCCGGCGGCGCCGCTGACGACCGCGACGCTGACGATCGCCGGGATGGCGCTTGCGTTCGGGCGGGACGGATCGGGCCGCGTGGCCGTGTCGTTCATCGGCGAAGGCGGGTCGTCGCTCGGCGAATGGCACGAGGCGATCAACCTGTGCGCCGCCCGGCGGCTGCCGGCCGTCTTCTGCGTCGAGAACAATCAGACGGCGCTGTCGACGCCGCTCGCGGAGCAGTCCGCCGTCCGCGTGTTTGCCGACAAGGCCGCCGGCTACGGGATTCCCGGCGTCACCGTCGACGGCACGGATCCCGATCAGATTGCCGCGGCGTTCACGTGGGCCGCCGAACGCGCGCGCGCGGGCCTCGGTCCGACGCTGATCGAAACCGTCTGCATGCGGATGTGCGGCCACGCGCACCACGACGACATGCTGTATCTCGGGCGCGATCCGCAGGCAGGCTGGAATTACGCGCCGTTGACGGAACAGGGCTACGCGAACCGCGAGATGTACGAGTACTGGGCCGCGCGCGATCCGATCGAGTTGTACGCCGCGCGGCTCGGCGAGCTCGGCGTCATGAAGCCTGGCGATCTCGATCGGTTCCGCCGCGAGGCCGAGGCCATCGTCGAGCAGCAGGCGCGGGCGGTGATCGACGCGCCGTGGCCGGACGGCGCGACCGCCGGCGTCGGTGTGTTCGCGAACGAGGCTCCGCGCACGCACGTCGAGGTGCTGGATCCAGAGGCCCGTCTGAAGGCGGACACTACGATCGTAGTGTCCGGCTTTAGCCGGACCGTGACCGTCGAGTCGTCGCCACCTTTCGATCCGAAAGGCAAAACCTTTCTCGACGCCGTGACGCTGGGGATCGGCGACGCGCTGCGCGCGGATCCGCGCGTGTTCATCTACGGCGAGGACGTCGGCGGCACCTACGGCAACGCGTTTCTCCTGCTGCGGCCGCTGCTGAAGGAATTCGGCGACCGCATCATCAACTCGCCGCTGGCCGAGGGCGCTGTGCTCGGCGTGTGTGTGGGCGCCGCGCTCGCGGGGCAGCGGCCCATCGGCGAGATTCAGTTCAACGACTTCGTTGCGACAGGCTTCAATCAGCTCGTCAACAACGCGGCGAAGATTCGCTATCGGTGGGGCGGCGGCGTCCCGATGGTCGTGCGCATGCCGTGGGGCGGTCTTCGCCATGCCGGTCCTTACCACTCACAGAACACCGAGCCGTGGTTTTATCGGACGGCCGGCCTCAAGATCGTCGTGCCATCCACGCCGCACGACGCCCGCGCGCTCATGGCGTCGGCGGTTGCGGATCCCGATCCGGTGCTGTTCTACGAGCACATCGCGCTCTATCGGGAGCCGCGAATCCGGCAGCGGCTCGGTGACGAGCCGCCGAATCCGATTCCAATCGGCCGCGCGGCATTGCGGCGAGATGGCCGCGACCTCGCGATCGTGTCGTACGGCGCGTACGTCCACGTCGCCCTGCGCGTCGCCGACGCGCTGGCGAAGGACGGCATCCAGGCGAGCGTGCTGGACCTCAGGAGCCTGCAGCCGCTTGACCGCGACGCGGTCCTGCAGCTCGCGCGCCGGTGCCATCGCGTGCTGATCGTGCACGAGGACTCGCGGACCGGCGGCATCGGCGAGAGCGTCGCCGCGATCGTGCAGGAGGAAGCCTTCGAATGCCTCGACGCGCCGGTGCGGATCGTCGGCGCGCTCGACACGCCCGTCCCGTACTCGCCGCCGCTCGAGGAGTTCTATTTGCCCGGCGAGCAGCGGATCGAGCGAGCGGCCCGACTGCTGGTCGCGTACTGACGAACCACGAAAAAGCGTTCCACGAAACCACGAAACCACGAACGCAGCCCTTTCGGGCTGCCTATTCGCTTCGTAACGCCGCCGCCGGATCGAGCGCCGCCGCGCGGCGCGCCGGCAGATACGTCGCGGCGAGCGCGACGGCGACGAGCAGCGCTGTCGTGCCGGCGAACGTGGCGGTGTCGGTTGCGCTGACGCCGACCAGCAATCCCTTGAACAATCGCGTCGCACTGAACGCCGCGAGCAGGCCGATCGCGACGCCGAGGCCCACGACGCTGAAGCCCTGCCGGACGATCAGCGTGACGATGTCGATCGTGCGTGCGCCGAGGGCCATGCGCATCCCGATCTCCTGGGTCCGCTGCGACGCGATGGCGGCGATGACGCCGTAGAGGCCGACCGTTGCCAGCAGCAGCGCCAGCATTCCGAACGCGCCGAGAATGCTCGCGATCATCCGCTGCAGGAAGACGCCGACCTCGAGGTACTCCGCGATCGTCCGGATGTCGAAGAGGGGAACGTCGGCGTCGAGCGATCGAACCGCCGCATGCAGCGGCTGCGCGATCGGCGACGGATCGCCGTGCGTCTTCACGATCAGGACGGCGTCCGATCGATACCACTGCTGCAGCGGCAAGTACATGAACACCCGCGGCGCCTCGGTGAGGCTTCCGTACTTGCCGTCGCGCGCGACGCCGACGACCTCCAGCGCGCGCGTGCCGATGCGGACGCGGCCGCCCAACGGATCGCGGCCGCCGAAGTAGCGGCGCGCCATCGTCTCGTTGATGATCAGGACGTGGGGCGTTGATGCCGCGTCGCGATCGGTGAAGTCACGCCCGGCGACGAGACCGATGCCCATCGTACGCAGATAGTCCGAGCCGACCACGTTGAAATAGGCATTCACTTCTTCATTCGGCCCCGGCGTGTAGCCGTCGACGGAGATGCTCGTGTTGGCGTTTCCGCCGAATCCGAGCGGCATGCGCCGGGCGAACGTCGCCGCGCCGACGCCGGGGATCTCGCGCACGCGCGTCAGCAGCTGCTGCTGGAAGACGCTGCCGCGCGCGGCATCGTAGCCGGCCGGCTGCAGGTCGATCGATGCAACGAGCCCGGTGCGGGTCGAGAAGCCGGGATCGACCGCTTGTGCCTTCGCGAGCGTTCGCAGGAACAGGCCGGCCGACACGAGGAGCAGCAGCGACAACGCCACCTGAACGACCACGAGCGCTTTCCGCAGCCGGGCGCGCTGCGGCGCCGCCGTGACCGCCGTGGCTGATTCCTTCAACGCCGACATGACCGACCACCCCGACGCCTGGATCGCCGGAACGAGCCCGAAGACGAACGCGGTCACCGTGGTGACGGCGATCGCGAACATCAGCATCGCGCCGCTGAAGCGCGAGGTCATCTCGATCGGCAGCGGCGCCGGCGGGATGAACAGCCGGCCCACGTCTTTCATCAGGTACGCGACCGCGATGCCGACCACGCCGCCCATCGCCGCCAGCAGCGTGCTTTCCGTGAGCAGCTGCTGAACGAGACGCGCGCGGCTGGCGCCGAGCGTCAGCCGCACCGCGGTCTCGCGCTGGCGCGTGGCGGCGTTCGCGATCAACAGGTTCGCGACGTTCGCGCACGCGATCAGCAGCACGGCGCCGGCGACGGCGAGCTGGACGCCCATCACCGCGGTGACCGCGACGCCGCCGAAGCTCGGCGCCCGCCACAACTCGTAGAGCACGACGCCCTGATTCGCGTCCGCGTCGGCGGCCGCAAGGTCGCGGGCGATGAGACCCAGGTCCGCCTCGGCACGTTGCCGTCCGACGCCGGGTCGAACCTTGACGAGCACCTCGAGCCAGTGGTTGCCGCGCGCGGTCAGGCTGCTGCCGTTGACCGCGGGCTGCATCATCATCGGCACCCACATGTCGATGTTCAGATACGGCGCGGTGCCGTGGAACCCCGGCGGCGCGACGCCGATGACCGTGAACGCGCGTCCGTTCAGCGTGATCACGCGTCCGACGATCGTCGGGTCGCCGGCGAACCTGCGCTGCCAGAAGTTGTGGCTCAACACCACGACCGGATGCCGGTTCGGCGCCGTGTCTTCGTCCGGCAGGAAGGTGCGGCCGAGCGGCGTGTGGACGCCGAGGACGTCGAAGTAGTTCCCGCTGACGATCTCGCCGAACACCCGCTGCGGATCTCCGTCGGTCCGCATGTTCATCGGCGCCAGGGTGTACGCGAGGAGATCCTCGACGCCCGACGGCCGCCGCTGCCGCAGATCCACGAAATCCGGGTACGACGTGTTCAGATCCGTTCGCGTCCGCGACGTGCCATTCAGCGAGAAAAACCGTTCGACGTGTTCCACGCCGGGGATCTGTTCGCGGAGCCGCCGGTCGACGAAGCTGAACATGCTCACGTTGGCGCCGATGCCGAGTCCGAGCGTCAGCGCCGCGACGGCTGCGAAGCCGGGACGGCGCGCGATCTGCCGCCATCCGTAGCGGAGGTCCTGCGTGATCATCTCGAGTCTCCTGACGTGGAGCCGCAGCCAGTACGCGTGGCGCAGGGCGCCCGCGGCTCGGCGAAAGAGCGAGGCGCGGCCGAGGGTGCCGGCCCGGCGGCGCGCCAGCCAGTTCCACTCGTGCCAGAGGTCGGCGCGCCACTGGCGCCGCCACTCGCGGCGCCGCGACGGCGGCGCGAGCCAGCGTCCGGCGTCGACGATGGCGAGCAGCAGGCGGAGGAATCGGCGGTCGCCGGGACTCATGGGCGGCGTCTAGACTTCGCCCGGACGGATTCGCCACGCGGCGAGCGAGACCGGCTTCAGGTTCTTGTAGCGCGCCAGCGCCGCCGCGAGCGCGGTCGCGCCCGCCTGCGTGAGATCGAAGTAGCGGCGCGGCGGCCGCTTGTCGCGCCGCGCGATCTTCGCGTCCTCCCACTCCGACGTGACGAGGCCGGCCGATTCGAGCTTGTCGAGCGCCGGGTAGACGGTCCCCGAGGTCAGGCCGGTGGCGTCCATGATGTCGAAGCCGAAGCGGTTGCCGTCGGCGATGGCGTGGAGAATCGCGACGTACCCGAAGGCGAGCGGCGGGGGTTTACGCACGACACCTATATTAGATACCAACCTATGTTGGCATTCAAGCTACAACATTAAATACGCGGCGCGCCGGAAACTTGTTCCCCGGAATCTCGTCTATCCGACCGATGGAGACATTCCGCAACGACCTCAAATACGCCGTCCGCGCGCTCGCGAAGAACCCCGGATTCGCGGTACTGACGATTTCGTGCCTGGCGCTCGGCATCGGTGTGAACAGCACCATCTTCAGCGTCGTCGACACCGTCGCCATCCGGCCGCTGCCCTTCCGGGATCCGCATCAGCTCGTGGCGCTGCACACGACGTTTCAGCCGAACGGAATCAGCCGCGGCGGGGTGTCGTTTCTCGATTTGCGGGACTGGCGTGAACGCTCGCGCGTCTTCGTCGAGATGGCCGGCGTGACCGGCCGCAGCCTGACGCTGGCGGACCGTGACGAGCCCGAGCGTTTCAACGGCGCGACGGTCACGTGGAACATGTTTTCGATGCTCGGCGTGCAGCCGATCCTGGGCCGCCAGTTCCGCGAGGACGAGGACAAGCCGGGCGCCCCGAAGGTCGTGATGCTGAGCCACGGCGTCTGGCAGCGCCGATACGCGGGCGATCCTTCGATTATCGGACGCACCCTGATCGTCAACGGGAATCCGCACGTCGTCATCGGCGTCATGCCGCCCAGGTTCCTGTTTCCGCAGCAGGCGCAGCTGTGGATCCCTCTGACGCCGATCGAGTACGCGAGCCCGCGGACGAATCGCAATCTGGCCGTCTTCGCACGGCTGAAGCCGGGCGCGTCGGTTGCCGACGCCCGCGCCGACCTCGGCAGCATGGCGGCGAGGCTGTCGACCGAAGAGCGGGACGATCAGGGATGGAACGCCACCGCCGCGGCACTGCGGGATGATCTGGTCCCGTCGCAGATTCGCCTCGTTGTCTTCACCATGATGGGCGCCGTCGTGCTCGTGCTCGTCATCGCGTGCGCCAACGTGGCGAACCTCCTGCTCGCGCGCGCCACCGTTCGGCAGCGCGAGATAGCGGTTCGCGCGGCGCTCGGCGCCGGTCGAGCCCGTATCGTGCGTCAGCTGCTGACCGAGAGCGTCCTGATCGCGCTGGCCAGCGCGCCGCTCGGCGTCGCGATTGCGTATGTCGGGCTCGGCTGGCTGACCGCGTCGATTCCGCCGCAAAGCCAGCCCCCGTACTACATCGACTGGACGATGAACCCGCGCGTCGTGGTCTATACCGTCGCCGTCGCGGCGTTCACCGGCATCGTCTTTGGCCTCGCACCGGCGCTGCAGGCGGCGAAGACGAGTCTTCAGGACACGCTGAAGGAAGGCGGCCGCGGGTCGAGCGCCGGCCGTCACCGTCTGCGGGCGACGCTGGTTGTCGCCGAAATTGCGCTCTCGCTCATCCTGCTCGTCGGCGCATCGCTGTTCGTTCGGAGCGTTCTGAACCTGCAGGACGCGACGACCGGATTCGACACCTCGCCGCTGATGACGATGCGGTTCTACATGCCGGGCGATCAGTACGAGAACGACGATGCGATGGTCCGGCGGGTCGAGGATGTGGTGAAGCGCGTGGAGGCGCTGCCAGGGGTGGCCTCGGTCTTTGCCTCGAACATGGTGCCGCTCAGCGGCGGCGGATCCGACAGCCCCGTCGTTCCCGAGGGCGCGGCGTTCGAGGCGGGCCGCGAGCCGATCGTGTCGTATTTCGCCGTCACTCCGCGCGTGTTGCAGACGCTGAACGTGCCGCTGGTGTCGGGCCGCGATTTCACCGACGCCGAAGGGCACGGGCGCTCCGCCGTCGCGATCGTCAACGGTGTGTTCGCGAAGCGCCTGTGGCCGAACGTCAGCGACGTGATCGGCCAGCGGTTCCGTCTGGTCGCGGACAAGCAGAATCAGTGGATCACGGTCATCGGGGTCGCCGGCGACTTTCGGTTGTTCAGGGTTCAGGAAGGCAAGCCGCCGCCGTACGCGTTCCTGTCGTACTCGTATGGCGCCGCGCGAAACACGGGGCTGACGATCCGCGTCGCCGGCGTGGCGTCGGGAGCGGTGACGAGCGCGGTCCGCGAGGAGCTCCGCAAATCGGATCCGACGCTGCCGCTCTTCAGCATCCAGACCGGCGACGAAGCGCGATTCAACACGTACTGGCAGGACCAGCTGTTCGGGTGGATGTTCTCGATCTTCGGCGGCGTGGCGCTCGCGCTCGCGGCGATCGGGATCTACGGCGTGCTGTCGTACGCCGTCTCGCAGCGGACGCAGGAGCTCGGCGTCCGCATGGCGCTCGGCGCGAGCCGCCGGAGCGTCTTCGGGTTGATCATCGGCGATGGCGCGAGGCTCGCCGGCATCGGCATCGCGTGCGGCGTCGTCGGCGCGCTCGGCGTCACACGATTGATCTCGTCGATCCTGTACAACGTGACGCCCGGCGACCCTCTCAGCTTCATCGCGACCGCGGCGTTCCTCGTCGCCGTCGCGCTGCTGGCGAGCTATCTGCCGGCGCGGCGCGCGACCGCTGTTGATCCGATGGTGGCGCTGCGATCGGAATGAGCATCGTCTTCACCACGGAGAACCTTTTCCTCTGTCTCCTCCGTGTCCTCCGTGGTGATGGATAACCCTCGAATCCAGCTGCGAAAACGCTTACGATTGGCAAACCATGATACGAACTGTTCTTCTCGGCGGTGCCATGGTCCTCCTGCTCGCGGCGCAGGACAAGCCGCAATCGCCGCAAGGCACGCTGTATCGCTCGCCGGGCGGCACCACGCTGCGGCTGCTGCTGGACGACAGCAACGTCGGACCCGAGGTCACGGTCGGCGAGATGGTGTTCCCGCCGAACACCGACTCCGGCGACCATCAGCACGGCGCGCTCGAGATGTTCTACGTCGTCTCGGGCGAGTACGAGCACATCGTCAACGGCAAGAGCCAGGTTCTGAAACCGGGGATGAGCGGCTACGTGAAGCCGCCCGACAAGGTCCGCCACAAGACCGGTCCGGCGGGCGCGAAGGTCGTGGTGATCTGGGTGCCCGGCGACGAAGGCCGGAAGATTGCCGCGCGCTGGAAGAAGGAACCGTGACGAATACAATAGAAATGTCATGGCTCACGATTCGCGATCGGCGGCGGCGCCGCCGCCGGTCGATTTCATTCGTGCGATCGTGGACGAGGACCTGGCGGCGGGGCGCCATCACGGTCGCGTCGCGACGCGTTTTCCGCCCGAACCGAACGGCTATCTCCACATCGGCCACGCCAAGTCGATCTGCCTGAACTTCGGCGTCGCCGAGGAGCGCGGCGGCCGCTGCAACCTCCGCTTCGACGACACCAATCCGGCGAAGGAAGACGTCGAGTACGTCGACTCGATTCGCGAGGACGTCGCGTGGCTCGGGTTCCGGTGGGCCGAGGAACGGTACGCCTCCGATTATTTCGAGCGCCTCTACGATTTCGCGGTCGCGCTGATCGAGAAGGACAAGGCGTACGTCGACAGCCTGTCGGCGGACGAGATTCGCGCGTACCGCGGCACGCTGACCGAGGCGGGGAAGGACAGTCCGTACCGGAACCGGCCGATCGTGGAAAGCCTCGACCTGTTCGCGCGCATGCGGGCCGGCGAGTTTCCCGACGGCGCGCACGTGCTGCGCGCGAAGATCGACATGGCGTCGCCGAACATGAACATGCGCGATCCGACGTTGTATCGGATCCGGCATGCCAGCCATCACCGCACCGGCGATGCGTGGTGCATCTATCCGATGTACGACTTCGCGCACCCGCTGTCGGATGCGCTGGAGCACATCACGCATTCAATCTGCACGCTCGAGTTCGAGGCGCACCGGCCGCTCTACGACTGGCTCGTCGACAATCTGGTCGAAGACGACAAGCCGCGGCAATACGAGTTCGCGCGCCTCAACCTGAACTACACGGTGATGAGCAAGCGCAAGCTGCTGCAGGTCGTGCAGCAGGAGCGCGTGTCGGGCTGGGACGATCCGCGGATGCCGACGATCAGCGGCCTGCGCCGTCGCGGGTACACTCCCGAGTCGATTCGCGACTTCTGCGCGCGCATTGGCGTCGCGAAGAAGGAGAACGTCATCGACGTCGCGCAGCTCGAGCACAGCATCCGCGAGGATCTGAACCTGCGCGCGCCGCGCGTAATGACGGTCCTGCGGCCGCTGAAAATGGTCATCACGAATTATCCGGAGGCCGAGACGGAATACGTAGACGTCATCAACAACCCGGAGGATGCCTCGGCCGGAACGCGGAAGGTGCCGTTCTCCCGCGAGCTGTTCATCGAGCGCGACGATTTCATGGAGAACCCGCCGAAGAAGTTCTTCCGCCTCTCGCCCGGCAAGGAAGTCCGTCTTCGGTGCGCGTACTTCCTCACGTGCACGGATGTCGTCAAGGACAGCCGGGGTGAGATCGTCGAGCTGCGATGCACGTACGATCCCGCGACGCGCGGCGGCGATTCGCCCGACGGCCGGCGCGTGAAGGCCACGCTTCATTGGGTGTCGGCGCGGCATGCGATTCCGGTGGAGGTTCGCCTGTACGATCGCCTGTTTGCGGTCGAGGATCCCGAGAACGTCCCGGAAGGAAAGACCTTTCTGGACAACCTGAATCCGAACTCGCTCGAAGTGCTGCGCGACGCCAGGGCCGAGCCCGGCCTGGCGACCGCGACGCCCGGTACACGCGTCCAGTTCGAGCGTCTGGGGTACTTCTGCGTTGATCCGGATTCGCGGCCGGGCGCGCTCGTGTTCAACCGGACGGTCTCGCTGCGCGACACGTGGGCGAAGATCGCGCAGCGCAGCTCCTGACGTTTACAGAATTGTTCGACTGCGCCGCCTGAATGCGGGAGTTTTCCGCCGCGGATCGCGGACGAACTTCTCAAAAGTGGCAAAGCGGTCGCGTCGATCTTCGCGCCGCTTTGCGCGCGCCGCGCGCTGTTGCCCGTCGGCAGCGAGATCCTGCCGAAGAGGTAGCGTGGGAACTCATCTTGCACCTCTGCCGGTCGTGGAACCGCGCGAACGTTGGCAGACTCTCCAGTCGCATCTCACGACCGCGCGTCAGTGCTTCGAAGCCGGCGATCGCATAGCCGCCCTCGCCGCCATCGACGCTGCGCTCGCCATCGATCCTGAATTCCTGGCCGCACAGGCGCTCCGCGATCGAATCCTTTCATCAACGCCAGCCGCAACAACTGTCGAACTTCCAGAACCCAGAGAACCCTTAGAACCCAGAGCTCCTCGGAACCCACCTCTCGTCTCGAAGGAAGGCTTCGCCCAGTTCGAGCAGCGCGCGAAGCGCCGCCGTGTCGACCGCCGGCTGGATGCCGCGCGCGCGGCCATCGAGCGCGGCCGCCTCAAGGAAGCGCGCCTCGCGCTCGACGAGGTCATCGAGCTCGATCCGCATCTGCCGGAGCTCGCCGACCTCGCCGCTCAGCTTGACGCGCTGACGCGGGGGAAGCGTCGGAGGCCGAGCGGCCATTGGATCGCGGCCGCTGCGGTGTTTGCCGCGATGGTGCTCGGCGCGACGTGGCTCCAGGAAACCGGACGGCTTGGCGGAAGGTCCATGATCGCGGTCGCGCCGCTCGTCACGCCGCCCGAGCCGTTGGCTACGACGCTGATCGCGGCCGAGCCGGCGAAAGCCGAGCCGGCCGCGCCGGTGGCACCGGTCGCAACGTCAGGCGACACAACACCCCCGGCGGCGCTGACAGATGTCGCGCGCGATCGCGCACGGATGACGATCGATTCGCGATCGCAGCCCGCGGCCGCGCGCGATGCGGACGTGGTTGTCGCCGTCGCAGTGCCGCCGCCCGCTCCAACGCCGTCGGTCGTCGCTCCGCCGCCACTGCCGCCGCAGCGCGTGCCTGACGCCACGGCCCCTCTCGGGCCTGTCGCGCCGGCGACGATGCCACCTGGAGTGGGCGTCGCGACCGCAGCGGCACCGGCCGCGTCGCCCACGGCCGCGCCGGCGTCGCATGTTCCGCCGGCCGTACCCGTCATCGCGTCGGCCGACGATGAAGCGCTGGTGAAGCAGGTGCTCCAGCGCTACCGCAACGCGTACGAAGGGCTCGACGCGAGATCCGCTCGCGCCGTGTGGCCCGCGGTCAACGAAACGGCGCTCGCGCGCGCGTTCGACGGGCTCCAGTCGCAATCGCTGGTATTCGACGCGTGCGACGTCCGGCTGCGCGGCGAATCCGCGGCCGCGACCTGCCGCGGCTCTGCCCGGTACGTGACGAAGGTCGGCAACCACGACCCGCGCGTCGAGCCGAGGACGTGGAACTTTACGCTGAAGAAAAATGGCGCCGACTGGGAGATCGAATCGGCTCGGGCCGATCGGTAATCCGACGTCTACCTTCCGAGCGCGTAATCCAAACCAACGAATGGCGTGAACGGCGCCGTCAGGCCGCCGGTCGTCAGCGGGATGATCGCGTTCGCCGCGAGCACCCATGTGTCGGACAGGTTCCACTTCAGGCCGGGCACGATGGAGACGATGCTGAGCCGTGAGTTGGTCGGGCCGAGGCGGATCGTCTGCACGCCGCGCAGCGTCGGATGCGGGGCGGCGATCGGGGCGATGCCGCCCGGGCTGTCGATGAATCGTCCGATGAGCTCCCCGATGATCGTCACGCGGCTCGTCGCCGCGAGCGCGAGCGCGCCGCCGTAGCTCAGCTCGCGCGCCAGACCTCCGACGCTCACCCCGGCGTTCGCGTGGCTGGAAACCCGGCCGCTCTCGACCGATCCAATCGCGGAGAACTTCGCCGAGCGCGATCCTGCGCCAAGCAGATCTTCATTGCGCCCCGTTGGCAGCCGGAGGTCCACGGCGCCCGCGAGCGCCGTCCCGCCCGAGCGATAGGGCGTGAACTTCGTCCGGATGACGGCGTCGGCAATCCCGATCGCGCGCGCGTGCGCGGTCGCCTGTGTGAAGGTTCGCCCGCGGTACGTGTTGACGCGCGACCCGTCGACCACGAGCGATACCATCGGCGCCGCGAAGCCGACCTCGACGCGATCGGTCACGCCGACGTTGCCGTACACGGTCGCGACGCTCGCTGCAATCTTCAGCGTCAACTGATCGATATCGAACGGCGCGCTCTCGTCGACGAACTGATTCGCGGTGGTGACCAGCGAGCCGTCGCTCAGGTTGTGGCCGTCGAGCGACGTGAAGCGAAGCTGCTGGAACGTCATGCCGATCGACACCTGCCCGCGTCCGGCGGTGATGGCGCGCTCGACGAAGAACGGACCGAAGCTCTGCGTGACGCGCTGCACCGTGCCGAGCTCGGGATTGAGGCGGTACACGAACCCGCTCGACGAGCTCGCCACCGGCAGCGTGGCGAGGTTGGCGAGCAGCGCGCGCGACATCGTCGCGCTCGTCGCCTGGGCCGCCGCGCGGTCGCGCTCGACGCTGCCGGTCTGGACGCCCTGGTTCGTCACGAGAAATGTCAGTACGTCCGAGACGGACTGCGCCGACGCGGCGGGCGCCGCGAGCAGCGAACAGGCGAGGACGGCTCCGGCGAGTGGTTTGTTCATCATGTTCGTGCTAATGGACTCTGATCGTCGTGGCGCGAAGCGTTCCATTGCTGTTGATCGCGTCGACTTCGACGTCGCGCTTGTTTCTCAAGTCGGCGCATTTGCCGTCACGGTACGTCGTCGACGAGCTCGTCGTGACCCGCTGCGATTCCACGGTGAACGTGACGTTCGGACAGCTTCCGCTCAGCGATGAAATCGATCCTTCGAGATGGACTGGCGTCGGGGTTGGCGTCGGCGTGGGAGCCGGTGTGGGTGATGGACTCGGAGACGGAGTCGGTGATGGCGATGGTGCAGGCATCGGCGTCGGTGGCGCCGCGGCTTGCGTGACCGTGTACGTCTGACCCGCGACGGTCACGTGGCCGATGCGCTGCGCTCCGGCGTTCGAGACGATCGACAGCGTGACCGTGGCGTTAGCGTTGCCGCTCTGACCGGAGACGATCGCTATCCACGAATCACTCGTCGCTACGGTCCAGGCGCAGCCGGTCAGGGTCGACACGTCGAAGGTCAGGCGGCCGCCGGACGAGCCGACGCTGTCCGACGAGCGGCTGATCGAGAAGCGGCACGGCGCCGCGGCCTGGTTCAGCTGGACGCTCGAGGAGCCGACCGTGATCGACGTCGATCGAGGCGAGGGCACCGGATTCGCGGCGACGCTGTAGGTGATCGCTGCATCGCCCTGTCCGGACCGCTCGCCGGCAATCGACACCCAGCTCGCGCTGCTCGTAATGGTCCACGGGCAGTCGCGTTCGGTCGCGACGTTCACAGTCCCTGTCCCGCCGGTCGCCGTGAATGTGGAGGACGAGTTACTGACCGTGATCCCGCACCGTGTCGCGCTCGGCGCGCTGGCGACACTGGTGGTGCTGGAAGTGCAGGCGGCCGCGAGAGGTAACGCAGAAAATACGATCGCGAGCCGGAAGATCCCGCGCTGCATGAGGTACGACCCGCGACGCCTCATGCACGCGGCTCGCCAACGGACGGGTCATCGTGAGCTCAACATTTTTCGATCTAACATCACGGTCTGAGGCCCAGCAGAGCCATGGCGTTCGTCTCCGTGACGCGGCTGCATCTGAGATCCAAATTGTTCTTTCCGCCGTTCGCGCTGTACACGTTTCGCAGCGCCCGGCAGGCGAAACGAAGTCGCGGGTTTCGCGACGGCATGCTCGGCGGCGACGGAGAAGGCGGTGCGTGGACGATCACCGCGTGGGACAGCGAGGGCGACATGCGGGATTTCCGCAGCGCCGGCGCGCACCGGGCCGCGATGCCGAAGCTCCTCCGGTGGTGCGACGAGGCGTCGTTCACCCATTACGAGAGCGACACCGGTGCGCTGCCCGACAGTGCGGAGGCGTATCGACGCATGCAGAGCGCCGGCAGGCTGTCAAAAGTCAATAAGCCGTCGCCCGCGCACGCGAGCGGTCGGACGGTGTCGGCCAGCGTGCCGCGGTTCGGCCTTCGCCTGAAACGTACGTAGTGTCCGCCTTCAGGCGGACCGTGATCGAACCAACCCTCATGCGCTACCATGGGCTGATGGGTCGTGGAGTCCTCATCGCCGTCTGTCTCGCCGTCGCGGCGGCCGCGTGCGACAAGAGCACCGATCCGGTGCCCGTGCCGACGACGATCGCCAAGCCGACGACGACGGAAGCGTTCACGGGAACGGTCGCACCGTTCGGGAGTTTTCAGTATCAGTTCAAGGTCAATGTCGACAGCGAAGTCCACATCACGCTCGTCAGCCTGACGACCATCGCCGTGCAGGCCGACCCGACGGCCGATCCACCGGTCGTGGCGAAGCCGGCGGTCAACGTCAGCTATCCGCTCAACGTGCGGGTCGGACAGACCACGATCACGACGCTCGGCATCGCCTGCACGAACCTGAAGCATGTGATGGCCGCGCCCGGATCGTCGCCGCAGCTGACCGGTCAGGCGCTTGCCGGCACGTACTGCGTCGACGTGTCCGACGACAGCGGCGCCCTTCCCGAGACGGTGACCATCAAGGTCACGATCGCCCACTCGTGATTTCAGATTGCAGATTTCAGATTTCAGATTGCAGATTGCAGATTTCGGTCTGAAAACAAATCTGAAATCCGCAATCTGAAACAATCTGAAATCTGAAATCTGCAATCTGAAATCTCGTCGTTTCGTATAGAATTCCCCCTTTCCGTGGAGTACCGAATTCAGCAGTACGACCTCGAGCAGGGCGCGCTCGAGATTCAGTACATCGAAGAGTACTTCGGCGAGTTCCCGCGGAAGAAAACCGCGACGGAGATCGTGCGCCGGCTGTCGGGCCGCGCGCATCTGATCCTGCTCGCGACGGCGCCCCTGCCCGACGACCCGGGATCGGTCGTGCCGGTCTCGTTCAAGGTGGCGCACGAGATCAAGGCGCCGGAGATGGAGCCGAAGCTCGTCGACCTCATGCACCGGCTGCAGGACTACGTGCGGTTCGACGGCCGGCGCGTCCTGTACACGTGGATCGGCGGCACCCGCCGCGACTGGCGCGGCCGCGGCTTCTTCCGCGCGCTCACCGAGCAGCAGGAAATCTGGGCGATCGAACAGGGATTCGACGAGATCGTCGTCAAGACGAAGAACAAGTTCTACGACATGCGCGGCACGCTCGATCACCTGCGGTTCGAGGTCGTCAAGTACGAGCGCAACCTTGCCGACAACGCCGAATCCAAGGTGTATTTGAGCAAGAAGCTCCTGCCCGAAACCCTCCGGACACACCGAAGCAAGAAGGCCGTCGTCCAGATGCCGGTCTGAAAAAGCCACACCACGGTGGCCGCGGTGGCTCCACTCGTGCCCACCGTGTCAGACCAGTTGGTCTTCAACTTTTCAGCTGCAACCGTCGTCTAACGAGGTTGACCTATGTGCGCCGCGCACATAGGCTACCGTCATGGCATTGAGAGCGGTCGAATTCCACATCCTGCTGGCGCTGGCGGTCGAGGAGTGCCACGGCTACGCGATCCTGCAGGAGGTGTCTCGGATCACCGACGGCGAGCTGGATCTGGAGCCCGGCACGCTCTATCGCGCGCTGCACCGCATGTTGAAGGACGGCTGGGTCGCCGAGTGCGGCCGCCGGAGCGTCCCGACGGCGTCCGCGAGGGCCGCACGGCCCGAGCCGCCCGGGAGTAACGAAGAGCGCCGCCGCTACTACAAGCTGACCGCGCTCGGCCGGCGTGTCGCGACGGCGGAAGCGGATCGCCTGTCGAAGCTCGTGTCGATCGCGCGTCGCCACCAGCTGGTTTCACATGCGTGATCGAAGACGTACCAGGCCGGACCGGGAAGCGCGGCGCGCGAAAGCCGACCGGCGGTTCGCGTGGTGGCTGGTGTGGCTCTATCCGCCGCCGTTTCGGCGCGACGTGGGGCTCGGCCTCGTCGACACACTCGACGATCGCATGCGCGCGCGTCGATCCGGCGGCGCGTCCACGATCGGCACGCGCATCCCTGCGGTCGCCGACACCGTTCGCAACGCATCCGCCGAATGGACCGCGTACGTAGGGTCCGCCTTCAGGCGGACCGTGGATTCGCACCCCGACTCTCCGGCCGCGCCAGGAGGACGCACGATCATGGACACGCTTTCGCAGGACATCCGCTACGCGCTGCGCCTCTGGCGGCGGCGACCCGGATTTGCGCTCGTCGCGATCCTCACGCTCGCGCTCGGCGTCGGCGCCAACACCGCGATGTTCAGCATCGTCAACGCGGTGCTCCTGCGGCCGCTGCCGTACCCGAACGCCGATCGCCTCGTGGCGATCTGGGGCCGCACGTCGGCGTTTCCGCGCGGCCTGCTGTCGTACAGGGAGTACGCCGAGATCCGCCGCCAGACCGCGTCGCTCGATGCGATCGGGCTGTGGCTGCCCCAGAGCATCAACCTGACCGGCGGCACGGAGCCGCAGCGGCTCGTCGGCAATTTCGTCACCGGCTCGTTCTTCGACGTCCTCGGCCTGAAAGCGGAGCGCGGGCGGCTGTTCACGAACGAAGAGAGCGCGCCGGGAACGGCGAAGCCCGTTGCCGTGATCAGTCACCAGCTGTGGCGGCAGCGATTCAATCAGGACGAGCGCGCGATCGGCGCGCCGCTGACAATCAACGGCACGCCGCTGACGATCGTCGGCGTCATGGCGCCGCCGTTCGATGCGGACAGTGTTCCGTCGGGCGGGTACTTCGTCGGCGGCGTCGACGTGTTTCTCCCGGCCGCGGAGTTTCCCGTGCCGCGCGGGCTCGCTGCCGCCGGTCCGACGCTGCTCGCTGTTGGACGGCTGAAGTCGGGCGTTGCGGTGGAGACCGGCCTCGCCGAGCTCGACACGATCGGGCGCCGGCTGCTCGCGGCCGACCCGAACGCGCAGGCCGGACGCACGCTGACGAGCGAGCCGGCGCACGAAAGCATCGTCGGCACGTCGCGGCCCGCGCTGCTCCTCCTGTTCGCGGCCGTCGCCGTGGTGCTGCTGATCGCGTGCGTCAACGTCAGCCATCTGCTGCTCGCGCGTGCCATCGATCGGCAGAAAGAGCTCGCGCTGCGCGCGGCGCTCGGCGCGAGCCGCGCGGCCGTCACGCGTCAGCTGATCGTCGAGGCGGCGCTGCTGTCGGTGACCGCCGGCGTCGCCGGGTTCCTGCTCGGCCGCTGGGCGCTCGCGGCACTGATCTGGCTGCAGCCGCCGTCGTCGGTCCCGATTCCGACCAACGTGCCGCTGGACGGACTGGTGCTCCTCTTTACCGGCGCGGTGACGCTTCTCGTCGCGGGGGGTGCCGGCCTGATGCCGGCGCTGCGGACCTCGCGTCTCGATCTCGGCCGCGTGCTGCAGGCCGGCTTCCGGCGCGCGTCGGGCACCGGCCGCCGCACGCGGGACGTGTTCATGGTCGTCGAGATGGCGCTGTCGGTGGCGCTCGTCGCCGTGTCGGTGCTGCTCATCCAGAGCCTGCTCGCGATCCAGCAGGTGCCCATCGGGTTCGATTCGTCCAGCGTGTTCACGCTGCAGTTCCGGCTGCCGCAGAGCAAGTACCCGAAGCCGGACAACATCGCCCGCTTCTTCCGGAGCGCTATCGAGCGCGTGCGCGCGGTGCCGGGCGTCGAATCGGCGGCGCTCGTGCGCGCGGTGCCGTTCAGCGGCAACGGCGGCACGGTCGGCTACGCGGTCGAAGGACGTCCCGCGCCGGATCCGGCGGCGCTGCCGCAGTCGCGCGTGCATTTCGTCACGCCCGACTACTTCAGGACGATGAGAACCCCGCTGTTGAAGGGGCGGGACTTCACGGACCGCGACGATCTGTCGACGCCGCTCGTCACCGTGATCAACGAGACGTTCGCGCGGCGCGAGTGGCCCGGCGAGGATCCGATCGGCAAACGCATCACGACGCCGCAGACCACCGGACCGGTCACGGTGATCGGCGTCGTCGGCGACACGAAGCATTACACCGCGACCGAGCCGGCGATGCCGCAGCTGTACGTCGCGCACTACCAGGTGCCGCTGATCTTCTCGTCGCTCGTCGCGCGCACGGCGGTGCCGCCGCTCAGCGTGACGAACGAGATCCGCAAGGCGATCTGGTCGGTCGACAAGGATCAGCCCGTCTGGTCGATCGTCGCGCTCGACACGCTCGTCGAACGATCGCGAGGGCAGTCGCGGTTTCTGGCGCTGCTGCTCGGCGCGTTCGCCGGCGTTGCGCTGCTGCTGGCTGCAGTGGGGATTTACGGCGTCACGTCGTACGGCGTGGCGCAGCGGACGCGTGAAATAGGCATCCGCCTCGCGCTCGGCGCACCGGGCGAGCGCGTGCTGCGCGAGGTTGTCGGCCGCGGAGTGATGCTCACCGTCATCGCGGCCGCGATCGGTCTCGCGGGCGCGCTGGCGATGGGCCGCCTGACGAAGGCGGTGCTTTTCGGCGTGACGCCCACCGATCCCGCGGCCCTGGCGAGCGCCGCGCTGGTGCTGACTGCCGTCTCGATTGCCGCGACGTACCTGCCCGCGCGCCGCGCCGCGCGCGTCGATCCGGTCGTGGCGCTGACGGAAGAGTAGAGGAGAGAGACTCAGGCGCGAACGGTGCCACAGAGACACAGAGCCACAGAGAAACGCACAGAGAAGAATCAACCACAGAGTCGATCATGACCTGCGGTCACCCCGAAGCATGAAAATGTGTACGCTACCCGCGCGGTCGGTCGACGTCGCTGGTGAGTGGTACCAGCAAGTCCGTACAGAGTTTGACGCGGGA
>Ga0114129_10000966_pt1 | contig 37560 bp, 31 predicted proteins | sample RhiMetdeltSRZDD1_FD_80071 | JGI IMG/M metagenome (GOLD analysis project Ga0114129, IMG submission 80071) | Populus rhizosphere microbial communities from Tennessee, USA - Rhizosphere MetaG P. deltoides SRZDD1 (version 2) (version 2) | ecosystem: Host-associated > Plants > Roots > Rhizosphere >...
CCGCCGCGGCTGGTGGCGGTCGCATGACCTTCGCACGACGCTCGCTGCTCGAATTACCGCAGACCCCGCCCAAGTCGAACGGCTCGGAACAGCCCTCGAATGGCGGCGCCGAATTCGAGTCGATGTCGCCGCTCGATGTGCCCGCGTTTCTGCGCCGACAGAGCGAAGGGTGAGGTAGCAACGAACGTCGCACTCGTGCAGACTCGTAGCCCGTCGTCCGGCAGCTGGCAATGTAGTTCTCGCTCGCTCAGCCGTGTCGACCGGTGCTGGTTGTATCCGCCGCGGGACTGCTGTCTTTGCGTCCGTGCTCTCGATCTCCATCTTTACCTCTGCCGCTCTCACGGGCGTGGTAGACTGAATAAATCCACGGCACGCGCCAACGGCGGCGCTTCAGCCGCAACCCGCGCACGATGCCGTGGCCCTCGGAAGGCGTCCACTCCGGCAACTGCGAGCGGCCGCAGACGCTGGTTGCGGACGCTGCCGAAAGGCGATGCGGTGACGATCGGCCAGGTAATGCTCGCCGGCTGTCGCCACCCGCTCTCGAAACACACGAGTCGTTGACGGCTCGCGGATCCGACGCTTCATGACGAACTGGGAACAACGAGAGCGGGCGCGTCAGGTCCTTGCGCGTGAAGTGGGCTACGTACGAAAGCCGCACGGCGGCCGGCTGCGCGTTGCCCTGGCGTTCCCGAACACCTACTTCGTCGGGATGTCGAGCCTCGGGTTCCAGACGGTCTACCAGCTTTTCAACCAGATAGACAACGTGGTGTGCGAGCGGGTGTTTCTGCCGGGCCGGCAGGAGCTGCAACGACAGCTGACCTCGGGTGCTCCGCTCCTGACGATCGAGTCGCAGACACCGGCCGCGAACTTCGACGTGCTCGCGTTTTCGGTTTCGTTCGAATGGGACTACACGAACGTCGTGAGCATGCTGCGTCTCGCGGGCCTGAAACCGAGAGCCGATGCCCGCTCCGCGCGCGATCCGCTCGTCGTTATCGGCGGCGCGGTGACGTTCGTCAATCCTGAGCCTCTGGCGCCGTTTACGGACGTGATCGCCGCCGGCGAGGGAGAAGTGCTCGTGCCGGAGCTCGTCTCGGCGCTGCGTGAAGCAGCCGATCGGCAGGACGTGCTTTCGCGGCTCGCCGCCGCTCGCGGATTCTACGTGCCGTCGTTCTACGACGTCCACTACGAGCCCGAGGGCGGGATTGCGGCGTTCGAACCTCGAGGCGGGACCGGCGCGCCTCCCGTCGTGACAAAGGCGGCGGTCAAGAACGCGGAGCGACTCGATCCCCCTGCGACCTCGATCTTCACGCCCGACACCGAGTTCGGGTCGCGCTTCCTCGTCGAAGTCGTGCGCGGCTGCGCCAACCTGTGCCGCTTCTGCTGGGCCGGCTACAACTATCTGCCTGTCCGAGCATTTCCCGCCGACAAGATTCTCGAGCGCGCCGCGAACGCACGTCAGCACGCCTCGCGTGCCGGCCTCGTGTCGATCGCGCTCTGTGACCATCCCGAGATCGAGCGAATCCTCGGGGAGCTGCTCGACATGGGGTACTCGATCAGCCCGGCATCGCTCCGGCTCGACGATCTGACCGGACCGATCGTCCGGCTGCTGCACCGCAGCGGAGAGCGTTCCATAACAATTGCTCCAGAGGCGGGGACCGATCGATTGCGTCGCGTGATCAACAAGACGGTGACGAACGCCGAGATCCTCGAAGCGACGGAACTGATCTTCGCGAACGGAATCGAGAACCTGAAGCTGTACTACATGATTGGGCTTCCGACGGAAGCCGACGCGGACATCGTTGGCATTCGCGATCTGACGGTCGCCATGCGCGACGTGATGATGAAGTACGGCCGTGACCGGGGGCGGCCAGGCCGCATTGTCGGGAGCGTGAATCCGCTGATCCCGAAGCCAGGCACGACCTATCAGTGGCTGCCGATGGAGGACCCGGCGGTCACGGATCGGAAAGCGAAGCGGCTCCGGCACGTGCTTGGCGGTATCGACAACGTCTACTTCAACATCAAGTCCGAGCGACATTCGTACTACCAGGCGCTGCTCTCGCTGGCCGATCGCCGCGTCGCGGTCGCCATCGAGGCGGCAGAGCGGAATGGCGGCAACTGGCGCGCCGCGGTTGCCGAGACGGGACTCGATGCAGGCTTCTACATCTTTCGCGACCGCTCGAATGACGACGTCCTGCCATGGGACATCATCGACGGCGGGATGAAGAAGACGTTCTTCCAGAGCGAACTGCACAAGTCGTTCAGCGAAGAATGGACGCTGCCTCCGAAACGACAGAAAGAGAATCTCAAGTTCCTGCCGGTGTTGTCCGGCTGAAGCCGGACAACACGAGTCCGGGTGAAGCTGGCCGTCTATACGTTTGCTTGTACCTGCAGGCTGCTCTCGTAGGCCTGCAGGATCAGATCGCGCACGCGATCCTGAGCGGTGGCGTCGGTCAACGGGCGAAGGAGCGCGAAACTCCGACGCTCGCCATTCACCGAGAACTGGCGCGCCGGGAACGTGACATTCCTGCCGTTGCCGGTCTTGGTTTTCCGCTCCCAGATCGCGAAGCCAATCAACTTCAAACCCTCGAGCGGCCCCGAGGAGAAGTGCAATTCCGCGTCAGCGAGCTTTCCTGGTGGATTCCCCTTTTCGTACGGCACGATCTTGACGGTCATTGTTCGCTCCCTTTTGCCTCTGAACGGCGAGGGTGGCAAGCGCTGTTGCGATTGAGGACAGGCAAGGCGCGCGCCGCACGCCGCGTCTCGATCGCTGCGGGCGGAAACATCTGAGGAGATGCGCCTTTTGCGCGACCCGAGCCGCGCCGCCGATGGCGTGCATATGTCCACCCGCACAGCAAGCAAACTGGCGTTGCGCGGAACGGGCGAGAGGTCGTCCGGTGCCGCCCCAGGAACGAGCCAACGCGTGTTGCGGAGGTGATTCCGGAGGTTACTCGCCGAAGAGCAGCACCTGTGCGATCGCCAGGGCTTCGGAATGCGTGATCGTGACGAGCGAATTGCGGACCCGCAGCCGTAACGCATGGCGCGCGGCAGCGCCGTGGAGCTGCAGGCGCGGAGGACCGCCGTGGCGGACGACCTCGACGTCCTTCCAGAGCACTCCGTGCGCGTGACCGGTCCCGAGCGCCTTCATGGCCGCTTCTTTCGCGGCGAAGCGGCCGGCGAGGTGCGGCACCGGATCCCGCCGACGCGTACAATAGGCAATCTCCTCGTCCGTGAACACACGACGCAGGAAGCGGTCGCCGTACCGTTTCAGCGCTTCAGCGACTCGCGGAATGTCCGTGGCGTCCAACCCGAGACCAACGATTGACATGCCCACCACGCCTCAGCCTAATCGTGCGTTCGCATGGACGCAAGCGCCCTGGGGACCGGTGCTGCAGTGCAGCCTGCTTGGCGAGGTCGCCGTTCATCTCTTCACCATCGGGAATCTCGATTTGCGCAACGAGCGGCGAGAGTGGAGCGACCTCGCGCACGCGATGGGCGTCGACGAAAGACGCCTTCGACTGATTCGACAGGTGCACGGGGCTGCCGTGGCGGTCGTCCGGCGAGGATCCGCTCACGCCTGGAATCCACCTGAAGCGGACGTCATCGTCAGCGACGATCCGGCGGCTGCGATCGCGGTTCGCGTCGCCGACTGTGCCCCGATTCTCATTGCCGATCGGCGCGTGGCGGTAGTTGGAGCGGTGCACGCCGGTTGGCGCGGCACGTTGAGACGCGCCGCCCAGGCCGGCGTCGCGGCGTTGCAGAAGGAGTTCGGTTCCGATCCGAAGCACCTTGTCGCGGCGATTGGCCCGTGCCTGGGCCCCTGTTGCGGCGAAGTTGGCGAAGAAGTGCTGACGGCCTTTCGTGACGCAGGTCACAGTCCGGACGATCTGAATCGATGGTTCCGGCCAGGTTCGTCAGGCCGTTCCTTTCTGGATCTGTGGACGGCAAACCGCGATCAGCTGCTGAATGCCGGTGTCCCGGGCGATCAGGTGTTCACCGCGGAGTTGTGCACACAGTCGCACACGCCGTTGCTGCATTCGTACAGGGTGGCAAAAGAAAAGGCCGGCAGGATGGTCGGGGTGATACGACCGCGCGTAGCCCGGTAGCCCGCGCAGCTTCTCCCGTTCTCCTTGTCTCCTGTTGATTATCGCTGCCGGTCAGGTCCCTATCAGGCGCTCGGTTTTGGGTTCTGCTCGCTGGTCTTTCCTGCCGCAATCATCGCCTCTGATTCATCCATTCCGAGGTTCGACAAACGGTCGGCTTCCTTGTTCATCTCACGCCGCACGTGCTCGAAGGTGACGTCGTCGAGCTCCATCACGAGAAGGCGGGCTCGGACGTACAACGGCCGCAGGCCTGGATGCTTGACCTTGTACTCGCCGCGCATCTGTCGGACGAGCAGCTCTGAATCGGCTCGAATCCGCACTTTCCGGTAACCGTGTTCGACCGCCCAGCGCAGCGCAGCGAGGAGGGCGTTGTACTCCGCGGCGTTGTTCGTCGCGATTCCAATCCCGCCATGCAGCTGCTCGAGCAGATTGCCGTTCTCATCCTCGATCCGGACGCCGTAGCCGGCCGGACCGGGATTACCGCGCGCGCCGCCGTCGATGTACGCGGTGATCATGGCGTGCCTGCGTGCCCGGTGCTTCGTGCCAAGTGCCTGGTGCTTCGTGCCAAGTGCCTGTGCCTGGCGCAAAGGTGGTCTTCGCGGTGCCGCTTCGTTCTCAGCAGAGCGGTTATGAGGAGGGCGGCGATGTCGAGCCTTCAGCGGCGGCAGGAACGAAGTACAGGATCCGCGAGCAACTCTCACATTGTATGAGGCTGTCGTTTCGGCGAACCTCGTTGAAGACCTGGGGGCGCAGCCGCACGTGGCATTGCGTGCAGTGGCCCTCGCGCGCTTCGGAGAGGGCGAAACCCTTGCGATGCCGGGCGACGTAATCGAAGAGTGCAATCGCCCGCGGCGAGAGCTTCGCGACGATCGCCGCGCGTGCGTCAGCGAGGCGCTCCGTTTCACTCTCCAGCTGCACGCGCTCGGCCTCGAGCTGCTGCTTCTCCCGCGCGACTTCGGTTTGGTCGGCCTTGAGCGCCGCCTCGGCCCCTTTCAGCTCGCCGGCCAGAATCTCGGCCTCCTCCATGCGATCGAGCAGCCGGTCTTCCTGACTGCGAACGCTTTGTTCGGCCGTGGCGATTTCATGCTGCATCGCCTGGTATTCCTTGTTCGTCTTCACCTCCATCAACTGATCTTTGAACTTGCTGAGGCGCCCCTGGACGAACGCCAGTTCCTTTTCGATTTCGCGCCTCGCCGCCTGGCTCGCGCTCATGCGTTCCTTGATCACCGACAACGCTGTAGTCCGGTCCGACAGCCGCTTCTCGAGCGCGTCCTGTGCGGCCGGTATGTCGGCGATCCGCCGGCGATTGCGGTCGACAGAGAGATCGAGGTCCTGGAGCTGGATCAGATGCTGGAGGTCAGAGTCCATCTACGCTGCAGATTGTAGATTGCTGGGCGCAGATTTCGGCATTGGTGGTGGATTGTGGATTCGTCTGCGAGTGCCGAGCAATGTGCAGTCTGCAATCTGCATTCGTCAATCGGGTGGTGGGCCCACCAGGATTCGAACCTGGGACAGGCCGGTTATGAGCCGGCGGCTCTGACCGCTGAGCTATGGGCCCCCAAAAAGGGACAAGGGAAAAGGGACAAAGGAAAACCGTTCGACTTCGCCCGTGGCCGTTTCAGCTTGCCTTTCCCTGCTCCCTTTTCCCTTTTCTACGTCCGGCCTTCAAGAAACGCGCGCAGCTTGCGGCTGCGCGACGGGTGGCGCAGCTTCCGCAGCGCCTTCGCTTCGATCTGCCGGATTCGTTCGCGCGTGACGGCGAAGCTCTGGCCAACCTCCTCGAGCGTGTGCTCGCTGCCGTCACCGACACCGAAGCGCATCTTGATGACCTTCTCCTCCCGCGGCGTCAGCGTCTTCAGGACTGATTCGGTCTGCTCCTTCAGATTGAGATTGATCACCGCGTCGGACGGCGACACGACCTGGCGATCCTCGATGAAGTCGCCGAGATGCGAATCCTCCTCCTCCCCGATCGGCGTTTCGAGCGAGATCGGCTCCTGCGCGATCTTGAGGACCTTCCGCACCTTCGATACCGGAATGTCCATCCGCTTGGCGATTTCCTCGGAGGTCGGCTCGCGTCCCAGCTCCTGCACGAGCGCTCGCGACGTGCGGATCAACTTGTTGATCGTCTCGATCATGTGGACCGGAATGCGAATCGTCCGAGCCTGATCCGCAATCGCGCGCGTGATTGCCTGCCGGATCCACCAGGTGGCGTACGTCGAGAACTTGTAACCGCGCCGGTACTCGAACTTGTCGACGGCCTTCATCAATCCGATGTTGCCTTCCTGAATCAGATCCAGGAACTGCAGACCGCGGTTGGTGTACTTCTTCGCGATCGACACGACGAGGCGGAGGTTCGCTTCGACCAGCTCCTTCTTCGCCTGCTCCGCCTGAATCTCTCCCCGCGAGATCGTTTCGAGCGTGCGCATCAGCTGATCGGGCGTCTCCTCGAGCGCGTCAGCCATGCTCTTGACCTGGACTTTCTGTTCCTTCTGGCGCTTGAGAAGGTTCTTGCGCTCGTCTTCCTTGACGCGGCTCTTTTTGTTCTTCGGATTCAGCTGACGATCGATCTGGTCGATTTCGCGCCGCACGCGCATCACCGCCTCGACCGAGTCCTTGATCTGATCGATCAGGCGACGCTTGATCGTTTCCGTGAACTCGATCCTCCGGATCAACTGCGAGAGCTCAACTCGCCCGCGAAGCGCTTCCCATCGCACGCGGCGGTACTTCCGCTTGTCGCGCGTGGTCGTGCCGCGCGGCGTCTTGTCCAGCTTCTCGCGACACTTCTCGACCGCCTGCCAAGCCTTGCGGACGGCATCGATCTGCCGGAGCACCTGACGCTTGCGATCCTCGATCTTGTCGTCGGTCAGCTCCTCGTCGTTGAAGATCACCAGCTCGCGGATGCTCCGCTCGTCGTTCTTCAGCTGATCGCCCATCTGCATGATCGCGTGCGCGACGGTGGGCGTCCGGGAGATCGATTTGATGACGGCGAGCTTCCCCCGCTCGATTCGCTTCGCGATCTCCACTTCGCCTTCGCGAGTGAGGAGCGGGACGGTCCCCATTTCGCGGAGGTACATGCGAACGGGATCATTGGTCTTGTCGAGGGCACCCGGCGTGAGGTCGAGCTCCAGCTCCTCGGCCCCTTCCCCAGTCCGATCGAGCAGCTTGTCCTCGCGATACTTCTGCTCGGAGTCGACGACCTCAATGCCCGCGCTGCCGAAGGTGCTGAACAGGTCATCGAGCTCGTCGGACGATGTGATGTCGGCCGGCAGGAGCTCGTTGACCTCGTCGTACAGCAGATAGCCCTTTTCCTTGCCGATGGAAATGAGCTGCCTCACTTCATCGTATTTTTCTTCGATCGACAACGGCATGCCCTCCTAAGACGCCGATTCGCACGGATTGGCGCGGATCAGAGGAGATTCGACGATCGCCAACCCGCCTGACGCCCCGGCTTCCCCCCGCGCACAATACGCGTGGTAGGGCCCCGGTTCATCCCACGAATGAACGCGCAATGAATCCAAATCACCCAGCTTACGATCCGCACTTACCGATCCGCAACCCACCGCGCGACTATCCCTCATCCGCAATCAGCAATTCAGAGATTCAATCTGCTGCAAGAGGGCCTTTTTCCGGTCCCAGAGCGCGATGATTTCGTGTTCGTGCCGATCCGCGCCCTGCTCCTGGAGCCGGTCGATTTCCCGTTGAACGGCGGCGCGCTCACGGTCGTACCGCAGACGTTTAAGCGTCCGAACGCAGTCGGCGGCAACCGAGGGGGGGTGGGTCTGCCGGCCGATCTCGTCGACCAGCGCAGCCTCTCCAGTACTTAGACGCTCGACGAGCGTCTGCGGTAAGGACGTTGCCGGCCATCCCTGCAGGGATCGCGCCTGCTCGATGATCGAACCAGTCGCCAGGCCCTCCGTGTCCCCGGCTTCGAGCTCGGCAAGCGCCGCCACACCCTCTTCCGGTGCCCGCATCAATGCCCAAATCAGTCCGCGCTCTGCCGGTTTCACCTGACCGAGTCCAATGGCCCGTCGCTCGATGTCCGGCGTCGTAGTTTGACGCTGGACCGCGGCGCGCCTGATCTCCGCGCGTACTACCTCTTCTGTAATTCGTGCCTTGTGCGCCAGTCTGTCCGCAAATTGATCACGTGCGGCCGCGTCCGGAATTCTTGCCGCGACCGTCAGCATCTGGCCCAGAAACTCTCGCCGGCCCTCGGGCCGACTCAAATCGTGCGCCGACGCCGTTCGATCGAGCAGGTATTCGAGCCACGGCTGCGATTCCCGGAGTCGCGCCTGATACTCGTTTCCCCCACGTTTCCTGATGAAATTATCGGGATCGTCGCCCGGCGGCAGCATTGCCACGTTCACCTGAAAGCCTTCGGTCACCAGCAGCTCGGAAGATCGGGCCGCCGCTCCCTGCCCCGCCGCGTCGGGATCAAAACTGAGGACGACCTTCGTGGCAAAACGTTTCAGCAGGCGGACCTGGGCCGGCGTAAGGGCAGTTCCAGACGTGGCGACCACATTCGCAATCCCCGCCTGCCATGCCTGCGCGAAATCGAAGTAGCCTTCCACCATCACGGCATACTTCGCGCGGCCGATCGGCGTCTTGCTCAGGTGAAGCCCGTACAGGGTGCGACCCTTGACATAAATCGGTGTTTCGGGCGAATTCAGGTACTTCGGCTGCTGACTGGACTCCATGGCCCGGCCGCCAAATGCGACGATCGCGCCGTTGTCGCGGCAAATGGGGATCATCAGCCGCCCGCGGAAGCGATCGACGACGGTGTCCTCATCGCGCTGTACCACGAGTCCGCTCCTGAGCAGGGTGTCAGGCGAGACCCCCTCGTTCGACAGCCTGGTCTTCAACCCTTCACGGATGGGTGGCGCATACCCGATTCCGAGGAGCTCGATCGTCGCCTTCGTCAGGCCGCGCTCCTCGAGCAGACGAACAGCCGGACCGCCCGCTCGGCTGTCCAGTTGTTCCCGAAACCACGCTGCCGCGACTTCGTGCACCCTCAGCAGCGCCTCACGTTCGTGCTGACTCTCCGCATCGTCACGCGAATTCCCTGTTTCGGGGACCGTCAGTCCTGCGCGCGCGGCGAGCAGCCTGACGGCTTCCGGGAACGATACCTTGTCGAACAACTCGACGAACTTGATCACGTCACCACCGACACCGCACCCGAAGCAATGAAAGAATCCCTTGTCTTCGTGGACGATGAACGACGGCGTCTTCTCGCCGTGAAACGGGCAGAGCCCCTTCCACGCGGTTCCGCTCCGCCGCAGCGAGACACGCTCCTGAATGACCTGCACGATGCTCGCGTGCGACTTCAAGTCATCGATGAACGACGGAGGGAATAATGCCATTACGTTGATTGACGATTGCAGATTGCAGATTGCGGATTGACGGATTGTTGATTCTGATTGCAGATTGTCGATTGCGACTACTGACGTAGCGGCAGAATCAACATCCTCAGTCTGCAATCCGTCAATCTGCAATCTGCAATAAGTTCACTCTTTCAACTCGACCACCGTCACGCCACCGCCGCCTTGCTCGTCGGGGGCAGCCGAGAAATGCGCGACGAACGGCTGCGACTGGAGAAACGCGGTTATTCCCCGGCGAAGCTGACCTGTCCCGTAGCCGTGAATCAGTCTCACCGATCTGATTTCCGCGACGAGCGCATCGTCGAGGAACTTTTCCACGCGTCCGACCGCTTCGTCGACGCTGCAGCCTATGACATTCAATTCGGTGAGCGCTCCGTCGCGCGGCTGCAGCTCGACGTTGACCCGCACGCGCGCGGGCCGCGTGACGGCCGCTGCGGGAGTCACCACGCGAAGCTCGTCGCCCCGCGCTCGCAATCGTTTTCCCCGGACGTCGACGTCCGCTTCGCGATCGTGGAGCGCCTGGATCGTGCCTTCGAGGCCGAATGTGCCGACGAGCACGCGATCTCCGACGGCAGGTACGTGCCCGGCCTGGGCGGCCGCAGCCGGTTGTGGAGCTGCAGCCGTGTCGTCGGCTGCGCGCAGCCGCTCGCCGATGGCGTCGAGCGCCGCGCGGGCCTCGCTCCGCGCCGATCCGGTCTCGCCCGTCGGAATCAGGCGTGCCGCGCGACGCTCGGCATCGCTGGCCAGAGCCTGCGTCCTGGTCTTGAGCGCGTCTACAACCGCGTCGATCTCGCGTCGCGCGTCGCGGAGACGCTCTTCGATGCGCTCATCGAGCCTTCGACGGAACGTCTCTTCGCGGTTTCGGAGATCGTGCTCGCGCGCCTGCAGCTTGGCGGTCGCCTCTGCGAGCTCCTGGCGGTCGCGAGCCAGCAGTCGGCGCTCGTGATTGAGCGTGTGCATGTCGCGCTCGACCTTCGCGAGGTGCTCGGCAAGCTGTGACTCCCGCTCGCTGCGGTTCGCCCGCGCGCGTTCGATGATGGACGACGGCAACCCGAGGCGGGTGGCGATCTCGAACGCAAGGCTGCTGCCCGGTGAGCCGTAGTTGAGGCGATACGTCGGCTCGAACGTCCGGGGATCGAAGCCGAATCCCGCGGACGTGACTCCTTCGGTGGTGGACGCATACGATTTCAGGGCGTCGTAATGTGTCGTCGCGACAACGAGCGCGCCACGCATCCGGAAGTGCTCGAGCAGCGACATGGCGAGCGCACCACCTTCGACCGGATCGGTGCCCGCACCTGCTTCGTCGAGGAGCACGAGCGCGGGGAGCGCAAGCGCGCGATCCATTGCGACGATGTTGGCGACGTGCGCCGAAAAGGTGCTGAGGCTCTCGGCGATCGACTGCTCGTCGCCGATGTCCGCAAACACAGAGCGGAAAACCGGGACCTGCGACCCTTCAGCCGCCGGGATGAAGAGCCCGGCCTGGGCCATGAGCGACAGCAGTCCTGCCGTCTTCAAGGCAACGGTTTTGCCGCCCGTGTTCGGCCCCGTGATCACGAGAACGCGGACCGGTGGGATCAAAAGAATGTCGACCGGTACGGGGCCGGTGTCCGGTAGGTCGGTGGTTCGGGGTTCGTTGTTGCCCGCTCGAGCCTCCGAGCTCGATGGTTCGCTCAGCCGCCGGCGCACCGCCGGAATGAGCAGCGGATGTCGCGCACCACGGAGCTCGAGGCGACCGTCCTTCGCGATTGCAGGCTTGACGCCGTCAATCAGCAACGAAAAATGCGCGCGGGCCTGCAGGACGTCGAGCTCGGTAGCGGCGTCCACGGTCCGCTGAAGGTCCAGCGCGCGACGACGGAACGCGTCGGAGAGCGCAAGCAGGATGCGGCGAACCTCTTCGGCTTCCTGTTCTTCCAAGGCCACGATGTCGTTGTTGATTTCGACGGTGCTGAGCGGCTCGAGGAACAGGCTTGCCCCACTGCCGGAGCTGCCATGGACGATACCCGGGATCGCGGCGCGATGCTCCGCACGGACAACGAGCACGTAGCGTCCGTTCCGGTCCGTGACGATCTGCTGCTGAAGGTACTTCGCCGTGTCTTTTCCGCGAAGGTACGATTCGAGCGTGCCTCGCAACCGCGCTCGCTGCTTACGAAGCCGCTCGCGGATCGATTTCAGCTCCGCGCTTGCATCGTCGACCACCTCGCCCGATTCGATCTTCCGGCGGACGTCGGCGATCTCTGCCTCGAACGACGCAGCCGAATCCGAGGTGACACGCAGCGTCGGAAACGCGCCGCGTGCGCGCCGAATTGCCGCGCAAGTCGTGTCGATCGACGCGAGAAACGTCGCCAGCGCGGTGAGCTGTTGCGGATCGAGCGCCCGTCCTTCGACGGCGAGGGCGGTCAGAGTTGCTTCGAGATCGGAAGGTGCGTGAAGGCCGATTTCATTGTCGGCGAGGAATCGGACCATCTCGCCGGTGGTGTCGAGCGCGAGCGAAACGGCGCGCGCGTCCGTGAGCCAGGCGGTTCGCATGAGCCTCGACGCCCCAGGCGGCGTCTGCGCATATTGGCAGACGGCCTCGATGATCCGACTGAACTCGAGAGCCCTCAGGGCGCCGGATTGCATGGGACTGCTGACGGCGGTGAGCTTCTGGTCCGACAGGGCAATCGCCAACTATAACGCAGCGCGGTAAGCGGCGACAACTAATCAAATATCGGAAGCGACCGAGGATCTGTCAAGCGACGAGCTCCGGTGCGGCTCACTCCAAGTGATTGATCGAGCTGGCGATCGCGGCAGCACCAAATCCGTTATCGATATTCACGACCGATACCCCGCTCGCACAGCTGTTCAGCATTCCGAGTAGGGCCGTCACACCACCAAAGCTGGCGCCGTACCCGACGCTGGTTGGCACGGCAATCACGGGGGTATCCACCAATCCCCCTACCACGCTCGGAAGCGCGCCTTCCATCCCGGCCACGACGATGAGCACGCGGGCACCGAGAAGTCGCGCGTGCTCGGCAAGCAGACGGTGGAGTCCGGCGACCCCGACATCGTAGAGTCGGTCGACGCAGTTCCCCATGATTTCTGCAGAGACGGCAGCCTCTTCGGCGATTGGCAGATCGGCGGTGCCGGCCGCGACGACGAGCACCGTGCCGCGTCCCGGCGGCGACCCGCCGACACGGTGCGTAATGGTTCTGGCCAGTTCGTGGAACGTCGCGTCGGGTAATCGCTTCACGACGGCCGCGTGGGCGAGCGCGTCTGTCTTCGTGACGAGCAGGTTGTGCCCCGCGCCAACAATCCGCTCACCGATGGCAGCTATTTGTTCTGGGGTTTTTCCAGGCCCGAAAACCACCTCGGGGAAGCCCTGTCGCAGACCGCGATGATGATCGACTCTCGCAAACCCGAGATCCTCGAACGGCGCCTGGCGTAAATATTGTAAAAGACGGGAGTGTGCCGCCTCAGGCGTAATGACGCCGGTGTGGACATCTTGCAGGAGCTGACGCAGTTGCAGGCGGGTCATTGGTTCAGACCGCCTTGGCGCAGGTGGTCGAGCCGAGCAATAATGTCCCGATTCTGCAGCGCGATGGATTCATTTACTACCCTATGACCCCGTCAGAAACTCTGATTCTAGTCTGCTACTTCTTCGTCCTGAGCATTCTTGCAATCTACGGCTGGCACCGCTACTACCTGGTGTACCTCTACATCAAGAATAAGGAGCAGGCGCCGCGTCGTCTGTCGCCGCCCGGGTTTCTCCCTCCGGTCACGATCCAGCTGCCGATCTTCAACGAGATGTACGTGGCCGATCGGCTCATCGACTCGGTCTGCGAGCTCGATTACCCGCGCGATTTGCTCGAAATCCAGGTTCTGGACGATTCCATTGACGAAACGATTGAAATAGCCGAGTTGGCTGTCCGGCGTCATGCCGCTCGCGGATTCAACATTTCTTATATGCATCGCGTCGACCGTCGCGGATTCAAGGCCGGCGCGCTCGAGGCCGGGCTGAAACAGGCATCGGGAAAGTTCATCGCGATTTTCGACGCGGACTTCATCCCGGCGCCCGATTTCCTGATGCGCACGCTGCCGTATTTCGAAACCGATCCGAAGATCGGCATGGTGCAGGCACGATGGGGCCATATCAATCAGGACTACTCGCTGCTTACCAAGATTCAGTCGATCCTGCTCGACGCGCACTTCGTCCTCGAGCACGGCGCGCGTAACCGGGCGGGTTGCTTCTTCAACTTCAACGGAACGGCAGGGATCTGGCGGCGCGAGGCCATTGACAGCGCAGGCGGGTGGCAGCACGACACACTGACCGAGGATCTCGATCTGAGCTATCGCGCGCAGCTGGCCGGCTGGCGGTTCGTGTTCCTGCCCGATGTCGTGTCGCCGGCGGAAGTTCCGGTTGAAATGAACTCGTTCAAGTCGCAGCAGCACCGCTGGGCGAAGGGATCCATTCAGACGTGTCTCAAGCTGCTGCCCGACATCCTGCGGTCGCCGCAACCGCTTGCCGTCAAGGCGGAAGCGTTTTTCCATCTGACCGCAAATTTCAACTACTTGCTGATGTCGGTCCTGTCGATTCTGATGTTTCCCGCGATGTGGGTTCGCTACAGCACTGGCTGGACCGAGATGCTGCTGATCGACGTCCCTCTGTTCTTTGCGGCGACGATGTCGGTGGGTAACTTCTACATAGTTTCGCAGCGAGAGCTGTACGCGGATTGGCGTCAGCGACTCAGGTACCTGCCGCTCCTCATGTCGATCGGCATCGGGCTGTGCGTGAACAATTCCCGTGCGGTGCTTGAGGCGATGTTCGGAAAACCGAGCGACTTCAATCGCACGCCGAAGTACGGAGTCGAGCGCGACAGCGACGAATGGGTCGGCAAGAAGTACCACCAGACCGTGGGCGTCCAGCCGATCATCGAGCTTGCGCTCGGACTCTACTTCACGTGGACGGTCTTCTACGCGCTGTCGAATCAGATCTACGGGACGTTGCCGTTCCTGATGCTGTTCCAGATTGGGTACCTCTACACAGGCCTTCTGTCGATCTTCCAGCAGTACACCGGCGAGAACGTGATGTTGAAGACGCCGGAAATTGCGAAATAGAAAGTCAGGCTTTGGGCTCAGGGGCTTTAAGCCTTGGGGCCTGCCGAGTACGTCGCCGCTCCTCTCCAGACATGGGCAGAAGGGTTCCGGCCCGAGGGCCCGGCCTCCGTCCCCGGCCCCAGGCCGTCGGCCCCTGGCCCGGGCCCCCGGGCCCCAGCCCCCCGGACCCCTTGATATGATCCCCTCATGACGACCGAAGCGAAGCCCAAGGGCGGCCTCGAGGACGTTGTTGCTGCGTCCTCTGCCATCTGTTACCTCGATGGCGATCGTGGCGTGCTCGCGTACTACGGGTACGACATCCAGGATCTGGCGCGCGGCGCGTCGTTCGAGGAGGTCTGTTATCTCTTGTGGCACGGCCGGTTGCCCAACCGGGCCGAGCTGGGCGATCTGCAGTCGCAGCTCGCGGCTGCGCGGCCGCTCCCCGACTCGGTTCTCCGACTGATGAAGCAGCTTCCGGCGGTCGATGGGATGGACGCGCTGCGTACGCTGACGTCGGCACTCGGTCATTACGATCCCGATGCTGCCGACAACTCACAGCCGGCAAACTTTCGGAAGGCGATCAGGCTGACAGGACAGATTGCGAGCCTTGTCGCGACTTACGGACGTCTCCAGGCGGGAGCCGGACCGATTCAGCCGGATCCAGCGCGTGGCCACGCGGCAAACTTCCTCTACATGCTCACCGGCAACCGGCCGAACGCGCTCTCCACGCGCGCGTTCGACGTCGCGCTCGTGCTCCACGCGGATCACGAGCTGAACGCGTCCACGTTCGCGGCTCGGGTGGCCGCCGCGACCCTGACCGATCTCCATTCGTCGATTGTCGCTGCCATTGGAGCGTTGAAAGGCCCGCTGCACGGCGGCGCGAACGCCGACGTGATGCGTCTGCTTATCGAAATCGGCCCAGACGCAGGGCCGGATCGCATTGACGAGGCAATTCGGAGCCGGCTCGCGAGGAAGGTCAAAATCCCCGGCTTCGGCCATCGCGTGTATCGCACGGAAGACCCGCGCGCGACGCATCTGCGCCGGATGTCGAAGGAGCTCGGGGAGCGCGCCGGCAACACGCGCTGGTTCGAGATGTCGCAGCGGATCGAACAGATCGTCAAGAGCGAGAAGAAGCTGAACGCGAACGTGGACTTCTATTCGGCCTCGACGTACTACACGCTCGGCATCCCGATCGATCTCTTCACGCCTATCTTTGCCGTCAGCCGCATTTCCGGATGGACCGCACACTGCCTCGAGCAGTACGCGAACAACCGGCTGATTCGTCCGCGCACCGACTACATCGGGCCGAAGTATCCGCAAACATTCTTGCCGCTCGATCAGCGCTAGTGCGCTGGCGCGCGCGCGGCGGGCGTTCGGGGCTCGGGATTCGGGGCTCGCCGTTCCATGGGCTCGCAATGCGCAAGTCGGTGTTTCGTCGCGCCAGGCTGCCCGCCGCGCCAATTCACCGGCGGGCGGCAAGGCCGAAGGCCGTCGCGCGAAGCGCGTAAAGCGCGTGGGGGTGGGGCCCCACGCGCATCAAAAAGAAGATGGCTATCGGCAGATCAGCAGCCTGTTGCGAATGAGCATCGCTCCCCGAATCCCGAACCCCGAAGCCCGGGAGCGCGGAACGATATAATTTACCGATCGCGTCGCCAATGCATCAACGTCTGATCCGCAATTTCTCGGTTATCGCGCACATTGATCACGGGAAGTCCACGCTCGCGGACCGGTTTCTCGAGCTGACGGGTGCGCTGCAGCCTCGCGAGATGGAGGCGCAGGTCCTCGACAGCATGGACCTCGAGCGCGAGCGCGGCATCACGATCAAGGCCCATGCCGTCCGCCTCACATATCACGCTGAAGACGGCGAGACGTACGTGCTCAACCTGATCGACACGCCAGGGCACGTGGATTTTTCGTACGAAGTGACCCGATCGCTCGCCGCCTGTGAAGGCGCACTCCTCCTGGTCGACGCGTCGCAGGGCGTCGAGGCGCAGACGCTCGCGAACGCCTACCTCGCCGTCGAGAACAACCTCGAGATCATTCCGGTCATCAACAAAATCGATCTTCCTGGCGCGCAGCCCGATGAAGCCAAACGCCAAATCGAGGACATCGTCGGACTCGATGCGAGCCACGCGATCCTGGCCAGCGCGAAGGAGGGAACGGGTGTCCACGAGATCCTCGAAGCAATCGTCCACCGGTTGCCGCCGCCCGCCGGGAACCCCGACGCGCCGCTGAAAGCCCTCATCTTCGATTCGTGGTACGACGCGTACCGCGGGGTCATCATCCTCACGCGCATCATCGACGGCGTGCTGCGGACGGGGATGAAGATTCGGTTGATGGCGCGCGGCCAGGAGTACGAAGTCGAGCAGGTTGGTACGTTCTCACCGAAGCCGACGGTTGCCGACGAGCTCGGCGTCGGCGAGGTCGGGTTCATATTCGCCGGCATCAAGACAGTCACCGATGCGCAGATCGGCGACACCATCACCGAAGCCGCGCGCCCGACGAGCGAGCCCTTTCCCGGCTTCAAGGAAAGCAAGCCGATGGTATTCGCGGGCCTGTATCCCGTCGAAGGCAGCGAGTATCCCGAGCTTCGCGATGCGCTGGAGAAGCTGCGCCTCAACGACGCATCGTTCTTCTTCGAGCCGGAGACCTCGGCCGCACTTGGCTTCGGATTCCGGTGCGGCTTCCTGGGCCTCCTGCACATGGAGATCGTGCAGGAGCGGCTCGAACGCGAATTCGACATGGACCTGGTGACGACGGCGCCGGGCGTGTTGTATAGAGTGACGGCGACTGATGGTGTGGTGCAGGAGATCGACAGCCCCGCCAAGCTACCGGATCCCGGACGCATCGAGAAGTTCGAGGAGCCCGTCATCACTGCGATGATCCTCACGCCGTCGGAGCACGTCGGCGCGATTCTGGCGCTCTGCCAGGAAAAGCGCGGTGTTCAGAAAGCAATGGAGTACCTCGCGTCGGATCGCGTGCTCATCACCTACGAGCTGCCGTTCAACGAAGTGGTCCTCGACTTCTACGACCGGCTGAAGACGCTCTCGCGCGGATACGCGTCGCTCGACTACCATGTGACCGGATACTGGGAGTCGCCGCTGGTCAAGCTGGACATCCTGGTGAACGGCGAACCGGTGGACGCGCTCTCGATCATCGTCCACCGCGACATGGCCTATCAACGTGGCCGCGCGCTCGCCTCGAAAATGCGCGAGCTCATCCCTCGTCAGATGTTCGAAGTCGCGATCCAGGCTGCCGTCGGCAGCCGGATTATCGCGCGCGAATCCGTCAAGGCGCTGCGCAAGAACGTGCTCGCGAAGTGCTACGGTGGCGACATCACCCGCAAGCGGAAGCTGCTCGAGAAGCAGAAAGAGGGAAAAAAGCGGATGAAGCGCGTCGGACGGGTGGAGATTCCGCAAGAGGCTTTTCTAGCCGTATTGAAGGTGGGACAGGAATAAGGGAAGAAGGGGGAAAAGGAAAGGGAAAAGGGAAAAGGGAAAAGGGAAAAGGGACAAACCAAGGCCCAAAGCCCAAAGTCTACAGACGAGTATGGCCACCAACATCTTTCAGAAGTCCACGATCCGCGAATACTTCGAGTCGATCGTCATCGCCGTGATCCTCGCGCTGTTCGTGCGGACGTGGGTCGTGCAGGCGTTCAAGATCCCGACGGGGTCGATGGAGAACAACCTGCTTATCGGCGATCACCTGCTCGTGAACAAATTCGTGTTCGCGCCGGCGGCGAGCCGCCTCGAACGAGGCGTGTTCCCGATGCGTGACATCCGCCGCGGCGACATCATCGTCTTCAAGTACCCCGACGAGCCGGAGCGGGATTTCATCAAGCGTGTGATCGGCCTTCCCGGCGACACGGTGGAGCTCCGCAACAAGAAGGTATTCATAAACGGCCAGGAGCTGAGTGAGCCATACGTTCATTTCCTCGAACCGGTTTCGGAGGCTGGGGAGATCACCTCGTTCGACGTCCGCGAGCGCTACGGGCCGGTGCACGTGCCCGACAATCAGTACTTCGTCATGGGCGATAACCGTGACAACTCCCAGGACAGCCGGTATTGGGGATTCCTGCCGCGAAGCTACATCAAGGGCAAGGCGCTGATGATCTATTGGTCCTACGAGTCCGGCCGCGACGAGTACAGCGAGCCGGGTGTCGTAGGCTCGATCAAGCGGATTGGGTCAGTGGCCGTTCACTTCTTCACGCGTACGCGCTGGGAGCGGTTGTTCCATCAAATCCACTGACGCCGTTCGAGATCTCAAAGGAGGCGGAGGTCACGGACAAATCGTTTACCGCGGCGCCGCGGAGTTCACGGAGATTTGTTTTGTTCTTGGACGCAAGTCGAGCTTGGTTCAGAGCTTCCGTTCAACGAGCATCACATCAACTCTGACGCCACGATTCCGAGACATTACAAAGAATCTCCGTGGGTCCGGTGGCTCCGCGGTGAGGCTTTTTCCGTGATCTCAGTCTCCTCCGGCTAATCAGGGCGCCGCAATCGAACTCGCCTGCGCGATCAGCCGTGCTGCCTCTGCCCGCACGCGATCCACGTATTCGGCATCCTTGATGCCTCTCAGGTTGATCTGCACGTTGTAACCAGCACCACGCAGGCCTGCGCGCAGCAGCTCGAGCGCGACCTGCACATCGCTGGAGGCGTTCGCGTTCCCGAGGGTTGCGACGATGGCCCCGTGGTCGATGGCTTCCACACACGCCCGCATGACGTCGAGTGGCGTCTCCGTCGCGGCTCGGAGCGCACGCTGAATCATGGCTGCTCGGAACGCTTTGGTCTCTTCCGTCTCTTTCGGCAGTCGATACGCCGCCATCACTTCTTCGTACGCCTCGCTGTCGCGATCCACGAGTACGGTGAGGTCCTCGCTCAGCTCCGCGCATCGTGTGCCTACCGCGGCCAGGCGTTCAACATCGGCTTGCGTCGTCGCCCGTGGCTGGGGCAGCTGTGCAACCATCGTCAGCAACGAGGCTCCGAGCGCGCCCGCTAAAGCAGAGGCAGAACCGCCTCCCGGTGTCGGATCTGAAGATCGAAAGGCGGCAAGAGTGTCCTGCAGGCTTCGCTCAGTGAGTCTGGGCATGTGTACTCGCAGGGAACGATCCATGAACGATGCGGCCGCGTTTGACGACGGCGACAATGGACGGTGCGCCAACGCGAATGAGGTTGATCGCGTCGCCGCTGACGACGACGAGGTCCGCAAGCTTGCCAGGCTCGAGGCTCCCGACGCTGTCGGCGCGATCGAGCGCCCACGCCGGGTTGAGCGTCGCGCCGACGAGCGCTTCCTCGAACGTCAGATCCATTCCGAAGCAGGCGAGCGTCATCGCAAACGGCATCGACGGCGAGAAGCCGCCGCCTGGATTGACGTCGGTGGCGAGCGCGACCGGCACGCCTGCGGCGATCAGGTCGCGCGCAGGGGCGAATCGCCTCAGTTTGAGATAGAACGCCGCGATGGGAAGCAGCGTTGCGGTCACGTTGCCCCTGGCGAGGTCGCGAATGCCGGATGGCGAGACGAAGACGAGATGGTCCGCCGAACGCGCGCCGACGGCGGCCGCGACCTGTGCTCCTCCGCTCGCCGCGAGCTCGTCCGCGTGAATGCGAGGCGCCAGGCCGGCCTTCTTGCCTGCCTCGAGAATCGCCATGGAATCGTCCGGTGTGAATACGCCCTCCTCGCAGAAGACGTCACACCATTTCGCGAGCCTCTCCCGGGCGACGGTGCGAATCATCTCGTCGATCACGAGCTTCACGTAGTCGCTGCGGCGCGAGCGGTACTCGAGCGGGATTTCGTGGGCACCGAGGAACGTCGGCACCACGTCGATTGGCCCTTCGTCAGCCAGGCGGCGTATCGCACGGAGGATCTTGAGCTCCGAATCGACCTCCAGGCCGTAGCCGCTCTTGATTTCACACGTCGTCGTGCCGCTCGCAAGCATTTCACGCAAGCGGAACCGCGATTGGTTGACGAGCTCGTCCTCAGACGCCGCGCGGGTGGCCCTCACCGTCGCGACGATGCCGCCTCCGCTTGCGGCGATGCTGGCGTAACTCTCGCCGGCGAGACGCCGGCGCAGCTCGTTGCGTCGATCGCCCGCAAACACGAGGTGCGTGTGTGGATCGACGAAGCCCGGCACGATCGAGCAGTCGAACGCGTCGATGATCTCAGCGTCGGGTGACATCGTGAGACGGGCGCGAACATCCCCGGTAGGGCCCACGTCCACAATCCGTTCACCGGCCGCGGCAACGGCGCCGTCAGCCAGGACGCGGATGTTGCCCTGATCGTGTCCGGATCGCGGGGCAGGTCCGGCGCAGGTGATGAGTTGACGGCAGTGCCTGATGAGAAGTGTGGCTGGCGCGCTGCGACCCGGCGACGTCACTCGTGAAGTATAGCGGAGAGCTTTGCTGTCACTCGATCAACGGACAAACCGCTGACGACGATCCGTTTGTCGCGGGATTTCTGGCCACTCACGATCGCGACGTCGCGGCGTGGACAATCGAGCAGGGCGGCGAGGAACGCGATCAGCGCGTCGTTTGCAGCCCCATCGACGGGCGCAGAAGCAATGCGAACGAGAAGCGCGTCACCGCGTACTCCCGCGATGCCGGTGTGGCCGGCACGCGGAATGACGCGAACAGCGAAGGAAACTCCGGAACGTAAGAAGGAGAGCGGAATCAACTCCGCTCGTCTGCCCGGCGCGGAACGGACGCGTCGCGCGCCACGTTCGCCGCGGGCTCGGCCGGACGCGGACGGTGCAGCAGCAGTTTCTCGTCGGATGTGTCCTGCTCGCGAATGAAGTCGAGCGCGCGCCGGAGCGCTTGGATCGTGCTCTCGAGCGTGCCTTCGACGTCGCGGCGACGCAGCCGCAGCTCGTTGATGTCGCGCTCGACCTCTTCGAGGCGGACCTGCGCTTTCTGCAGCAGGAGATCCGCGCGGCCTTGCGCTTCGCGCACGATCAGCTTCGCCTCGGTTTGGGCGCTTTCCTTGATCTCGTCGGCAAGCCGCTGCGCGGTCAGCAGGGTGTTTCGCAGGTTCGCCTCACGCTCGCGATGCTCGGTCAGCAAAGCTTCGGTTCGGACGAGATCCTGCCGAAGTCGGTCGAGCTCGCGAAGCGCCTGCTCGTAATCGGCGGCGGCTTCGGTCAGAAATGCGACGACTTCGGTGCGATCGAATCCTCGCAACGCTGTCCGAAATCTCGGCTGACGCAGGTCGAGCGGCGCGATGCGCATCACGCGCTCGGGTGGTGGAGATCCTGCACCGGCTGCCGTGACGTTTGTCGAAACTGGCGGGCGCTCGGCCATCATTACCCCCCGAGACCCTGATTCACGCGAATTTGCGCGGATCAGAAAAACTTAAGCCCGAGATCTCTTGCCGAAAATCGCGGTGCCGACACGCACGATCGTCGCCCCTTCTTCGATGGCTGCCTCGAAATCGTGGCTCATGCCCATCGACAGATGCTGGAGCGCGGTCGCCGGCACGCCGGAGGACAGCAACCGATCGCGAAACTCACGAAGGCGCACGAACCAGGGTCGGGTCTGCTCCTGATCTTCGTTCCAGGGCGGCATCAGCATCAAGCCCCGGAGTCGGATGTCGTGCGTCTCCGCCGCCGCGCGGACGAGTCGCTCCGCCTCGTCCGGCGGCGCGCCGAACTTCGTCGTCTCACCCGCGAAATCGACCTGAATCAGCACCTCCGGCGCGGTGTCCTCATCCGCGCCGGCGGCAGCATTCGCGACGTGCCGCATCAGCTCCATCGAGTCAATCGAGTGAATGCACGCAAACGGTCCGACCGCCTTCTTCGCTTTGTTCGACTGCAGGTGGCCAACGAGGTGCCACCTGGCCGAGATGTCGGACGTTGCCGCGATTTTCTGCAGGGCTTCCTGAACGCGGTTTTCACCGAAGTCGCGCTGGCCGGCCGCCCACGCCTCACGGACGGCGTTGGCGTCGAACGTTTTCGAGACCGCGACGAGCGTGACGTCGGCCGGTTCGCGGCCGGAGCGCCGGGCCGCAGCGTCGATCCGGCTGCGGACCCGGTCGAGGTTCTCGGCGATTGACACCTACTTCTTGATTTGCGTCAGGACGCCCTTGGCCTGTTCGGCATACTGGCCGGTCGGTGCAATCTTGAGGTACTCCTCGAACTGCTGCGCCGCTTCGGGCATTTTGCCCTCGTTCAGGTTTGCCATGCCCAGCCAGTAGTGCGCGTCAGCCAGCTTCGGGTCGATCTTGATCGCTTCCTCGAACTGCTTCTTTGCTTCGGCGATCTTCCCGGCGTTCCACATGATCACGCCCTGGTTGAACACCGTCGACGCGCTGCCACCGCCTCCTGCTGCTGTTCCAGCGCCGGCCAGCTTCTGTGCCTGCGCGCTCGCCTCCGCCGCCTGATCGAACTTCTTCTGAGCGTTGTAGACAGTTGCGAGCCCGCTATACGCCTCGACGGAATTCGGATTGACTTCGATGGCTTTCTTGAACGCGGCTTCCGCGGCGTCGTAGTCCTTTTTGTTGATGTTGATCGCGCCGATGTTGGTGTAGCACTCCGTGCATTTCGGCGCCGCCGCGATGACCTCGTTGAACTTCGCGATCGCCTCGTCGTGCTTGCCCTGATTGCTCAACTCGACGCCTTGAGAGAATGCACCCTTCAGCGCATTCGCCTTGGCCTCCGCCTCCTTACGATCCTTTTCGGAGACATCGCCACCCGCGCCGGGCCTGAGGCCGAAGTTCACCTCGACCATGTCGAGGCCGATATGCTTGTTGAAGCTCTGGGTCAGGCCGTCCTTCTCGGCGGTGATCTTGTAATCGCCCGTCTGGATACCAATCTGGATGTACTCGCCGCGCTTGTTCGTCTTCACCTCATACTTGCGGTTTGAGTCGGTCGCCTGGATCGTGACCTTCGCTCCCTCGACCGGCTTGTTCTCGGCGTCAACGACTTTGCCCTTGATCTGACCACCCTGGGCGTAGGCGGGCGCTGCAGGTGCAGCAAGCCCGACGACAAGCGCGCAGATCGCAACGAATCGGCGTTTCATGCGTGCTCCCCTCATACGAACCTCCGTGTTGGTTGTGGCTTGAGCGCACGGAGTCCCCGCCGCGCGCCCGCTCGAACCGAATTGACTGAATATCGGCAGAAGTTTCGCTGTTCTTGTGGGCCACCGGACACGAGATGCACGGCGGAGGCCGTATTAATTCGTGGCCCAGTTTACACGAATCGCTCACGGGCGAGCCCGCCGCACCCTGTGTAGTGCCCTCCGTGGATCGCAGGATCGCAGCACGTGAATTGCTGAGCAAGGTAACGGATCGTGCCGGACCACTAAGTTGGCAGACGGTCCTCGCGCTCACCGGCCACATCTGCGTCTTTGAAAAACCTCTGGATGTCGCCGAGCTGCTGCGTGACCGGTGCCGGCGGCAGCGACGCCAGGAACCGCCGCCCGTACCCCATCGTCTTCAGGCGCGGATCGAGGATCGCGAGCAGACCGCGATCCTGTCGATGACGAATCAGCCGTCCGAGTCCTTGCTTCAACGCGAGAATCGCGAGCGGGACCTGATAGTCCTCGAAGGCCGACTCGCCGCGAGCCGCGATGGCCTCGATTCGGGCTGCCGTGATTGGATCGCCTGGGGACGCGAACGGCAGCTTGTCGATGATGACGCAGCTCAACGCGTCGCCGACCACGTCGACGCCCTGCCAGAAGCTGGAAGTCGCGAGCAGCACGGAATTCGGCGTGGCCTTGAACTCGCGCAGGAGCGTCGAGCGCGGCGCGCTGCCCTGGACGAGGATCGGATACTCCAACTCTGCGGAGGCGATTCGATGAACCTCGCGCAGGTTCGAGTAGCTCGTGAACAGGACGAACGCGCGGCCGCGCGTGAGCCTCAGGATCTCGATCACTTCCCGGGCAACGGCGCCGGTGAACTGCGGCGACCGTGGCTCCGGCATCCGTTTCGGCAGATACAGAATCGACTGGCGTCGATAATCGAACTCCGACTCGAGGCGGATCTCCCCTGCCCGGCTGACACCGAGCCGATCCTTGACGTAGCGAAACGATCCGTCGACGGCCAACGTCGCAGAGGTCAGCACCGCTCCGCGCATACGATCGAGCAGCATCTCGCGAATGACGGATGAGACGTCGATCGGCGCGGCACGAAGGAACACACCTCGCCCGCGGGTCTCTATGAAGTACACGAAGCCCGGATCGTCGGCGCGGAGCAGGAACCGCACATCGTTGCGGAGCTCGCCGGCGCGTCGGCCCAACGCGAGTACCTCTTCGGGGAGGTCAGCGGTCAGCGCGACGTCAGCTTCGAGCGCATCGAGCGCTCCGATGAGCGCACCCCCTTCGTTGCTGACGCGCTGCCCCTGGACGGGACGGATTCGCAACCGGCTCTCATTCGGATTTCCGCTCTGGAGTCGCTGCCGGAGCGACTCGATCGCGGAGAAGAACGCGCGGCCCGCCTCGGTCAGGCGCCTTGCGTCGGAGGCGAGCTCCTCGGCGCGCTCGCGTTCGGCGATCAGGTTCGCTCCAACGGCGCGGAGCGCGTCGTGCGCGAGATCGTCTACCCGATACGTGCTCACCGCGATCCCGAAGTACTGGGTCGCCACGTCCTCGAGCTGGTGGGCTTCGTCGATGATCGCGTACCTGCAGTTCGGGATGACCTCGCCGAACTCGCTCTGGCGGACGGCGGCGTCGGCGCACAGCAGGTGGTGATTGACGATGACGACATCCGCTTCTGCGGCACGCTGACGCATGCGCACGACGAAGCAGTCGTCGTATCGTGGACATTCCTTGCCGATGCAGTTCTCCGTCGTCGCGGCGATCTCATTCCACATCGGGAGATCTTCGGGAAGGTCCTCGATCTCTGCCCGATCGCCCGTTTCGGTGTGGCGCGACCAGTCGTCGATGATCCTGAGGTGCCTGAACTCGTCGAACGACTTCGCGAAGAGCGATCCTGTTCCGCCGCTCCCATCGCGCAGCGCGTCGAAACGGTGAAGGCAGAGATAGTTTCCGCGGCCTTTCATGAACATCGCCTTGAACGGCACGTCGAGGCACTCGCGAAGCACGGGCAGGTCCTTGAAGAAAATCTGCTCCTGCAGGTTCTTCGTACCGGTCGAGACGAGCACTCGTTGACGGCTGAGAATTGCGGGGACGAGATACGCGAGCGTCTTTCCGGTGCCCGTGCCGGCTTCCGCGAGGAGGACGCCGCCTTCGGCGAACACCTTCGAGGCAGCGGCCGCCATTTCGACTTGGGCCGCACGCGGCTCGAAGTCGGGCAGCGCGCGCGCGATCGGACCGCGAGACGCGAACGCCCCGGTGACCGCTGCGACTAGCTCCGGCGCTCGGGGTACAGCGGGAACTTCCGGCACAACGCCTCGACTTCGGTCCGCACGCCTGAGAGCACACGCTCATCGTCCGGGGACTGAAGCACGCGCGCGATCAGTGCGGCGACCGCGTCCATCTCCAGCTCGCCCATGCCGCGGCTGGTGACTGCGGGTGTTCCGAGCCGGATACCGCTCGCGACCATTGGCGGATTCTGATCGAAAGGAATCGCGTTCTTGTTGACGGTGATGCCGGCTTTCCCGAGCGCGGCCTCGGCGACCTTTCCCGTCAGACCGCGCGAGAACACGTCGACGAGCATCAGGTGATTGTCGGTGCCGCCGCTGACGAGACGGAAGCCGGCGTCGGACAGGTTCTTCGCAAGGCGCGCCGCGTTGGCCACGATCTGCTTCTGGTATTCCGCGAAGCCGGGCTCCATGGCTTCTTTCAGGCACACGGCCTTCGCGGCGATGACGTGCATCAGCGGTCCGCCCTGTATGCCGGGGAAAAGCGATCGATCGAGATCTTTCGCATGATGCGCGCGGCACAAGACGAGGCCGCCTCGCGGCCCGCGCAGCGTCTTGTGGGTCGTCGTCGTCACGAAGTCCGAGTCCGGAACCGGGTTCGGGTGCACTTTGGCGGCAACCAGGCCGGCGATGTGCGCCATGTCGGTCACAACCGGCGCGCCGACGTCTCGTCCGACGCGACCGATGCGCTCGAAGTCGAACACGCGCGGGTAAGCGCTCGCGCCGACCATGATCATCTTCGGCTTGTGCTCGTGCGCGAGCCGCTCGAACTCGTCGTAATCGATTCGCTCGTCGTCCTTGCGCACGCCATATGGCACTATGGTGTAGAGCTTTCCCGAAAAATTCAGCGGATGACCGTGGGTGAGGTGGCCGCCATGCGCCAGATTCATCCCGAGGACCGTGTCGCCCGGTTTCAGGAGCGTGAAGTACACGGCCATGTTCGCCTGCGCCCCGGAATGCGGCTGAACGTTGGCGTGCTCTGCGCCGAAGAGCTCCTTCGCGCGCGCGATCGCCAGTGACTCCGCGACATCGACGAAGTCACAGCCGCCGTAGTAGCGCTTCCCCGGATAACCCTCTGCGTACTTGTTCGTCAGCACGGATCCGGTGGCTTCGAGCACCGCCTGGCTGACGAAGTTCTCGGAGGCGATCAGCTCGAGGCCGCTGTTCTGCCGATGCACTTCCTGATCGATCGCGCGCGCGATATCCGGGTCCGTATCAACGAGCGATCGCCAGCGCAGAGGCGTTTGGGTGATCGGCATCAGGGTTCATCGCCTGCGGCCGCGGCGAGCGGGCGCCAGAGTCGATCCGCAGCGCGTGGGGGTGGGCCCCCACGCGCATCGAAAAAACGTCCAGATCTTCACGGTCACGTCCAACTCAACGGGCGGTGTTGAGCGCTTCCCGTCGTTCTATCTCCGCGATTTGATCGATGCGGTGCTGATGCCGGCCGCCTTCGAACGGCGTGCTGAGCCACACCGCGACGATCTCTTCGGCGAGCGGAGCGGCGACGATACGGCCGCCGATCGCGAGGACGTTGGCGTCGTTGTGGGCACGCGACATGCGACCCGTGTACAAGTCGTTGCACAGTGCGGCACGAATGCCAGGGATCTTATTTGCCGTCATCTGTTCACCCTGGCCGCTGCCGCCGACGACGATCCCGCGGTCTGCAATGCCATCCGCAACCGCGCGCGCGACCTCGGCGCAAATCGGCGGGTAATCGACTGCGTCGTCGTTGTGCGTCCCACGATCGTCGACATCGTGCCCGAGCCGCCGCAATACGATGATCAGCCGCTGCTTCAGCTCGAAGCCGGCATGATCCGCGCCAATCGCGATACGCATGGCACATGAGATTATACAGGGAAGATGCTGACAGTGCTGATGGTGCTGGAGGTGCTGGAGGTGCTGACGGTGTCGAAGGGATAGCGCCTAGAGCAGCGCCAGCAGCTGGAGCACCGTCAGCACCTTTAGGACCGCCAGCACCTTTAGCACCCTTAAGCACCTCCAGCACCATTAGCACCTTCTTCATGACTCCCACCATCACCCTGACTCCCCGCGGCGAGGATCGCATCCGAAGCGGCCATCTCTGGGTGTACCGCAGCGACATCGCTGACGTTCATGCGACCGGGGGCGACATCGTCGGGCTCACCGGCGCCCGCGGACGACGAGTGGGGTACGCGCTTTACAGCGATCGATCCGAAATCGCGCTGCGGCTGTTCACGCACGGTCCGGACCCGCCGGATCTGCGCATGTGGCGTTCGCGCCTCGAGTCGGCGATTGCCTACCGCGCATCGCTCCAGATCGATGCGACGGCGTATCGCCTCGTCCACGGGGAAGCGGATCGACTCCCGTCGTTGATCGTCGACCGTTACGGAGATCACCTCGTTGTCCAGGCCCTGTCGCAGACCGTCGACAGGCTGCTGCCGGATATCACGAAGCTGCTCGTCGAACTGCTGAATCCCGCAGGCATTCTGGCGCGCAACGATCCGCGCGTCCGGCTGCTCGAAGGGCTCGAACAGCGCGTCGATGTGATCCACGGGACCGTGCCCGAGGAGATTGAGATCCGCGAAGGGCGCATCACCTACCTCGTCGATCCCTACCACGGACAGAAGACCGGTTTCTTCCTCGATCAGCGCGAAAACAGAGTGGCGGCAGCGCGATACGGGCGTGGTCGTCTGCTCGACGCGTTCAGCTACAACGGTGGATTTGCGCTGGCGCTCGCGGCTCGCTGCGATGAAGTGCTTGCGGTGGACATTTCGGAGAGCGCCGTATCGCGAATCGCGGCGAACTCCGAGCGGAACGGTCTCACGAACGTTCACGCGCGAGCGATGAACGTGTTCGACGAGCTGCGCGAGCTCGAACGCCGCGGTGAGCGGTTCGACACGATCGTGCTGGATCCGCCCGCGTTCGCCAAGAACCGATCCTCGGTGGGCAAAGCGTGGTCAGGCTACAAGGAAATCAACCTGCGGGCGTTGAAATTACTGACGAACGGCGGATTCCTCATCACGTGCAGCTGCTCGTACAACGTCAGTGAAGCAGATTTCGCGGATGTCATCGCCGCCGCAGCTGTTGACGCGCATGCGGACGTTGTCGTTGTCGAGAAGCGGATGCAGTCGCGCGACCATCCCGTTCTGATGACCGTGCCGGAGACGTACTATCTCAAATGTTTTATCTTGCGGAAGCTGTGAAAAGAAAGTGGCACCTTCTTCTCACTCCTGCCGCAAGACAGCGACTGGCTCGACGCTGAGCGCCCGTCGCGCAGGGCCGAGCGCAGCGAGGACGGCAACCATCGCGAGCAGTGCGGGAACCGTCGCATACGTCGCTGCATCCGACGAGCTGACGCCGTACAACATCGACGCGAGGCCGCGAGCCGCAAGAAACGTCGCGCCAAGTCCGAGCACGATGCCGATGGCCGTCACACTCAGACCCTCCGTGAGCACCAATCGGATGATGTGCGGCGGACGCGCGCCGAGCGCCACACGCACGCCGATCTCGCGCGTTCGGCGGACCACCGAGTAGGCAATGACGCCGTACACGCCAATCGCGGCGAGCAGCAGCGCCATTGCGCCGCAAATGCCGACGAGCGCCGCAGTCAGGCGATCGGCTGCCATCACCTCGGCGAGATGTGACGACATCGTCTGCACTCGATAGACAGGGGCGGCGCGTTCCACAGCGATCATTTGTTGACGAATCCCCTCGATCAGTGAAAGAGGGTCTACGCTCGTTCGCGCGATGAGCGTGACACGTGACGGGTCGCTCTGCGCCAGCGGGTAGTAGACGATTGGCAGCGGTCCTTCCTGCATGGAACGATGTCGGCTCGATCGCACCACGCCGACGATCTCGAGGGTCTTGCCGGCCGAGTCAATCAAGTGCTTGCCGATCGCGTGCCCGCCGAAGTATCGGTTCGCGAGCGCATCGTTGACGACGACCGATGCGACGCCGCCAGGACGATCGCGACTGTCGAACTCGCGTCCCGCCACGATCGGAATCTGCAGCGTTCGGAAGTATCGTTCGTCGACGACGTTGAAGTTGAGCTCAGTGTCTTCGCCGGGCTGTGCCGTGTAGCCCTCCATTCGAAAGCCGCGCCGCTCGCGCCCACTCAAAGGGAGACTCTTGGTGAAGCTGGCGTCAACCACCGAAGGCAAGTTGCGGATGCGATCGAGCACCGCTCGAAAGTACTGGTGTCGCTGCTCGGTTGTGAAGTCGGAGTACGGAAGCTCCACGTGCGCAAGCACCGCTTGGCGGGCGCCGAACCCGAGGTCCGCGTTGAGCTGATTCGAGAGGCTTCGCACGAGCAGCGCTGCCGACACGAGGAGCACCACCGCGACGGCGACCTGGCCGGTGACGAGCACCCGACGAAGATGTCGCGGCGCGCGCCCGTCCGACAACCGGACGCTTTCTCCACGAAGGCTCGCGGTCGAGAGTGGCTGGACTGCCTGCAGCGCTGGCGCAAGGCCGAAGAGGACGCTGCTCAACAGCGACACCGCACCAGCGAACAGGAACGTTGGCAGGTCGATCCCCGTTTCGAGCATTTGCGCCTGCTCCGCGGGGAAGAAGGACGGAAGGAGATCAGCCGTCCACAGCGACAGCAGCACGCCCAGGGCGCCGCTCGCGACACCGAGCAACACACTTTCGGTAATGAGTTGTCGCACGACGCGGAGGCGGCTCGCACCCAGCGCCAGCCGGATCGTCATTTCACGACTTCGAGCCGTGGCTCGCGAGAGCAACAGACTTGCCACGTTCGCAGACGCGATTACCAGCACGAGCCCCACGGCCGCCAGAATGACGCCAGCGATCATCTCGACCTGGCCGCGAAACTCCGGAGGGAGTCGCGTGTGCGGAAGGGCGATCATGGGTCGCGGCTGTGTCGGAGCCTCGAGGGTCCCAAGGTTCGCTTTCGGAAAATCCCGCGCGAGCCGCGCGGCGATGGCGGAGAGCTGCGACTGTGCTTCTCGCAGGCTCGCGTTCTCGCGAAGCCTGCCAACAACGGAGAGTCCGCGATCCTGACGCGCCGAAGGCATGTCAGCTGGTGGCACGTACGGCACCCAGAGCTCGTGCCCCAGTCCGAGATCGAGGCCCCGGAACCGTTCGGACGCGATGCCGACGACGGTGCACGCTCGTCCACTAATGGTTACCGTCGAACCGATCACTGCCGGATCGGATCCGAACGTCCGCCGCCAGAGGTTATAGCCAAGGACCACGACGGGCGGGGCCGTCGCGTTCGCGTCCACTTCGCTGATCAGGCGACCGAGCGTTGGCTTGACGCCGAGGACATCGAAGTACCGTCCGGTGACCGCCGATACCCGGACGCGCTCGACGGCCTCAGTCGTCCGCAGGACTGCCACCGCGCCCGTTTGTTCAGCAGCCAGATCGCGGAACGCGGTCGCGTCGTTGCGGATCGACAGGAAGTCGGGGTACGACGAGTCACCATACGGTCCGCTGCTGTAATCGCTCGTGAAGATTGAAATCAGGTTTCCCGGATCGGCGACGCCGGGGGCGGGCCTCAGGAGCAGCGCGCTCACGAAGCCAAAAACGGTGACGTTCGCCCCTGTGCCGAGGGCGAGCGTCACGAGCGCGATTGCCGTAAAGCTCGGCGTTCGGGCGAGCATGCGGAACGCGTAGCGAAGGTCGTGGAGGAGAGAATCCATACCGCAACACTCAAGCGACGAGTGTGCCAGCCGTCACGGACCTGAATCGGCGACCGTTGGTGAACCGAGCCGCGTCCACCGTTCATTCCCGGTCAAGTCGATTCCAAATCCGCACAAGGACGCCCTCCTTGAGGAGCCCCTCCTCGCCACACCGCACAGGGTGCCTGTCCCGGTAAGGCGCCTGTTCTTCACGCAACAGTCCCCTTACACGGACTGTCCCCTTACACCGAGAGCCGAATGGCGAGCGCCTCGTGACCTCGTTCGCGGGCGAGAGATGCGGCGGTCTTTCCGTCGTCGCTCACCAGCAACCGGTCGGCCCCATTGGCGAGGAGCTGATCGACGAAATCTTCACGTCCGGCGGACGCCGCGCCCATCAGCGGCGTGTAGCCGACCTGTTGCCGCGCGTTGACGTTAGCGCCGCGCTCGAGGAGCAGCTTCACTGCGTCGGCATTCCGGGAGGCAATGGCGGCGTGCAATGGCTGCACCTTCATCTCGTTCCGCGCGGCGGCTCCGACTTCGGCGCCGCGCTCGAGCAGTAGGCGCACCGTGCTTCCGCCGGCGAAGAAGGCGGCAAGGCCGAGTGGTGTGTGTCCGTCAGGCGCCCAGGCGTTGGCGAGCGATGCATCGGCGTCGAGCAGCCCGCGGATGGCATCGTCGCGCCCCAGCGCCGCGGCCTCGAAAATCGTGAGGGTGGCTCCTGTGGCGAGACGTTCTGCGTCGGCGCGGTTCCCCTGGTAAAGGGCCGCCAGGATTGGCGACGTGGGATCGAGCGGCATGACATCCTCCTGTCCCGGACATTACTTAGGTAGCCTAACTAAGTTTATACTACCGGCGTGCCTCGAGGATCAAGCCCCGACGAGAGGGTGACGAAACTCGCCGATCGTCTGCACTCAGCCGCAATCCATTTGCTCCGCCGCGTACGCCGCGAGGACGACGTGACCGGGTTGAGTGCCGCGCGACTGTCGGCGCTCTCGGTGATCGTCTTCGGCGGACCGATTCGCATCTCGGCCCTCGCGCGCGCGGAGCACGTCCGCACGCCGACGATGACGCCCATCGTCGCGGCGCTCGAAGCAGAGGGGCTGATCACGAGAGAGGCCGACCAATCGGATGCGCGCGCGAGCCTGCTGCGTGCCACGCCACGGGGCATACGTATCATGGCGGAGGCGCGTAGCCGCCGCGTCGCCCTCCTCGGGTCCGAGCTGCAGCGGCTGAGGTCAAAGGACCAGGCGGCGCTTCAACACGCTGTCGACATCCTCGAGCGCGTGGTGGGGGCGCCGTCGAAGCATTCCTGATGCTGGACTACGTCTCCCCCGAAACGGTTGTCCTGACCCCACCTCCAGAGTTGGTCAGACCCCGGACCGCGGCTTCTGCCCAGTGCTATAGTTCGACTCATGGCCCCCCAGCGATCGCTACCGCCGCTCCAGGCGTCAGATTTCACGTCCGCGTTCCCCAACTCGCGCAAAGTGTACGTCGAAGGACGCGGCGTTCGCGTCCCGATGCGCGAGATCACGCTCTCTGGCGGCGAGCCGCCCCTGCGTGCGTACGACACGAGCGGTCCGCACGTCGTCGACGTGCGCGAAGGATTGCCGCCGCTGCGGCGTGACTGGATCCTGTCGCGCGGCGACGTCGTGGAAGGCCCGCGCATCCACGCGCCTGCTGCAGGCAATTCGAACTGGCCGATCGCCAGCCGTTCGCAGTCCGCATTGAAGGGCACGAGCGCGGTCACGCAGCTTCACTACGCGCGCCGGGGCGAGGTCACGCCCGAGATGGAGTTCATTGCCATTCGCGAAGGGCTCGATCCGGAATTCGTCCGCGCGGAAGTGGCGCGAGGGCGGGCAATCATTCCTGCGAACATCAACCATCCCGAGCTCGAGCCGATGATCATCGGACGGCACTTCGCCGTGAAGATCAACGCGAACATCGGCAACTCCGTCGTGTCGTCCTCGATCGAGGAGGAAGTCGAGAAGCTGCGGTGGGCCACGCTGTGGGGCGCCGATACCGTCATGGACCTCTCAACGGGCCGCGACATTCATGAAACGCGGGAATGGATCCTGCGCAACGCGCCCGTGCCGATCGGTACGGTACCAATCTACCAGGCGCTCGAGAAGGTCGGCGGACGACCCGAGGAGCTCACGTGGAAGATCTATCGCGACACGCTCGTCGAGCAAGCGGAGCAGGGCGTCGACTACTTCACCGTGCACGCCGGAGTTCTGCTCCGTTACATCCCGCTGACCGCGCGGCGCGTCACGGGCATCGTGTCGCGAGGTGGATCGATCCTCGCGAAGTGGTGCCTGGCGCACCACCAGGAGAATTTCACGTACACGCACTTCCGCGAGATCTGCGAAATCATGCGCGCGTACGACGTGTCGTTCTCACTCGGCGACGGCCTTCGGCCCGGATCGATTGCCGATGCGAATGACGAAGCGCAGTTCGCAGAGCTCCAGACACAGGGTGAGCTCACGCGCATCGCCTGGGAATACGACGTGCAGGTGATGAACGAAGGGCCTGGCCACATTCCGATGCACCTGATTCGCGAGAACATGGAAAGACAGCTCGACTGGTGTGCCGAGGCGCCGTTCTACACGCTCGGGCCGCTCACGACCGACGTCGCGCCCGGGTACGATCACATCACGTCCGCCATCGGAGCCGCTCAGATCGGCTGGTACGGTACCGCGATGCTCTGCTACGTGACGCCGAAGGAACATCTCGGACTCCCGAATCGCGACGACGTGAAAGCCGGCGTGATTGCGTACAAGATCGCGGCGCACGCGGCGGACCTCGCGAAAGGCCATCCGCGTGCGCAGGCGTGGGACGACGCGCTCTCGAAGGCGCGTTTCGAGTTCCGGTGGGAGGATCAGTTCAACCTGTCGCTCGATCCCGTCACGGCACGCGCCTACCACGATGCGACGCTGCCCGCCGACGGCGCCAAGGTCGCACACTTCTGCTCGATGTGCGGCCCGAAGTTCTGCAGCATGGAGCTCACGCAGCAGGTCCGCGACATGGCAGATGCGCAGAGCGCCGGCGTCGCTGATGACGAGCGTCAGTCAGAGCGGGAAGCGGGAATGCGACAGAAAGCGCGCGAGTTCCGCGAACGGGGTGGCGCGATCTACTTGAAGGTGGAGTGACGTTCGTCCGGCACGACGCTACTTGTCCGCCTGAGAGGGCCCTTCCGGCGATGGCACGATCTGGATGATCGTCTTGAAGCGCGACGGCTGCGCGCCGCGCTTCGGGTTGATGTACCCCTGCGACCCGCCCCACGTGTAATCCTTGACGGTCACGCCCGGCGGAAACGCCATCGTTTCCTCACGGAAGCGGCCGACGTCGAACATGTGAATGGGCGGCTCTTCGTAGACCAGCTCACCTCTCTGCTTCAGCACCGACCGGTAGTAGCCGACAATCTCCGCAAACGGCGTGTTGGTGCCAAAGAGGTAATAGCGCTGGCCGCGCCCGGCATCGTACGACGCGATGAACTCCGCGCCCGGATAGATTGGCATGCCGAGCGTTTTCTCGTTCGGCTCGTCGGGCTTCTGTGGGGTCGCCGCAGGCGGTCGGGGAGCGGGCTGCGCGACCGGCGGCGGCTGCGTCGGCTTCTGCGCCGCCTGCCGCGGATCGCCGGGACGCGGAAACGGAACGGGTGTCTGCGCCGACGCCGTTCCAGAGATTGCGATCGCAGAGAGCACTACGCCGCGTAACAACATCGTGCGCAGCATCTGGGTATTATGGGGACACTCAATCGGGACAGTCAAAGGGGGACATTCAATGTGGACAGTCAATCGGGACAGCCAAACGAAAAGTCGATCGTGAGTGTCCCCGTTGACGGTCGCCGGCTTTTGACATGGTGTCGACAGGAAGAGCGATGGCTTCGCGAGCTGATCGAATCGCTCGTCCGGCTCGAGTCGCCGAGCACCGATACGCAAGCGGTTGAACGCTGCGGGGCGGAGCTGGCGCGGCGGCTCGACGCGATTGGCGCGCGTGTTGACCGACTGCCCGGCCGCGGCCGCGCGGATCTGGTCCGTGCGACGTTCGCTGACGCGTCGCAGCGATCCGAAGACGATCGGCCCCTGTTGATTCTTGGTCACTTCGACACCGTCTGGCCGGTCGGGCAGCTCGATCGCATGCCGCTGCGCGAAGAGGGAGGACGCCTCTTTGGCCCCGGTGTCTTCGACATGAAGTCGGGGATTGCGGTCTCGATGCTCGCCATACGGGCGTTGCAGGCTGTCCCCGCGGCCGTGCCGACCGTCGTCATGCTGTGGACCACTGACGAAGAGATCGGCAGCGGCGCGTCACGGGCGGCAATCGAGCACGAGGCACGGCGGAGCAAAGCGGTCCTCGTCATGGAGCCGGCGCTTCCGGGCGGCGCGGCAAAAACGAGCCGGAAGGGATGTGGCGAGTTCGAGCTCGTCGTCCACGGCATTCCTGCGCACGCCGGGATCGACCCCGCGAAAGGCGCGAGCGCGATTCTGGAGCTCGCGCATCAAATCGTGAACATCGCGGAGTTGCAGGATCTCGATTGCGGGATCAGCGTGAACGTCGGTGTCGTCTCTGGTGGATCGCGAACGAACGTGGTCGCAGCCGAGGCACGCGCGTCGATCGATGTGCGGGTCCCCACGCTTGCCGACGGAGAACGAATCGCCGCGACGCTCCGGAGCCTGCAGCCTCGAATCCGCGGGACGACGCTCGACGTGCGCGGCGGAATCGATCGGCCCCCGCTCGAGCGCACCGAGAAGGGGTTACGCCTGTACCGCCTGGCGCGCGACGTCGCTCGCGAGCTCGGGGGCGAGCTTGGCGAGGGAGCCACCGGCGGCGGATCCGACGGGAATTTCACGGCCGCCCTCGGTGTTCCTACTCTAGACGGTCTCGGCCCGCAGGGGGACGGCGCACATGCTCTGCACGAGCACGTCATCATGGAGGACTTACCCTGGCGCGCCGCTCTCGTGGCGGGCCTCATCAACCACCTGAGCGCAGTCGCGGTAGAATAGGGATATGGCAAACGGAATCAAGACGGCACTGCTGCTCGGGCTATTGAGCGGGTTGCTGTTGGTCATCGGCGATATCGCCGGTGGCACGAACGGCATCATGATCGCGTTCGTGTTCGCGGCGGTCATGAACCTGGGAGCGTACTGGTTCTCGGACAAGGTCGTCTTGAGAATGTACAACGCCCAGGAAGTCGGACCGTCACATCCACTCTACCGGATCACGGAGCGCCTGACCCGACAGGCGGGCCTGCCGATGCCGAAGGTATACGTCATTCCTGACGCATCACCGAACGCGTTTGCGACCGGCCGGAATCCGGAACACGCGGCTGTTGCGGCAACGGAGGGGATCCTGCGTACCCTCAGCGAGCACGAGCTCGAGGGCGTCATCGCGCACGAGTTGGCGCACGTCAAACATCGCGACATCTTGATCAGTTCGGTCGCGGCGACCATTGCCGCGGCGATCATGATGGTCGGCCGGATGGCGATGTACGCCGGCCTGTTTGGGGGACGCGACGACCGCGACAGGGGCTCGAATCCGATCGCCTTGCTCGCCATGATTATTCTCGCGCCGCTCGCCGCGATGCTCATCCAGGCGGCCATTTCGCGTTCGCGCGAATTCGCCGCCGACGCCGGAGGGGCGCGAATTGCTGGAACTCCATACGGGCTCGCAGACGCGCTTCGAAAAATCGACGCGATTTCCAAGCGTGTGCCGCTAGATGCCAACCCAGCCACGGCACATATGTTCATCGTGAAGCCCTTTGCGGGCGAGGGGTTGCTGTCCCTTTTCAGCACCCATCCGCCGACGGAAGCGCGGATCCGCGCCCTGCTCGAAGGTTCTCGCTAGGAAATCTCCTCCATCGCTGATGGGTTTCGTGCACTTCGCCGGTGACCAACGTGGCGCGGCGAAGTGCACACTCACTCCCCATCGCGCCGTTTTCGAAACCATTTCCCTGGATTGATCGCTGTCCGCCCCTGTGCCGCCGGGTGGATCGGGTCTTGCTCTCATCGAAATCGAGACTTCGCGTGGAGGGCGGCCGTGGAGGACTTCGACATCCCGCAAACGAAACTAGCTGAGTCGGCTGAACG
>Ga0114129_10000967_pt1 | contig 37553 bp, 35 predicted proteins | sample RhiMetdeltSRZDD1_FD_80071 | JGI IMG/M metagenome (GOLD analysis project Ga0114129, IMG submission 80071) | Populus rhizosphere microbial communities from Tennessee, USA - Rhizosphere MetaG P. deltoides SRZDD1 (version 2) (version 2) | ecosystem: Host-associated > Plants > Roots > Rhizosphere >...
CCGTCGATCATGCCTACGCAGGGTTGGCTCTCGAGCGCATTTTCCGCGATGCGGGAGCACCCGATCCTTCACGTTGCCCGTCCGCACGAGGGAATCGACGTCTCGGCCCCAATGGGGACTCCGATCGAAGCACCGGCCAATGGCGTCGTGCGCTCGACCGGGTGGGAAGCGGGATATGGTAACGTGGTGGAAATCGATCACGGCTTCGGCATCGTCACTCGTTTCGCCCACACGTCACGCATCCTGGTACGCCCGGGTCAGCGGGTCCAGCGGGGAGATCGAATCGCCCTGGTGGGGAACTCCGGACTCGCCACCGGCCCTCACCTGCATTACGAAGTGCACGTGAATGGGCGCGCCGTAGATCCGCTGCGCTACGTCATGCCTGAAAGCGTCGTCACCGACTAGAATTGCACCTTCGGCGCCTCCTGCGCGCCCGCCTGCGCCGCAAAGTACTGCCGCGGCTTGTCCAAGCCGAAAATCTTCGCCGTGAGGTTGTAGGGGAAACGCCGAATGAACGCGTTGTACTCGCCTGCCGCCGTGTTGTAGTCGGTCCGAGCCACCGAAATACGATTCTCGGTTCCCTCCAGCTGATCCTGCAGCTGCCTGAAGTTCTCGCTCGAGCGAAGCTGGGGATAGTTCTCGGAGATCGCGAGCAGCCGACCCAGACCAGCGCTTAGTTGATCGTTGGCTGCAGCCATGTCCTGCACGTTTCCTGCCTGCACCGCTCCCGACAAACGCGCGCGCGCGTTGGCGATCGAAATGAAGACCGTATCCTCTTGCTTGGTGACCCCTTTGACGGTGTTCACCAGGTTCGGGATGAGATCTGCCCGACGCTGCAGCTGGGTCTGAATCTGGCCCTGAGCCTGGTTGACCCGCTCATCCATGCTCTGCATCCGGTTATATCCGCATCCTGTCAGCAGCAAGGCGGCGCCGAGCAGGGTGGCGGGGGACCACCATCGGCTACGCATCATGAGTGCAGATCTCCTAGCTCGAGTTGATCAGTGAATTGGGCGGCTCTTTCGACGGCACGGATGTACGCCTCGAAATCGCTCGCTGCGAGTGTCGGTTTTGCTGCAGTGCGACAAGCCAGCACCCGGAGCAGCGGTGCCGGTTCAAAACCCAGCAGGGTGGCGGCATCCTCGATGACCCGCGACGGTTCTGCCGGAGCCGTCCGGCCCGTGAGGCTCAACAGGCAGCGGAAGAAGAGTACGATCGAAGCGATCGTCCCGCCGGCCCAGGAACCCAGATTCTCCTCGCCGTGGGCGACATACCGCTGCCTGAGCCGGAGCAGTTTGCCCCGAAACTCCTTCTCGAGCGCCCGCCGGAGATCGGCTCGACCGGGCTCGACCGGAGCGACGAGGTCCGGGCCTCGCAACACCTGGTGGGCGGCTCGGAGGTCGCAGATCTCGATGGGGAACACATCGACGCCCTCGAGCCACTCTTCCCGTGAAATGACCAGCGGAAGACCGGCCGTGGCCTTGCGCCAACGAGCGAATGCCGGCCGGAGCCGCGCCAGGTCTTCGGGCTCGGCTCGTTCGACGATGAGCATCAGATTCACGTCGGATGCGCCGGAGACGTAGTCGCCGCGGGCGGCGGATCCGAAGAGAATCGCACTGTACGTGGTTCCGATCGCCGCGTCGACGTCGGCCAGGAATGGGTCGACCAGGCGGCGTATCCCATCATTCATCAGAAACGTCCTCCCGCGCCGCCACCACCGCCGCCGCCGCCGCCCCCAAAGCCGCCAAATCCGCCACCACCGAAGCCACCCCCACCCCCACCCCAACCACCTCCACCGCCCCAACCGCCGCCGATCCAGGGTCCGCCACCCCAATATATCCGTCGACGGCGGCCGCCAAACCTGCTGGAAAGGAAGAAAAAGAAAAGCATCAGGACCAACGGAAGCCAGAATGGGATGCCGCTGTTGCCGCCACGCGACTCATGGGGCGATGCCGCGGCCAAGGTTGAGTCGGTGACACCGTATCCGCGAGCCACCAGGCCTACCAGCGCCCGTACACCTGCGTCGATTGCCTGGCTGTAGTTCCCTTCGCGTGCAGCCGGCAGCATGAGATCGCGCACGCGGCCGGCGGCAGCATCGGTGACGATGCCTTCCAATCCATATCCGACCTCGATTCGGATCGCACCGGAGCCGGGCTTGCCTTCCTGCCGGGGAACGAAGAGCAGCACAAGACCGGCGTTCCGGGTAGAGTCGCCGATCTCGGCTTTTCGTCCCACGCCCCAGGAGCGAAGAATGGCGAGGGCGACTTCAGACTCGCTTCGATCTCCCAGAGTCGGCAGCGCCACGACCGCAATCTCCGCCCCGGTGGCCTGGCGAAGGCGCGAGATCAGTGACTCCAACTGCGCTTTCTCGGCTGGATCCACGATGCCGGCGACGTCGGTCACGTAGCCGGTTGGGCGAGCGGGAAACAGGCGGCTGACGGCGTCCTGCTGCGCACCCGCCGGTGACGCGGCGAGTTGAAGGGCCATCGCGGCCACGATAGCTTTGTGCCGTGTCACGCCTCTGGTACGTCCTCGCATTGGCCGTCGTTGCCTGCGAGCGGCCAAACGATGTTGCGGTTCGCGTCTCGATCCCCGGCCCCGATTCGGTCAGCGCCCCCGTTCCGGGCGCGGGACTGATCGCGCTTCCGTACGATCGCGACAGCGTGCTCCGCGCGCTTGCGACAGCGGCTCGCAGCCCGCGACCTTCGACCAAAGAGCTCGACAGCCTGTTTCAGCAATTCAGAATCCCGTTTTCCAATTACGCCAAGGCGGGATACGAAGCCGAGCAGTTGCGCAGGAGCCAGGACTCGCTGAAATCCCGGCTCGACTCCCTGCCTCGCAATGCCCCGGAGTATCGCTCGCTGTATGCCCGGTTCGGCGAGCAAAGCAGCGCCTTGTCCGCTGCCGAGAAACGGGAGAAATCCGCACGCACCGCCCTCGACGCCGCCCGGGCAACATTCGTAGCCCGGAGCGACACCCTGCGGGCCCGGGTCAGACGCTGGGAAGATAGCACCTACCAAGGATACGACAGCATCGTCCGCGAGCTCTCGCGCGCGCGCGGAATGACCGCGGTGACCGATACGACGGGCGCGGACGGATGGGCTCATTTCCATTTGCAGAGGGGACCTTGGTGGATCTACGCTCGGTCCTGGGACGCCAGCGATGCCAATGCTGAGTGGTACTGGAACGTCAAGGTGACGGGCGACACTGTGCTTCTCGACTCCCACAGCGGCACTCGGCGACCGAAATACTGACTATGCGTACGTCATTTCTCCCACGAATGGGTCCGTCCAGCCGTGCGCTGGCTCTGCTGACGCTGGTCTCGAGCGTGCTGCCCGCGATACTCGCCGCGCAAGGCTCCAGCCAGAACCTTCTCGCCGAGCGCTCCAAAGGCTCTGCGACAGCGCCGATCACCGTCTACGAGATGTCGGACTTCCAGTGCCCTTATTGCCGTCAGCACGCAGTAGAAACATTCCCTGAATTGGAGAAGAGTTACATCCAGACCGGGAAAGTACGGTGGGTGTTTCTCAATTTCCCGCTTACCTCCATTCACCACAACGCAGCAGCAGCAGCAGAGCTCGCATTGTGCGGAGCCCGGCAGGGAAAGTTCTGGCCTTTGCATGATCTGCTCTTCAAGTATCAGCGAGCCTGGGCGCCCCTCAAAGAGCCCGGGCCCTTCCTTGTGACGCTGATAGACTCGGTCAACGCTCCGAGGGCGCCGATGGAGGCATGCCTCACCGCCGGCGCAGCCAGGCCGGAGCTCGAGGCCGACGCTCAGGCGGCTCAGCGTTCGGGCGCGCAAAGCACGCCGACCTTTTACATCGAGGGCGGACTGCTGGTGGGAGCGCAGCCGGTGGCGTTATGGAAGGAGATTCTGGATTCGGTCTACCAGGCGAAGAAAAGCGTGAACGGCGAAGAAAAGCGTAACCGGTAAACGGGCCTCTTCATCGAGCTCCCGTTCACCGTTTACCGTTTACCGTTCACGCAGTTCTTATATCGTAACCAGCACATCGTACAACGCGTGGGTCCACGCTGTGATCCCGAATCCGCGGGTCAGGTAGAGTCCACTGAACAGCACCCCCGCCACGGCACGGAAGGCGAACGACCCGAGCCGAAGCTCGTCGCCGTAGGGTCCTATATAGTGGAAGAGCGAGAAAATCAGAGCGCCCGTCATAGTGGCGAACAGGCCCGCCGCAACCGGCCCCCAGCCGAATAGTCGTTTCGCCAGCCAGGCAAGCGCGCCAACGATGAGGACCCGAAAAAGCAGCTCCTCGTAAATCCCTGCGCCGAGCGACACCATGAGCTGGGTGGGAAGATCAAGGGCGACTGCCGGCGCAATCGCGAGTCGCAGGCCGCCCAGCAGCCAGCCCGTCAGTATGCCGTTGACTATCCCGAACAGCCCGGCGTACACGCCCGCCTCGATGGCCATGAGCAGAAAAAGCTGTGGGCGAAGCTTCCCGCCGGAGCGATCCCGTCGGATCAGCACCGCTCCTCCGCCGAGCAGAAACAATCCGAAGACGATCAACCCGATGCGTCCGCCCAGCCACACGAAGACGCTCTTGAGCAGGACGTCGGCGCCGTTCCGAACCCCGGTCAGGGAGTCGTGGGACAGTACGAACGCGAGCGCCTCGTAAAGGAGGAGCAGCGGGAGGGCGAACAGGAGGCTGTATCGAGGTGAGCGGGAGAGGCGCCAGTAGGCGGACATGGGTTCGATGCCGTTGAAAAAGCGTGAACGGTGAACAGTAAACAGTGAACGGGGGATTCGGCGCAGGGAAGCCCACAGTTGGTCGGAGCAGTCCTGTTTACCGTTTACCGTTCACCGTTCACGCAGTTCCAAAAACGCGGATCGGGCCGCCCGACATCTGTCAGGCAGCCCGATCGGTTGGCATCGCAGCTCGATACGACGCCGGCTAGCTCAGATCACCATCCGGCGATCGCTTGCCCAAGTCGAGCTACGAATGCAACTCTCACTAGACAATGGATCACCTCCTTCCACAGGGTGGCACATAGGGCGGACAGCCGAACACTAAGAACTTCGGCCCAGGACGACAAGAGGCGCTATTGCGTCTTGACCGGGGCGGTCTGGGTCACGACGCCTTCGTAGACCACCGATCGCGGCACAATGACGCCGGCCGTGATAATGGTAAACAACACGTCCGTGAAGCTCGCGTGCGTCTTGATCTTCAGATCGGCGATACCTTTGCCGCCTGCGAGCTGGCTCGCGAGGCTCTTGTTCAGTGCGGGACGCTTGAGGCCCATTATTCCCCAGAAGGCCCAAATCGCGTGCGAGCTGACCCGAAAGCTGTCGACCGGAGCGGCCTGTCCGGCGGGTGACGCCATGGTTACCGGCACGCCCAGACTGGTCGCATCGAAGTTGAGGCTACACCCGCCAAGAATGGTGGGCGTCAGGGCCAGCATGACGCGCGCGAGCCGAGCGCTCAAAGACCGGGAATCCTGAAGGCGTAGTGCGCACCCACCGAGAAAATGCCCGGATCGTCCCCGTTCACGAACACCCGGTCGTACGCTGTTTGCAGCCCAAAGCCGTTGAGGAAATTGAACTCGATGCCCGCGCTCATCCCGAAATTCGAATCGGTGTCCGAAGGTCCATCGTTGACAGAGGTTTCGGTGATATCGATGCGGGGAGCGATCCACGGCTTTATCGCCAGCGCCGGATTGGGGATGGTGAGCGCGAGGCCAAGCCCGATGGGAAAGTGCCAAGTCTTCACGCCCGTCGAATCGGGGCCCACCCTCCCATAGCCGACGCCGCCTTGCACGGTCGCCGAGAACGGCACCAGAGGCCCACCGATCAGCTTGTAGTTGCCGGTGGCACCCCACGTCGTGAGCGTGTTGTCCGCACCGCTGGGATTGAACGACGCGATGGTTGCCGTGACGCCGAGCTTGCTCCAACCGAGCCGGCCACTGAGCCCCAGGGTGTAGCCATCACCGGCTGCGCCGTCGGGAAATGCAACGTCGCCGTAGATACCCAGACCGGTAGGAACGCCGCTGTTATAGACGGGAAGACCGAGTGCTTGGGCCGAACCGATTGACGCAGCGCCGAGCGTCAGCGCGAGGGCGAGGCCGAGCGCGCGGTGGGACGGTCTCATCAGCTTCCTCCCTGGTGTCCGGCACGAGCCGGCCGCGGAGCCGGCAACAGGCGGGCGGGAAGCTAGTCGCCAATCGCGCGGGAAGTCAATGAGGTGATAGCCCTTAGCCGCTAGCTGATAGCTGATAGCTGATGGTCAACACCTCCTACCTCACCACCGCAATGCCCAGCGCGATGCCTTCGATGTCGCCGAGACCCCCGCTGACGCGGAAATCAACCGCGTTGCTGAACCGGATATCGATGCCTAGTCCGAACGCCAGGTCCACCTGGCTGTCTCCGCCCGAGATCGCGGGAGCAAACACCGGGTTCACATAGGGAACGAAGCTGATCTTTGAATCTTCCAGCAGGAATCGCCGACCAAGCGACAAGCCGATCGGCAACAACAGGACATCCGGCCCGTCGCCCGCGTTGAGTCCCACGCCGAGGGTGAGCGCCCCGTCGAAGGGAAACTGCTCGCTAGCTTTCAGAACCCTGGTACGGAAGTCCCCACCCAGCAGAATCCGCGTGTCGCCGGAACCCTCCAGATCTTCGAAGCCGCCTCGGATCCCGATGTCATAGGCGCCGTGTCCAAAGCCGTAGAAGCCTTCGACCGCCAGGTTCACATCTCCACTCGGGAACGAGAGGTTGCCGCCAAATTCATGGCTGGTGAAGGCCCGGTAGGGAGCCTTGAACACGGGCGTTGCGGTTTCCTGTGCTGCAAGCGTTGCCGCGGCAGCCGACATGAGCGCCAGTGCCGCGAAACCAATCCGCGCGCTACGCCACATTCGCCGCTCCTTGAACGTGCTCGGCCACCACGCGGACGCGATCGCCGACCACCTGGAGAAAGCCACCCTGAACCGTGAATTCGCTGAGAGACGAGCCGCGCCGCACTCGCAGGCGGCCTTTGCCGAGAAGCGTCATGAACGGCGCGTGCCCGGGGAGAATGCCGACTTCACCATCGTACGCGGGCGCCGTCACGGCGTCGGCATCGCCGTCGAACATAGCTGCCTCGGGCGAGATGACTGTGACTCGCATCACGCGCTCGCGAGCTTCTTCGACTTCTCCACTGCTTCGTCGATGGTGCCGACCATGTAAAACGCTTGTTCGGGCAGTTGGTCGAATTCACCCGACAACAGCCGCTCGAAGCTCGCCACCGTTTCTTCCAGCTTCACGTACTTTCCCTCGAAGCCGGTAAACTGGGTCGCGACTGAGAACGGCTGTGAGAGGAAGCGCTGCAGTCGCCGCGCGCGTCCCACGATCTGCTTGTCCTCCTCAGACAGCTCGTCCATGCCAAGAATGGCAATGATGTCCTGCAGCGCCTTGTACCGCTGCAGCGTCCGCTGCACGCCGATCGCGACGTTGTAGTGCCGCTCGCCGACAAACTGGGGAGCCAGAATACGGCTCGCGCTGTCCAGCGGATCCACCGCCGGATAAATGCCCAGCTCCGAGATGGCGCGGGAGAGCACCACGGTCGCATCGAGGTGGGCGAATGCCGTCGCCGGCGCCGGGTCGGTAAGGTCGTCAGCCGGAACGTAGATCGCCTGCACCGACGTGATCGAGCCCTTGGTGGTCGAGGTGATTCGCTCCTGCAGGTCGCCCATCTCGGTCGCCAGCGTCGGCTGATAGCCCACCGCGCTGGGCATCCGGCCGAGCAGCGCGGAAACTTCCGAGCCGGCCTGGGTGAACCGGAATATGTTGTCGATGAAGAGCAGCACGTCCTGGCCTTCGACATCGCGGAAGTACTCCGCCACCGTAAGGCCGCTTAGGCCAACCCGGAGCCGCGCTCCCGGCGGCTCGTTCATTTGGCCATACACGAGGGCGCAGGACTTAATGACGCCGCTCTCCTTCATTTCCAAGTAGAGATCGTTCCCCTCGCGGGTACGCTCGCCCACGCCCGAGAACACCGACTTACCACCATGCCCCTTGGCGACGTTATTGATGAGCTCCATGATGACGACAGTCTTCCCGACGCCCGCGCCGCCGAACAACCCGATCTTGCCACCCTTCACGAACGGCGCGATCAGATCGATAACCTTGATGCCGGTCTCGAAGATCTGGGTCTTGGGCTCGAGATCGGTGAACTTGGGCGTCTCTCGGTGGATCGGCCACCGCTCCACGTCCGACGGGATTGGCGGACCGCCGTCCACCGGCTCACCGAGAACGTTCAGTATCCGACCCAACGGCGCGGCACCGACCGGTACGGAGATGGGTCCATTCAGGTCCACGACCTCCATTCCGCGGACCATGCCGTCGGTGCTGCTCATCGCGACGGTCCGTACCTGGTTCTGACCGATGTGCTGTTGCACTTCGGCCACCACGCGGATCCCGCGTTCCTTATCTTCGATCAGCAGAGCGTTGTAGATCTCGGGCAACTGCTCGGGCTCGAACTCGACGTCGAGCACCGGACCGATGATCTGGACGATGCGGCCCACGTTCTGGGTCGCCTTGTCACCGGCGGCTTGCCTCGTCTGGGTGGCTGCGGCTGTTGCTGCCATGGTCTATTCCATCAGTCAGTGGTTGTTCGTCCGGGGTCGGGAGCCCGCTCCCGCGCTTCAGCCCTGCAACGCCGCCGCGCCACCCACGATTTCCGCGATTTCCTGCGTGATCTGGGCCTGGCGTTGGCGGTTGAATGTCCGGGTCAGGATTTTGATCAGCTCATCGGCATTGTCAGTAGCGTTTTTCATCGCCGTGCGCCGGGCGCCGTGCTCGGACGCCGCAGTCTCGACCAGCGCCTGGTAGATCATGTTGCGCACGTAGAGCGGCAGCAGCTCGGCGAGAATGGCTTCGGCGCTCGGAGCGAGGATGTAGTCCGGCCGGGTCTTCGCCGCGCGGCCGGCGCCCCGATGGGCGTCGACCTCGATCGGCAGAATGCGTGCAATGGTCGGCGGGGTGGACAGCGCGCTCTGAAAGCGGGCGAACACCAGGTCAACGCTGGCAACTTGACCGGTCTCGTACGCGGCAATGACTCGAGCCCCAACCTCCACCGCATGGTCAGGGGTCGGCTTGTCACCGATGTCATGACGCTCGCTGGCGAGCTTCCAACCCGCGTACTTGAAGTACCCGGCTCCCTTCTTGCCCACCGCATAGAGATCCGCGGTGTACCCGGCCGACTCGACCTGCTCGACGCGGCGACGCGCCTCCTTGATCAGGTTGGCGTTGAAGCTGCCGCAGAGACCTCGGTTCGAGGTAATCAAGACGACGGCTGCTCGGTTCGGCCCACCCTGCGCGATCGGCTTGGGCGGGCGAAGCAGCGGAAACTGCTCCGCGAGCTCTGGAGTGAGCAAGTCGATCAGGGTATCGCGGAGGGCCTGGGCGTAAGGCCTGGCCGCGATCACGCGGTCCTGCGCTCGCTTGAGCTTGGACGTGGAGACCAGCTCCATTGTCCGCGTGATCTTGCGCGTGTTGCGGACGGAGCGAATCCGGCCGCGAAGTTGCCGGCTCTTCGCCATCAGTCAGCCGGGTTGAACAGCGCCTTGAACGCTGTAATCGCGGCCTTGAGGCCCTGGGTGCTGGAATCGTCCAGCGTTTTCTTGGTGCGAATCGCCCCCAGGATATCGCCGTGGTCGGCCTCGAGAAACTCGAGGAATTCCCGTTCCCACTGGCGGATGTGCGGTGCCTGCACGTCGTCGAGATAGCCGTTCGTCACCGCATAGATGATGGCCACTTGCTTCTCTACCGGCATCGGCTGGTACTGCGGCTGCTTCAGCACCTCGACCAGCCGAGCACCGCGGGCGAGCTGCTTCTGGGTAGCGGCATCCAGATCGGAGCCGAACTGGGCGAACGCCTCCAGCTCACGGTACTGGGCCAGCGAGAGACGGAGCGGGCCCGCGACCTGCTTCATCGCTTTGATCTGTGCGTTCCCACCGACTCGGCTCACACTGATGCCGGCATCCACTGCGGGACGGACGTTGGAGTAGAACAGATCCGTCGTAAGGAAGATCTGGCCGTCCGTGATCGAGATGACGTTGGTCGGGATGTACGCCGATACGTCGCCCGCCTGGGTCTCGATGATGGGAAGCGCCGTGAGTGACCCCGCCGGCTTCTTGATGCGGCGGTCGAGATTGCCCACATCCGGGTCGTCAGAGATCTTGGCGGCCCGCTCGAGCAGGCGGCTATGGAGGTAGAAGACGTCACCAGGATACGCTTCGCGACCCGGCGGCCGGCGAAGAATCAGCGAGAGCTGCCGGTAGGCAGCTGCCTGTTTCGAGAGGTCATCGTAAACGCAGAGCGTCGCCTTCCCTTCCTCATACATGAAGTACTCGGCGATGGCGCAGCCGGAGTATGGCGCGATGTATTGAAGCGGAGCCGGCTCGGATGCCGACGCATTTACCACGATGGTGTAATCCATCGCCCCGGCCTCTCGCAGCTTCTCGACCACCGTTGCAACGGTAGAGCGCTTCTGCCCGATGGCGACATACACGCAGACGACGCCCTGTCCGCGCTGATTGATGATCGTGTCGATTGCGATGGCCGTCTTCCCGGTCCCGCGGTCGCCGATGATCAGCTCACGCTGGCCCCGCCCGATCGGAATCATCGAGTCGATCGCCTTGATCCCGGTTTGGAGCGGCTCCTTCACCGGCTGCCGCACGATGATGCCAGGAGCGATCATCTCGACCGGCCGCGAGGCGCTGGCCTTGATCTCGCCTCTCCCGTCCACCGGACGCCCCAAGGCATCCACCACACGGCCCAGCATCGCCGCGCCGGAGGGAACCTCGAGCAGCCGGCGGGTCCGGCGGACCTCGTCGCCCTCTTTGAGCTTGAGGTAGTCGCCCATGATCGCGGCGCCGACGTTGTCTTCTTCCAGATTGAGCACCAACCCGGTGACTACCTCGCCGCTTTCCTGGGCGGTGAATTCGAGCATTTCGCCGGCCTCGGCGGACCTGAGGCCATAGATGCGGGCGACACCGTCGCGTACCTCGAGGACTGTACCGACTTCGGAGGTGTCCTGCGCAGCGACATCGGCTTCCGCGATTTCCCGGAGCAGGACTTCCTTGAGCTCACCGGGACGGAGAGTTGTGTCAGTGGCCATTGGTCATCGAGACGAGGTGAAAAAGACGGGCTACCGCCGAGCTTGTGAAATTAATCACAATTGCGGGGCACCAACAAGAGTACAGATGATACAACGTTACCGGCTGCTCCGTTACCACCTGCTCCGTGTGTTTCCCCGCGCAAAAGCCGCCAGGACGCCCTTGGGGCCCAAGGTCCCCAAGGCCGACGGAGCCACGCTTGCGATGCGACGCACGGTCCCCGCGAGATGGCTCGACGATGCGAAATGGAGCAGCCTCACGATTGTGGCGATCCGGTAGCCGGGGTTCCGAAGCAGCTGCGCCGCGCAGGCCACCCGGGTGAGATCGATGACCCGCTTCAGGTTCGGAGCTCCTCCCGCCCCGAACTGACGGGAGAGGTGCTCCCGGCTCACTGCGAGTTGCCGCGCGAGCGTGAGGGTGCGGACCGGGCGCTCCACCTCGGTTACCAGATAATGCCAGGCTCGCTGCTGGAGCGAATCGGACAGGCGCAGCATCCGCGGCCCGTCCGCCAGCGCTCGCCGTCGCGCCGTGGTGAGCGAACATCTCACCACCAAGTCGCCAATCACCGGGTCGTCCACACCCTCGATTGCGAACTCGGCAATCTCGTGCCGCTCGCAGTCGACCAGGAGCTCGCCGTCGTCCGGCCGGAACGGTGCATAGGCTACCACCGGAATGGCAGGAAAGCCCTGGCGGAGGCCGGCAACCTCCGGCATGAGAACGGGATTCGGGGCAACTACGATCGCATCCACCAGCCGGAGCTCGAGGGTCCGCCGGAGGCGAGCCATGGTTCGACAGCTGACTATTCCGGGACCGCCCCTGGGCAGGCTTCGCCGGAGGGCGAGCGAAGCTGCTCGACTCTCGAGCAACGTCGCGACCACCGGCACGGGTCAGGCGCCGTCAGGAGAGGGGCGCGATCGGCCCACACCGGTGGCGATCAGGGTGCGGACCATTTCGCCGGCCCGCTTGAGCACGCCGCGGGCGTTGTCGTAGGAGAGCGCTTCAAGGGCCTGATCCAGCGTTTCCCAGCGGCAGGCTGTGATGCCTTCCTCGACCTGGGGAGCCGGTTCGCCGGTGACCGACTCGAACAGAAAAAAGTGGCAATACTTGTGGATGTGGCGGCCGCGAAAGCGGAAGTGCCAATCAATCACTCGAATGGGTCCCTGAAGCACCAGGTGATCCAGGCCGGTTTCTTCCGCGGTCTCGCGCGACGCCGCTTCCGCCGGGGTCTCCCCGTCTTCCAGATGTCCTTTGGGAAAACCCCAGTTGTCGTACGAGTCTTTGATCAGGAGAAACTGGGTACCGGCATCGGGCTGCCGGCGGTAGACGATCCCCCCGGCGCTTACCTCCAGCTCGGCTCGTCGTTTCCCCATCAGAAAACCGAGACCTTGAAGTAGCGCTTCGGGTTTGCCTTGACGTCGGCCAGCAGCTCGCGCAGCTCGACCACGGCCCGTCGCGTTTCGACGTAGAGGGCTGTGTCCGTAGTGAGCCGTCCGAGCGACCCTTCGCCACTGTGAAGCCGACTGATCAAGGAATCGGCCGACTGGATCACGTGCACCAGACTGGCCTGATTCTCCCGGGCCGCTGTCATGACCGAGCGAAAATCGGAGGCCGCCTGGCGCAAATCGGCGCTCGATGCTCGCGCGTTGTTCATGATCTCCTGGAACTGATTGGCGTTGGTGGCGCTATCAACCCGGGCGATGGTGCGCTCGAATCCCCTGGCCACGCCGGCAAAGGCGTCGGCGGAGGTCGCGACGCTCGCGCTGACCCGATCGAGACGGTCGGCCTGCTGATTGGTGAACTTGGCGAGACGGTCGGCGATGGCGGTGAGATCCGCGACGCTGCGACGAACGTCGCGAACGGCCGCCGTATCGAAGACCCCCCTGATGCGTTGGGTTACATCGGCCACGTCACCGGCGATGCGGCTGGCCTGCGCGGTCAGCTGACCGATGTCGGGCAACGTGGCGCCGGGCCAGGCATCGCCGGGGGTGGCATCGGACTCGAGCAGCGCGGAGCGGATATTGGGATCGTCCGGCAGCGGCTCGAAGGGGATGATCTCCGCCGTCCACTCGCCGAACAGGCTGCTGGATGCAGAAATGACAGCCGGCCGACGAGGCAAGGCGACGTCGTTGTCGATGGTGAGGTCGGCATCCACCCAGCCATCCTCGCTGAGCTTCACGGCCTGGACCTGTCCGACTTTGACGCCGCGAAGCGTGACCGGCGCCCCGACACCCAATGCGCCGACCGTCCGGAAGCGAGCCACGTGCGTCATCGGTCGCTTTCCGATGTGAGCATTGCCAAGCCAGAGCGCGCCACCGATCACCAGCGCAATCGAGGCGAGCACCGCCAACCCGACCGCGAACTCGTTTCCTCGTTTCACTGGGCGGCCCTCCGAAGGGGCGGCGCCTCGATATCGGGCCGACCCTCGATGAACTGTCGGATGATCGGATCGCTGGTCGCCTTGATTTCCGCCACCGTGCCGACCTGGCGGATCACTCCATCGTGGAGCATGGCGATGCGATCCCCGACCGTAAACGCGCTGCGCATGTCATGGGTCACGACCACCCCGGTGACCCCGAGATCGCGGGTCCGTTGCATGAGGCGGTCCATGACCGCGGATGTTACGGGATCGAGCCCGGTGGTGGGCTCGTCGTACAGAATGTAGCGGGGCCGGAGAGCGACGGCTCGTGCGATGCCGGCGCGTTTGCGCATTCCGCCCGACAGCTCCGCCGGAAAGCGATCCTCCTGGCCGCTCAACTCCACAGTGTCGAGGCTCTCCCGAATCCGGTCGCGAATGGAGCCCTCGTCGAGCCCCCGCTTGACCAGGCCGAGACGAATGTTTTCCGCCACCGTCATCGAGTCGAACAACGCGGCGAACTGGAAGACGTATCCGATCTGACCCCGGAGCTGGGCCAAATCGTCACGATCGAGGTCGGGCACGTTCCGGCCATCGACTTCGATGCGGCCGGCATCCGGCTCCAGCAATCCGACGATCAGCTTGAGCGTGACGCTCTTGCCGCTGCCCGAACCCCCGATGATCACGGTGTTCATGCCGGCGGGAACCTGGAGCGAGAGGCCGGCCAGCACGACCTTGGGTCCGAACGACTTGTAAACGCCCTCCAGCCGGATCAAAGCAGAACCAGCGCCCAGAACGCGTCGAGCACCAGAATCGATTGGCAGCCGAGCACGACGGCCCGCGTAGTGGAGCGCCCGACACCCTCAGCCCCACCGCTGGTGTTCAGCCCTTCGATGCAGCCCATCAGTGCGACGGCGGTGCCAAAGCTGGCGCTCTTCACCAAGCCGAACCAGATGTCCTTGAAGAGGTAGAAGAGCTTGAGCCCCTTCAGGAACTCGGGAGTGGAGAGGTCCAGTACGTGGGTGGACGTGATCCATCCGGAGGCGACGCCCACAGCCATCGCGAACGAGGTGACGATGGGAAACATGAGCGTGGCCGCAATGACGCGGGGCACCACGAGGTAGGCGTACTTGTCATAGGCCAGCGTCTCGAGCGCATCGACCTGCTCGGTCACGCGCATGGTGCCGAGCTCCGCGGCGATGTTCGCCCCGACGCGTCCTGCCAGCGCCATTCCCGTCAGCACGGGTCCCAGCTCCATCATTACGGTCTTCCCTACCAGGGCGCCGACGAAGTAGAGCGGCACCGCACCGGTGAAGATGTAAGAGGAAAGGAGGGCGAGGACGATGCCCGTGAAGATGGCGATGAAGATGGCGATGGGCACCGAATCGACGCCGAGGCGCCGCATCTGCGCAAAGAGGAGAGGGCGCCAGGTGGCGACGTCGGCCAGCGCGCGGGCCGCCTCGGCGCTCCAGCGACCCACCCGTGCCACCGGCCCCGCAGGGTCGGAGAGCCGGGACGCAAGCGAGATTGGCACGTGGGGAAAGTACAGCCGTGAACGGTTATGCGGCAAAGCTCGCCAGCGCGCGACCCACATCGCCTTCCCGCAGCCGCTTGAGCGCACGGTCCCTGAGCTGGCGAACCCGCTCCCGGGTCACACCCAGCATGCCGCCGATCTCTTCCAGTGTGTGCTCGCGACCGCCATCGAGGCCGAAGTAGAGACGGAGCACCTTGGCATCCCGGGGAGGGAGCGTGCGCAGTGCACGCTCGATCTCCTCGGAGAGGAAGTGGTCCATCGCCTGCTCTTCGGCGTTGGCCTGGTCGTCCACGATGAAGCGATCGATAAGGGAGCGGTCCCCTTCTGGATCGAGTGGCGCATCCAGCCGAACGTCTACCGTGTTGAGCGCGGCAAGCGACTGGACCACATCCAGCGAGAGGCCGACGGCGTGCGCAATCTCCTCCGGAGTCGGCTCGCGCCCAAACTCCTGTCGCAGGGTTTCAGCAGTCCGGATGATTCGCGAGAGATCGGCGGTGCGGTTGAGCGGAACTCGAACGGTGCGGCCGTGACGAGCTAGGGCCGCGAGGATCGCCTGGCGGATCCACCAGACGGCATACGAGATGAACTTGACGCCCTGATCGGGGTCGAATTTCCGGGCCGCCGTGAGCAGACCGACGTTACCTTCGCCGATGAGATCGGTAAGCGCCAGGCCGCGATTCTGATACTTTTTGGCCACCGAGATCACAAAGCGCAGATTCCGCTTCACCAGTTCCTGCATGGCCTCTTCGTCGCCGGTTCGCACCTTTCGCGCGATAGCGATTTCCTGCGGCTGAGTGAGCAACGGCGTCTGACTTACTTCAAAGAGGTACTGGTCGAGGATGTCGCGGTCGGCATCGTAGACGCCCAGACTCTTCGCGGTGTCTCGTTTTTTTGCGCGCCGAGGCTTGGCCGGGGTCGCAGCGAGAATTTCGGCAGTGGTCAGGTCGTCGCGGAGGGGATCGAGCGGCGGGGGCGCATTCGTGGAACGCTTTGGGGCGCGTGGCTGCGCGGGTTCGCGGCGGGACCCGGATCGCTCGGATTTCTTTCTTGCCATGGCTCCTCGTGCCGGCCGCGCGCGGGGGCAGCGCGCCACTGCAAATCTGCTTGACACCCCTCCGAGCGCGGACTAGCTTGCCGTGCTGCCGCCGCCCCGGGTCGCGGGCGAGCCAATATAACGGGGGCGTAGCTCAGTTGGGAGAGCGCGTGAATGGCATTCACGAGGTCAGGGGTTCGATCCCCCTCGCCTCCATGTCCGCCGGATTCCACTGAGAGCCGGCGGAACGGATCCCGAGGGCGTTGCGGCGACTTTGCCGCGGCACTAGAATCCTGACCGCTCATGCGGGAATAGCTCAGTTGGTAGAGCACAACCTTGCCAAGGTTGGGGTCGCGGGTTCGAGTCCCGTTTCCCGCTCTGCATGAGTCGGCCGAACATCGTCGCGGGGTGGAGCAGTCTGGTAGCTCGCCGGGCTCATAACCCGGAGGTCGTGGGTTCAAATCCCACCCCCGCTATCGAAGCTGGTAAAATGGGAGCGGGCGGGAGCAGGCGGGGAACGATCCGCCGCCTCCCGCCCGCTCCCGCCTAAGCCTGGGGCGGTTAGCTCAGTTGGTTAGAGCGCCACGTTGACATCGTGGAGGTCACAAGTTCGAGCCTTGTACCGCCCATGCCGGTGGGAAAGCCAAGCAGTCAAGAGTAAATGGTGCGAAGCTCGACGAGCTCGCACCATTTGTGTATCCAGGCCGGCTAACTCGGGAGGGCGAGTACCTGCAGCCAGGCCGCGACCCTTCGCACCCAGTTATCGAGTGAAGGTCTCGATCGCCTCGAGCCGTTGCCAGCCTCCAACGGCATGTCTCTGTGGAGACGCGGGTACTCCTGTGGAATCAGAACCAGCGGAGGCTCGGGAGAATGGTGGGACGAGTCGAGAGTCGAGGCTTGGTCCCTCCAACGGCGTCGCAACTCTCTGGCAGCGGTGCATCGTTCCTGCCTTGCGCAGGTAATTCCACACTGGCAGCGGTGAGAACCGTCATGTCCCAGACGGCGCCCGCAACGGTGCTCCCCTTTTTGGCAGCCGATCCACGTTGTTGAGCACGCAGCCTCCGCCATGAAGTACACCCGGGCGATTTCCTCTCGTATCTCCTTGTCCGGGTCCCAATCCGCCGGCAATAAAAAGCCGTTCGCGAGCAGCCCGCGTAGTTTTATCATTCGATCTCTCGGCACCTATCTATGAAACGGCTTCGACTACAAGAGTCTAAGAGTTTCGTAGCGGTACCCCCAGTGATGGAAAACACGCCCTCGGCGGGCGAGCCTGAGAACCGGGGTTTTGAGGGGCCCCAAAGTTCCATCATTTTTCCGGCGCGCGCTAGGACCACCCCTCTCACCCGCGGCTTGCGCTGTCGGCGGCACGGTCGCTACCTTGTTGTCCCTCTTCCACTTTGCGCTCATAGCTCAATTGGATAGAGCATCTGACTACGGATCAGAAGGCTGGGGGTTCGAGTCCCTCTGAGCGCATGTGGTATCGGGGCGTGGCGCAGCCCGGTTAGCGCGCCTGCTTCGGGAGCAGGAGGTCCCCGGTTCAAATCCGGGCGCCCCGACTGAGACATCAAGGCCCACGGTGTTTCCGCCGTGGGCTCTTTCGTGCGGATCTCCCCGTGGGCTTCGCTCGGTCGCCGAGCGCCGACGCTTGTTAGGCTCAGGAGCGCCGTAAGGTCAGGAGCACCGTGACTCGAGAAGGCACTTCAGCCGGGCGCTTCAGCCTCATCCTCTTCGGGCTCGCTGCCGCATTTTCGCTCACCCCCTGGGCGACGCCGGCGATCGGGCTCGCACTAGGAGCCGCGCTGGCATTGACCGTCGGGAATCCAGTGCCCCGGTTGACCGGGCGAGCCGCCCGCTGGCTGCTCCAGACCGCCGTAGTGGGACTGGGCTTCGGCATGCCGTTCAGCGCCGTGCTCGCGGCAGGGCAGATGGGAGTCGGCTATACCGTCGCAGGCATCGCCACCGCGCTCGTCCTTGGCCTTCTGATCGGCTCCTGGCTGCGGATCGAACAGAAGACGTCTTTCCTTATTACAGCGGGCACCAGCATCTGCGGCGGCAGTGCGATCGCGGCGGTGGGTCCGGCCATCGGCGCGCGACCGGAGGCAATGAGCGTTTCACTGGCGACGATCTTTCTCCTGAACGCTGTGGCCCTCTATCTCTTTCCGCCGGTCGGCCGGATGCTGCACCTGAGCCAGCACCAGTTCGCCATCTGGGCCGCCGTCGCCATCCACGACACCAGTTCCGTGGTCGGCGCAGCGTCCAGTTACGGACCGTTGGCGCTGGAGCAGGCGACGGTGCTGAAGCTGGCGCGTGCGCTCTGGATCGTGCCGCTCACCGTGGCCGCTGCCATCGTGGCCCGCCGGAGCGGGAGCGCGACCACCACTCGAGTGCCGCTACCCTGGTTCATCGGTTTGTTCGCGCTCGCGGCCTTTTCTCGCTCGGTGTTGCCCCCCAGCACAGCTCCGGTGCTGGACGATATCGCCGATGCAGCACGGATTGCCCTGGTGCTGACGCTCTTTCTGATCGGTGCGACACTGACTCGGAGTACGCTGAAGCGGCTCGGGCCGCGGCCGTTCCTGCAGGGCGTGCTCCTCTGGGGCGCGGTCGGTGGATTGTCTCTCTTGGTCGCCGCGCGGTGGGTCGCACCGTGAGCGTGTGCCAAACCGATACATGATGACGCGGGCGCACAATCGCGATATACATTCGAGGTGACATGACCCGTTGCTTTCTCCTGCTCGTCGACGGCCTGCGCCGCGACCTGGCTGAGACCGAGCTTGCCGCCGGAAACCTCCCCAACCTCGCCGCCATGGTGGAAGACGGCGGGCGTTCCTGCGCGATTACGGCCTTTCCTTCGACGACGAGCGTCGCATACCTGCCCTTCCTCACCGGATGCATGCCGGGGCGCTGCGACGTGCCCTCGATCCGGTGGCTCGACCGCCGGCACTACGCTGGTCGCTGGTGGCGTGACCGCAACGCGGTGCGAAGCTACTGCGGCTATCAGGCGGGAATGCTCGATGCCGACATTGCTCCCAACGTTCGCACCATCTTCGAGCTGGTCCCGCACAGTCTGGGACTCTTCACACCAGTGGCCCGTGGTCTCTCATCGGATCGCGATCCGACCCGCGCCTCACGCAAGTTCTGGGGAATACTCGCGCACTACGCCGAATGGCATCAGCCGTCGGACGACGCCGTCGCTCGGTATCTCATTGACGCAGCCGGGGGGCTAGCGCGTTTCGTATTTGCGCAATTCCCCGCCGTCGACGGATATGCCCATCAGGACGGGCCGATGGGACCGTTAGTACGACGGTCGCTGCGCAAGCTGGACGACGTGGTGGGCCGCATGGTCCAGACGCTGCGAGCACGCGGTGAGCTCGAGCGTTCGTTGATCCTCCTGGTGAGCGACCACGGCTCAGCAGCTGTGCACACCCACCTCGACCTGGCCGATTGGTTCCGGGATCGGAGTGTACCGGTGCTGGCGCATCCGGTGATCTGGCGCCGAAACCCTCGCGCTGCAGTCATGGTGGCGGGCAACGGATCCGCGATGGTGTACGCGCGGCCCACCGAGCCGCGCGAGCGGCGTCTGCCGCTGAGCCGGCTGCGCCGTCCCGAAGCGTTTGGAACTCGTCAGGACATCCTTGAAGCCCTGCTCGCCGAGGAGGCGGTTGGGCTGGTCGCGGCAGAAGAGGAAGACGGCGGCGTGCGCGTTGCCTCCGCCGACGGTGAGGCCGTATTGCAGAGGCTCGGCCCTGGCATCTCGTATCGCCCCATTACCGGGGATCCACTCTCGATCGGCCGCCCCTGGCTTGCGACGGAGCGGGCGTGGCTTGAGGCAACCTGGGACGCAGAATACCCCGACGCGGCGTACCAACTGATGGATCAGTTCCGGTCTGCTCGCACCGGCGATATGGTCGTCGCCGCCCGCGCCGGCTTCGATTTCCGCGATCGCTGGGAAATCCCGGAGCACCGCGCGGGTCACGGGAGCCTGACCCGCGATCACATGCAGACGCCGGTGTGGTCCAGCGTGCCGCTTCCGGAGGGGCCGATCCGGACCGTGGATCTCTTTCCGGCCATGTTGCGGTGGCTGGGCGTCGAACTTCCGCGCGTGGTGGACGGGGCGGCCCCCTGGCTGCCTACCCCAGGGCCAGCAACCGGAAGGCGCCCCGTAGTGGTCGGCTAGCTCCGGCCGTTGTCGCGGCCGGCTTCGACCGCCACCGTCTTGCCCTGCTGGTGCGCTTCCACGAACCAGAGCCACTGATCGATACCGCGAGAGATCTCGGTGAGGATGTCGGCGCTGTCAGCATCCTGGAGGTCGTTCATTTCGTCGATACCCAGACGGGCGGTGCGACCGAACTCGGCGAGCACATCCGAGAGAGCCGCGACATGCTCATCGCCTGACGCCAGGGTCAGTGGATAGTCGACCAGGCCGCTGCGTTGCGCCACGATGCGAGCGGTCCCCTCGGCAATGCCGCCCAGTTGGACCACTCGCTCCGCGATGAGATCCACGTACTCCTCAACCGCTTCGTTCACCTCGTCGAAGAGCTTGTGGAGTGCGATGAAGCTCGGTCCTTTGACGTTCCAATGGGCCTGCTTGCATTGGGTCTGGAGATCGATGCAATCGGCCAGGCGTTGATTGAGGAGGTCGATGGCCTCGACCCGGCTGGCTTCGGGGAGGTCGTTCTTGGTGGGGTAGATCCGTGTCGTCCGCGGCCGAGCCGGCTCGCGCGAAGTGCGGCTCGCGCTTCCGGCGGGGGGACGGGCTGTGGCCGTGCGTGCCATGTACTGCTCCTATTGGATTTTGGTGCGGTTTCCCTGTTTCCTGCCTTCGAGCAATGTGCTCCGGCGGGTCAAATTCGGCGGGGGTACAAGTCACCTCCGCACCCCGACTGGCAACCCTGCCGCGGGATCGGAGGCAAGTTAGAACTGGGGTCCGGCAACTACCAAATGTCGGAGTATGCCAGGCAAAGCCCGGACTACTGCGTCACCGTCACAGTGCCGGTGAAACCGGGATAGGCGCTCGGAGGATGGATGCTACAGTGGTAGCCGTAGGTACCCGTCTGGTTGAAGGTGAATTGAAACGTACCGGCTGCGGAGCCGCCTCCCCCGTAGCCATTCCCGCTCATCGGGGCACTCAGCGGCCCGCTGTCCCAAGCGCCGGCGTCGCTTGTGGTCGTATGAGATGACGGACCGTTGTTGGTCCACTTCACGGTACTGCCCACTTTCACCGTGACGCTGGCAGGCGAGAACATAAAGTCGTGAATCGAAACGCTGGTCACTGAGGCATTTGCCCCGCCGGAAGTCCCGCCTCCACCGGGCTGCTGGACGACCGGTCCGGTTGTATTACTGCCCCCGCAGGACGTCACGAGTGCGAGAAGCAAAGCAGTTCTGACTGTGGCGAGTGATCGCATGGTGAACCTCCCGGCCTGAAGGGGAGGCCGAATCAGACGCGCCAACCTTGGGGCTGTGCTGTGTCGGACTCCTCCAAAGTGCTAGGACGACCGTCGCTGGCACTTACCCACATGGCCCCGAGCCGTTGGCAGGTGCCGTTCGAATCTTGAGCGCGGAAACCGGCCCTTAATGACGACGCCCCGTCCGCAGGGGACGGGGCGTCGTATTCCGTGGCCGAACCGGTCGTCAGGAACAGGCAGCGGCGTCACGAGATCCTTGAAGCCGACCGGTGTTCCGAAGAGCTGGTTATTGCCGGTCGTGATGTCGTGAAAGTCCGCGCCGTAGTTCTGCCGGGAGCACCTGATCGCGTAGAGCGAGGGGTTGATGTAGCCGAGGGGTGCCCCCTTCGCCTGATCGGCCAGGGCGACGATGGCAGCCCACTGGGGCGAGCCGGCGCGCGCGCCGTCCGGGGTCACACCTTGACGCGCCCATCTCCCCCGCTCGGGTTGGCAACGCTCGCCGTGTTACCTCTCGCTCTCGCCTCCAGGGCCGCCTCGAACAGTTGCTCATAAGCTTCGGCACAACGTTCGATCCTGTGCTCCGGCGCCTGGCGAAGATTGTTCTGGCGAATTCTCGCCACCAGCTCGGGTTGGCCCCGGAGGCGGGCGATTGCCTGGGCGAGCGCCGCGGGCTGTCCCGGCGGCACAAGGAATCCCGACTCGCCGTCACGGAGAAAGTCGATCTGGCCTCCGTAATCCGGCGTGACAACGGGAAGACCTACGGCCATTGCTTCGAGATAAACCAGTCCGAATCCTTCATGTAGCGTAGAGGAAACGTAGGCGTCGCTAGCACCGAGAGTCTGCCACTTCCGAGTTTCCGACACTCGGCCAAGAAAATGGGCCCGATCGGCTAGACCGAGATCCCGGGCCAATCCCTGTAACCGGTCGGATTCCGGTCCAGCACCAATCACCGCCAGGTGGACGCAAGCGCACTCGGGTAGCAGCAGCGCACGCAGGAGTACATCCAGGGCCTTCCGGGCAACGAGGCGGCCCACCGTCACGCCGAGAAACACGCCGGTAGGCAGCCCCAACTCTTCGCGGGTGGCCGGCTCGAATGCCGGTTTGCGAATGCCAAGAGGAATGAGATCGATGGGCCCGCGGTAGCTGTAGTAGCGGTACACGTTGTCCCGGGTATTGGTCGACTGCGCGACAACCCGGTCGGACAACCGCAGGGCTGCGTTCACAGTGGCTCGGAGAAGGCCAAGTCGGTGGGGCGAGAGCCGCTTCGAAGGATCGTAAATATCGCCCCCGTGCAACGAGAGGACGTGCGGAATGCCGGCCAACTTAGCGAACGGGAGCGAACCGGGACCCGTCGGGACCGCAAAATGGCTGTTGATGATGTCGAACCGCTCCCTCCTGAATAGGCGTGCGGCCCCCAGCCATGCCGCCGGCGGGTAGGTGAGAAGCGAGCGGAGGGTTGCCACATCCAGATCATGGCGTGCCACCACTGGAACCCTCACGATCTCCACGCCTGCTCGTTCTTCCCTGTGCGGGAGGTCGCGGTATGCGGAGGTGACGACGCAGACACGGTGCCGCTGGGCCAGCTCCTCTGCAATTCCTGAGCTGACCACCCCGCCTCCCCCGCCCACGGGCGGGTATTCGTAGTTGAAGATCAGAAGCTTCACAGCAGCGCTTGTAAGGGACGTTCTACCGGAGGCCTGGCCGCGGGCTGCGCGGCAGATGCTACCGGAAAACTGCGTTCGGCATTCGAGATCTCAGCCAGCGTTCGCTCGGAACTCCACCCAAGCTCGGCTGCCATCAGCCGGCCGCAGATTTCCAGCGCAGTTCGCGTAGGCCGCTCTGCCGTGCCCAGGTCTGTTCGCCGATAGACGACGTCGGTCAGATGCTGAGCCATTTCCTCGCGCGCGGCATGGACCACCTCAGCCGCAACCACGTGGGAGCCGTCCACGGAAGCGGCGAGGGCGGGATCATCGTAAATGTGAGCCAGCAGCTCGCCAACCGCAGAACCGTGATTGCGCGCCAGGCTCCTGGCGGCATCTTCCCGAAGCGAGGCCGGTCGCCCCCCTACGGTGCTCTCGACGAACTTCTGTATATCTGGAATGGCTCCGCCGTGGACGGGCGTGTGCGCCGTCCGGGAAGGCGCCAGGGAGCGTCCCAGCTTATAACCGGCGAGGGTCACTACCTCCTCCGCCACAGCGCGTGCCGTTGTCCAACGCACGCCGATCGAGGTGATGAGCCCATCCACGCCATCTACTAGTCGGTGATCCACGATCCGGGAGCGATGACCGTAGCGAAGGTTGGTGGCTCGCTCTGCGTTCTCGCCAAAAAGGACCAGACCGGCGTCACAGCAGCTCACGTCGTCAGGGGTGATTCCGAGCGCGGGACAGGACGCATTGATCTCGCCAAGGAAGCTCAACAGCTCCGCCTCCATGACTGTCACGCGGTCGGGGTCATCGTGCCAGGGCTTGTGCCACACGCCGAGCAGCGTATAGCCACGCCAGGGGACGAGAAACAGGTGCCGGGCCGCCCGGCTGACCCAAGCATCAGGATCGCGGGTCTGGCCTAGGATCGCGAGCCCGTGGGGACTCCTTGCGCGTCGCTTGAGCACGAAGCAGGTATCGCGCGAAAAGGTCACGCCCGGGCTGAGCCTCAGACCGCTGGCGCTCTGAAGCAGCGTGGGCGCCCAGCCACCTGTGGTGTTCACCACCACCTTGGCCCGCACATCCAGCTCGTTGCCGGTAACCGTGTCTACGACCGAGACACCTATAATCCGGTTGTGCCGCCGGATGAAGCGCCGAGCCGCGGCGTAATTCACTGCGACTGCCCCCGCAGCAACCGCTGACCGGAGAATTGAGAGCGCCAACCTCGGCGGGTTGTACATCTGGCCATCGTAGAACAGACCCGCACCGGTGAGGTCTGTGGCTTCGAGCTCCGGGAACAACCGCAGGCAGTCGGTTCGGGAGATGATTCGGCCAGACGGGATCTGCCGAGCCGGATCGTGAATGCCGCGATTTCGATCTGCTGCCCAGAGGTCGTAAAGCCGCAAGCCGAATCCCAGCGCCTCCTTCCCCTCGCGCCCATGGCCGTAGGTCGGGATCACGATCGGGAGTGGCTCCACGAGATGTGGCGCCATGCGGAGAAGCGCCCTCCGCTCGCGCACCGATTCGCGGATCCGGAGTAGGTCACCATGCTGCAGGTACCGGATACCGCCGTGAACCATCCGAAAGGAGTGGGCCGACGTCGCCTGGACAAAGTCGCCCCGCTCTATCAACGCCACGGATAGACCCCGCAGAGCGGCGTCCCACGCCGTACAGATTCCAAAGATCCCACCACCAACGACGGCGAGATCGAACTCGCGCTCCTGCAGCTGCAGCGGATCCCGCCGCATCAGGTCGCCCCTGGCGTCACGGCGTCGCCTTTCTGGCAACGGCACCGATCTTCTTTGAGAACAGGCGATTGCTCTTGCCGACCAGTTTAAAGCTAACCAAAAAGAACAGCCGAAGCAGAGTATCCCACAGGAGTGCGACGTAGTTTAGCGGGTTCCCATAAAAGACGTACAGGTTCAAGGGGAAGACCTTGACGTCACGTAAGCCTGCGTACTCGAGCACCTGATGAAGGCTGTATTGGGTCCAGGCGTTGTAGTGGTCGAAGTTTCCCCAGCGCGACTCTGAGCCCACGATGGGGTGCGCGCCGTTGATTGCATGCACAACGACGACACCGCCCGGCTTGAGGTTGTCTTGGCACAGCCGCAGGAATCGAAGGATTTCGTCCTTGGTGAGGTGATTCAGCTCTTGCTCCGCAACAATCGCGTCGAATGGTGTTCCGTTGTCCGTCAGAAAGCCGAATGCCCGGGCTGTCCGGCAGTTCAGGTTTCGTCGAATCGCGTGCTCGACCTTCTCGGGAAAAGAGTCGATACCAAGTACGTCCGTGTACCCAAGCTCGCGGAGCAGATTGACGAAGTAGCCGGGCCCGCAACTGATGACCAGGATGCGTGCCTTTCGATCTTTGGGAAGGTGGCGCAGGTAATTGTGCCGGTAGAACGCGCCAAAGCTCCGGTAGCCTTTCTCGATTTCCTCGGGCGCTTCCCAAAAGGAGTCGAACGGCTCGAGCTTGGCGGTGAGCGCGTCGTCCACGCTGGGGGTGCTGTGGTCCATCGCTGAGTTCATGACGAAGGCGAAGGTTCGGCCCTACAACAGCCCAGCCGACCGATACCAGTCGGCAGTCGTCCGGGCACCCTCCCGAAACCCCGTCTGGGGCACGACCCCAAGCGCTGCTGCCCGAGCGGCCCGGAGGGTAAAGCTCTTACGAAAGAAATCCATGCGCCGACGGTGCAGCGGCGGTTGAATCCCCAGAGGACGCAGCCCGTGCTCCATCAGCGTTGCGGCGGCCAGGAATGGCGCGAGCGGCAGCCGAACCCGTGGCGCCTGAGTGCGGACGGCATCGGCGATTGCGTCGATCATCTGGTCGGTTGAAACCGGATCCTTACCCGCCAGGAGAAGGATCTGACCCGGCGCATCGGAATGAGCTGAGAGCGCCAGCAAGGCCGCAACCAGATCGTCCACGTACATCGGATGGTGGAGATTCCTGCCCGGGCCGATTCGCACAAGCCTTCGGTTCTGGATTGCCCGGAACAATTTGAGGAGCCGCCGGTCACCAGGGCCATAGACCTCCGGGATCCGGACGATGACGACCGGTAGCCGGTCAGCGTAGGAAACGGCGAGCCGCTCGCCCTCGAGCTTGGTCAGCCCATAGATGTTGTCTGGTCGACACGGGGTTTCCTCGTCAATGACGCCCTCGCACGACCCGTAGACGCCGATCGTGCTGCCGTGGACGACTCGACCCACGCCGGCCCCGAGGGCGGCGTCGAGCACGTTGCTTACTCCGCCAACGTTGACCTCGCGGAAGTGATCGTCACCCACGTTCATCTCGTGCTGCGCCGCGGCTAAGTGGAAGACCAGGTCGACCCCGCGTAAACTGGTCCCGAGCGCGGACTGGTCCGTGACCGAGGCACCGACGACCCGGACGCCATTCGCCGCTAGCCAGTCGACGTTCGCTGCCTCTGCCGACGTGTTTGCCTGGCCGAGCGCAGTTACGTCGTGGCCTCGTTGGATGCATGCGAGTGCCAGACGGGAGCCGATGAAACCGGTACCGCCAGTGATAAGGATGCGCATGAAGTCACGATAAGCCGGCCGAAAGACGCAGCGCCGCACCGGCCCGATCGAAGAACTGTAGCACCGTTACTACCAATCTTCCTAGTTACCTTCCATCCCGATGCCCGCCCGGATTGGCCGCGGGTCGGAACCGAGCCGGGCCTCGTTCTTGCGCGTCGAAAGGTGGTTCCGACCGAAACCGGAGCGAGCCAGCCATGTGCGGCTTTGTAGGCATCCTCGATACCAGGGGCGTCGATGCAGCCGAGGTGCAGCGCATGGCTCATGCCATCGCCCACCGCGGCCCGGACGACGCGACCACCCACCTCGAGCCGGGCCTCGGGTTTGGCTTTCGGCGCTTGTCCATCATCGACCTCGCTGGCGGCCGCCAGCCCATCCCGAACGAGGATGAGTCAGTTTGGGTGATGCTCAACGGCGAGATCTACAATTACCGGACCCTCCGGGCGGGACTGGTCATTCGAGGGCATCGCTTCCGGACCCAGAGCGACACCGAAGTACTAGTCCATCTTTACGAGGAACACGGCGCCGATCTTCTCCATCATCTTCGAGGTATGTTCGCGCTGGCAATCTGGGATCGAGCCCGTCAGCGCCTGCTCCTTGCGCGTGACCATCTGGGACAAAAGCCGCTGTTCTGGGCGCAGCGCGGTCCCCGGCTGTATTTCGCGTCCGAGATCAAGGCTATACTCGCGGTCGAGGCGGGGCTTCGGGAGCTGAATCCCCTTGCGCTGCACGAGTACCTGAGCCTTCGCATTATTGCCGAAGACCGCTCGATGTTCGCCGGCGTGGCGAAACTACCCCCGGCGTACTTGCTCGACGCTTGGAGGGGGCGAGTGGAGACCCGTCGCTACTGGAGCCTCCTTTACGAGCCCAAGCAGGAGCTGACGGAGGTTGATGCGTTGGAGCAACTCGATCATCAGCTCAAGGAAGCGGTGCGGCTCCACTTGGTGAGCGACGTTCCGGTGGGCGCCTTCCTCAGCGGAGGAGTCGACTCGGGGCTGGTCGTGGCGGCGGCTCGGAGCGTCACACAAGACTCGCTGGATACGTTCTCCGTGAGCGTGCCCTACGGCAAGTTCGACGAGGGGCCGGCAGCCCAATGCGTCGCCCATCGGTATGGAACGAATCACCACGCAACCACGATCGACGGCAACCTGATGGAGCTTTTGCCCGCCGCGGTCTATCACCTTGACGAGCCATCCGATCCGCTGAGCGTCTGCCTGTATGAGCTGTCACGCTTTGCACGGCGATACGTAAAGGTCGCATTGGGCGGCGATGGAGGCGACGAACTGTTCGGCGGGTACGACCGCTACTACGGCACTCTCTACGCTCGATATTATGCCGCTCTGCCGGCCGGTTTCCGGAAGCAAGTCGTCCAGCGCATCCTCAGGCTCGCACCCGACGGTTTCTGGTACAAGAGCCTGACCCATCAAATCCGGTGGCTCGACGAGCTCGCTCAGGTGAGCGGCGGTCGCCGTTACGCACGAAGCCTTGGCTACGCGTATTTCACACCGAGCCGGCGCGAAACGCTCTACACGCATCAGTTCCGGGATGCTGTCGCCGCTCTTGACCCCGAGGCGGCCCTCATCCGCTGGCACGAGGAGGGACACGTTAAGGAGGCAGTGGATCGGATGCTGCTGGCGGACAGCATGATCAGGCTGCCCAACCACTCGGTGATGATCCTGGATCGAATGAGCATGGCTCATGGGCTTGAAGCACGCTCCCCATTTCTGGACCATGAGCTGGCACAGTTCGCGGCCACGTTGTCGCCCCGCTTCAAGATCCGGGGCCGCCATCGCCGCTACCTGCAGATGCGACTCGCCGAGCGATACATCCCGGCCGAGGTGCTCAGCCGGCCAAAGCAGGGCTTTTCGTCAGCGTTGCCCTATCTGATGGACCGGCAGTTCGGCCTGCTGTTCCGCGGCTTCTTTCGGGATGCCCGGCTGGTACAGGCGGGGATCTGCCAACCCGCCACAATCAGGCAGATGCTCGAAGCCCACCTGGCAGGGCGAAGCGACCATGGTAACCGCCTGTGGCTACTGCTGAATGCCGAGCTCTGGTATCGGGTTCACATTGAAGGACAGCGGGTCGGGGACCTCACCGACCAGACGGCTGAGCTGGTCAGGCTTGCTACGAGGGCGGCTTCTCCTGCACCAGTCGGCGCCTGACCTTCGACGCGCATTTTTCCCGCTTGCCCAGCCACGGCGCGTAATACCTCCAGCGTACGTCGCCCAGTCTCGCGCCAGGTGTAGAGCCTGCTCCGCAGGAGGGCGCGCCGCGAGAGGTCCTGCCGCAACGGCTCGTCCTCCAGCAGCCGTACCAGCCCTGCCCGCATTGCTTCCACATCGAGCGGATCCACCAACAAGCCGGCGTCGCCCACGATTTCCGGCGGTCCGGCCCGATTCGCTGTCAGGATGGGTGTGCCGCAGGCCAGGGCTTCGCAATTGGGAATTCCAAATTCCTCGTAGATGCTGGGGAAGAAGAAAATCCGAGCCATCGAGTAGATAGCGGGGAGATCGTGCTGGGGTACCCAGCCGGTGCAAATCACGTGATCGTCGAGGAGCTCAGCGATCTCGGGAAATCGCGCGGCGACGGCCGACCGGTCGGCCCCGACGAGCACCAGGTGGCAAGGATGAGACCGGCGTGCTAGATGGAACGCGCGGAGAAGGCGGGGGACGTTCTTGCGCACGTCGAGCACCGAGACAGACAGTGTGTACCCATCCGGCAGGTGATAGCGGCGCCGGACTCGCGCCAGCTCGGCTGCGTCGATGATTGGTCGGAAGCAGGGTGCAGCTGCCAGCGGCACCGTGGTGATCTTGCGGCGATCGGCCCCGATCAGGTTGACATAGTCCTCCGTCGTGCATTCCGAATTCGAGATCATGTGGATCGCACGGCGGCAGTACAACGGCATCATCGTCCGGATATACAGATTGTCCCACCAAGGGTAGAACGAGGGCTCCACGTACCAACTCCCGCCGTGAAGAGCCATCACCGCGGGGACGTCCCCTCGTAGTGGGACAGTGAACTTGGTATGGAAGAGAAGGTCCACGTGGCGGCGCCGCGCAAAGCGCGGCACCGCCAGCTGGTCCCAGGACACCGGGTGGACGCTTGGGACGACTACCTCCTCGGCGCGGCTGGGTAGCTCGAAGCTCCCGAGCTGCGACGCATTCGAATAGATGAGCACCCACTCGACGTCGCTGCCTTGCCGCAGGAGCTCAGGCACGAGGTTCTGGGCATAGATGCCGCTTCCCCCCTTCTTATCGACCCCACGCAGCATGACGCCGATACGCATGGCGCTACTCCGGCTCAAATGTTGGAGAAAGCCAACCCTCCGCGCCAACCGTAGATCCGGGGTGCCGTCTCTACCCCAGGAACCCTGCTGACTGGCCGAATGCCCAAGTAAGCTCGTCTTCCCGAGGGCTAAGAAGGCCGCCATCGCAGGCTCGCCCTCGACTGATCGGCCGAGGGCGAGCATAGCGAAGACTGGCACGAACCCGCAAGAAGGAGAGTCACAAAGGGCCCACCAAGGCTAAGTAGCCGTCTCCATCTTGTGGCGGGTGCTGCAAGAAGTCTCCGACGAATTGCAGTTTCCTGCATACGTCGCTGGCTACCTGGGAGAATCATGCACTGAGAGAGACGGTGTTCAGTCCAGGACCGCGTTTCGTATCATCAGACACGAAGGCGGTGACCCACGGTGTCCAGCACCTCGTCAGTTGTTCTCAAGATGTGGCGGAGCCGGCGCAAGAGGTACGGCCGCAAGCCCCCCATACCGATGGCAGTCGGAATCAGTACGATCCGCTTCCCATCGAGCAGGGTGACCGGACCCGCAGCGGACAGGGTATGAACCCCGTCAGGATACAGGCTGCCCGCGAACGGCGCTACTACGGTTGCGCACTCTTCCTCGAACCGGCCTGGCGTGAGCGTCGTCACTCGGTTGATGACCACGCGACCCCCGTAGGTGCGAGAGGAGTCCTGCGAGGGACGATAGAGGGTACCCTGGTGCACGAACGGGGTCCCACCCGGCCGGGCCGAGGTGATGTCGGTCTTCACGGGGTTCGCGAGATGGGCGGTCCACGGGCCCAGGAGACCCGGCGAATGATAGACGTAAAGATGTGACCGCTCGTTCGGTCCCTGCATCGTGCATGTGAGCCACCAGCGGTCGCCGTGAGGAAAGATCGTCGCGTCGAGGGCGGGTACGCCGGCAAGTAACGTGGCGGCCTTGGTCCAGCGCGTCGGAAATTCATCAGCCCGGTACAGGGCGACCTCGCCTGCCTGATGGGATTCGGGAACGCAGAAGATCTGCCCGTCGTGCTCGATGAGATAGGGATACGACAAGTGAAACGCCGGAGCCATGGCGATTCGGCAGTTTACTCTGCCTGCCGACGCGTTGGCATCGAGCGCTACGATGAATCCGCGGTCGTCCCGGTAGGCGAAGTGCTCGCAAAGGATCGTAAGACTGCCCTCGTGCACGAGCCCGAACGGGTCAGCTCGGAACTCCCCAGGTGGGAGCGCGGGAAACCATCGGACGGCAGGGCGAAAGTCGGGGTCGAGAAATGACGCGATCGGAGCGTCGACGACACCCACGTTCCAAAGGTCCCCATATACGTTCTTCCTTGCGAACTCTCGCCATCGTTCGTGGGCCATAGACAGGACGAGACGAAGAAGATCCCGGCCTCGCGGCGGCGGTTCCGGCTTGCGCACGCGCAGCCGGTGGGCATCTGCCAGGCTGCCGCCACCTCCGCTGAGCTCGCGGCAGACTTGCGCTGGCCAGCTGCTCACCTCGGACAATATCTCGGCGGCATTTCCGGCATACGATTCACCTGGGGTCCTCATGATACCTTGCTTGAGAATCCGGTCGCCGCCAGGTTCGTCGCTCAGGGCGACCAGTGCGGCGCCGGTGGTCGCCTCCTCGTGACAAGCCTCCCAGAACCCCGGCGGGATATCCTCCGGGGTCCGCTGGCCGGGGTAGCGGACCGCCCAGAGTCCCCACCGCGCCGCGTCGAGCACCCCACCACTCCAGGGCCCCGGGCCAAAGGTGATAAGGAAATCGAGCTTGCGCTCGCGGATGGCGGTTACGTCTTCGGGCGCGATGCAATAGCCGGCGCCCGAAGGGACGACGCGACAATGAAGCTCGAGTACGCCACTGAGGTACCTGGTGCCGTCGGCAGCTTCCCACGGCCCGCGGTGCCCCATCCACGAGAGCAAGCGGGTTGGCCAGTTTGGGGACCGCAGCGCCACTGACGGAGCTTGCCCCGGCACGATGAGGATGGAGAGCTCCACGAAGGGGAGCGCGACCAGCTGATCGAGGCACTCGGCCTCCCAACGGCGAAGGCACCGTCCCGGATGCATTAGCCCGAATCGGACGGGCACTCCCCGCTCCACCTCCGGCTTCGCGCCAACGATACGCGCCAGACGAGCCGATCGCAGACGGCGCGCGAACCTGGCCGCTGCCCACCGGCTCGTCACCAGTTGCGCGCCTGCCACGCCAACGACGGCGGCGATGGCGATCTCCGCACCGCGGGCTACGGCCATTGCAACCAGCCACATCGGGACGTGACGCCGAGCGAACGGCGCTAGAAGGCTGTCGTTAGAAGACCGTATAGATAAAGGGCGCCAGTACCGACCCGTGTGCCAACACGAGCAGCGCACCCACCAACACCAGCACGGCGATCACCGGCAGCAGCCACCACTTCTTGCGGACTCTCATGTACGCCCACAACTCACCGGCCATACCAGACCTGCCCATGATGCCTCCCGAGAATTCTCCTTAGAACTGCCGGGTGAGGTCGCTGCGACGATCGCCCGTCGCCCTGGTGAGCCAGACCCCCCCTGTTGAACGCTGCCGGACCAGCGGCCGGTGGCGACCGAGGCGGAGCAGCAGCCCTGTCGGCGTGATGACCCCGAAGTACACGATCGCCATAAACACCGGTGTCGTGACACGGGATATAGCCTCCGCGAGACGCATCCATCCGGTACGAACCGGCGCCAACCGTGTGGGGATGGCCAACCCGGCGATGAGCAGCAACCCTCCCACCACCGCTGCCCCTAAAGCTCCGTACGGCCTCCCTCGCCACGAGAGCAGCGTAGCCAGGACTAGGAACGCAATGCCGACCGTCAGGCCAAACTTGCGCCCCTCCGCGGCGCTCAGTCTAGCTGGTACTGAACCTGCCACTGGTCGGTCTCCTTCCACTCGGGCTGGCGGCTCTTGGCCACCAGGAACGGTCCAAGAACCAGAGTATCGATCTCCGTGCGCATGAAGCAGCGGTACGCATCCTGGGGCGTGCAGACGATGGGCTCACCCCGAACGTTGAAAGACGTGTTGACCAATACACCGCAACCGGTCAGTGCTTCGAATGCCTTGATGAGATCGTAGTAGTCCCGGTTAGTCTCCCGCGCCACGGTCTGGATCCTCGCCGAGTAGTCGATATGGGTAACAGCCGGAATGTCCGAACGGAGTACGTTCAGCTGGTCGATACCCCAGAGTTGGCGCTGCTCGACGGTCATTGGGATTTGCCGGTCTTTCCGGACCGGAGCGACCAACAGCATGTAAGGGGAATCGCCATCCAGCTCGAAGTAGTCGCTGACCCGCTCCCGCAAGACGCTGGGCGCAAAGGGCCGGAAGCCCTCGCGAAACTTGATCTTGAGGTTCATTTGCGCCTGCATCCGCGGGTTTCGCGGATCCCCGAGAATACTGCGCGCGCCGAGAGCGCGTGGGCCGAATTCCATCCGGCCGTTGAACCAGCCGACAACTTGGCCATCGGCAAGCTGCTTCGCCACGGCGAGCAACAGATCTGCCCGGGCCGGCCGCTCGTAGGGCGCTCCTTGCTTCTTGAGGAACGCCTCGATCTCATCGGCGGGAAATTCCGGGCCAAGGTAGGCACCCTTCATCCCGTCGCCCTTGCTCGGCGTGCGGGGCCGGTGCAGTTGCCGATGCCAAGCGAGCTGCGCGGCTCCCACCGCACCGCCAGCATCGCCGGCAGCCGGCTGGATCCAGAGCTGCCGGAACGGGCCTTCCCGAAGCAGGCGACCATTGCCCACGCAGTTGAGAGCAACGCCACCGGCAAGGCAGAGGTTGTCCAGCCCTGTTTCCCGGTGCGCCGTCCGAGCCATCCGAAGCATGACCTCCTCCGTCACGGCCTGGATCGACCGCGCGAGATCCATCTCCTTCTGCGTGAGCCGCGACTCCGGCTCCCGTGGCGGACCTCCGATGAGCTGGTCGAAAGCGGCACTGGTCATCGTCAGGCCGCCCAGATAGTTGAAGTATCTCTGATTGAGGGTGAACGACCCGTCCTCACGAAGGTCCATGAGCTCGCGGTAAATCAGGTCCACATACTTCGGCTCCCCATACGGGGCGAGGCCCATGACCTTATACTCTCCTGAATTGACCTTGAAACCGGTGTAGTAGGTGAAGGCGGAATAAAGTAGGCCGAGGGAGTCGGGCCAGTGGAGCTCCTTGAGCAGCTCGATTTCATCGCTGCGACCGACCCCGATTGACGCCGTGGCCCACTCACCCACACCGTCCATGGTCAGGATCGCTGCCTCCTCGAAGGGCGATGGGAAGAAGGCGCTAGCGGCATGAGACTCATGGTGCTCAGCGTAAAGGACCTCGCCGTCGTAGTTCAGCGCCTGCCGAATCTCGCGATCAATGAACAGCTTCTCTTTGACCCAAAGCGGCCCGGCTTTGAGGAAGGACGTGAAGCCGCGCGGAGCGATGCCGAGGTATGTTTCGAGAATACGCTCGAATTTGAGCAGCGGCTTGTCATAGAATGCGACGCAGTGAAGGTCTCGGGGAGCGATGCCCCCAGCCGTGAGGCAATATCCCACCGCCGCCAGTGGCATGGAGGCGTCGCCTTTCTTACGGCTGAAGCGCTCCTCCTGAGCGGCAGCCACGATCTCGCCGTCGCGAAGCAAACAAGCCGCGCTGTCGTGGTAGAACGCGGATATGCCGAGGATGTGGGTCGGTCCAGGCATCGGGCCTCTCGGGGTGGTCGTGCTCCGCTCGGTGCAAATCCGATGCGGACGTTTGGACCCTGCCGCTGCTCCTTGCCGGACGCCTCGCACGGTGGCGATCGTAGCGCACCAGCAACGGGTGTCGCGATCTCGCCACGGAACCAGGGGGCGTCGAGTCTCTCGTCCAAGGCCGAGGGTCCCGGTTACCTGGTAGACTGCATAAAATTGCAGCACCCGGCCTGCGAGATCAATCAAGCGTACCGGCGGTGCTGACGGGCGGACAATTGAGGCATATGCAAGAAATGGAGTCGGCTACAAGGGCACAAACGTTGCGCCCCCACCGGAGCCTGCCCCCAAACCCCTTAGGAACTGATCATGGATCCATCGAGATCGGTCGGCGCAAGCCCGCCTCGCAAGGGCCGAGGATGGGGATGGGTCAGCATAGGCTCGTTCGCACTGCTTGCACTTCTCGTCGCATTTCGCAGCCGCGTGGTGGTCAAGCGTTCTATCCGGCGGACAGTCGCCGCGGCCAAACACAGGCTTTACCATGAGCGGCCAGGTGTGGCCTGGGAAACCGCCCGCCCTGAGAAGGAGGGTTTAAGCAGCGCGGTGCTCGACAGCCTGTGCCGCGTACTCGCCGCAAACGGCACTCACGCCTTCCTTGTGGTGCGCGGCAATCACATCGTCTTCGAGTGGTATTCGACCAAGTCGGGTCCAAACGTGCCTGAGCTAACAACGGCGATGGCCAAGGCTGCGACCGCGAACATCGCGCTACTCACTGCCATCACCGATGGGCGGATCAGTCTCGACGATTCGGCTTCGAAATACATCCCGGGATGGAGGAACGACACACTCCGGTCTCGGATCCGAATCGGTGACCTCGCCGCTCATCAGTCTGGGCTGGACGACGTGGACTTCGGACTCGCCGGCAAGGGCGGGCTCCCGGACTGGAAGGAGCAGTACTTTCATCACCCAGACCAACGTTTCGGCATGGCAATCGGTACGGTTCCCTTGATCGATGCACCGGGCGCCCGCTCCAGTTACAGTGGCGTGGGGTACTACGCGCTCGCTTACGCCTTAACCACCAGCCTGAAGCAAGCCAACCAGCATGATATCAAGACCCTGCTGCGTGAGCGGATCATGCACCCTCTCGGAATTCAGGACGACAACTGGCGGCTGAGCTACGGAGCCTCGTACCAAGTTGATGGGATGACTCTCTATGCCATGGGCAGCGGCGCCGCATACACCGCGCGCGCCGTGGCCCGGATTGGAGAGCTCATGTTGGATCATGGCCGCTTTGGTAACCAGCAGTTGATAGATTCCGCGGTCATCACCAAGGCCCTCCAGCCCGCCACGGCACCCATCCCAGAGGACTCCAGCACCTATCCGGTGACGCCGGCGGCCGCGGGTGGCGGATGGTGGCTGAACATACGGGGGGCTTGGCCTGACGTTCCCAGAGACGCTTTCGCCGGGATGGGCGGCCAGCAAGAAGCGCTTCTGGTCGTGCCTAGTCTCGACCTCGTGATGGTCCGGCTGGGAGCTGAGATGGTACCGGGGGACGATCAATTTGCGCAAGCGTTTAGGGACCGGTTGTTCGACCCGCTTATGCACGCGGTGATCGGCGCAAGCTCGCGGATGCGGCAGAGTTCGAGCGCCCACTAGGCGTGCTCTCGGCCTCGGCATGACCGATCAAGAGCTCGCCGCGCCTACCCCGGAGCCGCGCCGTGGTAGCATCTGGCGGGCGGCCTCAAATGCCGCTTGGCTCGTCGGGGCGCGGATCACTGGCGACGCCGTGAACGTAATCCTCATGGTCGTGCTGGCCCGTCGCTTCGGTCCGGCCGGTTATGGCCAGTATGCGTATGGATTCGCGGTCGCGACCTTCGTCTACTATTTCCTGAATCCCAGCCTCGACCAGTTCGCAGTTCGTGAGTGCACCCGGTTGCCACCGGAGGGCCGAAGGCGACTCATCGGATCGTTGCTGGGACTCCAGCTGGGCGTTGCGGTAATCGTGGCGGCGGGTCTGCTGGGGTTTCTGTGGCTGACCCGCGCAACGTTTGAGATTACCGCCATCACGTTGATACTCTCGCTCTACCAAGGCAGCGCGGCGGTTTCTTGGACGTTGTTCATGCCGGCCCTGGCAGATCAGCGCATGGCTTTGGCGGCGCTCGCAGAGCCTCTCTGCCGAATCCTGAGCATTCTGGGAGCCATTGTGGTGGTGGCCGGGTTTGCGGCACCACTGCCATTGGCTCTGGCATTCTTTCCCGCGGGCGGTCTCGTCATGCTGGGATTGGGAATCTGGTCGGCACGCACCCATGTTGGGCGTTTCCCCATTCGAATTACGTGGAGCGAGACTCGCCGGAGTATCGGAATCCTCTGGCCGTTCGCGGGAGCCGAGATCGCCTACCAGGTATGGGCACGTGCAGATCTCATCTTGGTCACGCAGTTTCTGGGTCTGCAAGCAACCGGGATCTATGCGTCAGCCGTCAAGTTCTTCGAGACCGCGACGGTTCCCATTCCACTGGCCGGTCTGGCGGCCTACCCTTTGCTCAGTCGCTCGGCCCCGACGGGCGAGCGCGGACTCCCCAAGGGCTCAGACCGGGTGTTCGCCGGCATGCTCGCGTTAGGATTTGTCATCAGTTGGGGTCTTTGGTTCGTTGCCCCCCTTGTGCTGGTGCCACTGCTCGGCACCCGATTCACCCCGGCGGCGGAGCTTCTCAAGTACCTCGCGCCCGCCGCCTTGCTGGTGGCCGTAGAGCACACTTCGGGGCGGATCCTCGTTGCCGCAAACGCACAGAAGACACGCTTTCATGTGCTCGCGATCAGCGCCGGCTGCAAGTTCGTCCTCGCAGCTGCTCTCATCCCTATCCTCGGTCTCCCGGGCGCGGTGCTTGCCTGGATCGTCGCATGGATTCTGAACGCATTCCTGTCGGTTGGTGCATTGCTACGTGGGTTCAGTGCCGCGCCCGTCACGCGGTCGGCGGTACTCGTGCTGCCTGCCGTGGCCGCCGCCACG